>ENA-OWNV01000031-OWNV01000031.1-gut-metagenome-genome-assembly--contig:-NODE-31-length-105665-cov-17.544873_pt1 | contig 105665 bp, 102 predicted proteins | sample MGYA00248253_ERZ651784 | MGnify/ENA primary metagenome ERZ651784 (study PRJEB26908, sample SAMEA4031709) | gut metagenome | biome: gut; feature: normal infant; material: stool | place: China | collected...
CAACAGGTTTAATCGTTCTATTTCCAGCGCGTGGAATGGAATGTTAAACAATCATATACAAGACTTACATGTCGCAGCCATGCTTCCTCTATGAGTATCATCTTGCGGATACCCTTTAATCGGCGCATCTTGTTGATGAAGGCCTCCATGATGATAATCGTTACCACAGGAAAGAGGTCTTTGTTATCCTTCACTTGGTCAATCTCGAAGACGATGAAGCGTTTGGAGAGTAGGTCGATGTTCTTGTCCGAGTTCAGCAGAAAATCATATCGTCCGCCTTTATAGTATTGCTTTAATGTAGTTAAGAGGTTGTTGATATTGAAGTCTGAGAGTGTTACCTTGATGTCACGCTTTTCCATATCCTTGCGGTACACGTCCCGCAGATACTCATAGAAAGTATTAAAACAGGGTATAACGCTATGGTCTGCACATATAAGCTCGATATAGGAGTTTACAGCAGAACCAAGTTCGCCTGCCTCGGTCTTAGTAATATGCTCATCAGCACTCTTCCAAAGTGTAAGCAGTAGCGTGCAAATACTCTCCCTTTTTTCTACATCGAAGAAGTAATCATCCGTATAAAAAGGGTTGAAAGAAATCGGACTTTCATTGGTATAGGTGAAATACACACCATCCTCTCCCTTAGTCTTGCGGTGGATAAGTTCACACAAACCTTGATATGAGTTACCCGTATCAACCAAAAGGACGTGCGCCCCCTGCTCGTAATACTGGCGTACCATGTGGTTGGTAAAGAAAGACTTACCACTTCCCGAAGGACCCAAGATAAACTTGTTGCGGTTGGTAATCACGCCACGCTTCATGGGTAAGTCAGATATATCCAAGTGGACGGGCTTTCCTGAAAGGCGGTCTGCCATCTTGATACCAAAGGGAGAGAGCGAGTCCTTATAGTTCGTCTCTGCCGTAAAGAAACAGAGGGCAGGCTCAATGAAAGTATAGAATGACTCTTCTGCGGGAAAGTCTGCCGCATTGCCGGGAATACCTGCCCAGTAGAGCGTTGCCGCATCAATGGTGTTGTGGCGAGGGTGGCATTCCATAAGAGCAAGTGCAGAGCCTACGTCATTCTTGATCTGGCGAAGTTCTTCCTTATCGCTGCTCCATGCCAGCACGTTGAAGTGGGCACGAATGGAGGTCAGTCCCTGTGAATGGGCAATATTGAGATACTCCTGTATCCATTCCTCGTTGATTTGGTTGCTACGGCTGTAGCGTGCCAGTGAGTGCATATTCCTTGCCTGCTTCTCAAAGCGTTCCAAGTTGGCATCGCTGTCCTCGATAAAGAGGTACTGGTTATAGATATGGTTGCAGGGTAGCATCAACCCTACAGGTGAGGCAAAGGAAAGGCGGCAGTCGCTTCTGTCGGTCGATAATCGCTCGTATCGGCTGTCTGTGCTTACTGTTGTAGGCAGGTCGTCCGTATCGGAGAGTGTATGCAGGCACAGGCGATTGTCGCCCACGCGCACAAGATCTGCTCCCAGACGGATATCTTCCAAAGACGCATGCCCTTCTTCAGATAAAGAGAAATACCTGTCGAGCAGTCCGCCCTTTACATTTGTGCCAACTAACTCTTCTTCAGTCATGCGGACAATCCTTATCTGCTCGGTATCGTTGATGATACGCTCGAACTGGTCCACTGCTTCCATAAACTTCATCACCTCATCTTTGTTAGTAATCTCCTTGGGAATGAGGTGTCCACGGCAGAGCGAAGAGAAGTTACTCTGCTGTGCCATACGCTGCTTGTTGGTCTTGGTCAGGAATAAGTAAACGCTGTGGTGCAGGTACGGACGTTCGTTGAAATGCCGTTCAGAGGAACGGGCAAGGAAGCTCAGTCCGCCATCGGAGAGCTTTTCTTGATAGTCCTCCCTGATGAACCAGTCCTGCTTATGTACGATGCTGTAATTGGGTAGCACCTTGATTGCCTTATGCCAGGCTGAGTGCATTGCTTCGTATTCTGTAGAAGTGACGGTGAAGAGTTCGGGCAGCTCCACACGGAAAGCCACCGTGATGTCAGCATCTTTGCTCACCATGCAACCCTGCTCTATGGAGAGCAGTGGAAACTTAGACTCCAAGGTGGTTATCTTGCTTTTATTTCTCATTGCTTCGCTTTCTTTGATTGAAGGTTACAGATAAGGTGGCAGACCGTACGGCGGTTTACAAGGTAGCGTGGGTGCATACGTATTGCTCCTTTTTTCATCAGCCCATATTGCCCATACTTTCTATTCATGGTGAACGTTTGCCATACCACAAGGCTGGCACCCACTACACCTATGACAAGACAGGTAATTTGGCTGACTCCACAGAGATAGAGCACGACAACGAGAATGAAGACAGCCAGCAAGCCTCCTGCAAAGAGGAAGAGGTACTGCGCCTTCAAGCCCTTGAACTCTACCGTCCGGCCTACACCCTTGTTGATTTCAAATGCTGCCATCGCCTTACAGGAAGAAACTTCTCAAGATTGTAGCAGCCACAATGAGGAAGATACACGCACCGAACCAAGAAGCTGCGGTCTTGCTCGTGTCGGGGTCACCACTTGAGAACTTGTTATAGACTTTTATTCCTCCAATCAGACCTACTACGGCTCCGATAGCATAGATAAGCTTTGTACCTGGATCGAAGTAGGAGGTTACCATCTTTGTGGCTTCATTGATACCCGCCATGCCGTTGCCCTGTGCGTATGCTCCTGTGGCAGTGGCGGCTATCAGGAGCAGCATTGTGATTTTCTTTTTGTTGTTCATTGTTCTTTTTATTTTAAGTTGTTAAATGAATTGTTTTCTTTTGGATAGAGGTGGTAAGGGGCGGCTCGGTTTTATTGTATGACTGATATTGGTTGATTGTTTTACTTTTGAGCCACCCCCTGCATTCCTCCGAAATATGAAAATCAAGAAACCATTTTTACAGATAATAGGACAGCGGTCTGTCGTCAGCATCGCCCACTGCTGTGTCAGATATGCCAGAAACAGGAGGTGTTGAGTTTTGTGATGATGGCATTGCTGGTTGAGCATTCTGTTCTTCCTTTTCTTCCGCCTTACGGATTTTCTCCAATAGCGAGGCTTGTTCACCCAGCATCTTGGCGATGTTTTCTTTGTACTTATCCAACAGGTCTGAGTCTTGAAGCTGCAGAACGGTCTCTTTGACTTCTCCCTCATCAGCCTCCTCACTGTTCTTTGCCCACTTTTGCAGGCGGACTAAGTCACGTGCGAGGACGGACTGCTCCGAAATTTCGGCTTCGCCCGATGTGGACTCGATGGATAGGTTTAATTCCTCACGGACAATCTCATCTTCGTCCACTCTCTCCATCTCGAAATCAACGTCCATTTCGTTGTCCTCTTCCATTTCTTTCTCCTTTTCGGAGTTCTGCGGTGCAAAATTATTATTATTCTGCTCCGAATTTTCAGATGAAGAAGCAGAGGGAACTTGTGGGATAATAGGGGAAATGGAACGGCTTTTGCCAATCAGTACAAACTCGGCTTGATCTTCTGTTCCTTCTCCTTTTTGTCCGTCTTTTTCCTTCGTCGCTTCATTCTCCTTAGTCTGCTCATTGCCCTTTTTATTTTTCTTGATAAGGATGCCATACGGAGATACATACCGCATATAGAAGTACAGGATACCCAGCATTATCCAAATGATGATGAGTATCAGTATAAAACTGAAAAGTATTGTTTCCATCATAGTGTTATTGTTGTTTTACGTCTTTGCTTTGCTGCTGCATTATTGAGAAGTTCCTGATGTTCCCGCAGATGCTCCCGGAGGATATTATCAATATAGGAAGCAATAGATACCCTTTCTCCTAAGTCTTGTAGCACATTGCGCAGGTTCTGTAATGTCTCCAAATTGATGGAGAAAGCCGTCCGCATTTGCGAACGTACGGGATGAAAGTATAGGGAACGGTATTCCTCTATGGAAAGGGACGACCTGCCAGACTTTTCTATTCTCGGTTTTCTTTCTCTTTTCGGTTCCGTGTTCCCGATTTCCTCTCCTCCAGTTTCGTCTGTTCGTTCTTCTTTTGCCGTCTTCATTTCTTCCGAACTTTTGTCTTCCTCTCGTGATGTTGCGAGGGAAGGCTCGGTGTCCTCGGATGGATCGAAGGGGTTGGGAACCGTGACAGGTTTCACCACGACATTGTCCTCTGCCATTTTCTTCAGCTTCTTTTCCAGTTGCTGTTTTCTTTCCTCAATCGTTGCCATTTTCTGTTTTCGTTTTTAGTTTGAGACGTTGAATTATCTCGGAGACGAGTTCATCCAGCCCCGTACCCGTTCGCAGTCCCTTTGCAGGAGGCTGATAGGTGGAACGGAACACACCACGCAGCCCGTATGTGGAGAGTTCGTGGGAGAAGCGGTGCGTGGCATATACATAGCCGGGCAGGAGCGTGAGCTCATGTCCTTGGATGAGCTTCGTGTATTCGTCAATGATGACGTTCCTCACCCTTCTGTCCACCTTGTTCCAGAACAGGATAATGTCCTTTATCCGTGAGTCGGACATTGAGACACCAATATCCGTGATGGTCTTGGCGTATGCCATGCAGGAGACGAGCGACTGTATGTCGGCTTCAAGTGGAGATAGGATATAGTCCATCTGAAGGGACAGTTCCATCAACTCCGTTGTTCCTGCATGACCGGGAAAATCGAACACAACCAACTGGTACTTCTCATTGCTGATAGCGTCAATCTTACTTTGTGCTGTCTTGACGGCTTCCTTGGGGCTGGACTTGTAAATTCTGTATGCCTTTTTGCCGAGGTGCTGAAAGAATGCCTGCATGGACTTGGAAAGTTCCTCGTTTCCCTGAATGACACTTTTCTCACGTTCTCTCAGCTTGTAAAAGGAATCCTGCGACAGGTCGCAGTCCACCACGAAGAGGTTGATGCCCTGTTCGTAGTACAATATGCTGCTTACGATTTCGGCAAGCGTGCTTTTTCCGACTCCTCCCTTTTGCGAGGAGAACCCCAGAAAGATGGGGCGTTGTTGTTTGTTCTCCATAATGATAATTTCTTAGTTCATATTACTTGTCTATTTGATGTTTGGATGTGCTCTCATTCTTGAGAAGTATCAGCAGACAGTTTGTTCTGGCTGCGTATGGTTCGTGCGATAGTCTGAAAGGACGATTTATAGTTCTTGCTATCTGTTGTACTGACAATAGTTTGTCATGACAACAAATTGTTATGAATATGTTTCGTTCCTTCTTGTCATCTTTGGTGTAAGCCAACGGTAATACGATATATCTTTTGCTTGTGTTATCATACCATTGTTCGCTCGTTCTGACTGCAAAATAAATGATATTTTGGCTGATTATATGACACCAATGAAGTGCAGGGAAATGCGAGGAAAAAGAGTGAATACCATTGATAATGAGATATTTGAAAACTCGCCGTAACTTTGCAGGCGAGAATAATACATGGAGGTAATATCCCGAAGCAGACACCCCACGAGGGTGGATACTTCAATCGTATCAACTCTTGATATTGGCAAGGTGTGTCTTTGTAACACAAACTTACAGTTGTACCACAAAGACCCTTGCCCCAAAGGGGATTAAATCACTCCAAAGTCGTGATTAAAGAAAAGTAAAGCTATGGATAAGGAAGAGAAATCTCGTTCAGAGAGAAAAAAAGCGGAAAAGCCACGCTGGGACAATTGGCACGTGCGGTTGCCCAACCCCAAAGACCAGCAAAAAGTCATTGAACTTTTCCATAAATCCGGTGCAAAATCGAAGTCTGATTTTGTGCGTGGATGTATTCTTGGAGGGAAGTTCAAGGTGATAACAGTGGATAAATCCGCTGTGGACTATTATCGTAAACTCTCGGAATTGATTGCCGAAAATCATCGGATAGGCGTACTCTACAACCAAACAGTACGCGCAATAAACTCTTATCACAGCGTGAAAACTGCACAGATTTTACTTGAAAAATTGGAAAAAATCTCTGGTCAAATCATCACGCTACAACAGAAAGCCATCCAACTGACGGAACAATTTGATAGTCGATAAAGGAATATGATTGCAAAGATTTCTTCTACCGAGAACCTTGGGGGAGCATTGGGATATAACTTCAAAAAGGTGCAGCACAACGAAGCGGCAGTCCTCTGCGTGAACGAACTTCGGAAAGGCTTCGATGGCACTTTTCAAATGGATAAGGTACTTGCCGATATGCAAAAGGCGATACCAGAGCAATGCAGGACAAAGAAAACGGTTTTTCATTGCTCACTCAATCCGCACCCGGATGAGAAACTATCTGATGAAAGGCTCACGCAGATTGCGAAGGAGTATATGGAGGCACTCGGCTATGGCAATCAACCCTACATCGTCTTTAAGCATAATGACATTGCCCGTGAGCATATTCACATCGTTTCGCTTCGAGTGGATTTCGATGGTAATAAAATCAATGACAAGTTTGAGGGCAGGCGAAGCAAGAAGATTACTAATGCTTTGGAAAAGAAATATAACCTCATTCCAAGTTCAAAGGTCAGTGAGAGAACAACAACAGAAACACCAAAGGTCAATGTTGTGCAAGGGAATATCAAGGAACAAGTGGCAAATACTGTTCGTTCTGCGATGAAGCATTATACCTTCTGCTCCTTAGGTGAACTAAATGCCGTTCTGCGTAAATACAACCTTGCAGTAGAGGAGGTAAAGACCGAGTATAGGGGCAAGCAATATGACGGGCTGGTCTATGTACCTACCGATGACAAGGGCAATAAGGTGAGCACGCCCATTCACGCCTCGGACATAGGCAGAGGTGTGGGCTATACTGCCGTTCAGAACAAGATGCTGAAGTCAAAACAGATGGTTAAGCCATTGATACCAACTGTCAGAAGAAAGGTATTAGAAGTAATGCGTACTTCTCCCCACACAGAGGAAAGACTTCGACAAAGATTGGAGAAACAAGGCTTGCAAGTGGTAATCCGAAAGAATGATAATGGACGCATCTATGGAATTACATTCATTGATGATGAAAAAGGTATTGCGCTCAATGGCTCTCGATTGGGTAAAGGATATGCTGCCAATAAGTTTAACGAGTACTTCTCTAACCCGGAGAATAATCCATTCTTGGATGAATCGCTTTATGGAAAGATTGATACCACCTTTCAACAACAGATGCAGACAATACAGTCTGATGAGCAGGAAAGCGACAATCTTGTCGATGAATTTATCGACAATATGGTAGGAGAATCCTTCTCTTCATCGGGCAATGATGATTGGAAAGAAGCGGCATGGCAACGCAAACTTCGTAAGCAAAGTAAGGTAAAACTTAAACGCAGGAAGCGTTAATGGCACCATTCAAATGGTAATCAAAGATTTTTCAAATAGTATTCAAACGATATTCTAACAACAATAAAATAGCATTATGGCACAAGAAGACGATTTAAGGGCATTGGGTAAGGTTATGGACTTTATGCGGGGAATTTCAGTGATTTTCCTCCTGATTAACTGTTATTGGTTCTGCTACGAGGCATTTCAGTCGTGGCACTTCACACTCGGCATCATCAACAAGATACTGATGAACTTTCAACGCTCCACGGGATTGTTTTCATCAATCCTTTGGACGAAGCTGTTTTGTGTGATATTTCTCGCCTTATCCTGCTTGGGGACAAAAGGCGTGAAGGAGGAGAAAATCACATGGCCAAAGATTTGGACGGTGCTTTTCGCTGGTTTTGTGCTCTTCTTTCTGAATTGGTGGCTGTTGGCATTGCCCATAGGTAAGGTGGGTGCTGCTTCGCTCTATATCTTCACGCTTTCTTTGGGCTATATCTGTCTGCTAATGGGCGGTGTGTGGATGAGCCGACTGCTCAAAAACAACTTGATGGACGATGTGTTCAATACCGAGAATGAGAGCTTTATGCAGGAAACTCGGTTGATGGAGAACGAATACTCGGTAAACCTTCCTACACGATTCTACTATAAGAAGAAGTGGAACAAGGGCTGGATCAATGTAGTTAATCCCTTCCGTGCATCAATGGTACTCGGCACCCCCGGCTCTGGTAAGTCGTATGCTATCGTGAACAACTACATCAAGCAGCAGATAGAGAAAGGCTTTGCCATGTATATCTATGATTATAAGTTTCCCGATTTGTCGGAGATAGCCTACAATCACCTGCTCCATCATTTAGATGCTTATAAAGTCAAACCGCAATTCTATGTGATTAACTTCGACGACCCTCGCAAATCACATCGCTGTAATCCCATCAATCCTGCCTTTATGACAGATATATCCGATGCCTATGAGAGTGCCTACACCATTATGCTCAATCTCAACCGCTCGTGGATTCAGAAGCAGGGAGATTTTTTCGTCGAATCACCGATTATCTTGCTTGCCGCCATTATCTGGTTTCTGAAGATATATGAGAACGGCAAATATTGTACCTTTCCCCATGCCATCGAATTCCTGAACCGTCCCTACGCACAGATATTTCCGATACTTACTTCCTACGATGAGCTTGCCAACTACCTTTCTCCCTTTATGGATGCTTGGGAGGGAGGAGCGCAGGAACAGCTACAGGGACAGATTGCGAGTGCCAAGATACCGCTTTCACGCATGATTTCTCCTGCCCTCTATTGGGTGATGACAGGTGATGATTTCTCGCTTGACATCAACAATCCCAACGAGCCGAAAGTACTTGTTGTGGGCAATAATCCCGACCGCCAGAATATCTACTCGGCAGCACTCGGACTTTACAATAGCCGTATCGTAAAGCTCATCAACAAGAAGAAGCAACTTAAAAGCTCGGTAATTATCGACGAGTTGCCAACGATTTACTTCCGTGGATTGGATAATCTCATAGCCACAGCACGAAGCAATAAAGTGGCAGTTTGTTTGGGTTTTCAAGACTTTTCGCAACTCACCCGTGATTATGGCGACAAGGAGAGCAAGGTAATCCAGAATACGGTGGGTAATGTGTTCTCAGGGCAGGTGGTTGGAGAAACTGCCAAAACACTCTCGGAACGCTTTGGCAAGGTGCTTCAACAGCGACAGTCTATGACCATTAACCGTAATGACAAATCCACCTCTATCTCCACACAAATGGATAGCCTTATCCCTGCAAGCAAAATCAGTAATCTCACACAGGGAATGTTTGTCGGTGCTGTGTCCGACAACTTTGACGAGCGTATCGACCAGAAAATTTTCCATGCGGAGATAGTGGTAGATAGTGCCAAGGTATCTGCGGATATGAAAACCTATAAACCCATCCCCAATATAACTGATTTTACTGACAAAGAAAGCTGCGACACGCTCAAAGAAACCATTGAAGCCAACTATCGTAAAGTGAAGCAAGAAATTCGATCGCTTGTCGATTCAGAAATTCAACGGATAAAGCACACGCCAAGCCTTGCCCATTTAGTAAAAGATTAGCAGCCTTATTCTAATACTGCCGTATAAATATGAGCAAACGTTTGCATTCTGTATTTTTCATTATTTTTCCGGAAATTGCTTGTAATTTTGGGGAAAAATACTTAAATTTGCATCATATTTTCAAAATAGGAAACATATTTTTCCGTAAAGTTATGTACCTTTGTCGGCAAATAAAGATATTCTCGTCAAACAAATATAAATAATATAAACATGGAAAAAAACAGAAAAAAACAAATCGTAGTTTTGAGTATAGCTTTAGTTTGCATTTTCATCTTGGTATTTTCATTGTTCCATAAATCAGCGACAAAAGATAGCGCAAATCCTCCTTTAACAAATGTTTTGACTGATAGCATTTCTCAAATTGTCTCAGCTTGTCCTGGCGAAATTGGTGTGGCGGTTATTGTTAATAACAGAGATACGGTTAAGGTCAATAATAAGAGTGTTTATCCTATGATGAGTGTGTTTAAGGTTCATCAGGCATTAGCTCTTTGTAATGACTTTGACAATAAAGGAATTTCACTTGATACCTTAGTAAATATAAATAGGGATAAACTTGACCCAAAGACTTGGAGTCCTATGCTGAAAGATTATTCAGGGCCAGTCATATCATTGACAGTGAGAGATTTGCTGCGTTATACTCTTACTCAGAGTGACAACAATGCAAGCAACCTTATGTTTAAGGATATGGTTAATGTCGCTCAAACAGATAGTTTTATAGCCACACTCATTCCTCGTTCAAGTTTTCAGATAGCTTATACGGAAGAGGAAATGTCGGCTGACCATAACAAGGCTTACTCTAACTATACATCTCCTCTTGGTGCTGCAATGTTGATGAATCGTTTGTTTACTGAAGGTCTTATCGATGATGAGAAACAAAGTTTCATTAAGAATACGTTAAAAGAATGCAAAACAGGTGTAGATAGGATAGCAGCTCCACTTCTTGATAAAGAAGGGGTTGTTATAGCGCATAAGACAGGTTCAGGTGATGTTAATGAAAATGGTGTTCTTGCAGCTCACAATGATGTTGCCTATATATGTCTGCCTAATAATATCAGTTATACCTTAGCGGTATTTGTTAAGGATTTCAAGGGAAATGAATCACAAGCGTCACAATATGTTGCGCATATATCAGCTGTAGTATATTCTTTATTAATGCAAACTTCAGTAAAATCTTAAACTGCACTTGCTTTGATAATTAATGATAAACAATCTAAAAGCACTCTAATCGTTATCGGAGTGCTTTTAGATTACTAATCAAATTGCTTCTATTATAATTTGAATCCTCTACTTTTTCTTTCTTCCTGTTGCGGCACTCTTGCTCCATATCTAAGCCTGTGCCATTGCTCCCTGAACCAGTCGGCAATCGGCTTCCTGTTTATTGTCAGGTTCAGCCTGCTTTCATCGTCAGGGTCATTTTCCACCCTTAAAATATCATCCTTTATATCAAAGTTCCGCCTGTGTTGCTCGGAATAGATTTTACCGCTACATTTCAGGGCTTCTTTTTTGACTATAAGACTTTCAGTCATTTCTTTAGAGAATCCCAGCATGGCACAAAACTTTTCCATGCGCAGCATTTCCCTGAACATCGGAAACCACCTGAAAGCCTTGTCTATGATTCTGGCGAGCCGTGACAGTTCTTTTTCTTTCTTGAGTTCAAGTTATAAATGCAACTTTTAAAGAAAAGGATTAATAGCTGCATAAGTAATATTTTTTTCAGAGAGAAAAGAGAGACAATTCCCTCTGTTCTCTGCTGAATGGATAAATGTTACTATCTTTGTTTTTATTGTCCGTCCAAAGAAATAAAAGTTGTAGATGAGTAAACATATAACCGAAAAGCAAAGGTATGCAATTTCTAAGATGTTGCAAGTTCCGATGAGTAAAAAAGATATAGCTGAAGCTATTGGAGTTGATAGGAGTAATATTTATAGAGAAATAAAACGCAATTGCGATAGTCGTAGTGGAAAATACAACCCTGATCTTGCCCAAAGAAAGGCAGATAAACGTAAGGTTGAAAAGAAGCGAAAGGAGGTATTTACACAAGCTATGAAGAAGCGTGTAAAAAAGCTTCTACGAAAGGACTTGAGCCCAGAGCAGATAGTGGGCAGAAGCCAAGTAGAAAATATAGCTATGGTATCTCACGAAACTATATATTGTTGGATATGGCAAGATAAACGACAAGGTGGGGATCTTCATAAATCTCTTAGAAGGCAAGGACGCAAATATTCAAAGCGTGGTTCTAAAAACGCAGGTAGAGGATTTATTCCGAATAGAGTGGAGATTGATCAGCGACCTTCAATTGTAGAGCAAAAAGAAAGATTTGGTGATTTAGAGATAGATACAATTATTGGAAAGAATCACAAAGGTGCTATTCTAACCATTAATGATAGAGCAACAAGCAGAGTATGGATACGTAAGCTATCAGGGAAAGAAGCCATCCCTGTAGCAAAGATTACAGTATGGGCATTACGAAAAGTAAAAAACTTAATACACACAATAACGGCTGATAATGGAAAAGAATTTGCAAAACACGAGGATATAGCACAAAAATTAGATATTAATTTCTATTTTTGTAAGCCATACCACTCTTGGGAGCGTGGTGCCAATGAAAATACTAACGGTCTTATCAGGCAGTATATCCCAAAGGGTACGGACTTTAGTGAAGTAACCAACAAGCGTATTAAATGGATTGAAAACAATCTAAATAATAGACCTCGTAAAAGACTTGGATACCTCACACCAAACGAAAAATTTAAACAAATTATTAATATGAATTCCGTTGCATTTGGAACTTGAATTCAGCTATTAATAACATAAATTTTAAGAATTATGACAGAGATAATTGACACTCAAGAAACAACGAGAGAGAAAAAACAGTACGTTCGTCCAGAAATCACGATGATACCCATGCAGGCAGAGTGTACGCTGCTGGCTGCAAGCGGCCAAAATATAAATATTGGTGCAGGTGACGCTGGCGACGGGGATAATTTAATAGAAGACTAACCTACAATATATTATCAATAGCAATGAATACATTCTTTACACCAAAAACGAGTAAGATGAAATGGCTCTTATCCTGCGTGATAGTGCTCTCATTTCTTGTTTCATGCGCTGATGAAACAATGCTTAATAGCACAGATGTTAAGCAGACTACAGAGAAAAACATTGGTGAAACTTCAAGAATTGGCATTTCGGGTAATGCCTGTGTAGAGCTGGCTGATGTATCCTCCTCATTGGATGGAAATACTACAACCACACGTGCCGTTTCTGTAAATTCAAAGTATCTTCCAGTGATAGAAGGCACCGAACTCAAAGCACGAATCTTTATCGTACGTGTAGACAAAAACGCCAAGACGATGATTGACGGCAAAGAGGCGATGGACGGCAACAAGGTGGTGCTTGGAGCTGGAGAGGTAAAATTTGACAAAGTAAGCTACAATAGCGATGGCTCTATTGACGTAAAAACTAACGACATGGTTGAGTTTCATTGGCTCAACGACAAGGCATTTACACCAAAGCAAAATGAGGAATGGTATGTGTGTGGCATCATCGGAGGCGAATATAACCCAGACTTTGACAGAGAACGCAAAAATATGAGTCTTGACGACAAGACAAGGAGACGTGCAGAAAAGCTATATCATTTCTATGTAGACTTCGACCCTAATCACTCTCCATACCACAACCAACTTGATGCTAATGGAAACATTCGAGTTACCGTACCTTATGCCACAGGCTGGATGAAATTACAGATGAAAGATGGAAAAATCAATTTTGACAAATGGAAGTTTAGGTTATTGGGAACAATGATACGCTTCAAGGTGAAGCGCAATACCGACTTGGTAAAACCAGAGGGACATAAATATGCCTTTGCCAGCTCGCAAATCACTGCCCGAGGCGGTTTCCTGATGATGCCTCCCAGCCTGTTCCGCTCCAATGCCGATCTTGCTATGGATCATTCTTTCGGTCTCGATTGCGAGTTGCGCCCTTGGACGAACAGCATTGAAAGCAACTTCTACTGGATGTACGAAAATGACAGGCAGATACATTTCAACAATCCTGGCAACGTGAACCCACTCGACGAGAGCGCAGACTACGGTTCGCCACTCTACGAGTATCGCTACACCTTCGATGCCTCTGCCATGCGCAAGGGAAAGGAGAAAGCCGAGTACGACGAGTTCTACGTGTGGGGTATGCCCATACCTAAGCTCAACTACATCGGGCAAACCATGCTTACCGCCGAGCGTGGAGGATTTATGCTGGGTAGGAAACAGAAAGGCAACCCACGTTATCCGTACGCTGATGAATGGTTGGTTGGGCAGTCAAAACCTCAGGAATGGTCGGGCGAGTTCAAAGTTCTCGATTTCAAAAGCAAAAAAGTTAAAGGCTGTGGCTTCTCCACGGAAGTAGGTGTGTGTCGTCCACGTTTTAGTGAGATGAGAGACGGTAAGCCTGCCTATCCGTGGGCAAACCCTTTGGAACGCTTGGCGGTAACAAACAGCAAGACCGATGAGATGGGCTTCCACGACACCAACGCACCACACCCCAACGAGGCTGATTACGGATGGGTGAACAACTGGTCGCTCAAAAGTGCCGATATGAAAATGCGCTTTGCGCTTAACAATGGCACCATGAAGCCACAAGATTACCATCTTCCCACTGGCGAAGAATGGGGAATCGCCTTGCCTAATATCCTTACAAGCATCTATAATGGTACTTTGCCTATAGGTCTTACAGGCTGGAATAACATCAAGTCTGCTCCCAACCCTTACTTCGAAATGTTCGACCCAGAGGAAGACGACATGCGCCCCATCATCACAGCTGGCGAAACACACAACAGCAACAAGGCAGATATTCAAGAAGAGCGGTTTTGGAACAATAAACCTATCTTCTACTCCTACTTTATGCAAGATAAGAGCCGGCTCGAACTCTACGCCATTCGTTTCTACGGCAACAATAAGGAGGCACAGTCGCACAAAGACCGCCGTCCCTACGGCAACCGCTATCGCTGTGCCTATCGCTGGAGGTTCATGGACGCTGGCGGTCCCGATGCCACCAACGACGGACAGGGCATGCGCCTCGTGGTACAGAGCCGTTGGATAGGCAACGCCAACGTAACCGTGCGCGACATCATGGACGACAAGTGGTGGGGAGAATGTTCGGACAGCAACCCGCTCTATCGTACCGACTGTTATCGTGTTTTGCCCTGCGTAGGCTACCCCTTCCCAAAAGGCGGAGCTACATGGCGCATGGCATACTGGTCAAGAACACGCTGGAAATACGACACCTACGACAAGGACAACGAGCACAGCAACAAGACATTCTGCTACCGTGTGCTATCCAAAGACGGCTTCGACCGTGGACATAACGATAATGCCACCCTGCACTACGGCGTTCGCCTCATGGTAAACAGAGACGTGGACGAGTTCGGCAAGCGCGCCCCACGCCAGTTGCAGAAAGACAAGGACGAGCAACGACTCATACGTCGCAAATAGTATCTAAGGTGAGGGACAATGCGTGTCCCTCACTATAGTATATAATTTTATGTTAAGGAATGGCTAAAAATAACAAATACATGTTGGTTCCTATTGGTGAATTTATCCATAACACTGTGTGTGGTAGGCTTCTATGCTTCCCTACTTATATTTTTAGCTTCCTTACCCCCGTTATTTACAATATTTAACAACCCGGATTGGGTATGTAATTTTGCGAGGCTGTGCATCTCGAAGTCCATAGATGACTACGAGATGCATTTTGCGTGTACATAGACTTTTGAAAAGAAGACCGCTGCAACTCAAAGTTACATCATTCCATTTCTTTCCAAAGCGTACGATAAATGCCAATAGTTAGGTTTTGGAAGTTGCCTATTATTCACTATCTTTGCACCTTAAAAAATAAAAATACATAGGATTTACTATGATTTCAGGACAAATCGCCCTTCAATGGGGTAAAAGAACAATCTATAATTTGACGGTGATATATGCGCTGTTATCCACCATGCTTCTATACGGATGCGACGGTGACACTACAGTGAATAGCGAAAGTTCGTCTCATCAATCAACCACGATACGGCTTACAATAGAAGTCCCTAATGGTGGTGTAGATAACACCAAGATGGTAGCAACAAGATCCTTCACCTATGGTTTTGAGGGAGATATGGTCCCACCGAAGATGCGGCTAAAAGAAGGCGAAACAACTGAGGGACTTTGTGTTATCAGAAACGAAAACCCCAAGATACCAATAAAATTAGTACAGGTGAAATGGAAAACGCATGATGGTGTCTTGTGGTGCGACACTCTCAATGCTGACGTGGAGGCTCCTCACGATGAAAAAATTGGTAATTGGCAGGCGTGTTTTCTACTTGGTCATGGAACCTACGATGAGAAGACGCACAAAATAAAAATGGGCGTAGAGCGTTTGGCACGCCCCATAAGCCAAAATGAGGAGCAACTATGGAACATGCCTTACCTGTCAGCTTGGTTGCCCTTGAAAACGAGCGACGGTTTACACCTGCGTTCGCCACATGTGAGTTTCAAACCGCAAGGAGCGTTCATACGCATGAGATTGACAAATGATACTAAACATGACATGAGCGTGGCATCACTGCGCATGCGCCCCACTGACGATTCCATGCAGGCAGCACCATTCGTGTGGGAGGCAATGTGGCAGACTGATGAACGAGGGGATGCGCCTGTCGTTTCTCCAGTTTTGCAGAAAAGCGGAGAGGATTTCGAATGTCCACTCGCACAACCACTCACATTAAAACCGGGCGAGACATCAGCCTGGTATGGCTTCTGGAGTATGCCCATAGGTAAATCCGTAGGGTATTCGGGCAATTACTTCGTCGTACCTGCAGAAGAAGCCAAGATACATCGATCGCCATGGTGGCTGTACCACACTCCACTGGAAGGAAAAAGCAATGCGCAAGGCCCCGTGGCAGGTCGAACCTACACGCTCTCACTGAAACTGCGGCAACTAATCTCCACTACCTATGCCAACTGGATGCAGGATATGGAGGACGACCGACTGGTGTGCAAGATGTCCATACCCGGAACACACGATACAGGAGCATGGTCAGGCAACTGGTGGGTGAAGACGCAAGACAAGGACATCAAGGGGCAGCTCGAGAGCGGCATACGCTTCTTCGACATACGCTTGGTGCTTGCAGATGGTGTGCTAAAGCTATGCCACGCCAGTAATGTATTCGACCGCACGTTCCACAAGGATGTATTGCGTGCCACCGCCGATTTTCTGCGGGAGCACCCATCGGAAACGGTTATCATGACCATCAAGCGTGACCACGACTACGACAAAGATGGAGGTAACAAGTACCGTACGGCAGTGGGTAACGTGTTAAGGGCTGATCCCTACGTTACACCATACATTGCAGGATCGTTCAGTCCGACACTTACAATGGGAGAACTACGAGGCAAGATGCTCATCTTGAGCCGTGAGGGCTGGTACTCCACCAACTCGGGGTGGATAGACCGCTGGTATGATAACAAACAATTCTCTACCAATATCTACTCCACCAATCACAGTCGTACCACGCTGAATGTGGAGGACACTTACAGATGCGCTGCTGGCGACAAGGTGAATCTCGTGCGCCAGAACCTGCTAAAAGCCAGTGAGGCGTACGGTGGTGCGGCACCCGACTGGTTCATCACCTTCTGCTCGTACACGGGTCCAAACGGCATAGGCACACCCAATGCCGTCACAGGATACGTTGATCCGCATGTGATAAATATTCTTAAGGGAGACCATCAGTTGCGTACAACGGGTATACTGCTTTTCAACTTTGCAGGCTGGTGGGACAACGGACTCACCAACATCGCCATCAAATTCAACGATACTGCCACACCGCCGCTCAAGCAGTGGTAACAAGTTGGGGCAAGTCAACACACCAGCCGAGCCGTGCGTAATCCCCCCCCCGCGTGTCGGCACGGCTTCATAGCGGATTATTAAACATCATAAAACATATTACAGTCATGCTATATGCAATTATCATCTTCGCAAGTTTCTTTGTATTACGCTTGTTCTCCCTCGCTTTCTCAATAAGGAACGAGAAACGTCTCATCAAATGTGGAGCTACACAGTACGGAAAACGCAACTCCCTACTGCTGACGCTTGCCCATATAGCCTACTACTTTGGTGCCCTCTATGAGGGATATACCAGCAATATGGAGTTTGACAGGACCTCTGTCATCGGCGTGGCAGTCATGGCATTCGCCTACATCATGCTGTTTTACGTCATCTACAAGCTGAGTGACGTTTGGACAGTGAAACTCTACATCGTACCCAACCATCGCATCAATCGTAGTTTCTTGTTTCGTACGGTGCGACACCCAAACTATTTCCTCAACATCATACCAGAACTGATAGGTGTGGCGCTACTCTGCCATGCTTGGACAACGTTATGCGTAGGTCTGCCCCTCTACGGCTACCTGCTAATAGTTCGCATCCGTCAAGAGGAAAGAGCCATGCGACACCTGCTATCGTAACGATCGTGACCGACGTCGATAAACTTTATAAAATACTACCTATCATCAGGATAACTTTTATAAACAGGACAGCAATCACAGACAGCCGTGAGGCATCAAGGGGGGAGGAGTTTTTCTTTTCAGAAAAAACTCCCCCCCTGTGTGTTTCATCCAATATTCTTCCAGATGTCGTCACTCACGACGCTGACCGACGTCGGTCACGGTTATTGGTAGCTGACATTCGAGCTGCAAACCAAAAAACTTATCGTTGATGTGCTTTCTCATCCATAGACTTTCTCTTGTAGGGGAAGTTTTTTTTTGTTGGTACATCAAATCTTCCTCTCATTTTGTTTCCCACTTTTTCCCACTATTTCCTCACAGTGTGAACGTTTGGTTTTATCCGTTTAATTTTGCCAATATATAACATTATATATTCATCAAAATGTAATATTTATGGAACCAAACAACAATGACAACTATGTGCTGGTCTTGGAAGACCGCACGGAAGTGAAGAATGAGCAAGAAGCGGGAAAAATCTCCGTAGTATCGGGTATCGACGACAAGGGCAACCTCAAGACCACAGAGGCTGCCGCTGCCAATCAGGCTGCGTTCTTGAAATTCAACAACAAGGACGGACTTCTAAAGAACTTCATGTCCAATTTCCTCAAACAGTTCAATAACCCGACTCGTTTCGGACTGTACAAGGTTTTGGCAAACAATGTAGAACAAGGTGTGGACAATCTTCGCACCATGTTGCAAAGTCGTGAAAAGCCAGAAAGCAAACAGCAACTGACAGAGATTGGAGTATCCTTTGACGATTATCTGCCGAAAAAGAAGAACGCCACAGCCATTGATGAGTCGAAGATTGATTGGAAGCAACTTGGTGACCTCGGTCTTACCCGTGAACGACTGGAACAAAGTGGAGAGTTAGAAAAGATGCTTTCTTGGCAGAAGAGTAACCTTATTACTATTGCCGTACCTATTGGTGACACGACCATCTACACCGAAGCACGTCTTGCATTCCGCACGGATGATAATGGCAATGTCGGCTTGGCTATCCACCCGTTACGCAAGGAGCCACAGCTCGACTTCCCCTATATGGGTTACAAGTTCTCTCCCGAAGAAAAGGAGCAACTCCTTGCTACGGGCAACCTTGGCAAGACAATCGAAGTAACGCCCAAGAACGGCAATCCTTTTTCTGCCTATGTCTCCATCGATCCACAGACCAACGAAATTGTTGCCTTACGTGCCGACCGTGTGAACATTCCCAAGGAGATCAAGGGTGTAACGCTCTCTGATGTCCAGTACAAAGATCTTGTGGAAGGCAAAGCCGTGAAAGTGGAGGGTATGACCGCCAAGAGCGGCAAGTCTTTCAACGCCACCCTGCAGGTTAATGCCGAGCGAAAAGGCATTGAGTTCATCTTTGACAATAACCGTGGTTTTAAGGAACGCCAGCAGCAGACACAGCAGCAAGGTGTCCCACATAAGCTTTGCGGTTTAGAGTTATCAGATAAACAGCGTGAAGCATTGGATAGCGGTCGTACACTATATCTAAAGAATATGGTGGACAAACAGGGACAATCATTCAATGCCTATGTTCGCATGGACAAGGAACAGAATCGCCCACGTTTTTACAAGTGGAATCCTGACAAAAAGCAAGAAACCGGCAAAGAAAAGGTGGTTGCCGTAGCAGAGGAACACAAGACACAGGTTGCGGTCAATAACCACGGCAAGACCAACGAAGCCACCAAAAATGTGAAAGAACCACTCAAAACGGGACAGACACAGCCTACTGCTGAGCAGAAGCAAAAGCAGGACGAGAACAAACAGAAGAAGTCCCGTGGACGTAAGATGTAACCTTTAATTCTATTATCAACTATGATTACTTGTATTATTGCCGAGAAACCCTCGGTAGCCAGAGATATAGCCCGTATCGTAGGGGCTAATACCAGACAAGACGGATATTTAGAAGGTAACGGCTATATGGTTACTTGGGCAATGGGACACCTCATTGCCCTTGCCATGCCCGAAGCCTACGGTTTTTCTGCCTATAAAGCTGAAGACCTGCCCATTCGTCCCAATCCATTTCAGTTAGTGGTACGACAAGTACGTAAGGATAAGGAGTATGTATCAGACCCAGCAGCACTAAAACAGCTCAAGGTGATACGCTCCAGCTTTGACAAAGCAGACCGCATCATCGTTGCTACCGATGCAGGACGTGAAGGTGAACTCATCTTCAGATACATCTATTCCTATCTCAATTGCCATAAGCCTTTCGACCGCTTGTGGATTTCCTCCCTCACCGATAAAGCCATCCGTGAGGGACTTTCCAACCTCAAACCAGGAAGCAGTTACGACAATCTCTATTATTCCGCCAAAGCAAGAAGCGAAGCCGACTGGTTGGTGGGTATCAATGCCAGCCGTGCATTGTCCATCGTCCGCAAAGGCGGCTATTCCTTGGGACGGGTACAAACCCCAGCTCTTGCTATGGTCTGCCGTCGGTACATAGAAAATCGTGATTTTTCTTCCGTCCCCTATTGGAAACTCTCCGTAGCAGCAGAGAAAGAGGGCGTATCGCTGAAAGCTGTGAGCAGTAGTGCATTTGACAATGAAGCCGATGCACAGTCCGCTCTCGCCATGCTTCGCGAACAGAGCCGGCTTACCGTGACTTCGGTCGCAAAAAAGGTGGGACATACGTCGCCACCCCTCTTGTTCGACCTTACCTCCCTACAGAAGGAAGCCAACCGAAAGCACGGCTTTTCAGCAGATAAGACCCTCTCAATCGCACAAAGCCTCTATGAGAAGAAAATCACGACCTATCCCCGCACCGGCAGTCGATACATCAGTGAAGACGTTTTCGAGGAAGTACCCACTTTACTTGGCAAGATAGGCACTGCACTTCCGACACCACTTAACCGCCACTCGGTGGACAACGGCAAGGTAACTGATCACCACGCCATTATCCCTACGGGTGAAACAACATCGGGACTATCGACAGATGAAACGACCATCTACCAAATGGTAGTCCATCGTTTCATCGAAGCCTTTTCTCCCGATTCAGAGGAGGAGAGGATGCAGGCGGAACTGACAGACGGTACAAACACCTACATTTGGAAGGCGTGCCGAAGTATCTCCTTGGGCTGGAAAGCCGTGCAGCATAGTACTGGCACGAACGATGAAAAAGGCAAAGAGGAAGAAGAACAGACTTTATCCGTATTGCCCAATCTAATAGAAAACGAGGTGTTACCACTGCTTTCTTCAGAAATTACCGAGCACAAGACCAAGCCCAAACCGCTCTATACAGAAGCGACTTTGCTTTCTGCTATGGAAAACGCAGGGAAAGAGGTCGCAGATGCAGAAAGTAAAAGAGCAATGGCAGAGTGCGGCATCGGTACACCAGCCACTCGTGCCAATATCATCGAGACATTGATTCTGCGAGACTATATCCGAAGAGAAAAGAAAACGGTAGTCCCGACAGAGAAAGGCTTGGCAGTCTATGAGATTGTCAAGGATAAACGAATTGCCAATGCAGAGATGACAGGCTCGTGGGAACTGACCCTTGCCGCCATCGAGGCTGGACAAATGCCACCCGAGAAGTTCGCACAAGGCATCAACTCCTATGTGGAGACGATTTGCGAGGAACTCCTTGCCCTTGCTCCACAGGTACAAAAGTCCTATCCCACCTACCACTGCCCCAAATGCAGCAATGAGAGTGTGGGCATCTATGCCAAAATTGCGAAATGCAGGCACGAGGGCTGCGACTTTCACATCTTCCGTGAAATCTGCGGCACGTTCCTTTCCGAGGACAATATCCGTGATTTGATAACTACCGGGCGAACGCCTATCCTCAAAGGCTTGACGAGCAAGGCAGGCAAGAAGTTCAACGCACGTCTTGTTTTGGGCGAAGACCACACCACCGCCTTTGAGTTTGAAGGAAAGAAAGGAAAAGCACGAGGGAGATAGTTACCACAGACTCAGAGATAAAACAAATTAGTTGGGAGATAGGAAAAATTATCTTCCGACTAATTTTTCCTCTCCATCTTAAACAGAAAAATTATGGCATACAATAAGAAAGCAGTCTTGGAGGGCAATACGGAAGCCATCCGTGTAATCCTCCGATTAGAAAAAGAACGACGTGAAGCCACCGAAGCCGAGAAAGTCCTGCTCAGAGGTTATCAAGGTTTCGGTGGTCTGAAATGCGTGTTGAACCGTTGTGATAATCCCGATGACCTCCGCTATTGGAGCGCATCGGAGCAAAACCTGTTCGCGCCTACCCAAAGGCTCAAACAGATGATTTACCGTGATGCCGTCGATGCCAGCACCGCCAAACGCTATTGGGAGAGTATCAAGGCAAGCGTACTGACCTCCTTCTATACCGACACCCGTATCGTCTCCGCCATTGCCGAAGCCCTTAGTGCTGCCGACGTGCAAGTAAGAAGGTGCTTAGACCCTTCAGCAGGTATGGGAGCCTTTACCGAAACCTTTGCCAAAAGTGCCGGTATGGTCGATGCGATGGAGAAAGACCTACTGACGGCGCGCATCACACAAGCCCTTCATCCTTACGGCAAGGATAATATCTTTGTTCGGCAAGAACCCTTTGAAGCCATCGGAGAACTGGAAGAAAAGGACAAGTACGACCTGATTACCAGCAACATCCCCTTTGGCGACTTTATGGTTTATGACCGTAGTTATAGCAAGGGAGAGAATATCCTTAAACGGGAATCCACCAGAACCATTCACAATTATTTCTTTGTAAAAGGGCTGGACACTATCAAGGAGGGCGGACTTCTTGCATTTATTACCTCGCAGGGTGTATTGGACAGCCCCAAGAATGAAGCCATCCGCCGTTACCTCTTGCAGAATAGCCGTCTTATCTCCGCCATCCGCCTACCTTCGGGTATGTTCTCCGAGAATGCAGGTACGGATGTGGGCAGCGACCTGATTGTCCTGCAAAAACAATCGGGCAAGGAAATTGGTGAGGGCATCGAACAGCAGTTTGTACAAACCGCCTCTGTTCCCAAAGGCGACGGCTTTTCTATTGCGTTTAACCATAACTCCCTCTTTGAGGGCGAATGGAAGGACATTTCCCACCGCACGATTGCCACAGAGCGCACGATGGGTACAGACCCTTATGGTAAGCCCGCTTGGGAATATACGTTTGACGGCAGTATCGAGGATATGGCTGACAGTCTGTGTACACAACTATCCTTGGAAGTGGAGCAGCGTTTCGACCGCAAGCTCTACGAAACCGGCATACCCATGACCGAGGAGGAATGGCAGGTACACGTGGACAAGATGGTGCAGAAAGTGCAAGGAGGTCTAAAAACAGAACAACCACCTCTGTTACAAGAATCCAAGGATAAGGAGGAAAAGAAAGAGGATAAGGAAGATGAAAAAGAAGAAGAAAATGCTTACAATTTGATGCCCGACAGCACTAAGAAGCAACTTCCCAAACTCTATGCAACAGAAAAGCAACTCATCGGCGACCGCACAGCATACGCTCGCTACTTTTTCCCTATGGGAGCCTATACCGCCTATATGCTGGAATACGACCCCAAGGAACGCATCGGCTTCGGAGCCGTTACGATGGGCTATGGTTGGGAACTTGGGTATATGTCCCTCAAAGAAATGGAGGAAGTCAAGATACACGGATTGGGTATAGAACGGGACTTATACTTCAAACCCACTAAATTGCACGAGATAGCAGAACTGGAAGAGATTGTCAGAGGACAATACACTAAAGAACCCATCATTGAGGAAATCAAGGATGAAAGCCGTCAGGAAGTGCAGAAACCTGTACAGGAAGACAATCAACCACAAGCAATGGTAGAACAAGTCGAGGAGGTTTTGAAAGTCGAAGAAGCTGCGCCAGTTTTACATACAGAGCCTGAAACCGAACCAGCCCCAGAAGGTGTCCCCGTAATTACCCTTCAAAGACAATACGAACAAGAAAGCCGTGAAATTCGCACAGACGTGGAAGCCCCACGCGAGATGAACGGTCAGACGGTATTCTTTGATGAAGACCATCATCCGATTATGGATAGCACCATAGAGACAGAAGCCATGGAACAGTTCTTGTTTGCCCCAGAGGAATATAGTCTTTGGACACAAGATGTAGCCCGTGTAAATAATGAAATCAAAGAGGCTGCTCAACAAAAGAAGGTCAGCGATAACCAACCACTTTCTGCGAGCAGGCAACCCAAGCCGGCAAGAAGCACGCCAAGCAGTTCCCGCAGAAGCAAGAAAACTGCATCTGCTCCCGTCAGAGAGCCCTCGCTCTTTGACTTTATGGAGGAAGCCGAACCTCGCAAGCCACAGCCCATAGCAGAGGTTAAGAAAGAGTTTGATGCTTCACCGCGTCCGTTCCTTTCTTCTCCCGACTCACATTTGCGTGACGGCTCGATAGTCGTACAGAATGGGCAGGTAGGTTTCCTGTCTGACTTGAAACGACATCCTACCTTCAACCCGATGGACTTACCCTTTGCTCAGCTCTCACGGCTGAAAGCATATATTGAGATTAGGGAGAGTTATCACCGACTCTATGATTATGAGGCGAACAACCAAGCGGAGGACAAGGAAGAGCGTGAGAAACTCAATCGGCTTTATGACGGCTATGTAGGTCGTTGGGGGTACTTCAACCAGAAGACAAACACCGATGTCATCAAGATGGATGCCACCGGAGTGGAAATGCTGTTCTTGGAACGCTCCGAGAACGGCAAGTACATCAAGGCGGACATCTTCGACCACCCGACGGCTTTTTCCACCTCCGAACTGTCCATAGCTTCAGACCCGATGGAGGCATTGGGCGCATCACTCAACAAATACGGCACGGTGGAGCTTGACTATATGAGTTCTTTGCTTCCCGATATGGAAGAGAGCGATATGCTTTCTGCTTTGGAAGGACGCATCTTCTACAATCCCGAAGAGGACAGCTATGAGGTAGCCGACAAGTTTATTTCTGGCAATGTGATTGAAAAGGCGGAGCGTATCGAGTCGTGGCTCTTGGATCATCCGGAGCATGAGGAAGCGAAACAGAGTCTGACTGCCCTGCGTGCCGCCACTCCCACGCCCATTCCCTTTGCTGATTTGGATTTCAACCTCGGTGAACGCTGGATACCCGCGAAAGTCTATGGCAAGTTCGCCTCGGAGTTCTTCGAGACGGACATCAGGGTGAGTTATCATTCTAATATGGACGAGTATGCCATTGGCTGCGACCAAAAGAACGGTAATATCTGGCACAAATATGCTGTACAAGGTGAGTTTAGACGCTATGACGGACTCAATTTATTGAAGCACGCACTTCACAATACCATTCCTGACATTAACAAAAGCAAGACCATACTTGATGCGGAGGGTAATGAGAAGACGATTAAGGTTCGTGACGGTCATGCCATACAGATGGCAAATGCCAAGATTGAGGAAATCAGACAAGGCTTTGTAGATTGGCTCGGACGGACACCCGACACGTTCAAGGAGCAGCTCTCTGACCGTTACAACCGCCTTTTTAACTGCTTTGTGCGTCCCAACTTCGACGGTACGCATCAGTCGTTTCCCGACCTCGACCTTAAAAGATTGGGCATACAAGACCTTTATAAGAGTCAGAAAGATGCCGTGTGGATGCTGAAGACCAATGGAGGTGGTATCTGCGACCACGAGGTCGGTGCAGGTAAGACGCTTATCATGTGTACAGCAGCCTACGAGATGAAGCGGTTGGGATTGGCTAACAAACCGATGATTATTGGACTCAAAGCAAATGTATTCGATATTGCCGACACTTTTCGCAAGGCTTATCCCAATGCCAAGATACTCTATCCGGGAAAGAATGACTTCAGCAAGCAGAATCGCCAACGCATCTTCAATGACATCAAGAATAATGATTGGGACTGCATTATCCTCACGCATGAGCAGTTCGGCATGATACCGCAAGCATTGGAGATACAAGAAGCGATTTTGCAGAAAGAAAAAGATTCTGTAGAAGAAAATCTTGAAGTGCTCCGTATGCAGGGAGCGGACATCTCCCGTGCCATGCTCAAAGGCTTAGAAAAACGTAAGCAGACCTTGGAAGCCAAGTTACAGGACATTCAAGACAGCATTGCCGAGCGCAAGGACGATGCCGTGGACTTTAAGATGATGGGTATTGACCACCTTTTTGTAGATGAAAGCCACCAATTCAAGAACCTGATGTTCAATACTCGCCACGACAGAGTGTCGGGCTTGGGCAATCCGGATGGCTCACAGCGTGCGCTCAATATGCTCTTTGCCATTCGCACCATACAGGAGCGGTCAGGCAAGGACTTGGGAGCAACTTTTCTTTCGGGAACTACTATCAGTAATTCGCTAACAGAATTATATTTGCTCTTCAAATACTTGCGCCCGCAAGCCTTGGAGAAGCAGGGCATTAACAGTTTCGACGCATGGGCTGCGGTCTTTGCCAAGAAGTCCACTGACTATGAGTTTTCCATCACCAATGAGATTATTCAGAAGGAACGCTTCAGAACCTTTATTAAAGTGCCTGAACTTGCCTCGTTCTATGCGGAGATTTGCGATTTCCGCACAGCAAAGGATATAGGCATCGATCGTCCCGAAAAAAACGAGATACTCCATAACATTCCGCCGACACCTGAACAGGAGGAGTTTATCGGCAAGTTGATGGAGTTTGCCAAAAACGGTGATGCCACGCTTTTGGGGCGTGCGCCGTTGAGCGAGAGTGAGGAAAAGGCAAAGATGCTGATTGCAACTGATTACGCCCGCAAAATGAGCCTGGATCTACGCATGATAGACGAAAACGGGTACTCGGATCATATTGACAACAAGGCAAGCCATTGTGCAAAGCTACTTAATGACTACTATCAGAAGTATGATGCACAGAAGGGTACGCAGTTTGTGTTCTCTGACTTGGGTACTTACAAGCCCGGCGGAGACTTTAATATCTATTCTGAGGTGAAGCGTAAATTGGTAGAAGATTATCATATCCCGTCTTACGAGATACGCTTTATTCAGGAGTGCAAGAACGAGAAAGCCAAAAAAGCGATGGTAGAAGCGATGAATCGTGGAGACATCCGCATCATTTTCGGTTCTACTTCTATGCTTGGAACGGGTGTCAACGCCCAGCAGCGTGCGGTGGCGGTGCATCAACTTGATACACCCTGGCGACCCTCAGATTTGGAGCAGCGAAATGGTCGGGCAATTCGTAAAGGTAATATGGTTGCCAAAGAATTTGCTGACAACAAGGTCGATGTGATTATCTATGCCGTGGAGCGGTCGTTGGACAGTTATAAGTTCAACCTACTACATAACAAGCAATTGTTTATCAATCAGTTGAAGACCAACACGCTCGGTAGTCGTACCATTGACGAGGGATCGATGGACGAGGATAGCGGTATGAACTTTTCAGAGTATGTTGCCGTGCTATCTGGTAATACGGACTTGTTAGAGAAAGCCAAACTCGACAAGAAGATTGCCACGCTGGAATCAGAGCGTAAGAATTTCCTCCGTGAGCGTGATGCCGCAACGGGCAAGTTGGCGGAGATTGACAGCTCCGTGTCTTTCCATTCAGACAAGATCAAGGAAGCCAAGGCAGACTTGGCGTGCTTTGAGAAGCGTGTGGAGCGTGACAAAGAAGGTAATCCTATCAATAAACTTGTCATTAAAGGTGTGGAGGACAGTACCGACATAAAGGTCATCGCCGCCCGTCTGCATGAGATAGAGGAAAAGGCTCGTACCAAGAGCGAGTACAACAAGATTGGCGAGGTTTACGGCTTTTCCATCATGGTCAAGACGGAGAGCAGTTCAAAGGATCTGTTTGATTGCTCGATAAACCGCTTCTTTGTCAAGGGACAGGAGAGCATCTACTATACTTATAATAACGGTAAGTTAGCGGCAGACCCGAAACTTGCCTGCGAGAACTTCGTAAATGCCTTGGAGCGTATCCCTAAGGTGATAGAGTCGCATGAGAAGGAAATGGCAAAGGTCGTGACCAACAAAGACGTTTACACCAACATTGCCAACAGTTCTTGGAAGAAAGAGGACGAGCTTCGCTCACTCAAAGGTGAGGCAGCAGAACTTGACAGAAAAATTGCACTTACATTGAACGAACCAAATGAAGAAAATGAAAAATCAAACGAAAATGACCAACCCGAGTATTTAAGACAAAATAGTAGTAATAGCCCAAATACTAAAAAGGAAGAGGAGGGGGTAATTTATTCAAGTTCTATGAATAATAGAAACAAACAAGAAGAAAGTAAGGGATATATTGTAAAATCCAGACTGAGATAAATAGCGATGGTGTATCATAATTGATACACCATCGTATTATATTATTTCCACAAAGAGTATTCTCTCCATTTTTCAGGAAAGCCCATATCTTTCAAAACTACCAATTTGGGAGATTTGTCCAATAGGGTGAGCAAACTCTTTCTAAATGAGCTATCAGGACTGATTATTTGCTGCAAATACAAAATTACAGATAAGTAGGCAAACAACTTATTGTCCCTTATCGTTGCAGCTTCTTGCTTTGACAAGAAAGGATAATTCGTTCTATAAGGAAACTTCAAGGCTATTGTAAAGCGGCGATTCCATACACGACTATGATGGGCACAAGTATTGCGTAAAGACGATAAACCGTGCATCCAATTCTTCAAAATATCGACATTGTATAGTCCCAAATCTCTGCAGATTGTTTTACTAGAAGGATTATTCTTGTCCAAAGCAAAAAACAACTTACTCAATGTTCCCATAGAAACAACCTCTAAGGTCATCCACGCTGGCGGAAAAGCAGGTTCGCTATACTTTTGATAATAATGAGCTATAAATTCCTCATTACTTCGCTTGACCTCTTTCATTAAATCCCCTACAACAGGTTTATCATCTATAATCTCGTTGCGTGTCAATGCGATAAACTTATCGTGCTGAAAGTATAACTTATGATTGAGAAACCAAAAGGCGTCATTTTCATCAACGGAATAAGTTAAGGCGATTCTTGTTCTTAATGCCACCTCGATTTTTTCAATGGCATTGAAGATTAAAGAGCGTAAACGCCTATCAAAACAATAAAGGTCTATCACATCTTGAAAAGAAATGTCCTTTCTCAGAAATTCGTGATTAGCACCTTCCCCGTTATTTTGAAAAGGGTATGTGTATGCTCGTAATCTATAATAACTTATATTATAAAGATATTGGGACGCAAGTTTTTCGTCTCCAATATTAAGTCCTCGATCGCATAACTTTTTAACCTGCTCAGATGTGTCTATGGGCTTCTTTTCGTACCTCATAACCGTATATAAACTCGAAGACCTCCCCGGGTGCGCTGTTCTGATGAGAAGCGTGGGAGGTCATATTGACTGCAAAGTTACTACTTTTTTTTGAATGCGCAAGGAAAATGCCGAAAAAATCATTGCAAGCGATGAATTTTCCATTAAAAGTAGCATCAAATGTAGAAATTACAAATATTTTTTGTCTGCAACCCTATCTTTATCGGTTCAATAGTTTCAAACAATATATGGTAAATTCCTTATCAAAGAAATAAGCGAGTACTGTTATCTTTATGAGCGGTAAATCCGCAACTAACTTTTTACTTGTAAAGGTAATTATTTTGTTGTGTAAACACTTGCATTTACACAACAAAAATAATCTAATCAGGAAATCAATTACCAGCCATCTCGCTTCCGTACCATTTCATCTATCTCTTCCCGAAGGAAAAGCAATCGACCGTTAGCCTTGAGAAAGGGGATTTTCCCTGCCCAAACCCAGTTATAGATGGTCTTCTGCTCCACTTTGAGTATCTTGGAAACGTCGATGATGTCCAAGTATTCGGGTTTCAATGGAGGGTGAATGGTCGTATCGACAGATTGCTCTTGCAAAAACAGCAGATGGTCAAGTTTACTCTCAACAGTCATCAGCTTGTCAAACAAGCGTTTCTGCCATGTATCTTCGGTTCTTTGGTCTATGTATGACATAATTCTCCTTTTTGATAGTTACCACTTGTGTCTTGCGACAAGATACGCTGCTCTTTCATATAGGCAATGTACTTCTTTGCCGTTCGATCCTTGATTTCCATTTCACGCATCAACACATCGCACAACTCTTGATATGATAGCTTTAGTTTGGCACGGAATGCAGACTTTACAACAGCCAACAGTTCATCGGTCTTGCGTTTTTCCTTATCCTCTTTCGACTTTTCTCCACGATAAACGTGCATATCGGCTTCCTTGTCCCATCCAAAAAGCATTATCGGCACATCTAGCGGGCTTCCATCACGCACTTTCAATGCCTTGACGACCGAGTATTCGGGATTGTCATCTTTCTCGATGGAGAGAATGCCCGCAGCCTTGCGTTGCAGTTCAGACCCTATATGTCCTCTGAGTTTGATACCGTTGGGTACAAAATGGAGTACGCAAATGATACAAGTATTGTAAATTCCTGCCAATCGATAGAGTTCGTCCACGATGGCTATACTCTCTGTTTCGTCGTTGGCGGAGCGTATCAGGTCTGCTATACCGTCAATGACCACAAGATGAATTCCACTGTGTTTGTGATGAAACAAGTCCATACTCTCACGAATGATTTTCAGTCTGTCCTTGCGTGATAGCGATGCTAGATAGAGGGAATGATAAAACTCTGGCACGGACTTGATACCAGCCCTGCGAAGTGTCTTCTCCAAGTTCTTATAGAGTTGTGCCTCCGATTGCTCTGTATCGTAGTGAAGTACAGCCAATCCTTTGGGGTTGGCAGTTACTTCCAATCCCAAGGTTTGCTCTGCCTTTAATCGTTCTCTCCCAAGAGTGCCAGCAAGGATGGCGGCAATGTAGTTGCTTTTGCCTGTTCCTTCTCCACCTGTGATACAAAACAGATTGTCCTGCGTTCCAAGCGGAACACCATTTACTGCCACCACCGACTTTGAAGCGTCTGGCGGATTATCGTAGTCTATCTCACAAGATTGCAATATCATCATCGTCTGTGCATACATATTGGTGAACATATCATTAAGAAGCACTTTCAAGTCCTTTGCTTCATTGCCCAAGGCAAAGAAGTCCGATATATCCTTCTCCGACTTACCCCCTTGCAATGGTAAGGTTAGACTCAATACCTTGTATTGAGCAAATGCATCTGTCTGCCGTTTAGCTTCCCTTACACCTGTCTCGTCCGTATCGTACAATATAATAATGTGTTGAAAGCGAAGCTGCAATCCTTCGATGATATTCTCAGGAATCTGTGCCGTCTCACTGTTGAAACAGATGGCGTTGAAACCATGAGCCGAAAGTGAAAGCACGTCTTTCTCCCCACCTGTGATGAAAACAACATCCCCTTTGCTGGGCAGCTGCTGGAAGCCAAAGACATAGTCGTTCACTTTCTCACCCCCATAAAGAAAGCGCAGCTTACTCTTAGGGCGATAGACTTTTACAAACTTCCCCATGCTATATCCAAACATAGGCTCATCATGTGTAGAACCAAGAGTAAACGGCTTTCCCTGATTGGAGACAGACTCATAGCGAGCAAGCGACTTTACATGAAAACGTTGCAGAGTCTTAGCATCAATGCCGTATTGCTCCCAATAGTCTAGTTCTTTGACATTGAAAGATTGCTCAATTAGCTTGTACCATTTTTTACCTTCCATCTTCTTGAGCTGGTTAGGTGGTTGTACTAAGGGTGGTTTGCAAGGCTTCATCATCATTGTGTGGGGATTACTATGTTCTTTCCTTTCAATGCAAATATTCAGCTGCAAGTCCCGATTTATGGTTTCAAGCACCTTAACAAAGTCTTTCCTCACGTCCAGTCCGAGCATTGTGGCTGCAAACCAAAAGCAGTCGCCGGAGTAGGCATCGTTGCCAAAGTCCTTCATTCGGTAGCAGCCGGACTTGTTGTCGAGATAGATATTGCACGATGCACGCCTGTCGTCATACATAGGATTTCGGAAATTGCGCTTTGGCACAAAGTCGATAGGCATATAGAAGCAGAACACATCCAGTCCTTTGTTGGTTCGGCTCAGTATTTCTTCTTTGATGTTCATAGCTCCTCAAATAAAGTTTGACCATCACCCATATATCCTTTAAGGACACCATCCTTGTAGGCGTTGAGCCGTTGTAGGGCTTCCACTCGTCTGAAACCCTTGAAGGAGGCACGTCCGCTCTTGATGGCGACGTAAAGTCCCTTGAACGGATAGGCAACGTGGTTGCATGATATATACCTGAACGGGATTGCGTTGGTGTCCCTCCATCGGGCAAGGGATGCCCGCGAAATGCCCAAGAGTCTGATGACGTCGGAGGAACTGAGTTCCATCTTATCCTCCAAAACGGAATAATCGCGTCTCATTTCCACGATAAAGCCGGCTATCCGCTCCATGTCGTTCCTTAGTGAGCGTAACTCTGCAATTACCGTCTTTTGTAAATTGTCTTCTTCTGTCATATGCCACTTCTCTTTTCAGTTTAGGATTGAATAGTTGCTCTCCGTGGATTATCATCCGTCTGGAAATTCAGAGTCCTTCCCCAATTGGTGCAATAACTGCATAAGATGCTGCTTAAATCTTCTACTGTCCAGCTTGCACAGCCGATTGAGAATGACGATGAGATCTTCCTGCTCCATTGTGGAGAAGCGAAGGCTTTTATGGGGCGTGGTTGCTATCATGGACTCAATCATACCCTTGGGGAGATGTATCAAGAGCACGTCCATATCGAAGGCTGCCGCACATCTTGCATAAGTGTTGATACGAAGGTCGGTCTGCATCTTGCAGTGTTTCATAAAGTTGGAATATTCCATATTGGCATAGCCTGCCCTTAGCTTGCAGTTTTTGCTGGCGGAGAGCATGATTTCAAGTGTCGGAAGTACAACGTAGAATTTTGCATTACTTCCGGAGTTTTGTTTCTTTGTATTCATATGTATCCGTCTTTTTGTTAGAAATAATGCTGCAAAGTTCTTAACAAATAGGGCTTTAGAAAGAATATTAAATTGCCAATATTGGCATTATATTGCCATTTTGCATTTTTAACATTATGCGTTATTTGTTGCCGTGTTGCCCAATACGTAGGCGAAAATATTGAGCCTGCCATATCAATCACACCTTTGGGACTGTCAGTGCATGGTGCAAGGTCTATCTATATATATAGACTTGCACCATGCACTGAAAATTGTAGCCAAAAGATTTCTAAAACATTTTCCCACAATAATTTGGAGGATGTTCTACTTTTTTGTACTTTTGAACCCAAGAAATGCAAGTGCGCATTTCGGGTAGCAGTATCTGCGTGTACTCTCAAAATACTCTGTTGTGGCTACAATATGGCTACAATTAAAAAGGATAAAAAAATAAAAGACTATGATACAAGGAGTTGCAGCGAAATGGTCATTTTCCTGTCTCTCCGCTGAAACCTAAGACATTAGGTAGTCAAATTAAGACAAGTCCCGTAAAATCAACGTTTTACGGGACTTTTTCTATTTATCCGGTGGACAACCGAAAGACATTAAAATGCCCACTTCAGACAAAGTTCCGTTACAAAATCGTTACAGGAAAATCGGGAAAATCTTCTGTAACGATTTTCGATGTAAGTCCTTGATTTGTCGCTCATTGACGTTCAAATGTCTGCTTGTAACCCAATTATTAATTATTCCTTTGCAGAGGGAAGTCATTACACCCACTGTAACGGAGCTAAATTAAAAAAGGATATGAGTAAGAGTACATTTAAGATTCTGTTCTATCTAAGAAAGAACTATCTGAACAAGGAAGGAAAAGCGGGTATTATGATTCGTCTGTCGCTTAACGGTGAAATTTCTCAATTCAGCTCAAAGCTGGATATAGAACCTGATAAATGGGATACCACATTGGGCAAGGCGAAAGGAAATACACAAAAAGCCCGCCAGTTGAATGAAACATTGGAGGACATCCGTGCTTCGCTGAAAAACCACTACCGGGATATTGAAGTGCATGAGTCATTCGTAACGGTAGAAAAAATACGCAATGCGTTTTTGGGAATAACGGCGAAACAAAGAACACTGCTGGAACTTTTCAAGAAACACAATGAGGATGCAAGAAAACTGGTCGGCATCAGCAAGACTCCTGCCACCCTCGCGAAATATGACCGCTGCTACCGGAGGCTGGAGGAATTTATGAAAGTGAAATACAATATTTCGGATATATCACTGAAGGAAATCGGCCATATGTTCATTACGGACTTCGAGAACTATCTGAGAACGGAAAGCAAATGTAATGAGAATACTACGGCAAAATTCATGCAGACTTTCAAGATGATTGTAATCATCGCCAAAAACAACGGTTGGATTTATACTGACCCGTTTTCAAATTATAAAATCAGACTGAAACGTGTGGACAGAGGTTATCTGACGGATGCGGAACTGCAAAAGATAATGAAGAAGAAGTTTCCGACTAAAAGACTGGAACAGGTACGGGACGTGTTCCTGTTCTCCTGTTACACGGGATTATCATATGTGGATGTGAAGGAACTGAAGGCAAGCGACATCAGAATCTCGTTTGACGGGAAGCCGTGGATCATGACGCACCGTCATAAGACAGATACTCCGGTAAACGTACCGCTGCTGAAAATACCCCAAGCGATACTCCAGAAATATGAAGGTCAGCTCCCCAAAGGTCAGTTGCTGCCTGTACTGAGCAATCAAAAACTTAATTCTTACTTAAAAGAGATTGCGGATTTGTGCGGTATAAATAAAAATATTACCTTCCACCTGGCGAAACACAATGAATTATCTATTTGATTGAAAATAAGATTATTATCACCTATTTCGTTGATAGTAGGTAACACTTTAGAAACGAGCGAATTACAATATTTTGTTTTCTTCTGCATCAGTCAAAGAACGATTTTCCAGTTGCAAATATACATTTTACTCGTGACAAAAGCAATCTTTTTCCGCATTAATCGGCTTAAAGTCATCCCTAAAGAAGAGGGTATTGAATGTTGAAGTGCCCCCAAAAGTTAGACCAAAAACTTTTGAGGTGCATTCTTTATGAAATACACTTTTGAAAAGTTCAATATAGTGAGCTATCGATTGGGTACGTTTATATGATAAATACGGGGTTAATACCCTAAGAATACACCCCAACATAAAGCCTCAAGTTATTAAGGAATGGTTGTACGAGAGCATTGATAAAGTACCGTATAAGCCGTACAGCACTTGAAGGCTGGGTTCGTACGATTCGTAAACATGGATATGAGGAATTACATATATTCCGACATATGGCAAGATCTAAGAAAAAAGAATATCAGACAGAATTGGAAAAGCTTCAGGCGGAAAACTTGCGCCAGAGGGCAGAGAATGCGTTGCTAAAAAAGTGAAGGCCTTAGTCGAGGAACAGGAAACCCGGGCACGTCTCAATGGGTAGAAGCCATTGACGAACTAAGGTCTGAATATCCTCTTGACTTATTATTGGAATTAAGAAGGATAGCTCATTCTGTATTCTATTATCACCTGGAACGGCTTGAGGGACAAGATAAATACGCAGTGGAGAAAGAGGAAATCAAATCCATTTTCCATCATAATGGAGTATATCATAACCTGTATGTGAATAGTAGCCGACATTCAAACTCTTGCAAACATTCTGAAATCGTATTACTACCTACACAAACAGGTATGCTAATGTATATAACCTCAATATGAATCAAAATTTCTCGATTATCTTTTGAATATCCTCCTCTATGGTCACTATACCATCATCATCAATGAAAATATGACCTTGAGAGGTTTTTCTCTGGCAGACAATATTATTATCTGTGCTCAGATTGTTGTCACCTTCACAATAGTCGGTCGAACTGTATCTACTGTCTACATTTCTATTATCATCACCATTAGCTTTTTCCGAAACAATATTAAGTTTCTTTGTCTTACCACCTTTCATGGCACCGAAAAGTTCGGTACTGAACGAAGAGCGTAAACCGTGATGAGGGCACACTAGAAAATCCACGCCCTGCCCCAGTTTCTTATTCAATTCAGGGTTATCCTCTAACAGTTTCTTCATACCCTCCTTCTGGATGTCAGCGGCGAAGAAAATTCTATAGCCAGAGTGTATATACAGAACGATACTGATATTATTGGTATAACTTTCGTTTCTAAGAGTGCTGTTATTCTCAACCCAGCCGGGATAAAGATAACCAATGGTCATTCGAGAAGGGTCACACACCCTTAGGGGAAGGTATCTTCCCTTATATACCTCCTTAACCTTTTTAACCTCATTACTACCAGGATCGTCTACCAAGTTCCAGTTAACATTTTTATAACTTTCCGATCCTTTCGACAGATCATTTGGTGTAGTAAACAAATTTATGTAAAAATGTTTTTCCAAATCATCTAAATCGGAAATATGATCCAGATGGGGATGTGAGATAAAGACTTGACTTAGATAATATTTGTCTCTTAAATACTTCAATTTGCCTCGCTTCTTAAAAAGAGGAAGCAGGAAATCATTTACCATTGAGAAGTCATTGCCCTTACCAAGGTCAACAACAATTTTATTACTTCCCATCTCAATATAGGCACTCAAAGCAGGCCCGACATTAAAAATTACTATCTTCATAAGCTTTCTCTTTATTTTTTTCCTGTGAATGTTGCAAATAGGTACTTGGCATAAGACCACCCTCTTGTTTCCAATAACAGATAGCAGCCCACCATCAACAGCACTTGAATTATCAATGCTATCGCTAAAGTCCACCACGGCAACCAACTGCGGAAGATGTTAGCAACGGCTATACCTATTATTAACAAAATACTCCATACGCTTGCACCAAGGTAGTTGCGGCAGAAGCCGAACTCAATGTTATACTGTCTCAAGATCTTATCACCACGGCAATTTTGCCTAATCTGGTAGACTGCATCCACAATTGTTTTCTTGGCCATATCGAGGTCTGCTAGCTCTTCTTCACGAGTAGGCAGCTCGATACCGAACGTATCTTTCACTTTTGTAGAGATCTCATTATGATACGCAGGTGAGATGACCGAATTCTGCCAAAGCAACAGCTTTGTAGTAGGCATCTCCGTCTCGTCCTTTTTGAATAGCGGGTATTGGAAGAGCCACTTCGATGTCTCCTTAAATAATTCTCTTACTAGATAACCTACGGCCATACTTGCCAATGCTGTTCCACCAATCAGACACAGTACCCACTTAACATTACCCAATAGTGCCTGATATTGAGGGAACCACTCCCTCATGCACATGGCGATCAATATACATGTAGGGAGCATTCCCAAGACAGCCGGATATACCCTTGCTTCTCTAATGTATTTATCCATCATATACCTTAAAGTTTTTTATGATTGGGAGATGCAGTTTCTGTCACAACATATAGTCCGTTGCTTGGATCTATAAACAAATAGATGTTACCATTGCTGCGTGTTGTTAGGACTTTACCAAAATATGAATGTTTATCCCCTATATTATAATATTTAACACCATCAGCATAGTTCGAGTATCCCGTATACACATCTGTCCCCTCCTTTGTTGCCTCTGAATCCTTCGACAATATGATGGTCCTCACATTGCCTGTCAGGTCAAACAATGCCTTGGGAAATCCAGAATCATGACCATGGTGTGGTGCAACAAGCACATCCAACCCATTCTTCATCAGAGTTCGAAAGTTCATGTTGTTATTAGCAAGCCATTCCCAACCTACCGTTTCCAAATCACCGGCAAACAGTATCCTAACATTATTATACTTTATATAGCGTATAATACTGCTGTTGTTTCTAACCTTGCTTTTAAGCTTAGGATCCGACTTTACAGTATCTATCGGAATTGAAAATGTTTTACTTTCTTCAAAGCCCCAGTCAATTATTTCAGGATTGTCACCTCGATACTTCTTATCCAGGTTCTTTACATAATCTTTATTAATCAAAGCCGAATCATCATACAGCTCTGTATAGTTGCGGCATAACAAATATGGCGTTAACTCATTATATACCCTTTCTGAATTTCTAACGTGATCGTCATCTGGATGAGTAATATGGAGTAGTGCTAATGGATATGACTTTCCTTTAGAAGTTACATAAGGTTTTGACTTTAACAATTCACTATTGCCTATGCTAAAGTTTTTAATAGACTCGACAGGGTTCTGCTTCTCAGCTGAAGAACCGCAATCAATCATCATCGCGTACTTATTGGGCGAGCAAATGTAATTGCAAGACGCGTTGCCAACATCAAATACTACTATATACATATTTTATATAATTAAATTATAAATAATTTCTCTTTCATATTGACAAAAAATATGCCAAAATCAGTAAAAGGGAACTTTAAGCTCGCGAATTCATTTCTTGTTTTAGCACACAATGCGCCATTTAACCCAATAAGCAATAAAACAGTACTACCTGTCAACGTTTTGAAAAACTGCTGACAGGCCACACTACTGCCAACTGACAGAATAAACATTCTAACTGTTAATTTGACACAAATTGTCCGAATCAAGGCTATGAAATCTAAATATATATATAAGATAGTCTCTAATTCGGATATTTTTTGCGTATCTTTGCTCTCAAATAAAATAAATACATGTTATGGTTATTGAACTACGAATCAAGAACTTCCTTTCTTTCAAGGAGGAAACTACTATAAGTTTTGAGGCCTCAAAAGACACATTCAAGGAGGATTCTTTGCTGGTCACTATGGCAGACGGTACCCGTCTCTCTCGCATCGCTATTATATATGGTGCCAACGCCAGTGGTAAGTCCAACCTCCTTGAAGCATTCGAGTATCTCTTTTGGTTTTGGAAACGTAAAACCGATGATCAGGATGCCCCAACTGGTGTAGAACCCTTCATCCTTGACAGTGACACACCATCGCAACCCACCGAGTTTGAACTCAAACTTTATATCAACGGCAAAAAATACATTTATCAACTTATTTTGTCACCAAAGGACATCCTTTCAGAGAAATTACATGTCTACAACAGTAACCAACCATCACTCCTCATGCATCGCGAATTGGTTGACAGTAACACTGCACTAAAGTTCAACCAATCACTCATCAAGGTGTCCGCTGCAGTAAAAGATGAATTGACCGCAAAATGCCTTAAAAACATGTCACTATTTGCTGCCCGCAAGGCTGTCAACTGTAATTTAGGTGAAATTGATGATGTAAGGGATTGGATGATTAACCATACGTTGCCAGTTATCGACTTAGGTCAGAAGATGTTTAATTATGCAGAAAGAAATATGCTTGAAAATCCCGATGCAAAAAAACACCTTTTGGACTTCTGTCATAATATTGGATTCAACATCGAGGATATGGCTGTGGAGAAAGATTACATGTCTTTGACACCAGAAATGATACAGTTCATAAAATCGTCAGGGCAGCTCTCGGATGAGAACGCAAGCAAACTGAGCAAAGACCCCAAAATGCCTAATGGGTTCAAAACTGATTTCATTGTGTCAGTTATTAATAAAAGAGGAAAGGAAATATACACTTTGCCAAAAGCCAGTCAAAGTGAAGGAACGCTAAGAGCTATGGGTATCGAAACTGCTCTCTACGTGGCAGAACAAAACAACAAATTGCTTCCTATTGACGAGATAGAGACATCTATGCACCCATTGTTATTAAAGTTTATGATACAGAGTTTTTTGAAAGTACAATCAAGAAGCCAGTTGCTCCTGACAACACATTACGATCCGTTGTTTACAGCTGTTGATGATTATCTTCGCAAGGATAGTTTCTGGTTGATGGATAAAAGAGATGATGGACATTCTGAGTTATATCCTCTCATTTCCAAAAATGGTGTCAATAAAATGCGGTCACTTCAACGAGCATACTTAAACAACAAGCTTGGTGCCCTTCCCCAGATAGCAAATGTATAAGAATCCACTTCTATAAGTCACAGGAGCAGATACTACAATGCATCATCCCCACCATGTGAAAAGAGGTGGATTTTGAATCGTATCCGTTTCCAAGCAGCTCGTGCAGTTCCGGGAGTCAAGGTCAGCCAAGAGCCTGAGTGCCTAGCAGAACAGGTCCAAGAAATACGACCAAGTTGTCTGTGAAGAGTTCGGATATGTAAATTGTGTGGAAATGCTCTTCAACCATCTCCCGCTCAGGATTGGAAAGAAAGCGAACATTATCACCACGAACCTCGCATTCAGCAGGTGAAACGAGATCATAGGGACAAAGTCTTGGTGTAGCAATGGTCGACAAGCTTACGCATAAAGCCTATCTGGTGAATATAAGGTTGATAGGTCTCTTATCGTGACTTGCTTTCAGCTTGCTCATGATAAACCGCCTGAAAGCCATACATTCCCTGCACCGAAACTTGAAGACAACGGAGACTATCATTTCAAGATTATACACATCACAACTTCATTTCCTGAAATAATAAAACTTAAATTGACATGAGTATGAAATTGAAAGCAATGCGGAAAATTGACGCCATACTGAAAACCATCACAGGGGTGGTATCGAGTGTTAACTCTACAGCGGGCACAATTAGCTGTATCGCTGATTCGTATGACGGACTCAGACTGGGATTTGAACTGAAAAAATGATAAATTTGAGAGTTGTTGTGTAGGAAAGCATAGAGAGAATTTCAATGATAGCTGAAACGGCAATTTACCGAAAATATCTCTACATTTCCTTGTTTTTTCTACGGGGATAATTCCGATACAGCTGATATAACATCACAGTAATGCCGTGACTCTTTGAGAACGAAGGGGTACATAAAAGGTATCTGCCATGTTCTCGTCATTTCTTTCTTGGCGTTGAGGGATGGGGATATCTGATGATTGGGATATTCCTCTATTCCTTGACAAGAGAGGGAACGAACTCCGATTGTCCAACATCCAACAAGCATTTATATATAATATGTAATGCTGCCGATACACGAAGGGATACTATCTCATTCTGATGTACGTCTGCAAAACCTGAAACACTGTATATTTTTGTAAAACAAAATAAGATAGTTACCCTCTGTTCCGTTAACAACACGTAACGATTCAGAAACGAGCGAATTACAACATTCTGTTTTCTTCTGCATCAGTCGAAGGACGATTCCTTAAGTACAAATACATATTTTATTTGTGAAAAAAACAGGTACTTAATAATGGACTAAGAAACTAAAATCAACTATGGCAAAGGGGGGCTGGTTTCGAGGGCACTGAAAAAGTGTTTTTCGACTTCAAACTGTAAGTGGATGATGATAAAAAACGCCATTTCAAGGCATAATAACGTAAAAAGTGTCGTAAAACGCCATCAATTTGTCAATTGAAGTTACAAACTATAACTTTTTTCTTTCAAAGGTCGAAAAAGTGGGGACTCTTTTTCAGGAGGGCACTGAAAAAGGTATCCTCTTAAGATTTAATCCCAATCTTTAAAAAGACGAAAGCAGATTGTATTAGCCTTTATATCGGTTTTGCAATCTGCTTTTATATATCTTGATAGGAGTTTATATTCGGCCTTGTATAGTCAGTAAGGCCATCATATTATACGTGGGTAATTTTTATAAGTGTTTTTAGCTTAGTTTCAATATTCTCTTGATATTTGCGGCAAAGATGGTCATAGCACCTTGCATCTGCATACCATCCAGCCCATACGACAGTGCCTTATCATAACCGTATACCTGCTTTAATTCTGCATTCTTTGCCTCAATCTTGTATCTTTGACGAGCTATATCTTTAAATTCTTGTGATTTCTGGAATCCAAGCTGCCTTTTCTGTTCTTCATTCCTGATAGGTATACTATAGGTCTTGCTTTTAGCCCCCTCCTTGTAGCATCCTTCTCTTCGTGAACAAGTCTTGCATTTCTCTATATCAAAGAAATAAGTCATGGATTGATTCCATTTCCCATCCCTTTTCCCCTGCCTTGCTTTTCTGATTGCCATATGACCGGCAGGACAAACAAACATGCCTGCATCCTTGTTATAATCAAACTTGTCTTCATCTTTCCTGAGTCCATGACTTATGGCCGGATGTAATTTTGATACCAAAGTAAATCCCTTCTCTTCATCTTCTGCCAGTCTAAGGTTTTCCGATCCGGAGTATGCGGTATCACCAATGACAGTGTTCACTTCCATTCCGTTTTTTCTGCTTTGCTCCACAAGCTCTTTCAACTGAGGCCCATCGCCCTTTTCGCCAGAAGTAACAGTTGCGGCTGTTATGATACGCTCATCACTCATTGCAATGTGAGTCTTATATCCGAAAAACGAACTGTCCTCTGTTTTATGACCAATGCGGGCATCTGCATCCTTTGAGGTCGTATAGTGATCCTCTATATCTGAAAGCGTTTCCTTGAGCATGTTAAGTCGCTGCTTTACTGCAGGCACTTCTGAAAGACTGGCATCTGAAGTGATAAGTTTCAGAAGGTCTTTGGTATAATCCAACTCATGCGCAAGATCATCCTCTTTATTCTTAGACGGCAGGGTTTGCGTGATATTATCATCCATGGCATAAAGTACCTTACGGAGTTGCTTTGAACGGAGTCGCAGAATCTCTATCGGGGAGTACGGGTTAGACCTGGCTTCTGTATGAGTAGCATCTACAATAATAGTCCTTGATTTTATGATGCCTTTCTCTATCGCTATTTCTACGCTCTTCTGGATTAGCAGGTTCATAAGATCCATGTCTTCCAGCCGTAACTTGCGGAACTTACAAAGACTGCTGGCATTAATAACGTCTTCCTCTGGAGCCATACCAAGGAAATACTTAAAGGACATATCATAACGGGAACGCTCTACGACATCTACGTCGGAAATATCGTATATGGTCTTCAGCAGAAGATACTTGAACATGCGAATAGGGGATTCTGCTGTTCGACCATTATCCTTGCAATACTTATTGGCAAGTTCCTGATAGACAAAAGTGAAATCTACAAGATCATTAATGCGGCGAAGAAGATTGTCTTGGGGGACAACTATATCGTAGAGTGAACTATATTCACTGAGCGGAAGTTCTTGTTGTTGTGATAGCATGGACCTTAAATATTATGGCATTAAGGTACAAAAAATCTGCACATAGCCAAATAATATACAGGCTATGTGCAGATTTAATTCTTTAAAAAGCTGCAAGGAAACTTTTTCAGTGCCCTCCTTTTTCAGTGCCCTCGTTTCACGATATCCTTCTCTTCCGAGGCCAATACACTTTTCCTGCAAAAGGCACATGGCATTCTCCTCTTTCCTTATTATCAACAGCTCAAAGATTCTTATTCTCTGAAATACAATATTTTGCATACTTCAATAAGTGGTTGTATCTGATAATTTTGCATCCTGTAAAATTTAAAATCAGAGAATTTATGGCTACTGTAAAAATTAAGTTCCGATCATCTTCCGTAGATGGCAGGGAGGGTACGGTCTATTACCAAGTAATCCACAAACGTGTGGCAAGACAGATCAACACTCCCTACAAACTGTTTCCCGCCGAGTGGAGCAAACAACATTCCCGTATCATCATCACGCCATCCGATGAGGGCAGGCGGCAATATCTATTGTCACTGGACAAGAAGATTTCCGAGGATACCGACAGGCTGGAGAATGTCATCACAGCTCTGGGACGTAAGGGAGGTGCTTTCACCGCCGATGACGTGACCTCCGCTTTTCACGGCAATCATTGCGGTCTTTTCTTTTTTGTTTTCATGCGGGAGGTTATCGACGGTCTGGAACGTCTGGGGAAGATACGGCTCGTCGAGACCTACGGCTCCACACTCAACAGCTTCATGCGGTTCATGAATGGAAAGGACATGCCACTCGGGGATATGGACTCCGACCTGATGATCGCATACGAGGCATGGTTGAAGTCCAGAGGAATTTCCATGAACACGGTCTCCTTTTACATGCGTATTCTGCGTGCCGGCTATAACCGTGCCGTGGAGAAGGGACTGACCGTGCAGCGTTTTCCATTCAGACATGTCTATACTGGGGTTGAGAAGACAACGAAACGGGCGGTACCCCTACATGTGATAAAGCAGCTCAAGTCATTGGACCTGTCACTTGAGCCCGCAAAGGCCTATGCGAGGGACATGCTGCTCTTTAGCTTCTATACAAGGGGGATGTCCATGGTCGATATGGCATTCCTGAAAAAGAAGGATCTTAATAACGGCATCCTCTCATACCGGCGTAAGAAAACCGGGCAGCAGCTCTTTATAAAATGGGAGCCGTGCATGCAGGAGATCGTGGATCGCCACACTATTCCCGAATCCCCGTACCTTCTTCCCGTTATCGGCAGGCCGGGGACGGACGAGAGAAAACAGTACATTAACGCCTCCCATTTGGTCAACAGGCACTTGAAAACCATCGGGAAGGAACTGGGCCTTTCTGTCCCTTTGACCCATTACGTGGCGAGGCATTCCTGGGCCAGTGCGGCCAGGAGCAAGAACATTCCGATTTCAGTGATCAGTGAGGGTATGGGGCATGATTCGGAGGCCACAACAAGGATCTATCTGGCCTCGTTGGATACCGCCACTATTGACAAGGCAAACAGGTTGATTCTAAAATCTTTGCAGGATGTATAAAATGTTGGGCGGAAGAATGCTCTCTTTTCAAGAGAGTATAAGAAAAACAAATCTTCCATTGAAGCGGATTTGTTTGGGGAAGCCCCGGAGACACACTGTAAAAATGTCACAAGGATAGAAAAAAAATGGTGTTGAGTTAAAATTATTGTCTCTCCCTAAGAGAGGTATAAGCGGGTGCAAATTTACGAAAAATATTGAGAATGACCACAAAAACAAGCAAAAAATGATAATAAAACATGGACTGCTTCTTAAAACCGCAAAGCAAATTGTTGAGCAGACAGTTTTCAGGAAGAAGGTAAAAGCTTTATTATCTGATTGTTTTATTCATACTATGCTTCATTGTACCTCTCTTAGGGAGAGAGGTACGACCAAAGAGGCGTAAATAGCGCGTAAGAATCTGCTATAAGGCAGACAATATTCATTGTTGATGAAGACAGATCGACATTGTTATGCAGGGGTAAAACCCCGAACTTTTGAGAAGAATAGTTGTAACTGCTTGATTTATGGAAAGTTCCACCATCATGCAGGATTGATAGAATTGTCTTGAATCGAAATGAGGACACCCCAAGGGAATGAAGAAACGAAACAGTGGTACGTGATGCGTGACTTGAAACGGATCAATGCCAAAGAACCTGCCTATAAACTGTTGGAAGGAAAGAAAATGGAAGTTTTTGTCCCGAAAGTGTACAAACTGTGTACCAGACAGGGAAAGCGCGTCCGCGAGGAAGTGCCCTTCATACAGGATCTGCTTTTCGTACATGAAACTCGCCTGAACCTTGACCCCATAGTGAAAAAAACTCCCACCCTGCAGTACCGCTGGCTGCGCAACACCTGGCGCGAACCGATGACCGTCCCCGATGCGGATATGGATCGCTTCATCCGTGCTGTCAGTAACTCGGAATTCCCCCAATATTACTTGCCGGAGGAAATAACCCCGCAGATGTACGGACGCCCAATACACATTGTGGGTGGACCTCTTGACGGTTACGAGGGCAATCTGCTCACCATGCGCGGCTCAAAGGTAAAACGCCTGCTGGTAGAATTGAAAGGTTTCCTTTCCGTGGGCGTGGAGGTAACCCCCGAATATATACAATTCGTCTGACATGAACGACTTTATGACATTTATTGACGGGCTCGATGTTCCCGTTATTTTTTGGACAATCAGCTCCATCTTTGTGTTCCTTTTCTGCGTGCTTTCCGCTGGTGTTCTGATCCCCCAAATCCTGCTGATCTCTTTCCAAAGGAAACTTTTCGACGTGCCGGACGAGCGCAAGATACATCAAGGTGTTGTCCCACGCCTCGGCGGGATAGCCTTCAAGCCCGTGGTGTTCCTCTCGGTCGCCCTGTTGATCGGTGTCAGCCTTTTGCTTGGTTACGGGGACATGCTTGGGGAACTTATTTCGGAAGGACGTGCCCTCTCCTTCGGCTTCTGCTGCATCATGGTGCTTTACCTTGTCGGCATAGCCGATGATCTGATAGGCATCCGCTACAGTGCCAAGTTTGTAGTACAGATAGCTTGCGGACTGATGGTTATCGCGGGCGGCTTGTGGATGAATGATCTGCACGGACTGTTTTTCATCCACGGACTGCCCTGCTGGATAGGCTGGCCGCTTACGGTCCTGGCAGTGGTGTTCATCATCAATGCCATCAACCTGATTGACGGCATCGATGGACTGGCTTCCGGTCTGTGTGGGGTGGCGATGCTTTTCTACGGAATAATCTTCCTCACGGCACACCAGTACATCTACGCCGTGCTTGCCTTCGCCACCCTTGGTGTGCTCGTACCGTTCTTCTATTATAATGTGTTCGGCGATGTAAAGCGGGGAAAGAAGATATTCATGGGTGACACGGGAAGCCTGACCATCGGCATGATGTTGTGCATCCTCAGCCTGAAATTGCTGCACAGTTTTCCGGACGGATTTCCATCGGACCATCCCAATATCCTGATATTGGCCTATTCGCCGCTTATCATTCCCTGCTTCGACGTGGTTCGTGTCTACTTGCACCGGATGCGCAACGGAAAGAACCCTTTCCTGCCCGACAAGAACCACATCCACCACAAGCTGCTTGCCGTCGGCATGAGGCAGCGTGCGGCCATGATTACCATCGTGTCGGTATCCGTGTTGTTCACCCTATGCAACATCCTGCTGTCGTGCCATGTTGACGTGACCGTACTATTGTTGGCGGACATTACGGTATGGACGGCGGCCAATATCTGGCTGACACGCAGAATAAGCTCAATTAACAAGAAACTATAGTTATAACCGAATATGAAATTTTGCAAAATTCTGATGGCGGCGACATTTGTCCTTGCGTTAGGCTCATGCTCCACGCCCAAACAAATCTCTTATTTCCAGGACTTACGTCCCGGAGAGAGCGAATTGGAACTTACGGCTCCCGTTGAAATAAAGATTCAGCCGAAAGACAAAGTGTCCATCCTGGTCAACAGCCAGGACTTGAGACTGACCAACCTTTTCAACCTGCCCATCATTTCGCAACAGGTGGGGCAGGAAATATCTACCGGTACCAACCGGGGAATGTCCGGTTACACGGTGGATTCCAACGGGAATATAGACTTCCCCGTATTGGGAAGAATCCATATACAGGGCATGACCCGCGAGGAAGTGGCTTCGCATATCAAACAGGAGTTACAATCACACGATTTGGTTAAAGATCCCGTGGTCACGGTGGAGTTCATGAATCTGGCCGTCTCGGTCTTGGGAGAAGTGAACAATCCCGGACGGTATAACATTGACAAGGACAATATCACTATATTGGACGCACTGAGTCAGGCGGGGGATCTGACTGTCTATGGCAAGCGTGAGAAGGTACTGATACTCCGCAACGAGGACGGTAAACAACGTGTGTATGGCGTGAATCTCTGCTCCGGAGATCATATCTATTCCTCTCCTGCCTATTACCTGCAGCAGAACGATGTAGTCTATGTGGAGCCGAACGACACGAAGGCCCGCCAGTCCACAGTGAACGGCAACAATGTCCGCTCCACTTCTTTCTGGATTTCATTGGCTTCCCTGCTGACCTCCATCGCCATATTAATTGTAAACTGACCCGACATGGCAACTATACAAAATAACATCCCTGCACAAAACCAGCAGGATTTCATCCGTATACAAGACCTGTTTTACCTCTGTCTCGGCAAGTGGCACTGGTTTGTCATTTCATTGACCGCATGCCTCGGTATAGCGGTATGGTATCTGCTCATCACGCCCCCGGTCTATATCCGTACGGCCTCCATACTTGTCAAGGACGATTCCAAGGGCAAATCCACCTCCGACGCGATGGAAAGCTTCGCCGATTTCGGCATGTTCACATCGAATACCAACGTGAACAATGAGATGGGGACTTTGCAATCTCCGGACTTGATGCGTGAGGTGGTAACGAGGCTGCATTTGCAGATGAATTATTATGTACCCGGAGGCTTTCATAGACAAACCGTTTACGGCGACCAGCTGCCGGTTGACGTATCAGTCATAGACCTTCCGGGAAACGAATCCGCCTCATTTACCCTGAGACTGGAAAAGGACGGTATTATTACACTATCCGACCTTGAAAGAAATGGGGAGGATGTGGATTTGGAAGTTCCTGTGCATGGAGGTCTTAACGACACGATACAAAGCCCTATAGGGAAAATCGTCGTGATGCCTGCCGCATCCTATACGGAAGGGGAGGAACTGCTTGTACAAGTGTCACATTCTCCGTTACAGACAGTCGTAAGTTCCTATTCCTCCAGCCTGACCATTTCTCAGACCGACGAGAAGTCCAACATCATCACCCTGTCATTCAGGGATGTCTCCAGCCAACGGGCAGAAGACGTACTGAGCACCCTCATTGCTGTCTATAACGAGAACTGGGTAAAGGCCAAGAACCAGATAGCCGTCAGTACCTCGATGTTCATCAACGAGCGTCTTGGCGTGATAGAAGGCGAGCTGGGGAATGTGGATGATGACATATCCTCCTACAAGAGTGAGCACCTGTTACCCGACGTGCAGGCAGCGGCCAGCATGTACATGGCACAGGCCAGTCAAGCAGATGCTTCCATCAAGGAATTGAACGACCAGGCATACATGGCCCGCTACATCCGGGGACACTTGGCCAATGAAAGCAACAAGTACCAACTACTTCCCGCCAACTCGGGCATAGATAATCCAAGCATTGCCACGCAGATTACCGAGTACAACAATAAACTTTTGGAGCGCAACAGCCTCGTGGCACACAGCAGCACGAAGAATCCGTTGGTTGTGGAAATGGATGCCTCGCTCTCATCCCTGCGCAGTGCGTTGCTCACCTCCATCGACAACCAGCTGGTCGCATTGAACGCACAAATCCGGAGTCAGCAGTCACTGGGTGGACAGGCCACCTCACGCATCGCCTCCAACCCGCAGCAGTCCAAATACCTGCTCTCGGTGGAACGCCAGCAAAAAGTGAAGGAATCGCTCTACCTTTATCTGTTGCAGAAACGCGAGGAGAACGAACTCTCGCAGGCATTCACGGCCTATAATACCCGTGTCATCACCATGCCGGGCGGCAGTATGATCCCTACCGCCCCGGTGAAGAAGAACATCCTGCTGGTGGCTTTCGCCTTGGGCCTGCTCATACCGATGGTCATCATCTTCATCCGTGAGAAGATGAACACTGTGGTGCGCGGACGCAAGGACCTGGAGAGCATGACCATTCCATTCGTGGGAGAAATACCGCTCGCATTCCGCAAAAAAGGAAACCGTTTCTCGCGTCAACCGAAAGAAGAGAAGTGCGCCGTAGTAGTAAAGGATAAGAGCCGCAACGTGATCAACGAGGCTTTCCGCGTGGTGCGCACCAACCTCGAGTTCGTGGTCGGAAAGGAACGTGCATCGAACGTCATCATGCTTACCTCAGCCAATCCGGGCAGCGGCAAGACCTTCATCACGTTTAACCTCGCCACCAGCCTTGCCATCAAGGGCAAACGGGTTATTGCCATCGACCTCGACCTACGCAAAGGCTCGTTAAGCGAGTACGCGGGCAGGCCAAAGGCCGGCATCTCTGATTATCTTGTCGGACAGGTAAACCGCATTGATGAGGTCGTCATCCGCTCCGACAATGCCAATTTGGACATTATTCCCGTGGGTACCATTCCTCCCAACCCCACGGAACTGCTGTTTGCAGAACGGCTAGAGCAATTGGTAGACAATCTGCGCAAGGAATACGACTACATTTTTATCGACTGTCCGCCGGTAGAGATCGTGGCTGATGCTGCCATCATCAACAAGCTGGCTGACATGACCCTGTTCATCGTCCGCGCCGGGCTGCTCGACCGCAGTATGCTTCCGGAGATAGAGAAATTCTACACCGACAAGAAATACAGGAACCTGTCACTTATCCTGAACGGTACGGACGGAGGTAGCGGGCATTACGGCTACAAGTACGGATATAAATATGGGTACAAGTATGGTTACCATTACGGATATGTCGGATATACCAATGAAGAATCATAAAAATTCATTCTTAATTCATTGTCTACTTCGTGTGGCTCTTTAAGAAAAAAATAAGATTGAAGGATAGCGGATTCTTCCAAGGCTTTATAGACTGGCATTGTCACTTACTTCCCGGCGTGGACGACGGTGTGCAGACGATGGAGGAATCCCTGCAAATCCTCTCCTTTTATGAACAGTTGGGGGTCAGCGAGGTTTGGCTGACTCCTCACATCATGGAGGATATTCCGAACACGACGGAGGGTTTGAAAGAACGGTTTGCGAAATTGAATGCCGCTTATCAAGGGAACATCACTCTCCTCCTTGCTGCCGAGAATATGCTTGACAACCTGTTTGAAGAACGTTTGGCAAAGAACGACCTGCTCCCTTTAGGAAAAGATGGAAAACACCTGTTAGTGGAAACCTCCTATTTCAATCCCCCGATGGGGCTGAATAACATCCTGCTCCGCATCAAATCGAAAGGATATGTCCCCATCCTGGCGCATCCCGAACGGTATGTGTATATGGATGAGGACGATTACAAACATTTGAAAAGCATCGGTGTCCGATTGCAAGCCAATTTACCATCTTTACTCAATACATACGGCACTGATGCTCGTCGGAAAGTAGAGTGGATGATTCGCGAACATCTGATAGATATGTGGGGAACTGATACGCATCACTTTCATGCAATATCCCAACTTGTTATGGAAAAACAGTTAAAACAATCTATTGCAATAACTCTCAAATCAAATAGAAAATGAAAGGAATTGTACTTGCCGGAGGTTCCGGCACCCGGTTATATCCAATTACAAAGGGCGTGAGCAAGCAACTTTTGCCCATTTATGACAAACCCATGATTTATTATCCCATTTCGGTATTGATGCTTGCCAGAATTCGTGAGATATTGATTATCTCTACCCCATACGACTTGCCAGGTTTCAAACGGCTGCTGGGTGATGGTTCTGACTATGGCGTACATTTTGAATATGCCGAGCAGCCCTCTCCCGATGGACTTGCACAAGCATTTCTTATTGGAGAAAAATTTATCGGCAATGATTCGGTCTGCCTTGTATTGGGGGATAATATCTTCCATGGAACAGGTTTTTCCAAGCTATTGAGAGAAGCGGTAAAAAATGCCGAAGATTCGAATCAAGCCACCGTGTTCGGCTATTGGGTAGATGACCCGGAACGTTATGGCGTGGCTGAATTTGACGGTAACGGAAATTGCCTTTCGATAGAAGAGAAGCCTGCTAATCCTAAATCCAACTATGCTGTTGTGGGTCTTTACTTTTATCCCAACAAGGTGGTGGATGTAGCCAAACAGATCCGCCCTTCCGCCCGTGGCGAGTTGGAAATCACCACGGTCAACCAAGTCTTTTTGCAGGAGCGCAAATTGAAAGTGCAGACGTTGGGACGTGGCTTTGCTTGGCTCGATACAGGCACGCATGATTCACTTGCCGAGGCATCCATTTTTGTGGAAGTGATTGAGAAAAGGCAAGGTTTAAAGGTCGCCTGCTTGGAAGGAATTGCCTATCGTAAAGGATGGATTAGCAAGGAAAAAATGGAAAAACTGGCACAACCCATGTTGAAGAATCAATACGGAAAGTACCTACTGAAAGTGATTGACGAGGTGGCACACACCGGGAAAGAAAATTTGGATTGACAATGGAAGTAATAAAGACAGCAATAGAGGGCGTGGTCATTATCGAACCACGCATTTTTACGGATGCCAGAGGCTATTTCTTTGAAAGTTTCTCCCAAAAGGAATTTGACGAGAAAGTGCGCCCCATCCGTTTCGTGCAGGACAATGAAAGCAAGTCAAGCTACGGTGTCATGCGTGGGCTGCATTATCAGAAGATGCCTTATACGCAGAGTAAACTGGTACGCTGCGTGAAAGGTTCTGTATTGGATGTGGCGGTTGACATCCGCGAAGGCTCTCCTACATTCGGGCAGCACGTGGCAGTGGAACTGACGGAGGAAAACCACCGACAGTTCTTCATCCCGAAAGGGTTCGCACATGGCTTTGCCGTATTGAGTGAAGAAGCCGTTTTCCAATATAAATGCGATGAATTTTATGCCCCGGAAAGCGAAGGCGGCATACAGCTGATAGACGAGACTTTGGGCATTGACTGGAAAATCCCGGTGGGGAATGCCATTCTTTCGGAAAAAGACCTGCACAGAACATGCTTAAAAGATTCCGTATTAGATTTCAAATACGGTGAGGATTTGTATAAATAAGGAAACTGATATGAATATTTTAGTAACAGGAAGCAACGGACAGTTAGGCAATGAAATGGTCCGGGTTTCCGGCAACAGCAAAGACCGCTATGTCTTTACGGACATTGCGGAATTAGATATAACGAATTTGGATGACGTTCTTGCGCTTGTGCAGAAAGAGCGGATAGATGTCATTGTCAATTGCGCTGCCTATACCAACGTGGACAAGGCAGAGGAAGACGAAAAGGCGGCAGACTTGATCAATCATGTTGCTGTCAGTTATTTGGCTGCGGCGGCAAAGTCTGTCAACGCCACGCTTATTCACATATCCACTGATTACGTTTTTAAGGGGATAAACTACCTTCCTTTTACGGAAAAGGACACCACGGAACCGACCGGCGTATATGGCAAGACAAAACTTGCCGGGGAAGAAGCCGTTGTCAACTCCGGTTGTAATTACATTATCCTGCGCACCGCATGGCTCTACTCAGCATGGGGCAAGAACTTCGTGAAGACCATGTTGAAGCTGACGAAAGAGAAAGACGCGTTGCCTGTCATTTTTGACCAAATAGGTACTCCTACTTTTGCCGGAGATTTGGCAGATGCCATAGGCTGGATACTTGACAGGAGATTGACCGGTAAGCAGGACATTTATCATTTCAGTAACGAAGGCGTATGCTCCTGGTACGATTTTGCAGTGGTTATAGCCCGGTTGGCAGGAAACGAATGTGATGTTCGTCCGATTCATACCTTTGAATATCCAAGCAAGGTGAAACGCCCGCATTATTCGGTTTTGGACAAGGCGAAGTTCCGCGAGACTTTCGGTTACAAGATTCCGCATTGGATGGACTCTTTGGAAAAATGTATCAACCAAATAAAAGCACAGAGCAATGGAATTTAAACGGAATATACTTATTACGGGTGGTGCAGGCTTCATCGGAAGCCACGTGGTGCGTCTGTTTGTGAATAAATATGCGGATTATCACATTGTCAATCTTGACAAATTGACATACGCTGGTAATCTGGCAAACCTGAAAGATATTGAGGATAAACCGAATTACACGTTTGTAAGGGCAGACATCTGCGATTTCGAGAAGATGCTGGAGTTGATGCGGCAATACCATATCGACGGTATTATCCATTTGGCAGCAGAAAGCCATGTGGACCGGAGCATTAAAGATCCATTCACCTTTGCCCGTACCAACGTGATGGGAACTCTTTCCTTGTTGCAAGCAGCCAAGATTTATTGGGAGGGCCTTCCGGAAGGCTACGAAGGGAAGCGGTTCTATCACATTTCGACCGATGAGGTCTATGGTGCGTTGGAATTGACACATCCCGAAGGGGTAAAGCCACCTTTCACCACTACGGCATCTTCTTCAGAACACCATTTGGCATACGGTGAGGATTTCTTCTATGAAGATACGAAATACAATCCGCATTCACCCTATTCGGCAAGCAAGGCATCGAGCGACCATTTTGTCCGTGCCTTTCATGACACGTATGGAATGCCTACCATCGTGACCAACTGCTCCAACAACTACGGCCCTTATCAGTTTCCGGAAAAACTGATACCGCTTTTCATCAACAATATCCGTCATTGTAAGCCACTCCCCGTTTATGGCAAAGGTGAGAACGTGCGCGACTGGCTCTTTGTGGAAGATCATGTACGTGCCATCGACCTTATATTCCATCAGGGAAAGGTTACCGATACCTACAATATCGGTGGCTTTAACGAATGGAAGAACATCGACATTATCAAAGTCATTATAAAGACGGTTGACAGACTGTTGGGCAATCCCGAAGGAACTTCCCTCGATTTGATTACTTTTGTGACCGACCGTAAGGGGCACGACATGCGCTATGCCATTGACTCGTCCAAACTGCAAAAGGAACTGGGCTGGGAACCCAGCCTCCAGTTTGAGGAAGGCATTGAAAAGACCGTCCGCTGGTACTTGGATAATCAGGAGTGGATGGATAATATCACTTCCGGGGAATACGAGAAGTATTACGAGGAAATGTACCGAGGAAGATAACATTCTTACAAATGCTGCAATAATACGTAAAATGAGGAACAACAGAGACAAATCTTTAGATATAGCGAAAGCCATTTGCATTATTCTTATGGTTGTAGGTCATAGCGGATGCCCGACTTATCTGTATGATTTTGTTTATATGTTCCACATGCCTTGTTTCTTTTTTGTAAGTGGTTGGCTGCTAAACGAAAAATACGTGACGGACTTGAAAACTGGATTGATTCAAAAGGCAAAAGGTTCTTATTATCCTTTTGTCAAGTGGACGTTGATTTTCCTGCTTTTCCATAACGTATTTGCTTCGATGCACATTTATGAGAACAGCTATTCATGGCAAACATTCATTGAGCGTGTCATTAGAACTTTCACTATGACCGGTAGTGAATCTCTTTTGGGAGGCTTTTGGTTTTTGATTTCATTGTTTTGGGCCTTGATTATCTCCCTGTTTTTCTTTAATACGCTCTCAAAAGCGGAAGTATTAACAGAAAAAACATTTCGGGGATTTTAATCCTCTTAGTTTCAGTATTTTGGCATTACATACCTGTGACATTGCCGCAAATGTTCGGGGAGCAGACTTTATTGGCAACAGCGTTTTACATGAGCGGTTATCTTTGTCGTAAGAAGAATATGCACTTTGCCCATCCGCTTATGACAGGTTTGCTTTTATTGTTAGTTCCGGCTATTGCAGCATGCTTCATCAAATTAAATATGGTAACGGTGCAAGGATGGCTTGTGTTGATTGATTATGTGATTGCTATGACAGGAATGATGGGCGTAGTGTTGCTATCGAGAGAGTTGTCAAGACATTGCATCGCTCCTGTATTTGCATATATCGGAGATAAGACCTTGTATATCTTGGTCTTTCATTTCCTTGCATTCAAGTTGGTGAGTTTCTCATATATTTTTGCCAATAACCTACCAATCGATTATTTAACGCAGTTTCCTGTCATACAAGATGCAAATACCTATATGTGGGTTATATAGTATTGTAGGGATTGTGTTCTCTTTATTGGCTTGGAAGTTATTCCATGTCGTACAGTATATGCAAACGAGAATGAAATAGAATAGAACATTACCATTCATATTAAAACTGTAAAAATATGACAAAATCATTTCAGATATTTGATGGGAAAATCAGATCCCTAAAGCAGCATCTTCAGTTAATAGATTTATCATTGACTTTGGCATGCAAATGTTGTAACAAAGAGAAAGATAATGGGAAAAATATTGCAACGACTCTCCATGCTGTTAGTGGAACTCATTTACAACTCAATATACCAAATAAAACAACCGACATAAAGCGAACATTTGCATATAGCAGACGAAAATTAAATGAGCAGGCGATAATAGAACTATATAGGTTGTTCTCTGATTATATATCTAATATAGTTAGCGAACTATTTAAAAATAATCCATATCAATTATTTGGTGCAATTACTGATAAAAATGAGAGAGCATTATTTTATCATGAAATTATCCAATTAAGTAGTTATGATGCTATTATAGAAGAAATTTCGAAACGTATTTACCGTTCTTTTGAGAAACAGCGTAGTACTCCAAAACTATTAGAAAAGATAATTTCGACTACTAAAGTTAGTATATCCAATGAAATAAAACAAGATGCTTTATTATATTTGGAAATACGGTATTTGATTATTCACAACAATTCAAATGTTGATGAAAAGTTTAAAAGAATGGATAAGGATAATAAAATCCATATAACTGGTAAGAAATTAAATATGACCTATGATTTAGCCAACGCTTCAATGAATGCTGTATTTAAACTATGTAAATCTATTGATGACCAACTTATACATAGAACACTCGTTTCTACACTTTAGATAATGGGACTAAAAAGAACAAATGGAGACGAAACAGATTAAATTGGAATCGTTGGGGGGGAGTCCATCATTTAATTAAGTCTCTATTGAAGCAAAACAAATAATTCTTATTAAAACAAAATTCTGAATGGATTCTGTCTTAAAGAAAAAGACGATAATTGGAACTTTTTGGAGTGCCATAGATCGTTTTTCTGTTCAAGGAATAAACTTTATTCTGAGCTTAATTATCGCCCGGTTACTGGAGCCGTCCGATTATGGAATCATTGCTATGATTTCATTATTTCTAACTTTGTCAAACACATTTGTAGACAGTGGTTTTGCAAATGCGTTAATAAGGAAGAACGACAGAACGGAGACAGACAACTCCACGGTATTCTACTTTAATATTGTAATTGGAATTATAGTTTATGCAATAGTTTGGATGTTGGCGCCATATATTGCTAATTTCTATAATATGCCGCTTCTGGACAAAGTAATGAAAGTGACAGCACTCACTATCCCTTTCTATTCTCTCTCCATCGTTCAGCAAGCTATCCTTACAATTAACATAGATTTTAAATCACAAGCGAAAATCTCAGTAATTTCCGCATTTTTATCAGGAGTGATTGGAGTAATATTGGCATATAATGAAGCAGGTGTATGGAGTTTGTCAATACAGATGATTTCTGCTGCTTTTTTTAGAATGCTCTTACTATGGTGGTACATAAAATGGTTACCTACAAAGTCATTCTCAAAAAGATCATTTGAGGAATTGTTCTCATTCGGTTCCAAATTGTTGTTGGCAAACATTGTTGTGACTGTAGGAAACAATATAACAACTCTGATTATTGGAAAAAAATTCGCACAGAAACAATTAGGATTCTATAACAGAGCAGAACAAATAGGATATTTCCCAGCTACGAATCTTACGGCTATTTTGCAACGCGTCACATTCCCTGTGTTTAGTCAAATGCAAGATAGTCCTATTACGTTACGTAATAGTTACTTGAAAACGATCCAAGTTACTTCATTGCTGACGTTTTTTATAATGGGATCACTCTTTATATTGGCAGAACCTTTGATTATTGCATTACTTACTTCCAAATGGTCTTCTTCTATCAAATTATTGCAGATATTGATTACCAGTATTATGTGGTGGCCTTTTTTTGCATTAAATGTTAATATTTTACAGGTGGTAGGCCAATCAAAACAAGTTCTGATAATAGAGTGTATCAAAGCATCCATCAACATATTTGCTATTTTCATGGCATCCCTAATCAGTATAGAGGCAGTATGTATAACATTATCACTCACTGCATTTTTGAACTCATTCATCTATGCTCATTTCACGAAAAAAAGCATAAATGTATCATGGGGAGGGCAGATAAAAATCATGCTCCCGCATATATTATCGGCTATAGTTGCGGGAACAATTTCTTTTATTGCTTATAACTATATTACTAATATGTGGTTAAAAATTATGTTAGGTGGTTGCTTATATACCTTACTATATGTAGGTATAGCCTACGTAATTGACAAATCAAGCTTTATGACTATCTATAATTCGTTAAAAAAACAATAAATGCAATTATGAATATAAAAGTAATTCCAGTATATCTTCCTCAATTCCACCAAATTCCAGAGAATGACAATTGGTGGGGAGAAGGCTTCACAGAATGGGTAAATGTACGTAATGCACCCCCCCTTTTTGATGGGCATAACCAGCCACGCATACCGTTAAACCATAATTATTACGATTTGAGTGATATTGAAACTTTAAAATGGCAATGTCAATTAGCGCGTAAATATGGTATTTACGGATTTTGTATGTATCACTACTGGTTTAACGGTCACTTGTTGCTCGAAAAACCTATGGAGATGCTCCTCGCTCATCCGGAGATTGATATCAACTATTGCATTTCGTGGGCAAACCACGATTGGAATGATTCCTGGAAAGCCAAAGATGGTGCACCACAGACTCTAATATCCCACGATTTCGATGATGAACAAGATTGGGTAAATCACTTTAATTATATGCTTCCATTTTTTAAAGATTCACGCTACATGTGCGAAAATAATAAACCCATAATGGTTATATATGTGCCTAATCTAATCCGAAAACTTAACAAAATGCTTGATATATGGACACAAATGGCTAAAGATGCAGGATTTGAAGGTCTTACATACATATATCAAAGTGCTGCATCAGCATACGATAATTCCTGGGACAAGTCTAAGTTTGCCTATGGAGTGGAAATGAACCCTCAATATATTAACCTACTGTATGACAACGAACCACAAAAGGTACCTTTTGGACTTGTTAAAACGATAAGATTCATAAAACAGTTGTTTCACATAAATAGAAGTCTTGCGCCATTTATGTATAACCGGAAGTCAGTCCGAAGATTGGACTATGATTTATGCTGGAAAAACATCCTAAAACATAAACCTGTTGCCGAAAACCTAATCCCATGTGCATTCACTGATTGGGATAATACACCAAGACACCGAATGAACGGATATTTGTATGACGGCATGACAGCCTCAAAATTCAAACGTTACTTTAAGGAACTGGTCACTAAAGTAAAAAGAGAATATCATACAGATATGATTTTCGTATTTGCATGGAATGAATGGGCAGAAGGTGGATATCTAGAGCCAGACGAAAGAAATGGATATGCTCTACTTGAAGCGATAAAAGATGCATTAAAATCTTGAAGAGCCTTGTGAACTCACTACTTTCCCCTAATACATCAAAATACATATTTTGCGTCGGAATATGTGCATTAATGATTTCGCTATCTTTTACCTTAGGTGATGGAAACAGAAATCTGTTGTTAATAGCAGTAATGGGAATATCACCTTTACTGCTTATCTTAACCCCCATTATTACAAGAACTGATATTAAAATTTATGCCATTATTATTCTAACCATACTATGCCCTTTACTTAACCATCCGGAAACAATGAGATGGAGTACAGTTCTTTACAGCTGTATGTTTTGTCTATATTTCATTTCACTTTCTCATTTATTTTCATTCTCGAACATTTCACAATCCGGGATTCTCAAACTTTTAAAATATATACTGATCGCTTATGCAATCGTGCTGTTCATTCAACAAATATGTGTATTATTGGGTATTCCGATCATTAATCTTAGCAACTATGACATACGACAACCATGGAAACTGAACTCTTTAATGTCTGAACCAGAGCATAGTGGCCGTATGGTTGCACTGTTAATGTATTCATATTTGTCTATCAAATCGGCTAACAATGGCAAAGAGAATTTTATCGAATCTTGGAAAAATGACAAACTGTTATGGATGGCATTTTTTTGGTGCATGCTGACAAGTATGAGTGCGGGCGCTTATTTATTCCTCTTAATTGTCTTGACAAGATTTATGACTATAAAAAGTGCATTTCGTATTATAATTCTTATAGTAAGCATTTTTATTATAGTGAATCTCTTCTTAGAACCTATAGCATTAAAAAGATTCATGAAATTCGGTTCTGCGATATCAACTTTCGATATTCATAAGATTTATAGTGCGGATCAAAGTGCAGCTTTAAGAGTTATTCCTTCTTTCATCTGTTTACAAAAAATAGATTTGTTTACTGTTGATGGATGGTTTGGGTATGGTATTGATTATGTATCAGATTTTATGTCAAATTATTTAGCTGGTGTCCCCAAAGGATATACTGGAGGTGGATTACTTTTATATGCAGTGGAATACGGTTTTTTGCCATTCATCGTCCTTGCAATCATCACATTCCATTTATGCTATGACAAAGGGAACAAGATACCAACAATACTTTTTTGGATATTCTCCATACTATTTACTGGCGTAAATTCTCAACTTGCATGGTCTACAATAACATTACTTTATATAGTGAAGATATCACAACAAATAAAAACTGATAATGAATATACTGATACTAGCATATCTGCTTTCTCCAAGTAAGGGCAGCGAATATTCTGTAGCATGGAATTATGTTACCCACATGTCGAAAAAAAATAATTTGACTGTACTATACGGTGCTTCTGGTAATCAAATGGGAGATTGCGATGAAATGGAGGATTACATAAAACAGAATCCTATTCCAAATGTCTGTCTGATACCAATTTATCCCAATAAGCTGGCAAATATACTCAATTGGCCTAACCGCCATCATGTCTTAGAATATACGTTTTATTATGCTTATCGAGTATGGCATTTGCAAGTGTATAAAGTAGCCAGTGAGTTAATGGAGACAAAACATTTTGATTTGATTCATTATGTTGGAATGATAGGTTACCGTGAACCGGGATATTTATGGAAATTGGGATTGCCCTACGTATGGGGTCCCGTAGGGGGAACCAATAATGCCCCTCAACAATTGATGGAACGTATGCCATTAATCGGGCGAATGAAATTAACATTCCGTAGCATTGTAAATACGTTTCAATTCCATACCAAACGACGTTTAAAAAAAGCATTAAAGGCAACAGACATATTGCTTACTGCAACATCAGAAAATCAGCGCAATTTCAAGAATGTTCATCATAAAGACAGTATATGGATTCCAGAAAATTGCATAACAGGTAATATAGTTCTCAATAAGAGTAAATTTATTAATAATGGGAAATTCAATCTTATTGTCATAGGTCGATTGGATTCCAATAAAAATGTTGGCATTTTACTCGAAGCTCTGACGCATGTCAAACATAGGGAGTTATTGCACCTTGATATAGTAGGAGATGGAATGTTAAAGGAAAAATTGCAACAATACGCAATTGAGCATGACATAAACAATATGATTACATGGCATGGGCAGTTGCCTCGTGTTGAAGCCGTGAAGGTCTTTAATTCAGCACACTTGCATGTGATTACAAGCGTGAGTGAGGGCAATCCCACCACTATTTGGGAGGCGATGAGCTACGGAGTGCCAACGATGAGCTTCGACCATTGCGGAATGCATGATACTATATGTGACCGATGTGGAATACGCATACCAATTGCAAAACATTATGAGGAATGTGTTTCGGCCGTTGCGATAGAAATTAATAAGCTACTTGAACATCCCGAACGATTCCAACAATTGGCAGAAGGTACTATAGAATGTGCATATCATTATAAATGGTCTGAACGAGAACGTTTCCTAAATAGTCTTTACGAATCACTTCTGTCCAAAAAGAAAGTATATTGATAAAACTATAAAGTATCTGATAAAAAAGATTTCAATTCTTTTAGGCTAATTTTTAATGGAACGTGTGATTTGCTTTCATCTCTTCAATGACTATAGCGGCAGTCCCAAAGTAATGAAAATGGTATTGGAAGGATTGCTTAAAAAAGGATACCGGATAGATTTGGTTTCTTCTAAAGGTGGGATATTCGATGAACTACATTATCAAAACTTACACAGACATTCTTATCCTTATCGTTTTTCAAACAATCCTGCTGTTACCATGTTACGGTATTGTGGGGTACAATTTTATACCTTCCTTCTGGCATTCCGATGGCTGTTTTGCAAGGGAGTTGTATTTTATATCAACACATTGCTTCCAATTGGTCCTGCATTAGCGGGAAAGCTGATGGGAAAACGGATAGTGTATCACTATCACGAGAACGCTTTTGCCAAGGGTACATTTTATAAGCTCTTGGCAAAAGCCATGCAGAAGCTGGCAAACGAAATCATTTGTGTGTCAGCTTATCAGGCTTCTTTCTTACAACGAAAAGAATGTGTAACTGTTGTTCCCAATGCTTTGCCACAAGATTTCATCAGCAGATTGGTTTTCTCACCAGAAACAGCTTTTAAAAGGAAACAAGTATTGATGCTAGGTTCGTTAAAACTATATAAAAGTCCATTAGAGTTTTGCAAATTGGCAGAAAACTTACCTCAATATTTCTTTGATCTAGTGGTGAACGACACACAAGAGAACATAGATTTATTCATTGAAACGTATAAACTACATATCTCTAAAAATTTACTTATCTATCCCCAACAGAACGATGTAGCGCCGTTTTATAATCGTGCTTCACTCGTATTGAATTTGTCGAACAAGGAAAAGGTGGTGGAGACATTTGGCCTGACGGCACTAGAAGCTATGAGTGTCGGTTTGCCAGTAATTGTACCGACAGAAGGTGGTATTGCTGAGATGGTAGAAAACGGAGTAAATGGATATAAAATAGACGTGACACAGCTTGCTAAAATTGAGCAAACCATTGAATCTATATTGGAAGATAAAAACTTGTATATACGCTTATCAAACAATGCCTTAGCTTGTTCAAAGCATTATGATATCAATTTGATGATAAGTAATATCATATTGTGCATAGAAGCTTTGTAATATTACCAACAACCTCAATCTATTTTTTCACCGCTTGATCTATAATAGCGGGAAATTTTTATTTAATTCATATAATCCATGAAACAAGTGGCAATCGTGGGTACCCAAGGTGTTCCCGCAAGTTATGGAGGGTTTGAAACCTTAGTAGAGAATATTATCGGAGATAACTGCCCTCCTGATATACAGTATACGGTCTTTTGCAGCAGCAAGGATATTCCCAATGGGAAGAAGCGATACAAAGGATGCAGGTTGAAATACATTCCACTGCACGCCAACGGAATCCAAAGTATCCCTTACGATATTTGGTCGTTGTGTAAAGTCATACAAGGCTATGATACGATCCTCGTATTGGGTACATCCGGGTGTAGTTGCCTTCCCATATTTCGGTTATTATGTCGGACACGGCTAATTGTCAATATTGATGGGCTGGAACACCGACGTGCCAAATGGGGACGTATGGCACGTTGGATTCTGCGGTTTTCAGAAGCGATGGCTGTTCGCTTTGCCGATGTGGTTATTGCCGATAACAAGGGCATACAGGATTATGTGTATGAGACTTATCATAAGAAAGCGGCGTTGATCGCCTATGGTGGGAATCATGTCTATCGTAAAATTCCGACAGAAATCCAAATCCAGGTTCTTATGAGCTATGGTCTAACATCTGGAGAATATGCCATTACTGTCTGTCGCATCGAACCCGAAAACAACTGTCATATGATACTAGAGGCTTTTACTCATAGTGAGAAAAAACTGATTTTCATCGGCAATTGGAAACATAGTCCCTATGGTCTCAGTCTAAAAAACAAATATTGTGGTTATCCCAACATCGTCCTACTTGATGCAATTTATGACTTAGATATCCTTTATTCATTGCGAGCTAACGCCGGAATATATATACACGGACATAGTGCAGGAGGTACAAACCCATCGTTGGTGGAAGCAATGTTCTTCGGTTGTCCGATTGTTGCTTATGATGTGGTCTACAATCGAGAAACGACTCAAAATAAAGCGTATTATTTCTCTAATACTGAAATGTTAATATCAATCATATGTCGTTCCGATTTAGAAGGAACTGCGATGAAACGTATTGCAGAGGAGGAGTATACGTGGCAATATATATCCCGGCAGTATTACTCTCTATATTAGTATTTTCATATATAAGGAAAGCGATCGAGCACCTTAAAAATATATGAATCCAATAAAAATAGTAAACATCATGCGGAGATATTATGTTAAAATATTTTCATAGCAATATATATCACTATGAGATAAAATGTGTAGTAAATAGCTCATAATGTTTTAGTATGAAAAAGACCGTTCTTGAATATACGACCGATACCTATCAGGAAGATATTCCGAAACAGCTCCTCCAAGAAAACATGATACGTTTAAACTCTTTTTTCTCAGAGCAGGAATCCGTACAGAAGAAAGGGAGCCGTTTAATATTCAAATACACATTTTACTCCGTCGAAAATCCCCGTAAGGCCACGAAACAATATCTATTGAAAGAATACGCTAAACTGCCTTTAGCAATGAAGTGTATTCAACCGGAACAAATACCTAGTATGGAACAATACAAAGAGATAATACTATATGGCGATGAAACCTCTCCCAAAACACAAGAAAAGTTGACGGAATATCTTCAAAAGCATGATTCATTGAAAGTCCAGTTGTCTTTTTTTGACAACAAGAATGACTTCACTTGCAAGGACGAACAGACTATCGCATATGCGGAACTGCAAAAGGCGTTATTTTTTTGTAAAAGAAAGAGGATTCCGCTTTTGTTCGTATCTGTAAAAGAGATGGTAAATGATATTCGTTTTCTCAATATGTTGGAGGAGAGCTACGTTGATTTCAGATGTATTGATTTTCCATGGTTCTGCAAGGAGAATCTGCGTCTGATAAAGGCAGTTGTGTTATATAAAAAATTGCAAACAAAATAAATGTAAAGTAGCTCCTTCTCGTTGGGTATTTTTCCTCTGTTTACCCTATCAGAAAGCCTATTCTCCAGTGGACATTGATATGGAATCCATGTCAAAGGTGGTGTTATTCACTATCAAAAATAGATTTGGATATTTTATCGAAAGACGGAAATGTTTTGCTATTTAGATAATGAAAGAACGACAGACGTAACTTGCGTTACATTCAGAGCTTCCTAGAGAATTTCAAAGATTCGATATACTCCAATGGTAAGTTGGTTTACAAGTAATTGGGTGGGATAAATTCTGCAAATGAACATATAACTTTACTGAGGAATGTAAGGAGCAAGCTCAAAATAACAACTGAAGTTAACAAGGATAAAAAGTAGCCTGATTCGTGGAACAAAGGTCCAAAAGAAATATTGTATATTAAGAAAGTTTTGTCCATGAATTATGGGAAAGTCCGATATACCTACCTTTCAACCTAATTCGATATAAAATAATTTCCAAGCGACTTCGGAGCTTGGAAGGGTAACGGTTTAACGGCGTAACACGCTGTTAAACCGTTTGGTTTTCGTTAAACGAAAAGACAACTTGCTGTCCCCTAATGGGGACAACATTCTCCAATAGGAATTGTGTATCAGCCTATTGTACGGTTATTCTCCTGTGATTTTCGGGTCATTTCCATCAGGCATTTGCCGGCTGCTCTCCCCATAAAAAGGTGGCTATCTCTCCTGAATCATGTGACTTACGCCCATAATTCAGGAATAAGGGAGACGTATGTACTGGAAATCTGCCCTTTCCATACCCTATTCTCCATTAATGGATTGTTATTTTTACACATCTGCAAATGGAGAATGACAGGTAGCCGTATACGCCTTATTGTTTTTCTTCATTGTCTCCATTAACGGATTGCTACTTCTACACTTCTGCAAATGAAGAATGTGCATGTAACCGTGTATGTCTTATGGTTTCTTTTCCTTGTCTCCATTGATGGATTGATACTTCTACACTTCTGCAAATGGAGAGCGGCAGTGAGCCGTATATGCTTCATGGTTTTTCTACATTATCTCCATTAATGGATTGCTACTTCTACACTTCTGCAAATGGAGAAATGGACATGTAGCCGTATATGCTTCATGGTTTTCTGCATTATCTCCATTAATGGATTGCTACTTCTACACTTCTGCAAATGGAGAAATGGACATGTAGCCGTATATAGTTCATTGTTTTTTTCATCGTCTCCATTAACGGATTGCTACTTCTACACTTCTGCAAATGGAGAATGACAGGTAGCCGTGTATGTCTTATGGTTTCTTTTCCTTGTCTCCATTGATGGATTGCTACTTCTACACTTCTGCAAATGGAGAACGTGCAGGTAGCCGTGTATGACTTATGGTTTTTCTTCATTGTCTCCATTAACGGATTGCTACTTCTACACTTCTGCAAATGGAGAATGGCAGGTAGCCGTATATGCCTTATTGTTTTTTTTCATCGTCTCCATTAACGGATTGCCACTTCTACACTTCTGCAAATGGAGAACGTGCAGGTAGCCGTGTACGCCTTATGTTTTTTCTTCCTTGTCTCCATTAACGGATTGATATTTTTACACTTCCACAGACCGATAATCCAAGAATCCGTATCAGGACGGATGCATGCTCCCACACCTGCCCATAAGGATTTGAAAGGGGCGGTGGACAAGGAACGGAATCCCGCCACTTTTCCACGCCGCTACGGACAGCAGGATTCTGACGTCACTCCCGCATGGGAAGAAGCATCCGGATGGAACCATATGTTCGTCCCCACCATCATGTGTATCATGACAATAAACGACTTTGGATGACTATAAGCGACAGGTGGTTCCGTCCTGTCCTCTTCTTTCTTTATTTTGTATTCCGAAACAATGCCAGTTGTGTAATTTAATAAATTAAGATTTTAAGACAATGGATTCAGAAAAGGAAAAGAACCGGCTTTCCGATATCGTTCTCGAGAGGGTCGGACTCACGGGAAACCTTCTGTCAGCTCCCGTTTCCCCATCCCCGGAACCGGCGGTGGGTATGCCGGGGCATGAAAGGCAGGTCCGTGCAGGGAAAGTGACAGCCCCGGAAGAATACAAGAGGAGGTTTCTTGTTCCCGCTCCCAAGTCTGTGGAGTGGAAGACCGCGTATATTGACGGGAGGCTGCACCGCCGGATCGCCATGCTGGTCAGGGCCGCCGGTTGCGGCAGCATCTCCGGGTTTATCATCCGGCTGCTGGAGCTCCATATGGAGGAGCACAGGGAGGATATCGCCGCCCTGCTCGGTGAGGTCTACCGTCCCTGGGATGAGGACGGACAGCGTGGAGGAACGGCCCGCCGATAAAATGTTGTCATTGTCCAAGAAGATATATCATGACAGGAAAGAACGTAAAAGACCGGATTGGTCCCGGCGGGATGGACGCGGACCGCATCCGTGAGATCATGGGGGAAGCACCTGCCTGTCCCCGGAAGGGACGTGGAATGTCCGGTAACGACATAATGCGTCCCGCAAGGAAAAGCGGCCCCATGCAGCCGTCCGTCTATGGGGAGGAATACCTGCGTGGCATTGCGGGCGTGCAGCGCCGGTCACTGCATATTCCTGCCGCCCTGCACCGGAAACTGTCCATCCTGGCGGGAGCCTCGAGAAATGGGAAGGTCACGCTGGAGGGGTTCATCAACCACCTTGTCTCGCGGCATCTGGAAGAATACAGGGAAACGGTGGAGATGATTCTGGAAGAGTCCCTGCCCGGCCGGTCATAATAGTGTTTAACATTTAATGCAAGAAGTATGATGAAAAAAGAAAAAGAGTTGTTGGTTGCCGTCGCCAGCCAGAAGGGTGGCGTGGGAAAATCCGTCTTTACGGTACTGCTGGCCAGTGTGCTGCATTACCGCAAAGGCCTGCGTGTGGCGGTTGTGGACTGTGACTACCCGCAGCACAGCATCGCCCTGATGCGTGAGAGGGACATGGAGAGTGTCATGAAAAATGACGACCTGAAGGTGAGCCTTTACCGGCAGCACGAGAGAATCCGGAAGCTTGCCTATCCGGTCATCAAAAGCGATCCGGAAAAGGCGGTGGAGGACCTGCGTCGTTATATGGACGAAAAGGGGGAAACTTTCGATATCGTGCTTTTCGACCTTCCCGGAACGCTCCGCAGCGAGGGGGTGGTCTATACTGTTGCTGCGATGGACTACATTTTCATCCCGATCAAGGCGGACAACATCGTCATGCAGAGTTCCCTGCAGTTTACCAAGGCTCTGGAAGAGGAGTTGGTCTCCAGGAAGAACTGCAACCTGAAAGGGACCTGGCTGTTCTGGAACATGGTGGACAGGCGGGGGCGGAAGGATTTGTATGACGCCTGGAACCGGGTCATCGACAAGATGGGGCTGCGGCTGCTGTCCTCACACATTCCGAACACCCTCCGCTACAACAGGGAGGCGGCCCCTGTCTGCAAGGGTGTCTTCCGCTCCACGCTGTTTCCACCCGATCCCCGTCAGGAGAAAAGCTCCGGCCTTCCTGAACTGGTGGAGGAGATATGCCGTACCATCGGCCTGGAGGAATCCGATACCGACCGGTAGCGGATGTCAGGGTATAGACACCTTAAATAAGGAGTTTTAGCCTAAGATAAAGTAAGCTAATGGCATGATAATAAGGTTCTTATAATTACGACTTCTCCTGTAAAAGCATTACTTTAGTAAAGCGAAAAATAAAGGAGGAAACAAGTAATGAACGAGCAAATCAGAAACATTTTAGTACAAGAAACGACAAAGACGAGCAAGATCCGGCAACTGTATCTTCTGGGTGTTCCCCGTGCGGAAATCGCGAGAATGGTGACCAACGGAAACTACGGCTTTGTAGTGAATGCCCTGCGCCGGATGAGGGAACGTGAGGGCGGTCCGAATGTTCAACCGTTGGCAGCCGCACCGGATTACACTTTCAACCGCAAGTTCGGTATCGAGATCGAGGCTTACAACTGCTCCCGTGAACGGCTCGCACGCGAGCTCAGGGAGGCCGATATCGAGGTTACGGTGGAAAGTTACAACCATACCACCCGTCCGCATTGGAAACTCGTGACGGACAGCAGTATAAACGGAAACGACACCTTCGAGCTGGTCAGTCCGATCCTTGTCGGCGAAGCAGGGTTGCGGGAGCTGGAGAAGGTCTGCTGGGTGCTCGACCTGTGTGACATGAAAGTGAACGGGAGCTGCGGGCTTCACGTGCATATCGATGCCGCCGGTTTCAGCATGGAGACCTGGCGTAACCTGGCCCTGAGTTACAAACATCTGGAACCGGTCATCGACAAGTTCATGCCGGCATCCCGCAGGGATAACTACTATTGCCGTGGACTGGGCCATGTCTCTGACGGGATGATACGTTCCGCCCGGACGGTGGACGATCTGAAAAGCAGGATCGGCAACCGTTACCATAAGGTGAATCTCGAGGCCTACTCACGGCACAAGACGGTCGAGTTCCGCCAGCATTCGGGAACGACCAACTTCACAAAAATGCGTAACTGGGTGCTGTTTCTCCACAAATTGGTTACCTTTGCCACAAAGGGGCAGGTGCCTGCGGCCACCGCGCTCCAGGACATCCCCTTCCTGGATGGTGAACAGAAACTATATTATAAACTGAGAACTAAAAAATTATCGGCATGAACAGGCATATGTATATTTTGGCGGATGGCGGCAGGATTACCGCCTCCGACCCTTCCGAGTTTGTACGTCTCCTGCGTGAGGGCAGCTGGTTTGACAGCGGGTGCACCGATAAGGAGTACATGGTGAATTTCTCCAACCGTTACCATGAACTGCACGGGGTGACGGTGAGGACCGACACGCCGGAGCATTTCATGGACGACCTGAAAAAGTACGGTTACATCAAGGGTTGAGAGAGCCCGTTCCTTTATTGTTACGTTCCCTGCCGGTTCATTCATCTCCGGTGGGGATTTTTTTCTTTTTTCACAGTATCTGATCTCCGTCGTATCCTGTTTTCCGGAGACTGGTTTCACGGCCTCCTTCCGCAATCATTTTTTCTTTTCACCGCCCCTCCGCGATAACAAAAACTGGCTATCCATGATAATATAATACATGACAGGGGATTTAAAGGTGTTCCGCCTGTTATCTAGTATCATTATATCCCCAAAAGAGAAGCGGATCAGGAGGGGGATACCGCCAAATTTGAAGAAGATCCCCAAAAAGAAAAATGTAGAGTATCTATTTTGAATATTATTATGATTGATAATCAGAAGAATAAGTTAATGTTGTCTTTGCGATACAGGGAATTAAGATTTGCGATATAGACGTTTTTTATCCAATTTGACAAGCCGTTGTATTTTTATTTGTATTTTTGTCTGTAGTCGTAAGAAGTCACGGCTTTTTCATTTAAGCTTTGAATTGGGCGTACCATTCCCATACCCATGCCAATGCGGCATGGGCGGAAATACCATTATTGGTAATCAATGCGTTACGAATATATCAAATCTGAATTTTTCTCATTTTTGAGCCAGAAAATGCAACACGTTAGTGAAGCTTACCGCCAGCTCCCTTATTATCTGCGCCGTTCCCTTTTGCTTATCTGATATTTTTTTCCTTCTGTTCTTCCAAACGGCAATCAGTGCCAACACCATCCTTTGAATTGTATCCAGGTTCCTAGCCGCTCGTTCAGCCTTACGCTTTATGCTGTCCTGGCGGAGGTTGCGGTCAAGATCCCAGTGCATGCTTTCAATAGCCCAATGCTGTTTGGTTATCTGACTAAGCCGCTCTGCACTGCTATCCAGGCTTGAAATATACAGTCGCTGTTCAGACGTACTTCTGCCATCAGACTTTTTCTCCGTAGATGTGAGTATTTCTATAACTGTCAAATTTCCATTCCATTTCTCCCTGTCGGCAATCAGTTCTTCCCCACGGAATATACGGCATACCCTTGACTCAATCCTGCCGTGTTCCAAGTATGGACCTTCCTTGTAGATATCAGTTGGGGTGGTGGCTTTTATAGAGTCTTCAAGCCCATAGCGCAAAGATCTTTGATTCGCCTTGAGTTCGATCACGAAGTCGCCTCCTTTACCTCTAATCTTGTCTATTATCCCCTTTTGGCATGACATGGCATCTGCTGTGACGACACATCCTGACACATCTAGTTTATCCAATAGTCGGGGCACGGATTTGATTTCATTACTTTTCTCTTTGCAAACATCAGTAGCCAAAGTAAAGCTGGAACGGAGTGAATATGCAGAGACGATATTAGGGTTGCGTCCGTTGTCGTACAAGGTACCTCGCATGGCCTTGCCAACAATACAAATGATGTCAGTTGCCGAAGCGGATATTTCCTTGCGGAAAACCTCTGCAAAAGCAGACATTCGATCAGCCATCTTTTCATCGTCGATGCTTTGAAACACACGGCAGAGCGTAGCTTCTGAGGGTAACCCATACGGAAATAACCCTTTCGACTGCAGGCGTTTCAAGTGACGTTTGCCAAATTGAAGTATTTCAGCTCTGGTAATACACTTGCTGAGTCTGCCCAATATTACGAGCATGAGTATATCTTCAAGTTTGTGTTTGAAGTTTCCTCTGCTTGTTCTGCGGTATTCAGGGACTGAGGATACAAATTTTCTCAAATGAGTCATGATGCTGCCACGAAGACAGTCAAGGTGTTTCTTTTTTAGTAATATTGCGTATAAAAAGTTGTATATCAACGAAATAAATCGTATTTTTGCTATTGCAAAAACAAAGGCGGAAGACAATATCAACATCATATTCTATTGAATTCCGCCTATAAAAAAAATAAAAATGAACGATAAGAAGAAACACCTAAGGCGGTGCTTCCGCATCGCTGTGCACGAATATAAGCATTTTTACTACAATTACAAGCGATGAACAATATTTCTTAAATGAAAAAGCCGTGGTAAGAAGTTACGAAAAGAGTGTAATTTGTTGGAAATGAGCATAAGTTTATTACTCATAATAGTAATAGGTTACGATTAAGTTAGTTATCTGCTGCATTATTTTTCTGTACGTTGCGTAACCTTCAAAGAACTCTTCAAACGCAACGATAAGACAAAAATCGGAATTATAGAATAAGTTTTTCTATATTTTCCCGATTAATGCATTTATATTTTAGATTTAATATCTCGTGATTATTATTGTTTAATATCCTCCAGTAGCTTATTAAGTATTTTTGTCCTATTATCAATCTTACTAATTTCACATTGCCATATAATTATAACTTTCCAGCCGAGTTTTACAAGTAAATCGGAATTTTTGGCATCTCGCGATTTGTTGTTTGATATTTTTTCCTTCCAGAAATCTGTATTTGAGGATGGTAATTTTCCCTTTTTGCAATTATGCCCATGCCAAAAACATCCGTTCACAAATATTATTGTTTTATATTTAGGCAAAACTATATCAGGTTTACCCGGCAATGTTTTGACATTAATACGATATCTGAATCCTTTTGAAAATAAGAACTTACGAACTAAAATTTCCGGTTTAGTGTCTTTACTTGATATTTTTGACATTATATCCGATCTTTTAGTTTGAGAAAAAATATCTGACATAGCCTATATTATTGCTTTGCGATAAGTCTTAACCATTCGGATTCATTCAATCCTACGCGAGACAGTTGTGCACAGTAACTGTTTAAAATACGTTGTGCTTGCATTTCTTTTAAGTCTACCACCCACTCATAAGTTTCTCCATAGGAAGAATAGAATACATATTTGTCCTCCTTTTTTGATGCTTGAATAATTGTAGCACCTTCTTTTGGCTTGAATTTCACTGTTTTTATTGCAAATGAAGATTTATTTGGAAATAATTTCAATTCATTATTCACAATTAACGGATATTCGCCTTTTTCTTCTAAAGGTAAAAATAAGAATCGTCTTTCCTCCTTAATTCTCACCGAATCGCATCTTTGTTGAATACAAACATAATACTTGTCTACAGATTTTATAACTGTTCCAAGTGTTAATATCGGAGCCCCAATAGCAGGTTGAAATATATTTTTATGATGCGTCAAAATGGCAAAATCTACATTCGATTTATTCACATCGATACCATCATATGCAAATAACTCTATGGTATGCGATTGTAATTTCCCCTCGTCTTTATTTGACATATCTTTTCCTGAAGCTTCTGTATATTTATCTTTAAGTCGAGGTTGCTCGGAACTAAACATTTTTTTTAAAAGGTCTTTCGATTTGCCAATAGACACTCCATTTATACTTATCGTTTCGTCTGTAATACGGTTTTCAATCCAGTTATCAACCCAATCCTTTGTATCAATATCTGTTGTCTCCAATAATTCCGAAATAGCTTCGCCAAATAATTTTATTAATAGTTGCTTGGATTCGAATGTGTTTTCCAATAATATTTTGTGCCCGAGATATGCCGGATCTAATTTGGGAGAAAAGACGCTTAACATTCTGGATGTATTATTCCTTATTGCCGATATTGAAGATAAAGCAAAATTCGATAACAAACCGTTGGTCATGTCTGCAAATTCTTCAACAATCAAAGTCGGAAGGCTTTCATACGATACTATTTTATCTTTCAATTCCGGATTATGTGCAAATTGAGTTTCCGAATTTTGTTTTTTAGCTCTAACTAATATCTTAGAATTTAAAGATTGAATAACGCAATCTCCTTTATGAAAAGAATGCTGATCCACTTTCTGATATATACTGTTCGTAATTTCAAATAAATCCGTTTCTCCAGTATACACAATTAACAGTTTCAACATCCCAGTTTGTGATAATAAATCAGATATCAATTTTAATGTAAACTCTCCGCGCGGATCGTCATTATCTGCATCTGCATCGGGATCTTCAACTTGGTTCTCCTCCTTTTCTATATCTAAATACCAATCTAAAATGACAACATCTGCTTTATTTAGTATAGTATTGTAACTATTAACATCAGAAATGGATTTGGGTGCATATACAGCACAGATTTTTCCAGATTGTGCAAATACATTCGATACATCTAATGCGCTAAATGCATTGTTAGTCATATCATTCTTATATGCTTTGTCATCAATAAAAACAATATTTTGTATAAAGTTGTTTGCAATTTCTTTCGATTGCTCAATAAATCTGTCTGCCATATTTTTATTGCATTTTTTGAATTTTAAAAGTAACTGTAGAGCCTTCCTTAGGTTGTGCCACAAATATATCATAGTTCTCTGCATTCAAAACCTCTTTACTGATACTCAACCCCAATCCTCTTCCATTGGGCTTTCTGGAAAATCTTAATTCAAAGATTCGTTCCTTATCTTGGGGTTTTATTTCAATACCGTTATTGGAAATGTATATTCCCGTATCATCCGCATGCAACCGAATAACTTTTTCAGGAACATCACTTTGTTTTAACCAATAAATGGCATTATCAATGATATTCACAAATACAGGATAGAATGTAGAACGAAATCCGTGTATTTTTCGACCTGCAAACCCGTTAGTATGTTTAAAAGCTATATTGTGTCGTTCAAGACGGGATTTGAACAAATCTATTAAAAATGTTTTAATATCCAATAAAGATATGTCTTCCCGACGTCGATTCAATCGTCGATTTAACGGGGTAAACAAATTTAAATAGCCGTCCAAATGTTCGAAATTTACCTTGATGTTTTTATATATTCCTTCCAATTTGATATCTACATCCGACCATGCTTTTAAATCTTTCAGACTATGTCGAATCGAATTAACCGTACCGTTGAATTCATGGTGCAATATTCCGACAGCCAATCCTAATTGGCTTAATTCAACGTCCGATTGCAATCGTTCCCGCAATTCCTCTAACTCTTCCGAAGCGGCTTCCGCTATTTGGTCATTTGTAATTATTTGACCGTCTTCGTTTTTTTCGACATAGAAACTTTCAAATTGTCGAATTATGCGTTCCATAACATCCGTATTTCGACTGCTTATGGATTCTATTTCTGCTTCCATTCTCTTGCGTTCCGTTACCAAATCAAAGTTATCGGCTTTATCGGTTGCCAATAATTTGAATTGATTCTTTACGCTTCGTATTTGATTATCCAAATCGATTATCAGTTCATTCGTAAGATCCTTAATTTTGCGAGAAACATCGGAAACAACATCATTGGTTTCGCTTTTCTTCTTCTTATTAAGTGACAGAGCTTCGGCTGAAATCAGTTCCACCGCTTGCTCCAACCGCTTTCGCTTACTTATTTCCAGATTCAACTGTGCCGTATAATCATCGATTAGCTGATCGATATTTTCATTGATATTTTTAAATACCGTTTGTTCCAGAATTTTAAACTCATTAAGGTACGTGTCAAAATCCGTTCTCATTGATTTTGACATTGCAAATCCTTTAGGACTTGTCACCGATATTCTTTTTCTGTAATCGGAAACTTTTTGTCTCATGGCAAATTCCAGATCTATTATCTTCTGGCTTGCTTCATCCGCATCGTTAATGTATAAAACCGAATGTAAATCGTTCCTAAAATTCGTAAGTAATTCTTCCAGTTCGTTTTCGAATTTATGTTCCGTTAAACCGGCAAAAAAGATATCGAGCTCACGAGCAAATCTCTCCTTTTTCGATTTGGCCAATTTATCCCGACGTTCAAGTGCGTTATGGTACGCATTGAACTCGTCTTTCTTCTGATTGAAGAATTCCGATTGTGCCGTTTTGTTTTTTTCGCTGAAAAAATCAGCGGCAAGTTGTACAAAGAAATTTTTTAAAATCGCTTGAAGTTGGCGATATGCTTTATTTTCAATAAAACCTTCGCGTCCGGCTTTCTCTACCAAACCGCTGTGTTCTCGGTCCGCTATTTCAATAGCACCGAACATTCGTCGATAAGAAAAGAAATATGTTGATGCTCGTTTCGAACGATTTTTTTCAATATCCAGAAAATCATAATCGGAGTCACCATACGGTAGAACTCGAATATTATCTCTATATATGTATAAACCTCCGAATTTATCTCCTTTGGCTTTAATCCTGGCATAATTTTCGACATCTACACGAGAACTTTTCAATTCTCCTTGTAAATACGCCAAGTTAATTTTAAACGGACCACATTCGGTTTCTCTATAATAGTTATCCCGCCAATTTACAATGTGATCAAATGTTTTTTCTCCATATATTTTTACTAATCCCTTGAATTGTCCGAACTCATCAAATTGCCCTTGAAAATGGTGATCCGCCAATTCAAATTCTTCCGTGGTAAAAAAGTGTTCTTTATCTATGATGCTGACAAAACTACCGTCATTCGCCCTATAGTCTCTAAATGAAATGTCAACGACGGGAGTAGGATGATCGGGGGTCATTGTATTGTGAAATCCCATCAACATTTTCTCGATTTTTGTAGCTTCGTCCGAATTGCCGTCTCCCTCTATATCGGAAATAATCGTATCGTAAACTGGGGAGATGAAAAATTGAGTTCCACCACAGCCATTGGTTAATTCAAATCCTTGTTGTAGTTGTAAAGAAAGTTGGTGTGGGTCAACTTTAAAAGACGTGATAGAACTTTTTATTTTTTCAAAATCCTTGTCGTCAATAAGTTCTTTTTGATTTAATTTATCAAGGGATTGTATTACTTCATTTTTAATACTGTCAATATCGGCTGCATTCGGCATATGAGAGTATTCTCTTACCGGAATAACAATATCCTCCAAGTTAATCCCCGGCAACTCGAATATCTCCCAATTAATGAAAGCCACAACAATATCATATTCTTTAGATCTTAATTTTGCTTTCGATACGATTAAAACCTGACTTCCTATTGATGCAATAGCCAATCTTCCTATGCCTTTTTCTCCCATGATAGGACGTCTTGGCTTTGATATGTCAATAGGCGGTAAACTGCTTTTTTTATTTGCCAATTTACTTTCGGTCCCGAGCGTAAGCCAACGAGTTTCAAATTCCTCTTTTGTCATACCGAGCCCGTCATCACGTAATACCAGCAGATTATTACATCGGAGAAAATCGATATCGAATTTATCCGCATACGCATCATGTGCATTTTTTATAAGCTCGTTAATAGCTGTAGGGATACCGGCAATTTGTTGCCGTCCCAATAAGTCGAGAGCTCTTGCCCGAGTTTTAAATTGTGCCATTGTTTTCCAGTGCTTTTATCGTTTCACCTAATCGCCGAGCATATTCACACGGAACTGCATTGCCGATTAATTTTGCCGTTGCGGCAATACTATTTGTTTTAAACACATAGGTTTTCGGGAATGTTTGCAATGTAGCACCTTCCCGTAAAGAAAGAGCCCGATCTTCTTCCGGATGTCCGAAACGTCCGTTTGAGATACTATAAAATTTAGTTGTAATAGTCGAAGCCGGTCGATGCCACCACATACGCCCGAATGTATCTTTAAAACAATCGTCTTTTCCTACAAAGCAAGGTAATTGCAATTCCGGATCATTTGCCCAATCAAGTCTGTTCCCGCCGTCGTGTTTGGTCTTTGCCAATCGTTTAAGACATACATCACTTAATCCGGCAACCGTATGGTTAAACACACTACTGTCTTTATGGCCTGCGCTAACTTTGGGAAAACCGTTCCTTTCACCTAAATAATCGGCTAATACGGTCTCTTTATCGTCCGCCTTAGGTAAATGTATATTGACATTTTCCAATCGTGTTGCGATAAGAGAAAATCTTCGACGACTTTGAGGTACGCCGTAATAGCTCATATCTACAACCTTATAAACAGGATTTTTATATCCGAGATCTTCCAATTTTCGTAGAAAATAAGGTAAGATGCTATCTTTATTTGTGATTATGCCCGGAACATTTTCCACTAATACATATCCCGGTCTATAATATTCGATGAACCGAGCAAAGTTTTTTAATAAATCCTTAGATTTTAAGGCTTTATTCTTATCCGTATTAATTATACTGTAAAATTGGCAGGGACTGCATCCTACCAAAATCAAAAAGTCATCATTTTTCCGTATCCCAAATTTTCGCTCAAAATAATTGCTCCGTAAATTCTTTATATTAGTTTGAATGAAAACACTTCCGGAATTATTGTATTCATACGTTTCTTTGGCATCTTGATCAAAGTCCACACCTGCTATAACGTTAATCCCTGCCTGTCTTAAACCGCAAGTCATTCCACCACCTCCGCAGAAAAAATCGATTGCTTTATATTTGGATGCCATCATCTTGATTACACATTTGCGTAGAACAAAGTAATTCTTTAATATCAATCTTTAACGTTTCGGCAATCGTCAGTAGTGTTTCTACCGAAGGTTGAACTTCGTTTGTACACCAACGAGAGACTGTCGATTCATTTTTACCTAATGCATGCGCCAACCATTTCCCTGTTTTACCTTGTTCCGCAAGCACTATTTTCAGTCGATTTATCCGCTTCATTTGCATAACTATTGCTATAATCTGCAAATTTAATAAAAACAACCCGAATGACAAAATGATTAGCGCGTTTTTATAATAAGAAATATTTCTAATATAAACATAAAAACATTCCGTAAAAGCGGTTTTATCCGTCGGCACACCATCGCCCAAACAGGTTTGTACGAACGTGTACCGACTGCCGCATAAGCGGAGAAAAGGGCTTTGCATCACGCCTAACCAATGGTTTAGACTGATGATGCAAGACCCATTTCTTTTATGCTTATGCCATAGAGGTGCTTTTACGGGTTTTCTATGGATTTTTCTTTTTGCGGTTCCTTTGAGCCGTAAGCGGAAAGCTGTATATGACCGCTTGCCCATGAATGGCACAAGCCGTCCCCACGGCAGGCAAACTGGGAAGAATGATTTATCCGCCCGACCAAACGAGTTTGGACAGACAGATAAACCATACTTCCTTGCAGGTGGTTTGCCGGTTTCATGTTTCCGGCAATGTTCCTTTTCCTTTTAGGTTTCTTCTTTTCACGGATTTCTCCTTTGAAGTTTTCCTGTCTAATCTGCCTCCACTTCCGTTTACCTCCATTTTCGCGCCTTTCAGTGGGCCGCATCAGGCAGTCATTTTCGTTCTGGGCGCAAAGGTAACTCCGGGATTGGACGGGAAAGCAAGGTCAAGCCTCCTGTTTTCGGAAAAAATCTCCAGCCCTGCGGGTAGTATTTTGGCCGAAAAATTATCACAAGTTATGATAATTTCTCTGCAATGATTGTCTTCATACTTTTCTGTTTCGAATTTTACAAATTGTTTCTTAGGATTATTTGTGTGGAACATAGGTTTTCCAAAGTCGGTTTGTCCACGATAAACATCTCACAGTCCGTTTCCGCTTCTATCTCTATCGTTGATGCGGTCTGTCCATAGTAGCATGACATGCTTGCGGCCATTTCACCGCCGAATGCGAACCATTGCGTCACACCGCATCCTGTGTCGGGAACAAAAGCACGGCAGATGCCGCTTTTCATGATGATCATTATCATTTTTTATTTCTTTCTTATTCTACTTTGATATGATCGAATCCTTCTCCATAAACTCCTATAACGGCACTTTGTGAAACAAAAGCCTCCGTGTCTATATTTTTTATCAGCCGGAAGCTGACCGGCGCTTCCCTCTTCCCGGCTAATATAAACATCATCTTTACTTCTCGTCCTGTATAAAAGCCGGTTGTATTGATAATCGTCACTCCCCGGTGTGGGTATTCGTTGATATGCCGCCCTATTTCTTCATTTATTGGATATGATAAAGAACTGGATTGTCGGGTACTATTCATTGCCCTGGTCGATAGCAAAGCTACAAATATAAAGAGTTACAAACCCGTCACCACTTTTTCCCGGTCTTTCAATACAAAATGACTGGAGGAAATGATAATCATATCGCAGATAAGCACCGTTCTCCCAATGTGATGTTCCGGTCTTTGTTGATGATGGCTGCAATAATATCTGTACCTTCCGTACTTCCGTTTGCTGAAAGAGCCTCCCTATGGCAACTTCCACACTCCAACGACATAATCTATCACAATATCCGTAACTTGGTATGTCATTATCCCGATAATGCAGTCTGCCAATATCTCCATGACCTGATATATCACAATCCCGGCAACGTCGGGGAGAATCCAGACCTCCCGCCGGACAGCCGTTTGTCATGTCTTTTGCCGGTATTGACTATTCATGTCTATATATGACTATAGCTGACAAGGTACCCTTTCCCACGTTTATTCTTTTTTTCTTTGCGGCGTAGGACGATAATCCGTCATCGGGAACGTCCGCCTTACAAAACGCCCAATTGTCACATGGAATTAATGTATAAATCATAGTTATGGACAGCATTGAAAGGAAAAAACCAAATCCGTATCATATCAACGAGAAGGAGATACTGGATATAGTTGCCGCCAAAGGCTCATATTTGAGCTGCATTTCCGGGGATCTGGAAGAGGTGGTACCCCACAAGGAATCTTCATCCCGGCCGGAGAGTAAAAAGACGATAACGGAGGAAGAGGTAAAAAATATATTGAAGCCCTCCTGAACAACTTTTCATCCAACCGGCGCAAGCCCCTGCATATTGACGCACAGGTGTACGAATGTATCTCAGACATTGTCTGGGCGGTCAGACGTAAGGATTTCACTGTTTCCGGTGTTATAAGCCGCATACCGGTTGAACATATTAAGGAAAACGCCGACGTGATAAGGAAGATCACAGGACGGGATTACAAACTGTTCCAGCCGTAATATGACGGGAAATCCTCCTTAAAACGGCTCCGGAGGGGGAGTCGGAAACCACGACACCCAGCCGGAAGTGCCTTTGGAAAGTATTTTGAACTGTATTTCAATAATTTGAGTTCCTGACAGGAAGCAATTTTAAATAAAAACAAGAAAAATGGAAGTATATTACATTGAAGCCGGAATCTTTGAGGAGATGCTGGCTCGGACTGAGAGCCTGTCCGCACAGGCGGACCGCTTGTATGAAAAGAACAGGGAAAAGAAACCGGAAGAGTGAATGGACAACCAGGATGTCTGCCTGCGTCTTGACATCTCTCCACGTACCCTGCAGACTCTCCGGGATACCGGACGGCTGGCATTCACCCAAATCCAGCGGAAAATCTATTACAGGCCGGAGGACGTAGAAAAGCTGATGGCCTATGTCGCCATGAAACGCAAGGAAAAGGCGGTGAGAGAAAAAAGAAAGAATGAATAATTAATCGGAAGTAGCATGGAAGGGATTATTAGCAAAGAGACGGGCAGTGTCCGCCGGTTCTTTGGCCTGCTGGATAACATCCAGACGAAGCTGGAAAGGCTTGCGGAGGATAACCGCCCCCTGTTTAACGGCGAGCGTTTTCTCTCTGACAAGGAGTTGTCGGACCTGCTAAGAATCAGCCGCAGATGCCTGCAGGATTATAGGGACCAGGGGCGTATTTCTTATATCCGGCTGGGCGGAAAAATTTTGTATAAGGTATCCGACATTGAGAAACTCCTGGAGGATAATTATCATGAGGCCCTGATATAATCGGGGGCGTTCAATATTTAAGAATGCCGGCCGGAACCAATGTTTAATGGTTCCGGCCGGCATTTCATTATTCGGACATTTCCGTCAGAAGGACCGTATCCCCTTTCTGTCTTCTTTTCATCAGCTGGTCCATGTCACCGGATATCTTCCGGTCGGTAACCTGTGCATAGACCTGCGTACTGTTGATGTTCGTATGGCCCATCATCTTGGCGATGCTCTCTATCGGGATGCCGGAGGACAGCATCAGGGTTCCGAACGAATGGCGGGCCATGTGGTAGGACAGGTTCTCCTTCATGCCCAATGCCACGCCCATTCCATGTACCTCGTACCAGAGGACGTCGCGGACCGGCAGCGGGAATACCGGTCTGTCGTCATCCGTGGTGTTGTAAAGTTCCAGTATCTGTTCGGCTATGGGATGCAGCGGGATGAACGCCTCCACGTCCGTCTTGGCCCGGCAGACGCGGATATATTTTCTTCCTTCCGAGGTCTTTCCGATGTGCCGGGGATGGAGTGCTCTCGTGTCCGCATAGGCCAGACCGGTCAGCGAGGAGAAGATGAACGTCCTGCGTGCAAGCTCCATCATCGGGTCGGGCAGCGGGGTTTCCATCATCCGCTTCAACTCACCCCGGCTGATGTGCCTTAGCTTTAACGGTTCTTTCTTTTCATATGCCACATCCTCTATCGGGTTGGCTCTCAATATCTCCCGGTCCACGGCGATGTAGATGAGCCGGTTGAGCCAGCACAGACAGTGGTTCACGTGGCTGTTCCTGTAGCCCAGCTCCTTCTTAAGAAAGACCTTGAACGATTCGGCGAACTCCTCGGTGATGTCCGAAAAGGCGATGTCCTTCATTCCGCGGGATTCGATGAACTGTCTGAGATTGAGCTGCGTGGTCTTCGACTGGCGGTAGGTCGAGGTGGAGTTGATTTCTGCCGAGCGGATTCTCAAACGTTCGCGTTCCACCTCTCCGGCCTGCAGGAGGTATTCCGGCACGGAATTGGCACCTGACACGGTGGCCTTGAGCAGTTCGGCCGTGACCACTCCCTGGTTCCTCAGCAGGTTCCCGTACGCCTCTTCCAACCGGCTGCGGAAGGCGGCGAGGCGGTTGTTTTCCCTGACTGTTCTGATCTCACACTTCTTGCTGTCCCAGTCCTCCGGCCTGCAATAGATGCCGGTGGCAACGGCTGACTTCTTGCCGTCAATGCTGATCCGGCAGAGGACGGCGGTCGTGCCGTCCGATTTCACTTTGTTACGGTTGATGTAGAATAAGAGCTTGAATGTACTGCGCATGGTAATGATATTTTTTAGGGTTAAAGAATGAGTTTCAAATCACGGGTTGCCTCGATGAACCTGTCCATGTCCTCGAACAGCCGCTTCGGGCTGACACGGGCGTAAATTTGTGTGGTCCGGACATTGCTATGTCCCAGCATTTTGCTGATGGTCTCGATCGGTACTCCCTCCTCGAGCGTGACCAGCGAGGCGAAAGAGTGCCTCCCCATGTGGTAGACAAGGTCCTGGCTGAGTCCCGCCATCAGACGCAGGGCTTTCATATTTCCTCTGAGGGTATGGTAGTCCTGTGGTGGGAAAAGAGTCTCGCGGGTATCGTCCCGGTATTTCTCAATCAGCGCGACGGCTTCCGGAAGCAGCTTGACACGTCCGAGGTAGTCGGTTTTCTTTCTACGGTACTTCAGCCAGAGGCTGCCCCCGTCGTCAGTGAAAAGGTTCTCCCGGGTGATGCTTACCGCATCCGCGTAGGCGGTGCCGGTGTAACAGGCGAAGAGGAAGAGGTCTTTGGTGATAATATGTGACCTGCGTTTTTCCGGTATCTCCAGATCACGCAGTTTCTCGAAATTCTCACGGCTCAATGCCCTCGGCGTACTTTCCTTCTGCTTGGGCAGCTTGAAGTGGCAGAAATGGTATTTCTCCGAGTGGCCCTCCTTGTAGGCGATGCGGCAGATCTTTTTCAGGATGGCCAGGTAGCCGCGAAGCGTGTCCACGGCATATCCCTTTTCCAGAAGGATGAAATCCTGGTAGTCGCGGATGAACTGCTCGTTGAGCTGCCCGAAGGCAAGGTCCGGAACCTTGAATTTCGCCTTGATGAATTCGGAAAGCGTGCGGTAGGTGAAGAGGTAGGTCGAGAGTGTGGTGGGCGCACGGTCCACACCAACACGGGCCTTCATTTCCCCGTTATGCCGGTCGAGAAGTTTGAGCAGGGTCATCTGCATGCCCGCATTGCCCTGGAACATGTCCCTGACCGCAGCGGCATCGAAATCCCTTTTTCTTTCCATGAGGGAATTGAAGGCCGAGTGTATGGCAAGCAGCAGTCTTTCTATTTTTTCATTGGTCTCCACCGCTTCCCGGCTCTTGCCGTTCAGCCGGCTCTCACGCGCGTTCCACAGCCCGGGGGTGCAGGAGAGCTTGCAGCTGAACTGCGCCATCGTGCGGTTGAGGGTGATCCGTCCCATGATCGGGGCCTTGCCGGTCTTGCCCGGCTCGCTCTTTTTCAGGTAGAGCAATACCTTGAATTTTTCCACTTTCATACGCTCTTTTTTAGGTTGTAAAAATACTCCTTTCAAAAGCGTTCTTTGGTATGCAAAACATTGATAAACAGTGAATAAAAATCCGTTCTGCCTCTACCGGTAAAAATCCGGTTACCTGCCGTTGTTTCCGAAACAGGCGGCTAACAGTCTGGTAACTGAAACGCTGCAATATTTTGTTTTATTTTGCAGGTCTGACTATCATGCAATTCTTGTAAAATGCTTAATTATAAACGATTTACGTTTAATTCGCACCATTCTGTTTTTTATTGCATTTCTAAATATTACTTACACCGCACGTCACACGTTTGCTACGACCACTACTCTGGCTAAAGGCGTGCCGATTGAAACGGTGTCGAAAATGCTGGGGCATACGAACATTGAAACGACGCAAATCTATGCCCGCATAACCAATGAGAAGATAAGAAAGGATATGGAGGTCCTTGCGGGAAAACTGGATGCCATGTTATGACCTCCATGCTGAGATTCCATATATAATGTATAAAAGCAACTATTATGGTGAGATTTGGCAATTTTGAAGTGGAATATAACCGCAATGCACCTGATAAGGTGAGCGTAAGGATAGAAACGGACGACAAGGGCGAGGTATGGTTGCCGAAATGCGACATCGCACGGGCGTATGGAGTGTTTGTACAGTCGGTAAATGCCGGACTGAAATCCCTTGCAAAAACCGGTGACTTTGATGAATACCGGGATGTGCGGGTGGAACATTTCACCTATAACGGAAAAAATTGCAGTGTGGACCTCTACAGTCTGGCAACCATCATTGCACTAGGATTCCGCATGAAGGGACTGAAATGCGAGGCATTCAGAAAATGGGCTGCAAGACGGCAAAAATAAGCATATTTTTTCATTAGAAAGTTCGGGGTATTTATGCCCTCATGCCCTCACTGTATGTATAATGGGTTTATTATGAATGACTTATATGATTATAGTAAAAAAAATTGCTCTCACTTATACTCTCATGCCCTCACTACGTTTTGAAGTTGATTTTCACATAATATGCTTGCTGTCAGCTATATATTCTTTTTTATAGACAGTTCCTGCCTGGTATAAAGTAGGGCGTTTTCAAGCCTTTTCCTCGTAAGAAATGCGCATGAAAGGGAAAACTTCCACGAAATGATAGCTTACGGATTCGCGGCAGCGGTAAAAAAGAACAAGACATTTTAAAAAAAGCTCTTGTTCTTTTAAAAAAAGGCGGTTATCTTTTTTAAAAAGCTCTTGATCTTTTTTTAAAACGCCCTTGTCTTTGATATGGAATTTTATTCTGGACTGAGGCATTTTACATATACATACGCATAAGCTCGTACGTACGTAGGTATAGCCTTGTATGGATGTATGTGCAAAAGCGTGTTTATACCCGTTCTCTTTGTATTTCTTTAAATGCTTTTCACTTATTCTTATTGAATTTGTGCATTGATTTCGTTTCTGAACTTTATAGGATTGGTGATAAAGTCAAATTTGTTGGTGACCCCGCCCGTAGTAACTACAATAGAACCAAAACCGAGCATACGTCCCATGAGGCTTTGATTAATCCGTATTCCTTCGCATTTGTTTAAAACCAATTCAAGGGCATCCCGGTTTAAAATACCGGATTTTAGAATGACTTTCTTGTTTGTGACAACATATTCAGCTCCCATTTTAAGAAGAATTCTTTTTATCAATTGGAATAATCCTGACAACAATAGAAGTATGCTGACATAATAGAATAATCCGGTTTGTGCGGAAGAAAAGAAGGCGCTTAATAATAGTAGTATTACCGGATATGCAAATATATACCAGTGAATATCTGCTTTGTATTTAATTTCTTCACCAGCTTGTAGATTGTTTTGGATATAGCTCATCGTTTTTGTAAATTAATAAATTGCATAATTTTATTATCAAGAGACAAATATACAAATAATCAGAATGGTATGAAATAAATCTAGATTTATTTTAAGGCTGAAACTTAAAATAAAAACAATTCTTACTTGTTCTTATTCTTGTCAATCTCTCTCTTATTATCAAATGTTTTATTCTTGTACTTGCTGTTTCAAGAATTTGTAATCCTTATAATTTTTTCCTCTCTTTATTCGGAAAGTTAGTTTATGCCATTCATCTTTTGTTAGGGGGATATCCACGTTCATGCAAAAATAGCAGGTTTCGTAGCCAATAAGAGGAGAAATCCATATTTTTCCTATACATTCTTTCTTGCCGGAGTTGGAATAATATAAAAGACAGCGTACTCTTCTTATTTGTATGCTGTCTTCATTGCATACTTTTACCTCTATACGTTTACCTTTTCCGATGTTGTAGAATTGGGGAGCAGACATTTTTATTTTGTTTAAAATACTATCTTTATCATTTAGACTGACTACGACGAACTTCTCTATATTGTTTGGCGATTGGGAGAAAGTGCTTTTTGTGGCAAACAACAATATTAAAAGTAATGTTATAATTTTTTTCATGTGATTGGACTTGTTGGTTAAAGCAGTAGCAGATTATTAATTAAGAATTTATTCTTCCGATAATAAATACTTCATACTGCAAAGTAAATGTTTTTTGTTTTAAGGGTTATAATTGTTAAAATGCAAAAATAGCCTGCATCCGCTAATCTGTCAAGGGCTGTTTTTCATAAAAAATGTTCAATTCTTTGGTATTTCTTTGGGGTTTTCTTGGTATGAAATTTCTGATAGATTATATGAAAAGTGATTTGGAGGCTATTGAAATTATTTTAGAGTGGTGCATTAAGCGATGGGATGTTTTAAAAGTCTGGTTGGCATTTTAATGCTTTATCTTTGTAATTTGAACAAAAAGTAATAAATAAAAGAGGTATATGGACATTCTTGTATGGAGTGGTCTTGGAAACTCCGATTATTTGGAAAAATGATGTCGTTTTCCAATATATATTTGTACTTTTGGCTGAAAAGAAAAAAAAGGTATATCCCGTGTTTATATCGGGTGTGTTTATATGTATTTTAATGGACTACGGTTTTATGACAAATATTATAGATAATATGCTCTCTTTGTGTCCGGTTTCTGAAGATACGATACAAGAACTGAAAAAATGTATGATTTTATGTCGTTTCCCTAAGAAATATCAGTTAATAAAGGAGAATACATTTTGTAAATCAGCTTATTTCATAGAAAAAGGAATGACACGTTCTTTCTGGCTTGTAAATGGAGAAGAAATAACAACCTCCTTTTCATGGGAAGGAGGTATTGTTTTCAGTATGGACGAGTTGTACTATAATAAGCCGAGCGAGGAATTTGTGGAAACGCTTGAAGATGTAGTTGTTTACAAAATATCATTAGCTGATTTAACCAGACTGTTTCAGACTAATATTGAATTGGCTAATTGGGGGAGGATTATTCATCAAAATGAGTACAGGCGTTTGCATCGTTCTCACAAAGAACGGCTGACTTTGCCAGCAAAGGAAAGATATGAGGAGTTTAAACAACAGTTTCCTCAGATATGCCAACGGGTGAAGTTAAGGTATATTGCATCTTATTTGGGTATAACACTTCCCACACTTAGTCGTCTCCGAGCTAAGAAATAATTTATGTATTGCTGATTTTTTGTCATAGGACAAATTTAAAAGCCTTTAAGTTGTGTAACTTTGCAGCATTATTAGTAACAATTAAAAAGAATCAATTATTAAATCTATTAATTTATTATGGAAAAAATCTCTTCTGCAGCATTTACTGATACAAAGCCTCATTATGATCTTCTTGATGGATTGAGAGGAGTTGCTGCTCTTATAGTAATATGGTATCATGTATTTGAAGGTTTTGCTTTTGCTAGTGCCGGCAATATCGAAACTCTCAACCACGGATATCTTGCTGTGGATTTCTTTTTTATTCTTTCGGGGTTTGTTATCGGTTATGCGTATGATGACCGTTGGGGGAAGAATTTCACTATGAAAGACTTTTTCAAACGCCGTTTGATCCGTCTTCATCCGATGGTAATTATGGGTGCTGTTTTGGGAGCTATTACGTTCTGTATTCAGGGTTGTGTGCAATGGGATGGAACGCATGTCGCTATTTCCATGATTATGTTGTCTTTACTTTGTACAATATTCTTTATTCCTGCCATGCCGGGTGTGGGATATGAAGTTCGTGGTAATGGTGAGATGTTTCCGTTGAACGGACCTTGCTGGTCCCTGTTTTTTGAGTATATAGGTAATATTCTTTATGCGTTGTTCATTCGTCGGTTATCTAATAAAGCATTGGCTGTGCTGGTTGTGATGCTGGGTATGGCATTAGCGTCATTCGCTGTTTTCAATGTGTCTGGTTATGGGAATATGGGAGTGGGATGGACACTCGACGGAGTGAATTTTTTAGGTGGAACTTTGCGTATGCTTTTCCCATTTTCATTGGGTATGTTGATGTCGCGTAACTTCAAGCCTATGAAGGTGAATGGGGCGTTTTGGATATGTACTATTATACTGATTGCGCTGTTCTCGGTTCCTTATCTGGAAGGATTGGAGCCTATTTGCATGAATGGTATTTATGAAGCTTTTTGTGTAATTGTGGTTTTTCCTTTTCTTGTGTGGCTGGGGGCGTCGGGTACTACTACGGATAAGCAGTCTACAAAGATATGCAAGTTCTTGGGAGATATATCCTATCCGGTTTATGTAGTACATTATCCGTTGATGTATTTGTTCTACGCATGGTTGATTGAGAATAAACTTTATACATTGGGAGAAACTTGGTATGTAGCTGTGGGTGTTTTTGTTTTGAGTGTCATTTTGGCTTGCCTGTGTCTGAAACTGTATGATGAGCCTGTGAGAAAATGGCTGACTAAGAAGTTTCTTGCTCCCAAATAAAAATACTGTATTTCTTGATTGATGTTCATTAAAAGGGCGGATACTATATAAGAAAATATTACAGCTTTGAATAACAGACAATTAGATGAATGGCATCCGATCAGTAAATTCGGATGCCTGCATTGGATTATATCAACTGGGCTTTGGGGTTGATTTCCTTTTCTGGCAATAGTTATACATGCTGATGAGAGCATTCCGAACATAGACCTTTCAGGACATAATTGATACTTTGTACGGTGAATCCGGGAGGTAGTGTCACGATGGGCACGTGGATACTTTTCATACAAAACGTGCGGTGACAGTTCTCACAGTAGAAGTGAGTGTGGAGGTCGTCTACCTCACAATTGCAATCATTGCTGCAAACTGCATATTTTAACGATCCTGTACCGTCATCAATGCCATGAATCAGATGATGGGCTAAAAAAAGGGTTATGGTGCGGTAGATGGTTGATTTGTCTACCGTATCCAATTCGTTTTCCAAATCCAACAGTGAAAATGCTTCTTTGTGCTGCATCATGGTTTTTAGAATAAGCAGACGTATGGCTGTCGGTTTGATTTCCCGCTGTTCCAGTTTTTTTAAATAGATTGTTTCATTCATAGGTCAAATCATTTTATTCTTTCCATTTCTGTATTCTCATTGCATTAAAAATGGCGAGTAAAGCTACGCCTACATCTGCAAATATGGCTTCCCACATAGTGGCCATTCCGCCGGCTCCCAATAGCAATACTAACAATTTCACTCCGAATGCCATTGATATATTTTGCCATACGATGCGATGGGTCTGTTTCCCTATTTTTATAGCTTCCGCCACTTTACTGGGTTGGTCTGTTTGTATCACTACATCCGCTGTTTCTATAGCAGCGTCACATCCTAGGCCACCCATGGCAATCCCAACATCGCTGAGTGCCAGTACGGGAGTATCATTGATACCGTCTCCTACAAAAGCTACACGATTTTCAGAATTTGCTTTTAATTGTTCTAAATGTGCTACCTTACCTTCGGGTAGTAAATCGCCGAAAGCCTGTGTGACACCTATCTTTTCGGCTAAATTAGAAACAATTGTCTGTTTGTCTCCCGATAATATTTGAATATTATTAATATTTAAGTCTTTCAGTTCGCGGATGGCTTGTACAGCATCTGGTTTTGGTGTATCCGCCAATGAAAGATATCCCAAATATTTGTTTTCCATTGCACATAACACGATTGTTTCTGTCATGTCGCTGATTTCATAGGGAAAAGAGATGCCGTATTTTGATAATAACCGTGCATTTCCTACATATACTTCTTTACCGTTTGTTACGGCTTTTATTCCATATCCGGCAAATTCGGTTATTTTCAGTGACGAGTTAAGGGATATACTTTGTTCTTCTGCATATTTGACAATGGCTTTTGCGATAGGATGATTGCTGAAACTCTCTATAGAGGCGATAAGTTGAAGCAGTTCTTTTTGCGAAACACCTTCGGCTGCCGATATTGCCTGGACACTGAATACACCTTGGGTGAGTGTTCCGGTTTTATCGAATACTACGGTGTTTATTTGGGTTATGGCATCTAGATAATTACCCCCTTTGAAAAGAATCCCTTTGTGAGATGCGGCACCAATACCTCCAAAGTATCCTAATGGAATGCTGACCACTAATGCGCAAGGACATGATATGACTAGGAATACTAAAGCCCGATAGAACCAATCATCAAAAACAAAAATGAATTCAGGTTTTATCAGAGAGTATAAATAGGGGAGTATGACAACTAGTATCGCCAGTCCTGTCACTATCGGTGTATAAATTCGTGCAAAACGGCGGATAAATAATTCGGCAGGGGCTTTTCTTTCTGCTGCATCTTGTACTAAAGTGAGGATACGTGCTAACGTACTTTGATCATACGGTTTGTTTACTTTGATTCGTACCACTTTATCTGAAGCGATCATTCCTGCTAAAACTTCTTCTTGTTTATATAGAGTCCGGGGAACACTTTCTCCGGTTAGGGCGGCCGTATTAAATGAAGCGGAATCTTCCAGCAAAAATCCGTCTAGAGGTACTTTTTCTCCAACTTTTACTTCAATGGTTTCTCCTGGCTGTACTTTTTCCGGTACTGTTATTTTATATGTGTTGTTATATATTACAGTGGCTGTTTCGGGACGTACATCCAATAATGCTTTGATGTCGCTGCGTGCTTTGTGTACAGCTTTGTGTTGGAACCATTCACCTATGAGATAGAACAGAATAACGGCAATACCTTCCCAGTATTCTCCTAGATAGAATGCTCCTGATACAGCTATTCCCATTAAAGTGAATTCATTGAAAACTGATTCTAATTTTATTTTTTTCATTGTTTCTTTTTATTTATGACAACAAAGATAGCGGAAAGAAGATGCAACTAAATTGCAAATTATATTGTACCTTTACATCGGGTAATTTTTTATATACATGAAAAAACGATATTGGGCTTTTTTGATAGGAAGCTGGTGTTTGTCTGTAGGAATGCAGGCAGCTAAGGTGGATACTTTGTCGGTACATAGCGATGCAATGAATAAAGAGGTTCAGGTAATTACCATCTGTCCGGATAAAGCCATGGCAGGTGAAAAATGTCCCGTACTTTATCTGCTTCACGGATATGGGGGCAATGCGGGAACATGGCTCGGGATAAAACCGGAATTACCTCGGATAGCTGATAAGGAAGGAATCATTTTTGTTTGTCCGGACGGGAAGAACAGTTGGTATTGGGACAGCCCTTTGAACAAGGAGTACCGTTATGAAACATTCGTGTCAAAAGAATTGGTGAACTATATTGATAAGAATTTTACTACGAAAGCGGAGAGAGGGGGACGTGCTGTCACCGGGTTAAGTATGGGTGGTCATGGAAGTTTATGGTTATCCATCCGTCATAAAGATGTCTTTGGAGGAGGAGGTAGTATGAGTGGAGGTTTAGATATCCGTCCGTTTCCCAATAATTGGGAGATGAAGAAGCAATTAGGTGAAGAAGCGAGCAACAAGCAGAGATGGGACGAACATACGGTAATTAATCAGTTGGATAAGATAAAGAATGGTGATTTGGCTGTTATAATAGATTGCGGTTGTGATGATTTTTTTCTGGAAGTGAATAAGGCTGTACACGAAAAACTGTTGAAGAAGAAAATAAATCATGACTTTATCATCCGTCCGGGTGGGCATACAGGCAGGTATTGGAATAATGCCATAGACTATCAAATACTATTTTTCAGTAAGTTCTTTAATAAATCGAAATAATAAAATGGATAAGATTGTTTTTATCACAGGAGCTTCCAGCGGTATCGGTGCCGGATGCGCTCGCAAGTTTGCTTCACAGGGAGCAAGTTTGATTTTAAATGCCCGTAACGTAAATAAACTGAGTGCATTGAAAGAAGAATTAGAAAAGCAATATGGTGCGAAAATATATTTGCTTCCTTTTGACGTGCGCGACCGTAAAGCGGCAACGTCTGCTTTGGAATCATTGCCCAAGGAATGGCAATCCATTGATATATTGGTGAATAATGCTGGGTTGGTTATCGGTACGGATAAAGAACAGGAAGGCAGTCTGGATGAGTGGGATATTGTCATAGATACTAATATTAAGGCTTTGCTGGCAATGACACGCCTGATCGTACCGGGAATGGTGGAACGTAAACGAGGACATATTATTAATATTGGTTCTATTGCCGGAGATGCTGCTTATCCGGGAGGTAGTGTGTATTGTGCTACAAAGGCTGCTGTGAAAGCTTTATCGGATGGACTGCGTATAGATTTAGTTGATACTCCATTGAGAGTGACTAATATCAAACCGGGGCTGGTGGAAACAAATTTTTCAGTTGTTCGTTTCCGGGGAGATAAGGAAAAGGCGGATAATGTATATAAAGGCATTCGTCCATTGACGGGAGATGATATTGCGGAAACGGTTTATTTTGCAGCTTCCGTACCGGAATATATGCAGATTGCAGAAATGTTGGTTATGCCTACTAATCAAGCTACAGGGACAATTGTTTCACGTAAATAAAAGAGGTGGACAGAGATATAAATAAAGGCGGCCCTTTAATAAAAGCCGCCTTTATTCTTACTTTCTCATTTTACCTTCTTACCTTAAAAAAACAATTATAATTCAATAATCAATGATTGACGTGCACCGACTGTCATATTTTTGGTAAGGTCAATTTTTTTGCCACTGATAAGTTCTTTACCGCTTTTTGAATCATTTGTCATTATGCGGTAGTGGTCATTTGCCACCACTTGTTCGGCATCGGTGCTGTTTAGGACAATGAGTTCAGTTTTCCCAGAATTAGTACGTGCGTACATATATATTCCGTGTTGGGGAATATGGTACTTAACTGTTTTCTTTTCCATCTTCGTTTAATTTAGTTTGGTTTTACGGCGGCAAATTTATATGTTTTTCAGCATATCTTATATAACTAATCGTTCAAAAATCATAATAAATCATTCATTTCTTAATCTATATCAATAAAAAATCCTCTTCCACATATTAGTTGAAGAGGATTTTATTTATTGTTGTTCAATGAATTACATCAAGAACCCAAGTAAAATACCGGCAGCTACGGCAGAACCGATTACACCGGCTACGTTGGGACCCATGGCATGCATCAGCAAGTAGTTGGTAGGATCATATTCCAGACCGATAACCTGAGAGATACGTGCCGAGTCAGGAACAGCAGATACACCGGCATTACCGATAAGCGGATTGATTTTGTTATCCTTACCTAATACCAAGTTGAATATCTTTACGAAGATAACTCCCGAAGCGGTAGCAATGATGAATGACAATGCACCCAGCGCGAAAATCAAAATCGAATCAATGGTAAGGAATTCTGAAGCTTGTGTGGAAGCACCTACTGTCAATCCTAATAAGATGGTAATGGTATCAATCAGCGGACCGCGGGCAGTTTCTGCCAAGCGACGGGTTACACCGCTTTCTTTCAATAAGTTACCAAAGAAAAGCATACCCAATAGAGGCAGACCCGACGGAACCAGAAAACAAGTAAGCAACAAACCAATGATAGGAAACATTACTTTTTCTGTATGAGAAACGACGCGTGGTGGTTTCATACGGATCAAACGTTCGTGCTTGGTAGTGAGCAGACGCATAATAGGTGGCTGGATAACCGGTACCAATGCCATGTATGAATAGGCAGATACCGCAATAGCTCCCATCAGGTTAGGCGCCAGTTTGGATGAAAGGAAGATTGCTGTCGGACCATCCGCACCACCGATGATGCCGATAGCACCAGCCTGCATCGGATCAAAGCCCATTGCCAATGCAATCATGTATGCACCGAAAATACCAAACTGTGCGGCAGCACCAATCAACATCAGTTTAGGATTTGAAATCAATGCCGAGAAATCCGTCATTGCACCGATACCTAAAAAGATAAGTGGTGGATACCATCCGGAGGTAACTCCTTGATATAAAATATTAAGAACAGAACCTTCCTCATAGATGCCGACTTTCAGTCCGGCTTCCATGTTGAAAGGAATATTACCGATCAAGATACCGAAACCGATAGGAATGAGCAACATCGGCTCAAATTCCTTGGCCACGGCAAGGTATATGAAGAATAAACCTATCAGGATCATTACGATATGACCAACAGTAGCATTGGCAAAACCCGTATATGTCCAAAAGTCAGCTAGGTTATTCCCTAAAAAGTTGATAAATTCTCCCATATTATTCAATAATTACAAGGTCAGTACCTTCGAGAACGGATTCTCCTTTACTTACATTGATTGCGGTGATCTTGCCGTCTTTGTCTGCATTGATGTTATTTTCCATCTTCATAGCTTCAAGGATAATGATGGTTTGTCCCTTTTTTACGGTATCACCCACATTTACCTTGATATCAAGGATTACACCCGGCAACGGAGATTTAACGCCCGATTTACCTGTAGAAGTTGCAGCAGGCTTTACTACTGTAGCTGGTGCCGGAGCAGGGCTGGTTGATACAGGACGAACTACCGGTTTCACTACAGCTTTCGGAGCTTTTTCCATTTCCACTTTGTAAGGAGTACCGTTCACTTCAACATGAGCGATATTGTCTTCTATATCTCCAATGGCAACTTTGTATACGTTACCGTTGATCTTATATTTATATTCTTTCATCATTTTATCTTTTTATTGGTGACTTACTTTTTGTGGGGAGTTTCACGCAAGGTATAAATCTTGGAACTCCACGGTGAATAACTACGTTTTACACGGGTAATGGTAAGAACGGTTTCTTCCACGTCATGTACATCGCTTTGCATTTCATGCATGGCCATGGCGATAGCGGCGAATACTTCGCCCGGAGCTTCACCCAATTTCTTTTCTTTGGCTTCTTGCTTGTCGGTAATACCTTTTACCTTCATGGCATTGCGCTTGCTCAGGTTTACAGAAATCTTACCTACACATTTGAAGAGAATGAAAAGTAAAAGAAGACCGCAGAATACAACGCTCATAGCAGAGATGGCCATACCGATACCACTACCGTCGTGTTCTTCGAATTTTTCCATCTTTGCATGACTGTTGATAGTCTTGTTATTGGTGCTCGGAGTCACATATTTGTCTGCGCTGGAACCTTTCACCTCCCATTCATTTGCTGCGTCGCTGACACGTGCGTATGATTGGTTTGCTTGCAATGTGCCTGCCGGAACAATAATCTGATCCAATAATTTTTTGCCTGAATCATACAATCCAATCCAATTGTCGGTTGCGGCATTCAGTGTGAAATTAGTGTGGAAAGTACCGCGGTTGGGTTCGCCGTCTGCCCAGAATAAAGCGTGCTGGCGAGGTTTGACCAAAGTCAATACATCACCTTTAGGGATAAAATAAGTAGCAGTATCTCCAGGCTGGCTGCTCACCTTCAGTAAACAACCGGCAAGGTCTGCGCTACCAAATGATCTGTTGAATATTTCAATCCATGCGCTGTGTACTCCGTAGTCATCCTGGAAATTGCTCTCATTTTCAATCAGCACTTCATTCAGTACCAGCTTGGTGTTCGATTTCTGTTCTCCACAAGAACATAATCCCACCATCAGCAGCAAAGAAAGGAATATTCCTATATTTAATTTCTTCATGTTCAATTCTCAATTTTTAATTTTTAATTAAAGAGGAATATTACCATGCTTCTTAGCCGGATTGGTTAATTTCTTAGTCTGCAACTGTTGCAATGCACGGATGATGCGGAAACGGGTATTACGCGGTTCAATCACATCATCAATGTAACCATATTTGGCAGCATTGTAAGGATTGGCGAACAGCTTGGTGTATTCAGCTTCTTTTTCGGCTAGGAATGCGGCAGGATTTTCCTGTTCTTTGGCTTCGCGTGCGTATAATACTTCTACTGCACCTGCACCACCCATAACGGCGATTTCGGCAGTAGGCCATGCATAATTCATATCACCGCGAAGTTGTTTACAGCTCATTACAATGTGAGATCCGCCGTATGATTTACGCAGGGTAATTGTCACTTTGGGTACAGTCGCTTCGCCGTAAGCATACAGCAACTTGGCACCGTGGAGGATTACACCGTTGTATTCTTGTCCTGTACCCGGAAGGAATCCCGGAACATCTACCAATGAAACAAGAGGTATATTGAAAGCGTCGCAGAAACGTACAAAACGAGCACCTTTGCGTGACGCATTGCTGTCAAGCACACCCGCCAGGTATTTGGGCTGGTTGGCAACAATACCTACAGACTGGCCGTTGAAACGTGCGAAACCAATGATGATATTTTTAGCGTAGTGAGGTTGGACTTCCAAAAACTCACCATTATCTACGATGGCGCTGATCACCTCATACATATCGTATGGTTTGTTGGGGCTGTCGGGGATAATTTCGTTCAAAGAGTCTTCCAGACGGTCGATAGGATCGGTACAGTCTACATAGGGAGCTTCTTCCAGATTGTTCTGAGGAATATAGCTTAACAATTTGCGGATCATGGCTAACCCTTCTTCTTCCGTCTTGGCAGTAAAATGAGTAACACCGGATTTGGTTGAATGAACGCTTGCACCACCTAAGTTTTCCTGGCTTACATCTTCACCTGTAACAGTCTTTACCACTTTCGGTCCGGTAAGGAACATATATGATGTGCCTTCCATCATCAAGGTGAAGTCTGTCAGAGCAGGAGAGTAAACAGCTCCGCCTGCACAAGGACCGAAAATACCTGAGATCTGCGGAATAACACCTGAAGCAAGAATATTGCGTTGGAAAATTTCAGCATAACCGGCCAATGCATTGATACCTTCTTGAATACGTGCGCCACCCGAGTCATTGATACCGATACAGGGAGCACCCATTTTCATAGCTTGATCCATTACTTTGCATATTTTCAGAGACATTGTTTCTGAAAGAGAACCGGCAGAAACAGTGAAATCCTGTGCAAAGATGTAAACTAAACGTCCTTCTATGGTACCACAACCTGTTACTACACCGTCGCCCGGATAATGTTTTTTCTCCATGCCGAAATTGGTGCATCTGTGTTCCACAAACATATCCATTTCTTCGAAACTGCCCTCATCCAGCAGCATGGCTATGCGTTCGCGGGCTGTATATTTTCCTTTATCATGCTGTTTTGCAATTGCTTTATCACCTCCACCCATGCGTGCTGTAGCCCGGCGTTCGATAAGCTCTTTTATTTTTTCAAGTTGATTGCTCATTTTACTTATGATTTTACAATTTACGATTAAAAAATAATTCTATTTACGCTTGAACCAGACTAAATATACTGACTTCAATCGTGAATAGTCAGATCTCGTGTTTTATGGTTTTTCGCAAAGCTCGGTCAGGACGCCCAAAGTTGATTTGGGATGTAAAAAAGCAATTTGCAAACCTTCAGCACCTTTACGCGGAGCTTTGTCAATGAGACGGATGCCGGTGGTTTCAGCTTCGGCTAACGCATTTGCCACACCATCTTCCACTGCAAAAGCCAAATGATGCATACCACCGTTGCCATTATTTTTTTCAATGAACTTTGCGATAGTGCTTTCGGGGCTTGTAGGTTCCAGTAGTTCTATTTTAACATCACCTACTTTCAGAAAAGCGGTTTTAACTTTCTGATCCTCTACTGTTTCGATATTGTAGCATTTCAGACCTAATACGTTTTCATAATACGGCAGGGCCTCTTCAATGCTCTTTACGGCAATGCCCAGGTGTTCAATGTGTGAGATTTTCATGATCTTATAATTTTAATAGTTTGGTTTTATACTCAAGTTTTCAGATAAAACTGCACAAAGAAAGTAATTTCGAGTTAAATAAAGAAATATTTCTTCAATTTTATTTCTTATTTGCAAGATGCTTCACAACACTTTAGACAAAAAGACAAAAATGAGTTAAATATAGAATTTGCACAAGAGTTTGTTCAGCCACTTCCAACTGAAGCGGAACCAGCGGCGTGTACTGCTCTGCTTGCCGCCAAAGCGGAGTACAAAGTCCCTGTAACCGTGCTTTTTGAACGGTAATCCTGCATCCATGAATTCCAAATGTGCATATCCTTTTTCGTAAGCATAGGTAATAGGTGCCCATACGGCCAGAATACCGGGGTAAAGAAAAGCATAGGTTTTCCGCATACCTCCTGAGAACCACAGATAGGCACTTTCTTTTGAGAAAAGGCAGATAGAACCACCGATGATTTTGCCTTTATATTTCACAAGAAACACTTTGGCTAATTCTTTTTCCGGGTTCTGCCATGCTAATAACCGGAAAAAGCCGATGTCCGGGAAATGTTTTCTTATCTGTGAGGAATAGGCTTTTTTCAACATTCGTGAGAAATCTTGTATATCTTTCTCATTGTCGGCTATTTCCATGATGGCACCATTTCTCAGAGCTTTGTTTATTTGTCTTCTGCGAGACATGCTCAGCCGTTCGTAAGGAGCTTTACTGTGCAGTGAATTACGTACTCTTAGCCAATTAATGGCGAAATAGTTGTTCTTTCTGAAGGCTTTGTATCCGAATAGCGGATTTTCCAAGTTGCGGAACTCGATGAGGAACGATTTGCATAATACTTCGTTGGTGAGATGTTCCAACATTTCCCCGAACAGGTCTTCCTTATTTTGTGCTTCATCAAAATACTCGCCTGTGCCATAAATTTCGCATCGTTTGATGATTGCAGGGGGGAACAGGCGCACACTTTTCCGGATGACAGCCAGCAATTTGCCTACAGGACGGTTTCCTATATAGGCAACGATAAGCAAAGGTTCGTATCCCCGGGTCATTTCAAAGACATGAAACAACTCGGTAGAATGGAAAATGCTTGTTCCCGGCAGAGGGGGAATGGCATTTCCTTTGCGATATGTACTTAATCTGACAGGCATCTCTAATTGCAAATTTATTGTTTTTTGTTTATCAATCCACATTCTAGTTGTATATTTGTGCAGAAAAATAAATTAACAGGGTATATTATGGAACAATTTAGTGACTTAATAAAGAACAGACGCAGCATGCGTAAGTTCACGGATCAAGAGTTGACACAGGAAGAGGTGGTTGCTTTGTTGAAGGCTGCTTTGATGGCTCCGTCTTCTAAACGTAGCAATTGCTGGCAGTTTATTGTGGTAGATGATAAGGATATGTTGGAAAAACTTTCCCATTGTAAGGAGATGGGGGCGGCTTTCCTAGCGGATGCTGCTATGGCTGTAGTTGTGATGGCTGATCCGTTGGCTAGTGATGTCTGGATTGAAGATGCGTCAATTGCTTCCATAATGATCCAGTTGCAGGCAGAAGATTTGGGGTTGGGAAGTTGTTGGATACAGGTGCGTGAACGTTTTACCGCTACCGGGATGCCCTCGGGTGAATACGTGCATACGTTGCTTGACATTCCGTTGCAGTTGCAGGTGGTTTCCATTATAGCGGTAGGACATAAGGGCATGGAACGCAAGCCTTTTAATGAGGAGCATTTACAATGGGAGAAAATTCACATTAATAAATATGGAGGCAAGTAAACGTGGCTGCTGTCAATCATAAGGATACGTATAAAGCTTCTGCGGTGTTTCTCATTGTGATGGGGATGCTTTATCTGATCGATAAGTTTATAGGATTTGCTTCACACGGGTTGCCATGGGTTATGCAGAAAGACAATCTGTTACTGTATGCAGCTGTTATTTTCCTTTGGTTCAAGGTCGATAAGTCAGTAGGAATTGTATTGGCGGGTATATGGCTGATATTGAATATCGGTCTGGTGATAGCTTTGTTGGGACAGATGTCTGCTTATTTGTTGCCGGCGGCTTTGTTGCTGGTGGGAGTTATTTTATATTTAGTTTCGACCCGATGATGAAAATAGTTCTGATAGGAGCCGGCAATGTGGCAACCCATCTGGGAATTGCTTTACAAAAGGCGGGGTGTCTTATCTTGCAGGTATACAGCCGTACAGAGGAATCTGCTTCTGCATTGGCTGCCAGACTTTCAGTAGACTACACAATTGTGCCGGACGAGATACGTCGGGATGCCGATTTGTATATTGTAGCGTTGAAAGATGCAGTTTTGCGACAATTGGCTCCTGTATTGGTGAAAGGAAGGGAGCAGGCCTTGTTTGTACATACGGCGGGTAGTATGTCTATGGATTTATGGAAGGGATTGGTAAAACGCTATGGGGTACTTTATCCTATGCAGACTTTTAGCAAGCAGCGTGAAGTGGATTTCAATACTGTACCTTTTTTTATAGAAGCATCTGCTCCGGCAGAAGTGGAATTGCTGCGTATGGTGGCAGTTCGTCTCAGTCCTAAAGTGTATGAAGTGACTTCCGGGCAACGTAGGTATTTGCATCTGGCGGCAGTCTTTGCTTGTAATTTTGCAAACCATATGTATGCATTAAGTTCACATATATTGGAAAAGCAGGGGATTCCTTTTGAAGTGATGCTTCCGCTGATAGACGAAACTGCCGGCAAAGTACATGAACTTTCTCCCACACAGGCGCAGACAGGTCCGGCTGTACGCTACGATGAAAACGTAATAAGCAAACATTTGGAGATGTTGGCGGATGAGGAGTCTTTGCAGGAATTGTACGAAAAGATAAGTAAAAGTATTCATAATCTCCCTTTGTCTGTCATTCAGGCAAATAAAGAGGGAAAGAACTCATAAGTGGTATGATAAACTATGATTTAAAGAAAATAAAGGCATTGGTATTTGATGTAGATGGGGTATTGAGTGCGGAAACTATTTATTTGCACCCCAATGGTGAACCCATGCGTACGGTTAATATCAAGGATGGGTATGCATTGCAGTTGGCTGTGAAATGCGGGCTGCATGTTGCCATCATTACCGGTGGAAATACCGAGGCGGTGCGTAAGCGTTATGAGGGGCTGGGTATCAAAGATGTCTATCTGGCTGCTGCGGTGAAGACCCGGGAGTATGCCCATTTGAAGGAAAAATATGGATTGCAGGATGAGGAGATACTCTATATGGGCGATGATATTCCCGATTATGAAGTGATGCGTTTGTGTGGGCTGCCTTGTTGTCCTGCTGATGCGGCACCTGAGATAAAGGAAACAGCTGTTTATATTTCTCATCGTAACGGGGGATATGGATGTGGCCGTGACGTGGTGGAACAGGTCTTGAAGGCTCAAGGAAAATGGATGGCTCATGAAAAGGCCTTCGGGTGGTAATGAAATAAAGAAAAGTTATGTTGGAAAATTTAGAAAAATATAAAATAATCCTTGCTTCCAATTCTCCTCGCCGCAAAGAATTGTTATCCGGCTTAGGTATAAAATATGAAGTAAAAACACTACCCGGCATAGAGGAAACCTATCCGGATACATTGAAAGCAGAGGAAATCCCTTTGTATATAGCTTGCGAGAAGGCGGCTGCTTACCGGAATACCATGCATCCGGACGAATTGATTATTACTGCCGATACCATTGTATGGTTGGATGGTGTAGTCATGGGCAAGCCTCATAACGAGGATGATGCACGGCAAATGTTGTGGAAGCTTTCCGGCAAGACCCATCAGGTGATAACCGGAGTTTGTCTGACTACCGCCGGGGCTCAGCGAAGTTTTTCAGCTGTGACAGAAGTAACGTTTGCAGAATTGTCCGATGAGGAGATCGATTATTATATCCGGGTTTACAAGCCGATGGATAAGGCTGGTTCTTATGGTATACAAGAGTGGATAGGTTTCATTGGTGTCCGTGGTATTTCAGGTAGTTACTTCAATGTGATGGGGCTTCCTGTACAGCGCCTGTACACGGAACTGAAAAAACTATAAGTCAGTATGTGAACAGTAGGGGCCGTGTTTTTGTTATTTATATGAACTATAAATGGAAAAACAATTATGGCTTATAAAATAGCTTTTTACGACACGAAACCCTACGACGAACGCTCGTTTACGGAGGCTAATGAGAAGTTTGGCTTTGATATCAGGTATTACAAAGGCCATTTGAATATGAATAACGTGGTGTTGACCAAAGGAGTGGATGTGGTTTGCATCTTCGTAAACGATACGGCTGATGCCGAAGTTATCCGGGCAATGGCGGATAATGGTGTTAAACTGCTGGCTTTAAGATGCGCAGGTTATAATAATGTGGATTTAGCGGCAACGGCAGGTAAGATGAAAGTGGTACGGGTACCGGCTTATTCACCTTATGCCGTTGCCGAATTTACAGTGGCGTTGATGTTATCACTCAACCGCAAGATTCCCCGTGCCACAATGCGGACACGTGACGGGAACTTCTCCCTGCACGGGCTTATGGGATTTGATATGCATGGCAAGACTGCCGGAATTATCGGTACGGGTAAGATTGCCAAGATTTTAATTCAGATATTACGTGGATTCGGTATGAATGTTCTTGCATATGATCTTTATCCCGATTACAATTTTGCCCGTGAACATCAGGTGGTTTATTGTACTTTGGATGAACTTTATCATAGTTCGGATATCATCTCCCTGCATTGTCCTTTGACAGAACAGACAAAGTATCTGATTAATGATTATTCCATCAGTAAAATGAAAGACGGAGTGATGATTATCAATACGGGGCGTGGGCAGTTGATTCACACCAATGCCTTGATAGAGGGACTGAAGACTAAAAAGGTGGGATATGCCGGTCTGGATGTATACGAGGAAGAAGAGCCTTATTTTTATGAAGATAAGTCCGACAAGATTATTGATGATGACACTTTAGCCCGTCTTTTGTCTTTCAACAATGTGATTGTGACTTCTCATCAGGCATTCTTTACCAAAGAAGCAATGACGAATATTGCTCATACTACTCTGCAAAATGTGAAAGACTTTGCTGAAAGTAGACCTTTGGTGAACGAAGTAGCGGTGGGGAGAGTCTAATCTCCCCTGTAGTAATATAATAAGGAGTGGCGGGCTATAAAGTCCGCATTCTTTTGAACCAGTTCCCTTTCACCAAATTCGGGGAATTGTGCATCGGGGATATAGTGGTTGTTTATTACATATTCCATCAGGTCCGGTGGGCATTTGGTCGGGATAGTAAGCAGGCTGAATGCCTCTTGGGCAGCCGTTGCGGCATCATACATCGGGTTAAGAGGGTCACTGATATATTTGCATATATCTTTCGCCAGTAGAATACCTTTTTCGGAATTCACCATCATGATGAAATCCTTATGTTCCTTCATTTGGGGCAAAGTGTGATTGGAATCGTCCGGCCATTGTAATACTTGGGTAAGGAAACGGTGTAGTTCCTTATATCCTTCCAGATATACGATACGGGCACCGTTTGTGCCTTGCGTGAACAATTGATAGGTATGGTGGTTCCTTTCCTTCATTTCATCCGATATTTCGGGAATGGCAGGGTATAGTCCTTCTATCTCTTCCCAACATTCGGTTTCTCCGTTGGTCAGCAGGTCAATCCATTCATGAAGAAACAGGGCAAGGGGGCCACATGGAATGATGAATTTGTCGGTTTCTGTAACCTGTGCAATATATTCTTGTACAGATGGTTCTGTGAGATAAGTATGTCCGAACAGCCAGCGTAGTTTATGGTTTGCGTTCTCTTTTCCTTTGAAGTCCATAAAGAAATCCTGTAACGTGTCATTGGCGGGAGCCGTTTCATACTCTTCATCCAATATCCGGAAAAATGAATGCGAGGTTTCTTCGATATTCCTGTCCATCGGATTGATATACGGATGTTTATATGGAGCCTTCTCTAAAGTGTTCCAAATGATGAAGCGGATATCTTCTTCATTGATCTCATCTTTTATATAATCCGGCCGGATGGTATAGAAAGGAAGTGACGTATCATATAGTTCCAGATGTTTTTTGATGAATGCTTGCCATAGACCTAAACCTGAAATGACATCTTCAAAATAGGCAGCGGTGTAAAGACATAATTTCTTTTTTATGGATTCGGGAATCTCTCTTATCGTACAAGTGGAGTATAATCGGTTAGCCAGATCGACAAAATATCTGTCTGTAGCCTGTTGTTGGATGTAAGGATGGATAGCCAACCAATCTTTTATGTATAATTTTATGGTTTGCATATTAGTTTATTTGAATTATTTTTATTGCAAAGATATTCCTTTCATTGTAAAAAGGAAGGAGAATATCGGGATATTTACTTTATCTTTGCAATATTCTAACTTTGAAATACCTATAAAAATGGAAATAGATTTAACAACTCCTGCTTTATTATTTTCTGCCATATCGCTGATTATGTTGGCATACACTAATCGTTTTCTTTCATACGCTCAATTAGTACGTACGTTGAAGGACCAATATCGTGAGAATCATTCGGCTGTGACAGCAGCACAGATTGCTAATCTCCGCAAGCGTCTTTATCTGACACGTGCCATGCAGGTGACAGGTATCGGAAGTTTGTTGCTTTGTGTGGTCAGTATGTTTTTAATGTATATACAGTTCTACCTTATATCCGTATATATTTTTGGACTGGCGCTTGTGCTGCTCATTATTTCTTTGGGGATTTCTGTGCGCGAGATTTATATTTCGGTCAAGGCGCTGGAACTGCATCTAAGCGATATGGATTCCTGATTTATTTTTTTGAGAAGATATTTATCATAAAGGAACAGGTTGCCAGTGTGATACCTGTTCCTACTACTCCCTGCCATCCAAACCAGTGCCAAAATGTTCCGGCAAGAAGTGTACCTATGGAACCGCCAATAAAATAGGTCGTCATAAAAATGGTGTTGATACGGTTGGCCGCCTTCGGGTTAAGAGAGAAAATCGTAGCCTGATTACTTAACTGGATGCATTGCATGCCTATATCTATGATAAAAATTCCGGTGATGATTCCCACATAGGAGTTCTGACCGGAATAAAGCGAGAACCACGCTGCAAATATCAAACTACAACCGATGTAATTCAGTCGTTTGACTCCCAAAACCTGTACATAGTTTCCTATATACGAGGCGGTGAGAGCTCCTGCTATGCCGCATAATCCCAATAACCCTACAATGTTGTTTCCCGCAAAAAAAGGGGCTTGTTCCATCTTAAATGCCAATGAAGTCCATAGAGCAAGAAATGAGCCGAAAGCAATTCCGGCACGTAAGGAAGAAATACGCAACTGGGGGTATTCCATAACCAATGAAAACAAGGATTTCATCAGATCACTGTATCTGCCTTTGAAATTACATGGTATGTCGGGTAGTACACGCATGATGATGATGACACATATCACCATCATCCCGGCTGCCACAAAGAAAATGAACCGCCATCCTAAATATTCACCGATAATTCCGCTTACTACGCGCGAGGCCAGGATACCTGTCAGCAATCCCGATACAATCATACCTACATTTTTTCCCTTGGTTTCGGGAGTGGAAAATTGGGCAGCTATGGGGATAAAGATTTGTGGCATCACCGAACAAATGCCGGTCAGTAGAGAGGCAAATAAAATGAGATGGATATAGGGAGTCAGTGCGATGGTTAGTAATGAAACGACCAGGACTGTGAAATTGATTAGAATAATGGTTTTCCTTTTAAATAAATCTCCCAAAGGAATAATGAACAGCAATCCGATGGCATAACCTATTTGGGTAATCATTGCTATCAGGTTGGCGGTGAACTCGGATGTTTGGAGATCACGGCTGATGCGGTTTAATAAAGGTTGGTTATAATATAAATTGGCAACGGAGATTCCCGCAATAATTGCTAGCGTCCAAAGTAAGGAGGCAGGTAGTCCTTGGTTTTCTTTTAATTCTTGTTTCATGCTGCAAAAGTAGTAATTTCATGAAAATCATGTTATCTTTGTAAAGAAGAAAAATGGGAATGAAAATGAAGAATTGGATAAAAACGGTCTGTTTTCTGCTTTGGACCTGTGTAATGTGTACGGCGTGTATTGATGATGATGTGGAGGAAGGTACTGTTGATTTACAAACAGGAGAGAGCATTCCTGTTTTCTCTGTGGTAATGGATGATGGACAAATAATAACTTCCGAAACTCTGAAAGGAGAGGTTTCTTTGATTGTGTTTTTTCATACGGGGTGTCCGGACTGCCGGAAAGAACTTCCTGTGCTGCAAAAAATATATACGGATTACGGTCGAAGAATCCGGATGGTTTGTATTAGCAGGGAAGAGAGCTCGGCAGAGATTGTCCGTTATTGGGACGAAAATCATTTGACCTTGCCCTATTCGGCCCAAGAAAACCGCACGGTATACTATCAGTTTGCTAAATTGGGAATACCTCGTGTTTATGTCATAGATAAAGAGTTGGTTATCCGTAGTGTTTTCACGGATAACCCGTTGGCAAGTTATGAAGATTTGGCTGAGGCTATAACCGCCAGTTTGTAATTTTAGGCATGGTATTTTAATTTATATTATTTCTTTTGTGGATGGTGTATGTTTATAGCATACTTTGGGACATTCATTAAATATTACAAAATCAGCCAACTAATTCATACACAAAGTATTGCGAATTAGTTGGCTTTTTTGTATCTTTAGGTATTCCCCCGAAAATAAGG
>ENA-OWNV01000039-OWNV01000039.1-gut-metagenome-genome-assembly--contig:-NODE-39-length-88473-cov-5.311847_pt1 | contig 88473 bp, 78 predicted proteins | sample MGYA00248253_ERZ651784 | MGnify/ENA primary metagenome ERZ651784 (study PRJEB26908, sample SAMEA4031709) | gut metagenome | biome: gut; feature: normal infant; material: stool | place: China | collected 2015 ...
TGCCACTCCCGGCAGCCACGACACAATGAGGAGAAGGCGATGTCGATATTCATTGCATTTTTCGGCGGGATGTTAACCCTGCTGAGCCCCTGTACGCTGCCGGTGATCCCGCTGCTGTTCGCCAGCGTCCGGGGCCGCCGGGGGCAGCTGGCGATCATGCTGGCGGGAATGGCGCTGATGTTCGGTGCTGTCTCGTGGCTGGTGACGGTCGCCAGCGGCTGGGTGGTCAATCTGACTCTGGTTGGGCGCGGCCTGGCGCTGGCGTTCTTCGCCCTTGTCGGGCTGAGTCTGCTTTCGCAGCGCATCGCACAGCGGCTGACTTCACCGCTGGTGGTGCTGGGGAATCAGCTTAACGACGCCAGCTCACGCCAGCGCGGCTGGATCGGTTCGTTGCTGGCCGGGCTGGCGGTGGGGCTGCTGTGGGCGCCGTGCGCCGGGCCGGTACTGGGGGCGATACTGAGCCTGGGCTTTGTGCATCCGGGCCAGGCGACCACCGGCGGGTTGCTGCTGGCCTACGGCAGTGGCGGGGCGGTGATGTTATTCCTGCTCGGGTGGTGCGGCGCGGCGTTGATTGCCCGTCTGCGTCGCGGGCTGGCGTTCGGCGAACGGCTGCGCCGGCTGGCGGGGGTGGCGATGCTGGCCTCGGTGGCGCTGATCGCCAGCGGCGGCGACCGCTATTTGCAAAGCGCGGGAGGGTGGAGTCAGGCGCTGGAGCAGCGGCTGGCCGCCCGTCTGCCGCAGCCGACGCAGAAAACGGTTCTGCAACCGATCGCTATGCCCGAGCCCAGCAGCGCCATGCCTTCGCTGGTGGGGGGCAGCGCATGGCTCAATAGCCCGGCGTTAACCCCGGAGCGTCTGAAGGGCAAAGTGGTGCTGGTGGATTTCTGGACCCGGGAGTGCATCAACTGCCAGCATACCCTGCCTTACGTGCGCGACTGGGCGAACAAATACCGCGCGGCCGGGCTGGTGGTGATTGGCGTGCATACTCCTGAATATCCCTGGGAGCGTTCGCTGCCGCTGCTGCGCCAGGCGGTGAAGGAGTGGCGAATAACCTACCCGGTGGTAGCGGATAATGAGTACAGCATCTGGAACGCCTTTGGCAATCAATACTGGCCGGCGCATTACATTTTTGACGCTCGCGGGCAGCTTCGCTATACCGCCTTCGGCGAAGGGGATTATGCCCGCCAGGAGCAGGTGATCCAGCAGCTGTTGCAGGAGAGCAAAGCCTGACCCGCGGCGCAGGCCTCTGGCGGATGGATCCCTCCAGGCCTTATACCTGATGCCGGGCGGCGCTGCGCTTGCCCGGCCTACGGGGTTACGGAGCCGCGTATAGGCCCGGTAAGGCGCAGCCGCCACCGGGCACTGAAGCGGGAACGGCGCCAGATGCCCCTTGCCGGGCGGCGCTACGCTTGCCCGGCCTACCGGGTTACGGAGCCGCGTGTAGGCCCGGTAAGGCGCAGCCGCCACCGGGCACTGAAACGGGAACGGCGCAGAATACCCATTGCCGGTGACTGCCGAACGGTTCCCTCTCCCTCCGGGAGAGGGCTAGGGTGAGGGAAATTTACGTGACACTGTCACCTTTCAACCCACCCCTGCAGGGCCTCGGTCATCAGTTCGCCGAGCAGCGCGACCGCGGCGGAATGGGGTTCCTGACGCGGGGTTTGTTGCAGACTGACGGCCAGACTGCCAGGGGATGGCAGCAGTCCGCCGGCGGGGCGCAGATTGCCGGGCATGCCGATGCGGGTGCGAACTGTCAGCCCCAGGCCAGCCTGCACCGCCGCCCAGATGCCGCTCAGGCTGTGGCTGACGAACACCACCTGCCAGGGGATCCCAGCGGCATCGAGACAGGCAATGGCGCGGGAACGCATCAGGCACGGGCTGTCGAACATCACCAGCGGCAGCGGCTCGCCGGACGCCAGCAGCGCGCGAACGTCAAAGTCAGGATGCGCAATCCACGCCAGCGGACAGCGGCCCAGCCCCGAACCCTGATCTTCGGTTTGCCACAGCAGCGCCAGATCCAGCGTCTCCTCCGCCAGCGCCTGGCGCAGCGGGCCATTGCGATCCACCCTCGCGACTATCCGTACCTGCGGATGGTGGCGGGTAAACTGCCCAAGGATCCCCGGCATCAGCGATTCGCCAAAATCTTCCTGCATGCCAAGGTGAATTTCGCCGGTGAGCCGCTCGCCCTGCAGCGCGCGCAGGGTTTCATCATTGAGCGCCAGCAGCCGTCTGGCGTAGCTCATTAACTTTTCGCCTTCCGCGGTCAGCGCCAGGTGCCGCCCCTGCTTAACCACCAGCGCGGCGCCGCACTGGCCCTCCAGCTTTTTAAGCTGGGCGCTGACGGCGGAGGTGGAGCGCGCCAGACGCTGCGCCGCCAGGGCGAAGCTGCCGCACTCCATGCCGGTCACAAAGCTGCGCAGGGCGTCGAGATCGAGGCCGGGTAAGCGTTTCTCCATTATCATCCTTATTACCGGGACGTTAGATTCTGGCGATTGCCATTATCGGGACCATACTGTGGCATCGCGGCGGGCAGGCGTCAACGGACCTACGGCGAGAAGCGTAGAAGCGCGTCGGTAGCGCAGGCAGGAATAAAAAAAGCCGATAAGAGAACTTATCGGCTTAGTACTGGCTGGGCTGGCCGCTGAGCGGGGCGACAGGCGCCGCCTCGCTCAGGCAGATTATTGCGCCAGCAGCTCCTGTGCGGTGCGTTCCACCAGGTTAAGCAGAACCTTCACATCATCCAGCGTCACAACCGGGTTCAGCAGGGTCAGCTTCAGGCAGGTAACGCCGTTGTGCTCGGTCACGCCGACGTTAGCGCGGCCGGAAGCCAGCAGGGCGTCGCCGACGCGCTGGTTGAGCAGGGCGATTGCCGCCGCGTCGCTCTGCGCCATCTGCGCCGGACGGGAACGGAACAGCACGCTCGCCAGCTGCGGCTGCATCACCAGCTCCAGCGTCGGCTGAGACTTCACGTACTCCGCGACGTTTTTCGCCATGGTGACGCCGTGATCGATGATCGCCGCATACTGCTTCTGGCCCAGCGCTTCGAGGCCCATCCACAGCTTCAGCGCATCGAAGCGGCGGGTGGTCTGCAGCGACTTAGACACCAGGTTCGGCACGCCGTGTTCTTCATCGAACTCGGAGTTGAGATAGGCCGCCTGATAACGCATCAGCTCGTAATGGCGGGCATCCTTCAGCAGGAACGCGCCGCAGCTGATGGTCTGGAAGAACTGCTTGTGGAAGTCCAGGGTAACGGAATCCACCAGCTCCAGACCGTCAAGATAGTCGCGATACTGCTCAGACAGCAGCAGCGCGCCGCCCCATGCTGCGTCAACGTGCAGCCAGATCTGATGCTCCGCGGCGATACCGGCGATGTCGCGCAGCGGGTCGATAGCCCCCGCGTCGGTGGTGCCGGCGGTGGCGACGATCGCCATGATCTGCTCGCCGTTAGCCTGCGCTTGCGCAATCTTCGCCTGCAGATCGGCCACGTCCATCCGCGCGAATTCGTCGGTTTTCACCAGCGTGACCGAGCGGTAGCCGAGGCCCATCAGCGCCATGTTCTTCTGCACCGAGAAGTGGGCGTTTTCGGAGCACAGTACTTTGTACTTGCGGATATCCCCCGGCAGCCCATCCTGCTGGATGGAGTGGCCCTGACGGGCGAAGAAGGCGTCGCGCGCCAACATCAGCCCCATCAGGTTGCTCTGGGTGCCGCCGCTGGTGAAGACGCCGGCGTCGCCTGCCGGATAGCCGACCCGGGCGCGCAGCCACTCGATCAGCTTCATCTCAATGATGGTCGCCGACGGGCTCTGGTCCCAGGAGTCCATGCTCTGGTTGGTGGCGTTGATCAGTACTTCCGCCGCCTGGCTAATCACCAGGCTCGGGCAGTGCAGGTGCGCCACGCACTGCGGGTGATGCACCGACAGGCTGTCTTTCAGGAAGTACTCGATCGCACGGTCAATCGCCGCCTGGTTACCCAAACCCTGTTCGTTAAACTCAAGGGAGATACGCTCACGCAGTTCGTCAACGCTTTTCCCCTGATACATCTCAGGTTGCTTCAGCCACTGCACAACGGCCTGACTGGTCTGCTCGATAACCTGCTGATAGGCCTCAACGCTCTGCGCCGAACCAGCAAGAATCGGATTCAATGTGGACATGGTGGTCACTTACTCCACTCAGACCGGTTTTACGCCGGCGGCCAGCAGGGCCTGTTCAAATTTGTCGAGGAACACATCCAGTTCCGCGTTGCTGATCAGCAGGGACGGCAGCAGGCGCAGCACGCAGCCGTGACGGCCACCGCGCTCCAGAATCAGGCCCGCTTCGAAGCATTTCTTCTGCAGCAGGGCAGAGAGTTCGCCGTCAGCCGGGTAGCAACCCATGTGATCCTGCGCTTCGTTCGGCTTGACGATTTCGATACCGATCATCAGACCGAGACCGCGAACGTGGCCAATGACCGGGTAGCGTTTCTGCAGCTCCGCCAGTTTGCCTTTCAGCCACTCGCCCTGGGCGGCGACTTTGTCAGCAATCTTGTTGTCGCGCAGATGACGCAGGGTGGTCAGGCCGGTAGCCATCGCCAGCTGGTTGCCGCGGAAGGTGCCGGTGTGGTGACCCGGTTCCCAGGCGTCGAACTGCTTTTTAATGCCCAGCACCGCCAGCGGCAGACCGCCGCCAACCGCTTTCGACATCACGATGATGTCCGGCTGAATACCGGCGTGTTCGAAGGCGAAGAATTTACCGGTACGGGCAAAGCCAGCCTGCACTTCATCGACGATCAGCAGAATGCCGTGCTCTTCGGTCACTTTGCGGATGCGCTGCAGCCACTCGACCGGCGCCGGGTTCACGCCGCCTTCGCCCTGAACGGCTTCGAGAATAACCGCCGCCGGTTTACGGACGCCGCTCTCCACGTCGTTGATCAGGTTTTCGAAGTAGTAGGTTAGCGCTTTGACGCCGGCTTCGCCGCCGATGCCCAGCGGGCAGCGGTACAGGTGCGGGTAAGGCATAAACTGTACTTCCGGCATCATGCCGTTGACCGCCGCTTTCGGCGACAGGTTGCCGGTGACCGACAGCGCGCCGTGGGTCATCCCGTGATAGCCGCCGGAGAAGCTGATCACCGCGGAACGGCCGGTGTATTTTTTCGCCAGCTTCAGCGCCGCTTCCACGGCGTCAGCGCCGGAAGGACCGGTGAACTGCAGGCAATACTCTTTCCCTTCGCCCGGCAGGCAAGAGAGCAGGTATTCGGAGAAACGATCTTTTAACGGGGTAGTCAGATCGAGAGTATGTAACGGCAAGCCGCTGGTAATGACACTTTGGATGCTCTGCAATACATCAGGGTGGTTGTGGCCCAGAGCGAGAGTACCGGCGCCGGCGAGGCAGTCCAGGTACTGTTTGTTATCCGCATCCGTCAGCCACACGCCTTCAGCTTTAGTGATAGCCAGCGGTAACTTACGCGGGTAACTCCTGACATTCGATTCAAATTCGGCCTGACGGGCCAAAAAGGTTTCGTTGTTTGCGTCTAATAAATCAGCACGTAAAGTATCAATACGGACTTTATCCGTCATCATATCACTCCCACAACCAGCATTGCGGTTGAACGCTGGTTGAATAATTGGTGTAAGGAATTGAATTGGCATTCATAAAGCGCGCACAATATATGGCTTTTTAAATCCGCATTCAACGTTTTATTGATTGCGTTATTTTGACGCTATTCTTACCGGGGTAAAAATTAACATAACCTGCTGAATTATAATAAAACAACCCAAGGTAACGATAACCCTTTAAAGTGTAATTATTAGTGAGAAAGTCTCTATATTTTTATTGCCGCTGCGTTAAAGCGCTGACGGAAAGCCTTCCGTCAGCGATAGCAAGAGTCAATGCAGCTCAACCGCATAATTTGTTAAAGGTGTAACTTTTTTCACCAACTTATTGTTATATAAAAACTGTTCGTAAGTTTCATAGCGCGCTTTATCCAGCGCCGCCGGATCGGTGGCGAACAGCGGCACGGTTTGCAGCCACGCCTGATGGTTAAGCTCGGTCTTCAGCTCCGGGTGCGCGGCGCCGAACGCCTCCCAGCTCTCCTGCGGATGGGCGCGCAGGTAGCTGACCCCGGCCTGCAGGGCGGTGAGGAATTTACGGATTTTCGCCTCATGAATCGCGTCGCGGTGGGCGACAATCACCAGCTCGTCATAGGCCGGTACGCCATAATCCTCAACGTTCATCACCACCGGAGCTTTGCCCTGCAGCTTCAGCTCCTGCGCTTCTATATTACGATAGCCGCCGATGACCGCGTCCACCTGGCCCGCCAGCAGAGCGCTGGTCAGCTGAAAATTGACGTTGACCAGCTTGATACTGGCCGGATCGATCCCCGAATGCTGCGCCATGGTCGCCAGGGTGGCCTGCTCAATGCCGCTGACCGAGTAACCCACCTTCCTGCCTTGCAGATCCGCCGGGGTTTTGATCTGCTTATCGAGGGCGATCACCGTATTCAGCGGCGAGTTGATCAGGGTGCCCACGCGCACCAGCGGTAATCCTTCGTCAGCGAAGAAGTGCACCTGCGGCTGGTAGGTGATGGCCAGGTCTGCCTGACGGGCGGCCACCATACGGGGCGGCAGCGCCGGATCCGACGGAGGGACAATCTTGACGTCCAGACCCTGGGCCTTAAAGGCGCCGATCTGCTCGGCCACCATAATCGGCGCATGGTCGGGGTTAATATACCAGTCCAGCACCAGGGTGAGCGGTTCATTGGCCAGCGCGTGACCGCTGAGCAGCGTCGTCAGGGTTGCCCCGGCGAAAAGCGACGTTTTCATCTGTTTTCCTTTATTACTTCATGATTATTCCGGCGACCAGTCGATCAGCCGGTGCAGCAGGGTGTCTACCGCCAGCCACAGGAAGAGGGTCAGCAGCACTAAAATAAACAGCGCGGCGAAGCAGATATCGGTTTGCAGCCGCGCGTTGGCATTGAGCATGACGTAGCCCAGTCCCTCGGCGGAGCCGACCCATTCGCCGATAATGGCGCCGATGGGGGCCACCGCCGCCGCCATGCGCAGGCCCGAGCCCAGCGCCGGCAGGGCGGCCATCAGGCGGACATGCCGTAGCTGAGCGCCAAAGGAGGCGTTCATGCTGCGCGCCAGATCGAGATAGTCGTGGTTGACCCGTCGCAAGCCGTCAAAGAAGGCGGAAGTGACGGGAAAGAAAATCACCAGCACCGCCATCGCCACTTTGGCGCTCATGCCAAACCCCAGCCACAGCACCAGCAGCGGGGCGAGGGCAAAGACCGGGATCGCCTGGCTGGTGAGCACCAGCGGCATCAGCCAGCGCTGCAGGCGCGGGGAGAGGATCATGCCCAGCGCCAGCGTGACGCCGAGCGCCACCCCCAGCGCCAGGCCGCTGAGGATCTCGCTGAGGGTAATCAGCGTGTGCCAGCCGAGATAGGCGCGGTTGACCCACAGCGCCTCGGCGACCGCCGCCGGGGAAGGTAAAAGAAAGCGCGGAATGCCGCTGCGGCTGGCCAGCCCCCAGAGAAGCATCAGTCCGCAGAACACCATGGCGCCGCGCCAGAGACGTTCGCTCATGAGTGGGCCCTCATCAACTGCTGCAGCAGCGCCGCCTGGGCGTTCAACAGCTCGGGCGCGTCCGGCGCGCGCGGTGGCGCGCCGGTGAGGTGATGGCTGTCGTCGATCTCCCCGTCGGTGGCCGAGAGGACCAGCAGACGGTGGCTCAGCCGGCAGGCTTCCAGCGGATCGTGGGTGATCAGCACCACCGTCCGCCCCGCCAGCAGAGTGGCCGCGAGGGTCTGAATGCGCGTGCGGGTGAGGGTGTCCAGCGCCGAGAAAGGCTCATCCATGAGCACGATGGGCCGGTCCTCATACAGGGTGCGGGCCAGCGCGGCGCGCTGACGCATCCCGCCGGAGAGCGTCGCCGGCCGGGCGTCGGCGCAGGAGGCGAGCTCCACCTGTTCCAGCAGGGTGGCGACCCGGGCGTGATCCACTTTCTCACCGCGCAGCCGCGCGCCGAGGGCGACGTTCTCCCGAACGCTCAGCCAGGGGTAAAGCAGATCTTTCTGCCCCATCCACGCCAGGCGGCCGGGTATCGGCTTACCGTCGCTGGCGACCACTTCCCCGCAGGTGGCGGGGGCCAGGCCGGCCATGACCCGCAGCAGGCTGGTTTTACCGGCCCCGCTGGCGCCGAGCAGCGACACCCACTGGCCGCCGGGGACCGTCAGCGACAGATTGTCGAACAGGCGGCGGTCGCCGAAATGGAGGCTCAGATTGCGGACCTCGATACCTGGCGCCGTCACGCCCGGGACTCCGCCGCGGCGTTGAGCCCCATCTGCCAGAACTGCGCCTCAAGGCGGGTGGCGGTGGTGAAGATGTCGTTCAGTTCAGTGATTCGGGACTCGCTTCCACGCTGTTGCCACACGGTCTCCAGCAGCGCCAGCGCGGCGCTGACGCCCTGCAGATAGCCTTCATCGCCGTAGTTGCGGATCCACGAGGCGTAAGGATTGTCGTCCAGTCGGGTGGTGGGGTGATGCAGCAGGCCCAGACCGATTTCGGCGTAACCCGCTACGCAGGGCATCAGAGCGACTAGCAGATCCAGCGCGTCGCCTGCATGGCCGATATCCAGCACGTAGCGGGTATAGTTGATGGTTTCCGGCGCTTCAGGCTGGGCGGCCATCTCCGGTTCGCTAATGCCCCACTGGGCGCAGTAGCCGACGTGCAGCGGCACTTCGTTAAGAATGGCGTTCATGGAGGCGGCCGCGGCGCGCATCTCCGGCAGCGTGCGCAGTTTACTCACCAGCAGCGCGTAGCTGCGGGCGAAATGGATCAGAAACAGATAATCCTGGGTGAGATAGCGACGAAATGCGCTTTCAGCAAGGGTGCCTTCGGCGAGCTGCCGGACGAAAGGGTGCGCCACATAGTGCTGCCAGTCAGCGGCGGCCAGCTGGCGTAAACGGCCATAAAGACCTTGGCTAAACGCGGGAACAATCACAGGACCTCCAGTTGTGCAGGGGAGATCCGGGCGTGCAGGGGTGTGAACAGGCAATGGCGGTAATGCTGGCAAAATTGCCGACCCGTCCCTTCGCTGGCATGACCCAGATCAGGTTCAAAGGGTTCGGCTTGCGCCATCTCAGCCCTCACGGGACACCCCTCGGTAGCGCTATGTTATACGACATTCACCTTATGAATACAATCATCGCGCCGTCCGGCGAAGCGAAGGCGGCTTTCTGTGACGGCCAGCTCTTTTTTGTCCAAAAATACCCAAAAAACAGGACACTGCGCGTTGGTGAGGGTTCTCCGGTTACGTTATATTTTCCTTATTCCGTTGTAATAATCCTGTTCGCCACGCGTGTCGTGCGCGCCCCAACGCCCTGGAGTGAGCATGAAATTCCCGCTGTCCACGCTGGCGCTTCTGTTCCTGTTGTGCCCGCCTGGCGATGCCGCCGATCTCTTCGATGCGGAAGATGGCATGCTCGACATGAGTCAGTATCTGGCGGAAAACCGTTACGGTTTTCTGCCGGTGCCGCTGGCGATAACCGAGCCGGCCATCGGCTATGGTGGCGGACTGTTTGGCCTGTTTTTACACGGCAAAGGTAGCCGGGAGGGCGGGCAGTTTATTCCTCCGCCGCTCACCGCTTTTGGCGGGGCCGCCACGCAGAATGGCACCTGGTTTATTGGCGGCGGTCATCGTCACACCTGGCAGCATGATCGCATTCGTTACCTGGCGGGCGCCGGCTACGCTAACGTCAATCTGGATATCTATTCCGGCGACACCGGCGGCTTCAGCCATGCTAAACCGGTGCAGACGCAGACCAAAGGCGTCGCCGCGCTGCAAAAGCTGTTGTTTCGCCTGGGCGACACGCCGGTGTTCCTCGGGGCCTCCCAGGTGTATGCCCGGGCGGATGTCTCTACCGATAATCCACGAGTCAACCGGGTGTGGCAGCAGGTGCTCGGGCAAAACAGCACCTCTTCGGCGCTGGGGGTGGTGGCGGAATATGACACTACCGATAATATTTTCTATCCTCAGAGTGGGTTAGCGCTGAAGGGGGAATATCGGTTTTTCCGTTCGCTGCTCGGGGGCGATTATCACTACAACACTTTTTCGCTGGACGGAAAGGTGTTTATTCCGCTCAGCCAGACGCTGACCCTGGCGGTCGCGGGCAATTATCAGTCCTTAACCCACCATGATAAGCATCTGATGCCGATGGCGCGTCCTTATATCGCGTTGCGCGGGATTTCGCGCTACCGCTATCAGGGCGACTACGTGGCCACGGCGCAAACCCAGCTGGCCTGGGCGGTTACTCCGCGCTGGATCCTGCAGGGATTCGTTGGCGCCGGGAGCGCCGCTGACGCGGCGGATACGCTATGGGAAGAGTCAGAGGTGGCATGGGGGGCCGGTTTTCGATACCTGATCGCGCGACAGTACGGTTTACGTACCGGGATTGACGTGGCGTTCAGCGAGCATGAACAGGCGGTCTATTTCAATGTCGGTTCGGGTTTATAACTACACATGAGAACAAAAATGAGATCATCCGGCGCGGTGTTAACGCTGCTGTTAGCGGCCTGGGGCACGTCGGCTGCGGAGCCGGACGAGAGCGACAGCTATTTTCCGATCTGGGGCGAGGAGGCTCGCGCCAGGGGATATTCCATTCCGTTACCTTACGGCGTCAACCTGAGCTATATGAATATCCGACAGGATATCATGGTCGACAGTATTACCTTTTCCGGGCTTAAGCTCGGCAACCATCCCATTCCCAGCGATATGTTCGCCATCGATGCCGGGCACACCCGCGAGAAGAGCAAAACCGAAAACCTGCGCCTTGATATGTGGGTCTTTCCGTTCCTCAACGTATACGGACTGGTGGGGCATACCCGCGGGTCGTCCGTCTCCCAGGTCTCAGTGGATTCAGATCCGTCGCAGTTTCGCGGTCTGGACCGGGTTATCGCCGGCGCGGTTCACCAGCTTTATCAGAGCGGAAAGCTGCAGAATATTGATTTTACGCTTGATTTTAAAGGCACCACCTGGGGGACCGGCTTTACGCTCGCCGGCGGCTACGGCAACTGGTTTGGGTTAGTGGATACTAACTACACCCGCACCGACTTCGATATCCTCGATGGCAGCATTTCGGCGGTCACCGTCTCGCCGCGCGTCGGCTACCGCTTCAGTTTTCAGGGGATCGACGGGCCGTCCCATCTCAGCCTGTGGGTCGGCAGCATGTATCAGGACGTGCAGCAGGAGTTTAAGGGCGATCTCGCCGACCTGCACATGCCGCCAGAGCTGCAGCCCCTAATTGCCGCGGTCAATAAAGACGGCGAGGGCAAATTCGACGTTAAGCAAAAGCTGACCTCGCCGTGGAATATGCTGATTGGCGCCCAGTATGAAGTCACCAAAAACTTTAACGTGCTGACTGAATTCGGTTTTAACGACCGCAATAGCTTCTTTGTCTCCGGTGAATACCGCTTTTAACTAAACCTGCAGGCGCCGTCTGCCGGTAAGATGCTCGTTCTTTTGTTGCTGTGGAGAGGCTGTTGATGCGTAAAGCCTTATGGCTGTTATTCGCGCTGGCGTTGCCGGCGCTGGCGCAGGACCCGGTATTGCCCGCGGTGACGGCGATCCATCCGGTGCCCACCCTGGGCGAGCTGTCGCCGCCGGAATCGCTGCGGCCATGCTGCGCCTTTGGTTACGACCTGCACGTGCGGGCGGTGGGCATCCCCATCCCGGTGTACCAGATTGGTAACGTGCTGACTCTGGATTCTCTGGGCAAGCACCATTACAACGACAGCGCGCTCGGGGCGGTGAAAAATCTGCTGGGACTGAGCGAGGAGCAAAACGGGCTTATTTATACGCGTCGCGGCGGGTTTATCGATATTGCCCATGTGCGCGACACGGCGGATTACACCTTTTATCTGTTCAATCGCATTTCGCCGACGCTGGGCCAGGCGGGGCGCATATTCTACAGCGAAGAGCTGGGGGTGCGCCGCGTTCAGCTGAATGCCTTTACGCCGCCGCCGGGCGTCAAGCAGCGCTATCAGCTGGCGGCCTGGCTCGCCGGGCATCTGGCCTTCGAAATCGCCCAGTGGCATGAGATCGCCCAGTGGTATGGCTTCCAGTCGGTGCCGGGGTTTTCTGAGGAGATCTCCGCGTTTTCGCCGGAAGATCTCTATTCCAATTTACTGGGCGCCAGGCTGGCAATTAACGTCATCCTTAGCGGCCATGGCGGGTCAGTGGAAGCGTATAATCAGGCCATGGAGGCGGCGCTGAAAAAGGCGCTGACCCGGCTGATGGTGGCCACGCGAGGGGAGACGGAAGCGATGTTCCAGCGGATAGATGGCGACTGGTGGAACAGTCGCCGACGGGTGCCGGATAAGTTTCTGGTGCTGAAGCGTAATTACGACCTGCAGGAAAACCGGCTGCCGACGCCGGTCCCTTTCGAAACCATGCCGCCGTATCGCCTGACCATGCCGGCGCAGGTGGCGGGATTCCGCTTGCGCGACCTCGGCGAGCTGCAGATCTACCCGGGGCACGATATGCAGGCTCTGCCGGCGCCCGAGCAATACTATGGCGCCGCAGCGTTTCAGGGGCTGGCCGATCGCGCCCGCGAGGCCGATAAAACCCAGCTGGCGCGCATTGAAAAGTAGCGTGGAAGGCTCAGGGCGAGGCCCTGAGCCGGCGAGTTAGCGGAAGTCGACCCAGCAGGCGCCGTTGTCGGCCGAGCGCACGCAGTTTTCCACCCAGCGGACGCCGAACGCCCCGGCGCGGGCGTCCGGATACCAGAAGTCGGCCAGCAGCGCTTCGTCGCGCCGGTCCGCAGCGTCCATAGCAATGGCGAAGCGGCGATAGAGATTCGACCAGGCCTCGAACAGCCCCTCCGGGTGACCACCGCCGATGCGATCATCCTGACGCGCCAGCGGATCAAGATAGTCCATGCCTCGCTCCAGAATGCGCGCTGGCTCGCCCTGCACCTCGTAACGCAGCTGGTTGGGCTGTTCATCCCACCATTCGAGACTGGCCTTTTCTCCCACGATGCGCACCTTTTGCCCGTGCATGGAGCCGCAGTTAACGGCGGAGCTCCACAGCGAGCCGATGGCACCGTTGTCATACTCCATCAGCACCTGCGCGTTATCCTCCAGCGGCGCGCGGCTTTTGACGAAGCTTTGTCTGGCGCACATCAGCCGGGCGATCTTCAGCTGCGGGGCCATGGTTTCGACCAGAAACAGCGGGTGGGTGGCTAAATCCCCCAGCACATAGCTGGGGCCGACGAAGCGGGGATCGACCCGCCAGCGGGTACTGGCGTTTTCCTGCTCCACCGGCTGGGCGTGGAAGCCATGAGCAAACTGCATATTGACGATACGGATGTCGCCCAGCAGTCCGTCGGCGATCATCTGCCGGGCCTGGAGGATAAGCTGATGACCGGCATAGCCGTAGGTCACGCCGATGATTTTGTGCTGCCGCTGGCTGAGGGCCACCAGGTCGTCCGCCTCTTCGCTGCTGAAGCACAGCGGCTTTTCGCACACCACGTGCAGCCCGGCCTCCAGCGCCGCCGGGCAGATGGCATAATGGGTGTTATTCGGCGTGGCAATCGACACGGCCTGAATACCGTCCGGGCGGGCAGCCTCGCCGCGAAACAGACTCTGGTAGTCGGCGTAACAGCGATCGGGATCCACCCCCAGCTGTTGGCCGAACTGGCGCCCGCGTTCGGCATTAATATCAAAGGCGCCTGCCAGCAGCGCAAAGGTGTTATCGCGCAGGGCGGCAGAGCGGTGAATATAGCCGATCTGGCTGCTGCCGCCGCCGCCGACCATGCCCCAGCGCAGGGTGCGATCGAGAGGTCTTAAACCGTTAATCATGGGGTGTCTCCTGTCAGAATCCAACGTCGCGCAGATAGCGCAGGCTCTCCGTGACCGCCTGCAGGCTGCCTGCGGCATGGCGCGGATCACGCTCTTGTTCAATGGTTATCCAGCCCTGATAGCCGCGGCGGGCAAGGAAATCGTTAATGGCCGGGTAGTCAATGGCGCCGCTGCCGAGCGGGCACATCACCCCTTCGGCGCAGGCGGTGAAAAAGTCGATGCCTTCGGCGATGGCGCGCTGGTAAACCTGCGGATCCACATCCTTGAAGTGCAGATAGTCGAGTCGCGCGTAATAGCGATCCAGCCAGGTGAGCGGATCCATTCCGGCGTAGTAGAGATGCCCGGTGTCCAGACACAACCCCGCCACGTCGTGCGGGATATCGTTGGCCAGCCGCTCGATTTCATCGGCAAATTCGATGCAGCCCCCGGCGTGGGGATGGATAACCGCCCGCACACCGTACTCCCGCCAGGCGAGGGTGCTGAGGGCGGTAATGTGCGCCATCATCCGCTGCCAGTCCTGGTCATTGAGGCGCGGAGCCAGCGCGCTGCGTCCGGCAAATCGCGCCCGCTCGGGGTTGCCGAAGTCGATAATCACCAGATAGGGCGGCTGGAAAGGGTGCCCCGGGATAGGTTCGGCGGCATGAACCTGAGACAGATTGCGGCATATTTGATGGGTCAGCGCCTCCAGAGTGGGGTAATGGGCCTCGCTGACCAGATCGTCAAAGATCGTCCCGGCGACCAGCGACAGCTGATGCTGGTCCAGCGCCGCGCGCAGGCTGGACGGGTCGGTGGGCAGGTAGCCCCACGGGCCGAGCTCGATGCTGCGATACCCGGCCTGCGCCGCCTCCTTCAGCACGGTAACCCAGGCGGGAAGGTCAGGGTTTTTCGGGTCATCCACGCCCCAGCTGCAGGGGGCGTTGGCGATAGGATGTGTCATGTCGTCTTCCTTTTTTCACAGGGGATGCCGCAGAGTATTGAATGAAAATTTCATAGCCAACAATATTGGAATGATGATTTTATGATGGCCATCATGATTTATATTGAGGTTGTTTTTGATAGTTATTTATCAAAATGAGGCGAGGCGTGGTTCAGGCGTGAGGCAGCCCCGTTGGCGACGGGGCGAGCGTTTACATATTTTCTTTGGTGATGATATCGAAAGGCTGAGGGTGCGAAATCACGTCGCTGGGCGGCCGCGAAACGGCTTCCGTCATGGCGCGCAGGGTGGCGGCGGCCAGGTCATCCAGCCGGTGGTTGAGAATGACATCGATGGTGCCGTCGATCAGCGCCAGTTCACTGCCGCTTAGCGGGCCATGGCAGACCAGGGTGACGGCCTGCTGGCGGCCGCTGTCGCGCAGCGCCCCGACAATTCCTTCGACGCCGCCGCAGGGAGCATAGATCGCCTGCAGGGCCGGGTACTGGCTGAGCAGCTTTTCCGTTACGCTTCTGGCGACATCCGCCCGTTCGTGGCTGCGAACCGGCTCGAGGATCTGCTGCCCTTTACCCTGCTCACGCAGGCAGGAGCGGAAGCTGATCTCACAGCTTTCCTGACAGGTAAAACGATTATCGCCAATGATAATGGCTATTTCGCCTTCGCCACGGCATAAGCGGTCGATAAACCAGGCGGCGGTGCGCCCGGCTTTTTGGTTATCGAGGCCGATATAGCCGCTGCGCTGGGGAACCGACAGATCTGAAAGTAGAGTGAATACGCGAACGCCGCGGGCGGCGGCCCGGCCCACCGCATGGCGAATCAGCGGGTGATCCAGCGCCACCAGGCCGAGCACCTCCACCTCATCGCTGAGCCGGTGAATGGCCTGGGCCATTGCTTCCACCGCATCAATGGCAAAATGCAGGATCGCCGGTGTCTCGCCTGCCGGTAGCCACGGCGCGGCCTCTCTTGCCAGCGCACTTGCCAGCGGCAGGTAGAAGGAATGGGTCTCCTGCAGCAGAATAAAGCCCATTCTGACGGTAACCGGCGCTTTGCCGGCGGCCAGGCGATAGTGCGGCTGTTCGAGCGTAAACCCCAGCCGCCGGGCGGCCTCCAGCACGCGGTACGCGGTCGATTCCTTCACCGCCGCGCGCTTGTTGAGTACCCGGTCGACGGTGGCCACGCCGACGTTAGCTTCACGCGCAATGTCGGAAAGCGTGATTTTGCTGGTGGATTTTTTCACTGTGATGACCATTAAAAATGAGCGTTATGATAGAAACTATCACGGTAACCCTGCGCAGAACAGCGACAATCTGCGTGCCACAGGACAAGCCTGCGCTCCTGCCGCGTAAAGTGTGACGGGTATACACAGTCTGTGATCAAAAGCGACTACCTGTTCTGGCATTGCTGCTATGCTATTGAAATAAAATTAATAATAAAGGCAGTGTCGTCTTTGTCGGTTAAACCGTGCGCAAAGTCGCTCCGGATGGGCGTCGCTGGGCCTGTAACCGACTATACTTGCCGCGCACGCGCGTAATGACGTTTACTCGATGACTTTTTGCTATCACTTTATGCCAGCGTCAGGGCTGCACTGAATAATGTGCCGTTCCGCGCCGGGAGTGGGTCGGTTTGGGGCCTGTATGTTATTAAAAGAGCTGGCTGTTTTTGATGTATTAAGCACGCCGATCTGGGTAGTCCATCCTTTTACAGAGTATGTGGTCTATGCCAATCAGGCTTCCTGGACGCTGAGCGGCGATATGTCGCTGAATGAGATGCGCAACGGTATCTATTCCACCTGCCCGGAAACGCAGCTGCAGCATTATCTGCGCTATCTCGACGCGATGACTGAGATATTTGAAGTCTGGACGCTGCAGACCGCCAAAGGGTTGCAGTCGGTATATTGTAAAACTACCCTGGTCGAGACCGAGGACTGCGGCCCCTTACTGTTATTTGAAGCGGTGAAGCTGCTCGCGCAAAATCAGTCGATTCATACCGGCTCCCGCCGCTACCAGCGGCGTAACAATGGTTTTTTTGCCCGTTTTTTTATGACCAATACCGCGCCAATGCTGTTGATCGATCCTCAGAAAGAGGGCCTGATTGTCGATGCCAATATTGCCGCACTGCGCTTTTATCATTATTCCGATGAGGAAATGCGCAATAAACATACCTGGCAAATTAATACCCTGGGCCGGGATGTGATCCCTATTATGAATAACATTGCCAATATGCCCGGCGGGCATAAGCCGCTTAATTTTACTCATATTCTGGCTGACGGCTCGCTGCGCCATGTTCAAACCTATGCCGGGCCGGTGGTGCTATATAATATTCGGCTGATGTTATGCATCATTCACGATATCACCGAAGAAGTGCTTCTGAAAAAAGAGCTGGAATTTTCCGCCGCCCACGATCCCTTAACCGGACTGCTCAATCGCCGCGAATTTTACCGGCTCGTCGATGCGCCGTCGTTTATCGGCCATGGCTTTTGTCTGCTGTTAATCGATATCGATCATTTCAAAAGTATTAATGATATTCACGGTCATCAAAAAGGCGATGAAGTCCTGTTGGTGATCTCCCGCATTCTGGAAACCTCGGTGGACCGCGAAGATAAGATATATCGCTGGGGAGGCGAGGAGTTTCTGCTCTTTTTGCCTCATTCGCCGATCGCCCGCGCGCTGATGGTGGCGGAGGCGATCCGTCAGGCGATCAGCGAATATCAGACGCTGTCGGTCACCGTCAGCATTGGCGTTGCCGAGCATCATGATGGCGAAGCGATTGATCAGCTGTTTTACCGCGTCGATAAAGCGCTGTATGCGGCGAAAAATGACGGGCGCAACCGGGTAACGCGCTTGCCGTCGGAAAACGTAGCGGCCCATTCCGGGCGGTCAGAATAGAGGTGGCGCTATTTATCGCCGTCTGATGCGCAGGCAGACTCGCCGGCTATACTCAGGAGAGTCCTGCCTGCTGATTCGGGCGGTAATCTTGTTTGCCTGCGGCTGAGGTGGCATGCGACTCATGGTGCGTTTTCTCGTTGTCCTGTCGGTAGTTTCTCTTTCTGCGCCGGCGACGCTGGCGGCGAACGGTCACGCCATTAAGCAGCGTGCCGATGCTGTTCTGACCCTGATGAGCTATACCGTGGTCCCCGACGTGACCGCCAGCGATCTCAATATTGGCTCCGGGAGCAACGACAAACACAACCTGGCCATTACCCAGTTTGGCGGCGGGGCGACCCTGAGCGAGTCGTTTCCTCTCTATCTCGAAGGAACGATGGGCTACAGCCGTTACGACCCGCGTTTTGTGGTCAGCAATGGCGAACAGACGCGGAATGTGCCCACCAAGTGGAACGGCCTGACCACCACCGGCGGCGTCGGCTGGGATTTTTCGCTGCACCGGGATCGCTTTGGCGGCAACCTGGTGCTGCGGCCGATCGTCAATGTGATGCTCGGCACCCTGGCCAGCGATGCGCGCCTCGGCAGCTGGGTAATTGAACGAAAAACCAACGCCGAACTGCAGTTCCTCGACGGCGGTCGGTTCAATGCATGGGGGCTCGGCGGAGCGCTGATGCTGGATTATGAACGCTTCTCCGCCACCCAGGATATTGATGCCGAGCTGCGTTACTCCTATATGCAACTGCAAAGTTTCGGCAGCAGCGCCGAGGTGGTGCAGAGGGAGGCCAGCGCGGAGAATCTCGGTCTGTATCTGCGCCGCCGCGCGCCGATCGCTGACTGGACGCTGCTGGGCAAACCTCTGCGCTACGTACTGGAGGGCGCGCATACTGAATATCTGGGCGATCAGCGAGGGGCGCTGGGCTTCTCTGGTTTAACGTCGCTGGGGATTGGCCTCGAGCTGGACAGCAGTAAATACCCGGTCTTTATCACCCGCACCCGGCTGGTGGCGCGCTATATGTTCGGCAATAACACCACAGGCTATGGCGTTGGACTGGCGATGAGTTTTTGAAGGCCACTAACCCAGCCGCCGCCGGCCAGCGCCTTCTTACCCCCGGGAGAGACCAGGGCGAAGGGGGTCCATAACCGTCCCCGCAGCCAGACGGTTTCCTCTCCCCCCAGTGTGAGGGCCAGGGTGAGGGTTAATCCTGACACCACACCCGCTCGCCGTTAACCCACGTCTCGCTGATATTGCGCTCATCGCCCAGGGTCATCAGTACGAACAGCTGCTCATAAATATCATGGCAGCGGCCCATCCGCAGACGCTGCAGCGGAGTGACCGCCGGGTCAATCACCACAAAGTCGGCCTCTTTGCCCGGCTGAAAATTGCCAATCTTCTCTTCCAGCCGCAGGGCGCGCGCGCCGCCGAGGGTGGCGTGATAGAAGGCCTCGCTGGCGCGCAGGCGATAGCTCTGCAGTTGTCCTACCTTGTAGGCCTCGCCCAGCGTCCGCAGCATGCTGAAGGTGGTCCCGGCCCCGACGTCGCTGCCGATACCCATCCGCACCTGGTGCTGCCAGCAGGCGGGCAGGCGAAACAACCCGCTGCCGAGAAACAGATTCGAGGTCGGACAGAAGGCGACTGCGGAACCGGTGTCATGCAGGCACTGCCACTCGGCATCATCAAGATGGATCCCGTGAGCAAATACGCTGCGTTCGCCGGTGAGCTGATAGTGATGATAGACATCCAGATAGCGCGCATGCTCCGGCCACAGCTGCTTAACCCAGGCGATCTCCTCGCGGTTTTCACTGAGATGCGTCTGCAGCCAGGTATCGGGAAACTCGGCCCGCAGACGCTGCACCGCCTCCAGCAACGCCGGCGTCGAGGTGGGAGCAAAGCGCGGGGTAATGGCATACCCCAGCCTGCCACGCTGATGCCAGCGGCGGATCAGCCCCCGGGTCTGCTCGTAGCTCTCCTCGGCGGTTTCGCACAGGTAGTCGGGCACATGGCGATCCATCATCACTTTCCCGGCGATCAGGCGCATATTGAGGCGCAGCGCTTCGCTGAATAACGCCTCCACCGAGGCCGGATGCAGGGTACAAAACACCAGCGCGGTGGTGGTGCCATGGCTTATCAATTGATTTACAAAAAACTGCGCTATCTCCTGGGCATACTCCGCATCGGCAAACTGGCTCTCCACCGGGAAGGTGTAAGTGGTAAGCCACTCCAGCAGCTGTTCGCCAAAGGCGCCGATCATCTCGGTCTGCGGATAGTGGACGTGGGCATCGACGAACCCCGGCAACAGCAGCTTGCCCCGCAGGTCAACATAGCCCATCAGCGGATGCAGAAAGGCTTCACCCTCCTGCCATGGCAGCAGCGCGACAATTTTTCCGTCCTGTAAGAACAACAGGCCATCATCGAGATAGCGGGCGTGGGCGGCCACCTCATCCGGGGTCTCCGCCACGCCGGCGATATCAAAAAATGCACCGCGCACCGCGGTCTGGTAATCCATCATCGAACCTGCCTTCTCTTAACGCTCTGGGAATAGTGATAAACAGCAAGATTGGTGCCAGTTTGCAGCCTGCCGCGGCCAGACGCCGCGGCAGAAGGGGAAGGTTACTCTTTTTGCGCCACCGCGCCGGAGCGGAAGGCGGCTTTCGTCTGCACTTCGCGCTCGTCGCGTGCCAGCCAGCGGTAGGTGGTCGCGCCGAGGAAGACGCCGATAAACCAGCTGAAGTTCGCCACTTCATGCAGGGCCGGAATAAAGCTGATAATCAGCCCCAGGCCCACCGACGGCAGCAGGGCGGCAATGGCTTTCGGGTTAAAGCCGTTGCGGTACCAGTATTTACCCTTCGGCGTATCGTCAAACAGGTCGTCCACCGACACCCGGCCGCGTTTGATCAGATAGAAGTCGGCGATCAGGATGCCAAACAGCGGGCCAATAAAGGCGCCCAGCACGTCGAGGGTATAGTGGATCAGCTCCGGTGAGTTAAACAGGTTCCACGGCGTCAGGAGTATCGAGCCCACCGCGGCGATCATCCCGCCGGCGCGGAAGCTGATTTTCTGCGGCGCGCAGTTGGAAAAATCGAAGGCTGGCGAGACGAAGTTAGCCACGATATTGATGCCGATGGTGGCGGTGATCATGGTCAGCAGGCCGATGGCCACCGCCAGATCGTTACCCACGCGGCTGACGGTTTCTATCGGGTCGGTGATCATTTTGCCGAACAGCGACTGGGTGCCGGAGACTATCACCACGGTGACCACCGAGAACAGCAGGAAGTTGAACGGCAGCCCCCAGCGGTTGCCGCGGCGGATCTCGCCCATGCTTTTGCCGTAGCGGGAAAAGTCGCCGAAGTTAAGCAGCGGCCCGGAGAAGTAAGAGACGACCAGCGCCGTGGCGGTGATCATCTGCCAGGTCTGCTCGCCAGCGCTGAGGGATTTGCTGGCGAGGGTAAAGGAGATCCCATCCAGACCGGTCTTGTATACAATCCAGCCGGCCAGGGCCAGCATCACCACATACACCGCCGGACCGGCGATATCGATAAAACGCTTGATGGCGTTCATGCCGTGCCAGAACACCATCGCCTGCAGCAGCCACATGGTGGCGAAGCACAGCCAGCCGAGCGTCGACAGCCCGAGGAAACTGCTGCTGGTCAGCGCGGCAAGGGAGGGCCAGAACTTGAGCAGGACCAGCATCAGGGCGTTCGCCGCCAGATAGGTTTGAATACCGTACCAGGCGAAGGCGATTAGCCCGCGGATCACCGCGGGGATATTGGCGCCGAAGACACCGAACGCCTGACGACAGATCACCGCGTAAGGCACCCCGGCCATCTGGCTGGGCTTCGCCACCAGGTTAGCGCACAGCTGCACAATACAGATGCCCACCAGCAGGCAGAGCAGAACCTGCCAGCTGGCCAGCCCAAGCGTAAAAAAGCTTGCCGCCACCACGTAGCCGCCCATGCTGTGCACGTCCGACATCCAGAACGAAAAGATATTGTACCAGCTCCAGTTCTGGTCGCGGGTGGGCGCCAGATCGTCATTACAAAGCCGCGGACTGTAGCTGGCGGCCGCCTCGTGAGTCTTCGTCTGCTGCGTGTGGGATGAATGTGGCATGAAACCTGCTCCTCTGAATGAAAACCCTTTGATATGGATTGCTGAGGCTATTGCAGGATCCAGGCCAGAATGATGAATCTTGTATACAAAAAATAAATTTTATGTATACGATCTGCTATCGATAAGTGAAACCGGAGTGGGTTAATGAATAATGAACATCGTCTCCAGGCCGCGCCAGCGCTGCAGGATAAGGACGAAAGCATTTACCAGGCGCTGATGACGGCTATCGTCGAACACCAGCTGCCGCCGGGCAGCAAACTGCCGGAAGAGGCGCTGGCGGAAGTATTCGCCGTGAGCCGCACCGGCATCAGAAAGGTGCTGCAACGACTCGCCGCTGTGCAACTGGTCACGTTAACGCCCAAACGTGGTGCACACGTCACCAGCCCGAGCGTGGAAGAGTCCCAGGCGATCTTTCGCACCCGGGCGCTGCTTGAGGTCGCGAATCTGCCCGATGTGATCGCGCGCTGTCAGCCGCCGCATCTGGCGGCGCTGGAGAACATTATCCAGCGTGAACAGCAGGCCCATGAGGCGCACGACGGCCCGGCGGCGATCCGCCACTCCGCTGACTTTCATATTCAGCTGCAGGCTATCTCCGGCAACCCGGTACTCACTGAGATGGTGACCCGCCTCAGCCAGCGCTCCTCGTTAGTGATTGCCGCCTGGGGCGCACCCTGGCGCCAGGGCTGCCGCTGTGACGATCACCAGCAGCTGGTCGGTTTGCTGCGGGATAAAGCCCTGCAGCCGCTCAGCGAGGCGCTGATGCACCATTTTGATCATATTGTCGGCAGCCTGTGCTTCGAGCGCGATGGCGTCAGCCTGCCCGATTTTTCCCGGCTGTTCGCCGGTCACAAGGAGTCGTGATGTCTTCTGTTTGTATACAAGTGATCAACCCCAACACCAGCCTGGCGATGACCGAAACGATAGGCGCCGCCGCGCGCGCGGTCGCCGCGCCGGGCACCGAGATCCTCGCGGTCTGTCCTCGCGCCGGCGTGCCGTCAATTGAGGGCCATTTTGACGAAGCCATCGCAGCGGTCGGTGTGCTGGAGCAGATCAGGGCCGGACGCGAGCAGGGGGTGGATGGACATGTGATCGCCTGCTTCGGCGACCCGGGGCTGCTGGCAGCGCGCGAACTGGCCCAGGGGCCGGTGATCGGCATTGCGGAAGCGGCGATGCATATGGCGACGATGGTCGCCACCCGTTTCTCCATTGTGACCACGCTGCCGCGCACGCTGATCATCGCCCGTCATTTACTGCACCAGTACGGATTTCATCAACACTGCGCGGCGCTGCACGCCATTGATTTGCCGGTACTGGCGCTGGAAGACGGCAGTGGCCTGGCGCAGGAGAAAGTGCGCGAGCGCTGCATTCGCGTGCTGAAAGAGGATGGCAGCGGGGCGATAGTCCTTGGCTGCGGCGGGATGGCGACCCTGGCGCAGGAGCTGACCCGCGAGCTGCGGGTGCCGGTGATCGATGGCGTCAGCGCGGCGGTGAAGATGGTGGAGTCGCTGGTCGCGCTGGGCCTGGCGACCAGCAAGCACGGGGACTTAGCGTTCCCGGAGAAAAAGGCGTTAAGCGGGCAATTTCAGTCGTTAAATCCATTTTAAAAGGGGCAGAAGATGGTTGAGAACCAGGAACACTATCCTCGCGATCTGCGAGGTTATGCAGGGCAGCCGCCGCACGCGCGCTGGCCGGGCGGGGCGCGGATCGCGGTGCAGTTCGTCCTCAACTATGAGGAAGGCGCGGAGAATCACGTCCTGCATGGCGATGCGGGTTCGGAACAGTTCCTGTCAGATATCATCGGCGCCGCCAGCTATCCGGCGCGTCATATGTCGATGGACTCGCTCTATGAGTACGGCAGTCGGGCCGGGTTCTGGCGCATCCATCGCGAATTCAGCCAGCGAGGGCTGCCGCTGACGGTTTTCGGCGTGGCGATGGCGCTGGCGCGCCATCCGGAGATTGTGGCGGCAATCAAGGCGGCGGATTACGATGTGGTCAGCCACGGCTGGCGCTGGATCCACTATCAGCACATGGATATCGCCGAGGAGCGCGAGCATCTGCACAAAGCGGTGCAGGTGCTGACCGACCTGTTCGGCAAGCCGCCCACCGGCTGGTATACCGGCCGCGACAGTCCCAACACCCGCCAGCTGGTGGTGGAGCACGGCGGCTTTGACTATGACAGTGATTATTACGGCGATGATTTACCCTTCTGGAGCGAAGTGGCCTGCAGCGACGGCAGCCGCCGACCGCACCTGATCGTGCCTTATACCCTCGACGCCAACGACATGCGCTTTGCCACCGCCCAGGGGTTCAACACCGCGGAGCAGTTTTATACCTATCTGAAAGACAGCTTTGACGTACTGTACGCCGAGGGAGAAACCGCGCCGAAGATGATGTCCGTGGGGATGCACTGCCGGCTGCTTGGGCGTCCGGGGCGTTTCCGCGCGCTGCAGCGATTCCTCGACTATATCCAGCAGCACGACAAGGTGTGGGTCTGCACCCGGCAGCAGATCGCCGACCACTGGCGCGAGGTTCATCCGTATCGCGGGTAGCCTGCTGCCCCTTTTCCTGGCCCTCTCCCCGGGGAGAGGGCATCACCCGATCGCGACTCTTGCACCGATAAACCCTGAAAGACGCCGTGATGAATCGTGATTATTGAATCAGCATGGCGAGGAGTACCAGGAACAGTAGCAGGACATAGATGCGTGCATACCATACATCCGGTACCGCAGAGATAGCCCGGCGGCTAAACGCTATCCCGGCCCAGCCGGTCAGGACGAGCAGGCCTAGAATTTTCAGGCTGATAAAACCCAGAAATCCGCTCAACGGAATGGTGTGCCAGCCAATGATGGCATAGGTCACAGCGCCGCATAGCGCCACGGGCAAAGAAAGCGGGTTGGATGCGCTAACGCACTCCTGCATCGCATACCCGTGTCGCCGTAGCAGGGGCACCGTCATGACGCTGCCGCCCACGCCCAGCAATGCGGCAATCGTACCGATAACCACACCGCCGCCGGTGACCACTGGCAGTGACAGCCGACGCCGAGCGCTGCCCGTGAAAAATCCCTTGCGCAACAAACAATCGCTGATGGTTGCCAGCATATAGAGAATAAACAGCGCGCGAACGATATTCTCGCTAAATAACCCCGCCAGACAGGAGCCCGCTACTGCCCCAATGGCTATAAACCATATCAAAGGAAACAGCGTCTGTGCGGCAAGCTTGCCCGCTCGCCAGTTACGATAGCTGATCCAGCCGGCGTTAAATATCATCACCGCCGTTGAGGTAGCCACCGCGACGTGCATAGCATTTTCCGTGAGTTCCGGCTGGCGGAGCATCAGTTGATAGACAAATGGCACCACCACAAAGCCGCCGCCGAAGCCGAACAGCACCGTGGTAATGCCGGTAGTAAAGCCTGCCAGTGCAATAATAACGATATCATTCAACAGAATATCCCCGCCCTGAAAATGAGCGAGCAGCTTATACCGGTCGCGTACAGCTTCCCATTTGCACAGCGCTCAATTACCTTTGTAAATCGGTCAAAGGGAGACAGGTGTGCGCAACGTAAAAATTGACGAGGTCGATCGGCTCGATCGCGAAGTGGTGGCGTTAGGCAATGACTATGCGCAAGGGTATATTCTGCCCCCGCACCAGCATCGTCGCGCACAGCTGCTGTACGGCGCGACCGGACTGATGTATGTCACTACGCAGGACGGAGAATGGGTGGTTCCTCCGCAACATGCTGTCTGGATCCCCCCTGAAACCGTGCACGCCGTCAGATTTGTGGGGGTGACCACGCGCAGCTTATATATTGAGCCAGATTGTGTGTCCGCTTTCATTAAACACCATCGTTGCGAAGTGATCAGCGTCTCGCCGCTGTTGCGCCAGCTACTGCTGGAGGCTGTGGATTTACCACCGTTGTACGACAGCCCACGCGATCGCATGCTGATACAGTTGATGTTGCTGGAACTGGCCGCCATGCCGGTCCGCGAATTTGACATTCCGTTGCCACAGCATCCGGCGCTGCTGGCGCTTTGTCAGGCTTTTTTGCTTAACCCCACTATCCATGATCCTGCGGCGCGCTGGGCCGGGGCGCTGTTTATGAGTCCTAGTACCTTTCGTCGCCATTTCCTGAAGCAGCTGGGCCTGTCATTTTCCGCCTGGCGACAGCGAGCCTGCGTGGTGAGCGCCCTGGCATGGTTGATAGCAGGGAAACCGGTGAACGAAGTGGCCTTATCCCTTGGATACGACAATGCGTCCTCTTTCGCCACCATGTTCCGCCGCGTGACCGGGCAACCGCCGTCGTTTTATCATCCAGCCTGATGCTCAGGGGAAGGGGGCTCCCGGCAGCATGTGTCGGCAATGAATGTCACTTTCATGGCGTTGCTATGCATTAACGCAGCCATAAGACAGACACCTGGCTTGCGTCTTCAGGTACCCCAACATTTAGTGGTGGCTACCTCGATGCGGTTTATCTATTCTGCCTGTAACCATGAGAAGACCGGAATCTCTCTTTGTGAACCATCTAATCTTTGAAAAAGTCATCATCATCTTCATTCTCGTCCTGTGGGTATTCGATACATTCAGAACCAGGAAAAGAAAACGTTTTGATCCTGCCATTGAAGCGGCTGATGCCAGAGAACGTTATCAATGGCGTTATTTCAGATGGGGTTTTCGGATCATACAAGTGGTAGCGGGAGTGTATATCTTCGTACAGCTGATTCAGGTTTTACTGAGATAGAGGCCGCCGGCAGGGGCTACTGAACATAATCCGTGTCAGCGACACGTGTTCCTGTTTTTCGTTGAGAGCTGAGAACTTGCCAGCATATAAACGGGGTGTTTTTAGTTTGTAACATTTTAAACAACAGCATATGTGACTCTTCAATGATGCAAGTAATACTGGTTCGACACGCGGAAACAGAGTGGAATGTAAAAGGTATTATTCAGGGACACAGTGATAGCGCCTTGACGCTTCGTGGGGAGCGTCAAACAGCAGCCTTGCTGGCAGCGTTTGTAGCGAGTGATTACCGGGTAGAATGTGTTTACGCTTCTCCGCTTGGCCGGGCCTGGCAAATGGGACAGCGCCTGGCGGAGAGTTTTCATTGTTCACTGATAGCTGAACCAGCTCTGAAAGAACAGGCTTTTGGTCAGTTTGAAGGTATGACAACCATAGAGCTCCTGCAGAATAATCCAGACGCCGCAGAAGCGTTATTCAACCTTTATGCAGAGTATTGTCCGCCAGAGGGTGAGTCTCTCTCACATGCTTCGCAGCGAATTATGCATTTTTTAACCAATCTGGAAAAAAAACATCATCATCGAACAATATGTCTTGTCTCTCACGGGCAGGTCATTCAGGGCGTGCTTGCGATGCTAACAAGCGGAGCTGTGGATGATTTTCACCGGTATGCGCAACCCAACGCGAGTTACTCCGTTTTCGAGTTGGTTAATGGAAGGTGTACCGCCCTTAGATGGGGGATCGCGACACATTTACGTCACCTGGATTGAACAGTCTGACTTACCCCAAATTCCTGCTTTTCATGTTTGCTGTTCTTCCTCAGTTTGTCGTTCCCGTCGCGGGTCCGGTCTGGTTGCAATTGCTTGTTCTGGGGAGTATCAAAAAAGCGGGCTGGAATGGTTTCCCTGGGTTCAGTCGCGATGGCATCAGGGACGTTTGGAAACGTTCCTTAACACCCGGGCGTTATCAAATGGCAGGAGCGGTGTACAGGCGTTGTCATCCGCATGATATTTAGCGGGGCCGGCATAGCATCGACATCAGCCCGTTAAGGTATACACAACCGGTAAACCCGCTGTCCGCTTCTCGTTCAGACTGGAACTTAACCTCAGTTGGTTCGTCCGCTCTGTGCCAGAAGCGGACGTTGCATAACATCAGTTATACCCAGGGTATCAGGCACACTCTATTACCGGAATGGATTCAATCTTGCGTAAAGTTCATTCATTATGCGTAATTGATTCTGATCTGCTCTTCCCGCCTGAGTACGAGCCCGGCGCCTGTATATGCCGCCAGAGATTCTCTGATATATAACCTCACATCGCACTCCTGATTAATAAACGTCAGTGATTATAAAAATGTCTGCCTGCCCCATAGGCAGGGGCAGGTTCTGCACTCTATTCCCGCGCGGAAATCGTCCTGCGGGAAGTAACCCGGAATGCCTGCCTGATGTCCCAGACGCTTTCCTCACGTCCCACGGCCAGGGCAAACAGTACTCCCCCCACGATTGAGAACAGACCCAGTACGCTCCATGCGAGCGTCATGTCAGTACCGCCCCCCAGGTGCTTCAGGTAGCCGGCAACAAGCGGTCCGCCAAACTGACCAATAAAGTTGCTGCATGCACCTACAAATGCCACCGCAGGGACCGCTTTCTTTGTCGGGAGGATTTCCGTCAACCGGACGTAAACCAACGGCACAAGCATCTTCATTGTCAGGCCGACAAACATGAACAGGGCTATCTGCACCCAGTAGTAAGACAGCGGAACAAAAGCCGCGGCTGACAACGCGATACCGCACAACACGGTGGGAATAGCGGCATGCAGCCGCCGTTCCTGGTTGTATTTATCTGACCGCCGGGTGATATACCAGATGCCCACCATGGTCATCAGGAAAGGCATTCCGCTGATTAGACCGACTATGAATTCACTGAGCGTTCCATACCCCTTAAGTGCCGTCGGCAGCCAGAGCGTAAAGCCGTATGCCAGCATGCTGTGCAGGGAATAGCCGATTAACATCAGCCAGAGTGCCGGTATTTTGATAATGGTCCACCAGGGGTCAGATTTCTCCTTCACATAGTTTGACTGCTCAGCCGCAAGGTCTTTCTGGATATGATCCCGGTCCTCGGCGCTGAGCCAGCTCGCAGCCTGAATACTTTTAGGTACCAGATAAAACCAGATGATGCAGAACAGCCACGCGGGTGCCCCCTCAATGACCATCATCATGCGCCAGTCATGATGTGCCAGGATCCAGCCCGATATTGGACCGGCCAGAAACGCACCGGCCCCCAGGCTGAGGTTCCAGATACCAAATGCGCGTCCCCTTTCTGGCTTCATAAACCATTGTGCCAGAAACATCGCCGTTGCTGCCTGAATCGGCCCTTCAGCAAGTCCCAAGAAGAAACGGATGGCAACCAGTTCACCAAAGTTACGCGTCAGACCCGTGAGCATGGCGCAGGCACCAAAAAGAAACAGGCTGACGCCAATTATTCTTCGCGATCCAAAGCGAAGCGCCAGCCAGCCAGCGGTAAACTGCGTCGCCACGTAGCCCCATGCAAATGCACCGCCAAGCCAGCCAGCTTCTACCGGGCTGAGCCCCATCTCGGCCGTAATATGGGGCAGCGCCATGCCTATATTCACCCGGTCGAAGAAAGAAATGGTATACATGATAAACACTGCAGGGAGTATTATTGTCCAGCGTTTTTTCCCGATAAGCGCATTACCTTTAAGAGCATTATCACTCATGATAACTTCCTCATTTAGAGCAGATGTAGGGGAGGAAATGCTGATTTCAGGTCCTTTTAAATATCAGTCAGATAAAATATTTTTATTATTTTGAAGCAGCAACGACGTAATTAGTCAGGCGACCAACTGACTCAATTTCGACTTCAATAACATCGCCGTCATTAAGAAATACCTGCGGATTACGTGAACGACCAACACCGCCTGGTGAGCCCGTCAAAATAACATCACCCGGGGATAGCTGTGTAAAGGTACTCATATAACTGATAATTTTGCTTATTGGATGAACCATATTAGCTGTACTGTCCTGCTGAACAATTTCACCATTAAGCCAGGTTTTTAGCTGAAGCTTTTGCGGATCGGGGACCTCATCACACGTAACCAGCCAGGGACCGAACCCACCTGTTTTGCTCCAATTTTTGCCGGCAGTGAACCAGGTATGCTGCCAGTCACGCACGGAGCCATCCATATAGCAGGAATAGCCCGCTATGTATTCTGCAGCGTCCTGCTCAGCGATGTTTATGCCGGATTTTCCGATTATGATTACAAGCTCACCCTCATAATCGAGCTGATCGCTCAGCGCAGGCTTCACGATGTTGCCCAGATGAGCGGTCTGAGAATCTGAGAACCGGATGAATATGGTAGGCGCATCCGAAGTAATACTAAACTCAGTGCGTTTGGCCTGATAATTCATGCCGACGCAAAGTATTTTGCCCGGATTATCAATAACAGGAAGGAAGGTAATATCAGAAAGCTGATAATCCGGCTCATAGCTGATATATCCGTCAGCTGCTGCGATCCCTTTTTCTCTGATAAAACTTTTCAAATCGGGAGTATCAATATCTGTCCGGCTTCTCAGGTCAATAACTCCCTCACCCTGTAAAATACCGTAACTTTTATATCCATCAGGCGTCAGATAACTTAAAAGCTTCATACATTTTTCCCGCTACGCCCTTCCGCATCGCAGAAGGGCGTTATTAAATTAAGCAAGACGAGATGTCAGCAGAGACTTATACAGCCAGCGCGCGCATTTCTTTGATAAGGTCTGATTTACCCTCAAAACCGATACCCGGCAGTTCCGGCATGATGATATGGCCATCTTCCACCTTCACCGAGTCAGGGAAACCGCCGTAAGGCTGGAACAGATCGGGATAGCTTTCATTGCCACCAAGGCCAAGGCCTGCGGCAATGTTCAGGGACATCTGGTGACCCCCATGAGGGACGCAGCGTGACGGTGACCAGCCAAATTGCTCAAGCACATCAAGCGTGCGCAGATATTCAACCAGACCATAAGAGAGTGCGCAGTCAAACTGCAGATAGTCTCGATCCGGGCGCATGCCGCCATAGCGCAGCAGATTTCGCGCATCCTGATGGGAGAAAAGGTTTTCACCCGTGGCCATTGAGCCGGGATAGAACTCTGACAGCGCGGCCTGCAGGGAGTAATCCAGTGGGTCACCGACCTCTTCGTACCAGAACAGCGGGTAGTCACGCAGCATTTTCGCATAGGCAATACCGGTTTCCAGATCGAAGCGGCCATTGGCGTCAACGGCGAGACGCGCTTCGCTGCCAATTTCCTCCAGGACGGCCTCAATACGGCGACGGTCCTCTTCCAGAGACGCTCCACCGATTTTCATCTTCACAACGTTATAGCCGCGATTAAGATAACCGCGCATCTCCTGACGCAGCGCGCTCAGATCTTTACCCGGGTAATAGTAACCGCCCGCCGCGTAGACAAAAACACGCGGGTTAGCCTCAACGCCCTTCATTTCTGCCAGCAGGCGGAACAGCGGCTTGTTAGCAATTTTTGCGGTTGCATCCCAGATGGCCATGTCCAGCGTACCTACCGCAACTGAACGTTCGCCGTGACCGCCCGGTTTTTCGTTGCTCATCATGACGTCCCAGATCTTATGCGGATCCAGATTGTCGCCTTTGGCATTCAGCAGGCTTTCTGGTTCGGCTTCGAGGATACGGTTGCGGAAGCGTTCACGGATCAGGCCGCCCTGACCGTAACGGCCGTTAGAGTTGAAGCCGTATCCCACTACGCGACGTCCGTCTACCTCAACGTCTGTCACAACGGCAACCAGGCTGGCCGTCATCTTGCTGAAATCGATGTAAGCATTACGGATAGGGGAAGCAATAGGCTTGGTAATTTCTACAACGTCAAGGATACGCATGTTCTCTCCGGCAGTTTCCAGTCAAATACGATCTAACTAAATTACCTACGCTATATTTTATGTCATGCCGTATATTTATCGGCATAATGCACTAACGTAGTGTTCAGGGACCTTGTTGTCCTGTCTGATACCATCCTAAGCAGTTAACAAATTTCGTTCTAATGCCAAAGAGGCAGGCTGTAATGCAAAATCGGCATCACTTGGAGTTAACTTGGCTTGAGGACTGTGTTGCGCTGGCACAGTCCCTGAATTTCTCCCGTGCGGCAGCTTCACGATATGTGACGCAGCCAGCATTCAGCCGGAGGATTGTCTCGCTGGAAGAGTGGCTTGGAACGCCGCTTTTTGAAAGAAATCGTCGGGGCGTCAGCCTGACGCGCGCCGGGGAAGTATTCGTTACGCAGATCCCTGAACTTATTCGCGCACTTTATACCTTGAGAAGTGAATCTATAGAGGCCGCAGGAGAAACCAGACCGGATGTTATTTTTTCCGCCACGCACTCTCTGTCATTTTCTTTTTTCCCGGCACTGATGCGTAATAACGAAAAAATCGCCCGCTTCGGTTCTTTTCGCCTGTTATCTGACACACTGAGTGCCTGTGAACGCATGATCGACAAAGGTGACGCGCAGTTTTTGCTTTGTTACTACCACCCTCATATGCGCATCAATCTTGAACAGTCGAAATACTTCAGTGTTCGGCTCGGGCGGGAAACATTATTGCCTTATTCCAGATGCGATCCGGCAACCCGCGAGCCAATGTGGTATGCATCGGGCGGCAAAAAGTTTCCTTTTCTGTCCTATTCGGCTGAATCCGGCCTTGGCCGGATCCTTTCCAACACCTCGCAGGTCAACCGTGCCAGACGCGGAATGGAAATCGCATTCACTGCCGATCTGGCTGCAACATTACTGGCCATGGTCAGGGCCGGTGACGGCATCGCATGGTTGCCGGAAACGCTGGCAGCGCCGGATGTTGATGCCGGTTCCATTGCCGTTGCGGCGAAGAAAGAGAGCGCGCTCTGGGTACCCATAGACATCAGGCTTTTCCGCCCAGCAGCAAAGATGTCCCGCGCTGTAGAAGAGTTGTGGGAAATTTTCGTAGAGGACCAGATCTGACAATCGGAAAATATTCACGCATTTCTTACTGCACCATCATAAGAAAAAAGTGAGAGAACATGAAGCCCATAAGACGTGGCATTGCATGCAGAGCTAGCACTATCCGATGGCCGCTTTTCGCTCATAGCGGACCTTCAACTCAGGTAGCTTGTCTGCTCTGTGCCAGGAGCGGAGACTAAAATCAAAACCGATGACAAACTTACCGAGCATGACATTATGCTTGCGCTGCTTTGTAACGTGCTTCCAGCTTATTCAAAAAGCCAAAAAGTACTTGATTCATTTCACTGTAATCGTGCGCCCGGAGCGCTTCAGGCGTGTCAACGAAACGATATTCTGCTGCACGGCTCAGGTCTTTCTCAGAATGAGCGATCAGCCGCTCTACAACGTCCAATGTGAGCTCCATGTGGCACTGGAAACCAAAGACGCGGTCTGAATAGGCAACGATCTGCCGCGGACAGCCTTCGCTGTAAGCAATAATTTTGGCCTCTGGCGTCAAACCCGGCATATCGTTATGCCAGTGACCCACTGCCAGTGTTTTCCCAAAGTGAGAGAACATCTCATCCTTCCTGCCGTCTTCGGTCAATGTAATCGGGAATTTACCAATCTCTTTTTCCGGGCTATGAGAGAAGGGCGCGCCCAGCGCTTCACCGATTAGCTGTGAACCCAGGCAAATACCGATCACCGCCTTACCGGTTTTAACCGCGGAAGCAATCAGCGTCTGTTCCGCTTTAGCATTAAAGTGCGGGCACGCTTCAAGCGTTGTGTCCGGATCTTGCGGACCGCCCATAACGATAAGAAAATCGATGCCTTCGGCGTCAGCAGGTAGCCGATCGCCTGCATAGACGCGTGAGTAAGTTACATCATGACCCTGGTTTATTGCCCAGGTTGCATATGCGCCCGGGGCTTCAAAACTTTCATGTACGATAAAGTGTACGCGCATGAGGTTAAGCTCCTGTAATATCTTTGATGATCAGAATGATAAGTCACGCACCCATTGCCTAAGGCTCTTCTCCGGGTGGTTCCAGTTTCGATATGATAATGGCAGGGGCTAAATCTGAAATGCCAGGTAGTATAGATAAAGCGCCAAGACATGATGAGGCCACAGGCTGGTCCAGTACTGCGATAAGCTATCAACGCGGCGAGGCAGATCCTCCCCATCATCATGTTGAGGGGCAGCTACTCTTCGCCACCAGAGGGGTTATGCTGGTGCAAACAGAGAGCGACCGTTGGGTGATCCCTCCTCAGCGGGCATTATGGTTACCGCCTCTGCATATCCATAGTTACCATCTGCTTTCACAAACCGATCTCAGAGCGATCTATTTCAGCAGTAGCCTTATCGCAGAATGTACGAGCTTTACAAAGAGTCAGCAGGTGCATGTGATAACGGCTACGCCGTTAGTCAAAGAACTTATCGCAGGGCTGTTCAGTGAGGACTACGCCAGACCGATTCAACGGAAGATAGCTTTGTTGCTTCTGGAAATTCTCAGCGAGGCTCCACCTTTAACGATGGCGCTACCCATGCCGAATGATGAGCGATTATTTAGCGCGGCCAGATCGCTACTGGTCACTCAGCGCTGGGAAGTATCGCTAAGCGAGCTGGCTTTTATGTCGGCCATGTCCGAACGGACCTTTTCCCGCTTGTTTATGAAGGATACAGGCTTTAGTTTTAGAACATGGAAGCAGCGAGCCAGAATTTGCGCTTCGTTGGATCTTCTCGCGAACGGCGTTCCAATCAAACAGGTCGCTTACCAGCTTGGTTTTTCATGCCCGGCGGCCTTTACCGCTGCTTTTCGCTGCATTCTGGGAGCAACGCCACGCGATTATGTGCCTTAAACCGGGAAACCCTCAAAGCGGTTTTTGAGACTGTCATGGGCATATTACCAGACGCAGAAACCCTGCGAGGGTAGGCGTATCCCGCCTTTGCTGTTGAGAAAGGTAGTTTAATTTGCACCCGACACACTCTCATTGATTAAAGCACGGAGTGGAGATTACTGCGGTCCACAGTTCTGACAAACCGTGAAAGAGAAGGCCTGCGTGAAGAAAAAAGGTGTCGCGATACGTTATGAAATTACCTTATGACAGACCTTGCGGTGATTTACGGCACCGGGTGGATTCCGGACGCTGTGAGCCGACTCATTGCTACGAAGCCTGATTCTGCTGTACCTCAGGCCATATGATAGCCTGCACAACAATCACATACCGCCCATTAATGCGTCCAGGGGAGTACTCCCGGGCCCTGGACGTCCCCTGTGTGCCAAAAGCGGAAGTAGGCTGAAGATAAATTAGCATTGCTGTTAGTCGTGGGTTCTGCAGATGGGTAGAAATTGATAACTTAGGATGCAAGTTCGTCCCGCTCTTTCTGCAGTTTTCATCGAGGGGATATTCTCCGGAATAATTGTGCCCATATACAAAGATAGTTCAGAATCGGAATGAGTTAATAATCGGTACAGCAGGCGTTGCGCTCGGGCTGACAATGATCGACCACGAAAAGCAGGAAGTATTTCTTTGTCAGTAATACGATATCCTCTCAGAAAAGCGATGTTTCCTTTCTGGCATATTAGCAACCCGGCGCGAACGTCGTTTTCATAGATAATATATACTTCTCTCTCAGAAATATGGTCACACAACTCTTCGTCATCAACTGCTACCAAATTGTTTGCAGAAAGTTCGCGAACTGTCTGCCATGTATGCTTATAGGCATCGCCCAGAGCCTGACAACACCAGTCAAAATCTTCGTATGTCGCCACTTGCAAAGTAAGAGATTTATCATTGAATTCAGGGGGTTCAGAAAAAGAGGTGGCGTATATATACTGGTCGGGAATACCCTGTGGGAAGGACTGGCCGGGTACAAGAATGCGGACATACTGAGCTCTGAGTTGTGACCATTCCTTACTAATGAGTTCTAATGCAGTATGATTTAGGTCAGAATCCATACCTACAATATCAATAAAAGGTTTGTTAATATTTCCGCCCTGATAACGGGGGCCAGTAAGAAATTGCTTTCCATCAATTTTGAGTTTTCGTTGTAAAAAATATTCCTGACATAATCCAGTTTCTCTCCAGGGAAATCGCGCCGAGAAACTTCTGTCTGTACACCTCGATTCCTGCTCTGACAACCATTGTTTTAGCCATGAACGTAGGGTAAATTCAGGCACAGGTAGCCTGGCATATTGAGATAGCATGTAAGATAGCATAAAAAATATTTCGCCCTTGGATGTAAAAATGTTCTTTATAAACAAATCAGAATAGCTCTACTCTCATTTTATTACCAATTATAGCTGGCACGTCCGCTCCTTGCTCAATGCGGACCTTTAGCTCGATAGCTTGTCCGCTCCGCGCCAGAAGCGAACAGTGTTATCAGTGGCGATTGATAAAACGTCAGCCCGTAGACCTTGTCTCACAGCACCTCAACCACTTCAAATTCTTCTGCGATCAACTCCATATCCTCAGAAAAATGACCTTCGGAGCTGAAAAATCTCTGATGCTCTTTCTTCCAGTATTCAAGGCTTAAATCGCCTTCACCTTCTTTGCGGGCGAATGCTTCAGTCACATCACAAAAACGAACCAGCTGCATCGAAATCAGTCTGATCACGCAAACTGGAACATTCTGGCCATCAAGAATAATGTGATAACTCCCTATCCTCGGGGCAGCTTTTTCCTGCTGGTAAGAGGCAAAAGATCCGCAAGAGGCCGTTTTTATCCCTTTTTTGATCAGGTCAGCAAGCTCGTTAGCCAGCTCCGGACTGTCACCCATTTGCCAGGCATCTGCGCCGGGATACTTCTTTTTTATTTCCTCAACCTCAACCATGAAAATCCCTTCGTTATCGTCAATGAAAAGAAATGGCATACCTTTTTAACATGAGCGGTCCCAACATTATCAGCGATATCTTTCTTTAGATAGTGTGGTCCGTTTTTCGCTCAAAACGGACCTTAAGGGCATTGAACGCGTTTGCTCTGCGCCAGAAACGGCAGTTAACTTCAAGACGAACCATAAAGTCGCCTGTCTTATTCAGACTGCCAGTAAAGCGGTGAACCGAACGCGTCGATGTAGTAATCGATAATCGCCCGCACGTTCAGCGGAGGGTGGCGGGCATTCGGATAGATTGCCGCGATATGCTGTGGCTCCGTTTTTATGGACCTATCCAGCTCCGGCAGCAGTTCGATAAGTTCGCCGCTCTTTAGCCGGTCTCCAATCAGCCAGTCAGGAAACAGCACAATCCCCATCCCTCCGAGTGCGGCAATCAGCAGGGTTTCAGCATTATTCGATGACATCAGGGGTGAGACAGGGTAGTGCACCCATTCCTCACCGTGCCGGCGCAGCAGCCATTGGTTTGGTCCTGACGAACCGCGGTAGACCAGGCATTTATGCCGGGCGAGCTCTTCGGGCGATCCCAGCATGCCGTGCCGGCGGATATAATCCGGTGACGCGGCAAGATGATAGCACTGCTGGCCAAACACGCGCGCATGAAATGCGGAATCCGTCAGTACGCCAATCCGGAAAATCACGTCAGCCGGCTCACGGTGCGGATCGATGTAATCATCAGTCAGCGTAAGCTCAATGCTGAGCTTCGGATATCGCTCCGTCAGGCCCGGTAACGCGGGTGCGACATGGCGCTGTCCAAAGAATACGGGTGCGTTTATGCGGACCATTCCGGAAGGCTCAAGCGTTCTCTCGTTGAGTTCCCGCCGCGCCTCCTCCATGCTGCCAGTCATCGCTCGCGCATAGCGGATAAAAAGATGGCCGCTTTCCGTCGGGATTATCGCCCGGGTATTGCGGTAAAAAAGCTGCTGGCCGAGCACATCCTCCATCTGATGGATGACCCGCGATACCTGAGAGGCCGATATCCCTTCCCGCCGGGCCACCACAGAGAAATTCTGCGTCTCATAGACGTCTATAAAAATCAGCAGAGCGCGAATACTGATGTTCCCAAGCTCATTCATTAATGCATATCCTGCACAGGTGTTTATCTCATTATGGCATTTTTCTCATCCATATTAAGCCGTAATCTCCTCCGCCTGGACTACTGGAGATGATTGCTATGCAGCTAATATTGATTTTTATCGTCATTGCTGGGGGCATGGGACTGTCCATAGAGGCAGGATTGCTCGGACCATTGGGTGGGGAGGTCGGTGACCTCTGGGCGACCTTCAGCATATTCGGCGTGGGCGCTGCGCTGACCTTTCTGCTGATGCTTTTTTTCAGCCCGCGCAACAGTCCGTCGTTCTTTGCGCAACCAGCGTGGCAGTTGCTTGGCGGCGTGCTTGGGCCGATTTACGTCATCATCCTGACCGTGGTAACGCCGGCAATCGGCATCGCCATGACGATGATCGGCATCCTGGCAGGCCAGGTTTTCAAGAGCCTGATTATTGATCACTTCGGTCTGCTCGGTACGTCGCGCCGGAAAATTGACAGTAAACGTATCATTGCGCTGATTTTCATCATTGCAGCGCTGGTTATGGTTGCACAGGGGTAAAGTAACATTATGACTATTATCATGATTCTGCTCGCCGTCGCCGGTGGCGCCATGCTGAGTATCCAGGCGGCTATCAATGGCCAGCTGGGCAGCAAGGTCGGCGTATTCAAAAGCGCGTTCCTGACATTTTCTGTCGGCGCCCTGGTGACGGGACTGCTGATCTTTTTCTTCGAACCCAAACACACCCTGACGCTGATGGACGTGCCTAAATGGCAACTGCTGGGCGCAATGTTTGGTGTGCCTTATATCGTTATTATGGTACTGGCCGTCCAGCTTATTGGCGCGGCAGTGGCTACGGTCGCTGTCATTTTTGGCCAGTTGACCATGAGCATGCTGATCGATAACTTCGGCTGGCTGGGCAATGCGTCGATTCAATTCTCGCTGAGCCGAATCGGCGCCATTGTCTGCCTGGGTATCGCGCTGTTCTTCATTTACTCCAGCAGTAAGTCAAAAGCCGCCACGGGGTAAATCCCCCGCCAGCCATCGCCGGCGGGGGGAACTGACGCTTATTCCCAGCGTTTCAGCAGCAGACTTGCATTAACCCCGCCGAAGCCAAAACCGTTCGACAGCGCATAGCGCATCTTCTGCGGGCGGGCCTGCAGCGCCACCAGGTTCATGCCTGCCGCCTCTTCATCGGGGTGATGCAGGTTCAGCGTCGGCGGCACCACCTGATCACGCAGCGCCTGAATGGTGAAGATGGCCTCAATCCCGCCGGCAGCGCCTAACAGATGGCCGGTGGCGGATTTCGTCGAGGTAATGGCGACCGGATGCGCGCCAAACAGCGTTTTAATCGCCGCCAGCTCACCTTTATCACCGACCTGCGTCGAGGTGGCGTGGGCGTTGATATGGTCAATCTCGTCGACGGTCACCCCGGCCTGGCGAATAGCGGTCTCCATGGCCCGACGCGCGCCGTTCCCGTCTTCCGGGCCTGCGGTCAGGTGATAAGCATCTGCGCTGGTGCCGTAGCCGACCAGCTCGGCCAGCGGCGTGGCGCCGCGCGCCAGCGCGTGCTCCAGCGACTCGATCACGATAAGCCCGGCGCCTTCTCCCATCACAAATCCATCGCGGTCGCGGTCAAAGGGGCGGGAAGCGGCTTCCGGCTGGTCGCTGGAGGCGCTGGAGAGCGCCCTTGCCGCGGCAAACCCGGCCAGGCTAACGCGATGAATTGCCGCTTCCGCGCCGCCGCAGAGGGCGATATCCGCCTCGCCGCTGCGGATCATCCGCGCCGCATCGCCAATGGCCTGGGCGCCCGCCGCGCAGGCGGTGACCGGCGCGCCGATGGGGCCCCGGAAACCGTGGGCGATAGACACATGCCCGGCGGCCAGGTTGGCCAGAAAAGAGGGGATAGTGAACGGCGAGAGGCGACGCGGCCCGCGTTCATCGGTGGTATGTACCGCATTGGCGATCTCGCTGAAGCCGCCGATCCCGGTGGCGATCACCGTGGCGGTACGTTCCTGTTCGGCCGCAGATGCTGGCGACCAGCCGGCCTGGGTCAGCGCTTCACGGGCGGCGACCAGCGCAAACTCGATAAAGCGATCCATCTTTTTGCGCTCTTTCGCCGGGATGGTCGCCAGCGGGTCGAAGCCGTGCAGCGGATCGCTTTCAATGGACGGCACCTGGCCGGCCACTTTGCAGGGAATATCCGCGACCAGCTGCTCGCTGAGTCTGGTGATCCCTGACTTTCCTGCCAGCAGCGACTGCCAGACGTGCTGTACGCCGCAGCCCAGCGGGCTGACAATCCCCATCCCGGTGACGACAATGCGTTTAACGGAAACGCCCATAGTTTACTCTCCTGTAGTATCAGTGTGCCGGCGGCTTTTTCATCAAGGGAACCAGCAGCGCGGCAAGCAAAAAACCCATCATGATGAGGTAGAAAGCATCGGAAAAGGCCTGGGTTCGCGCCTCCCGCAGCGCCAGCGCGGAAAGATTTTTCAGCGCCGCCGTCTGCGCGGCATCCGGCGAGATCCCCTGGACGGTGAAGTTTGCCGCGCTGCGCTGAACAAAATCGCTCATCGCCAGGTTGGCGTTATTCAGATGGTCCGCCAGGCGGCTGTAGTGCAAATTGGTTCTGTCGTTAAGCACCGTGCCGCACAGGGCGATGCCGATAGCGCCCCCGAGGTTGCGCATCAGATTAAACAGCCCGGAGGCCAGCTTCAGGCGCGCGGGCGGCAGGCTGCCCAGCGTCAGGGTCACCGTTGGCGCGACGGCAAACTGCTGCGCCAGTCCGCGAAACGCCTGAGGGAGCAGCAACTGGTCCGCCCCCCAGTCATGGGTTATCGGGACGAAGCTGTACATCGACACCGCAAAGCCGATCAGCCCGGCCATCAGCAGCCAGCGCAGGTCAACGCGGTTGGCCAGCCACGAATAAAACGGAATAGACATGACCTGGAACAAGCCGGTGGAAAATACCGCCAGGCCGATCTCCAGCGCGCTGAAACCGCGCACGCTACCGAGATACAGCGGAGTTAAATAGATGGTGGCGAAGATGCCGACGCCGGCCATAAACGAGAAATAGCAGCCGAGGCTGAAAGTTCGGTCCTGCAGGGCGCGGAGGTCCATCACCGGCTGCGGATGGCGGAGGGTGCGGATAACAAAAGCCACGCCGCAGAGCAGGGCGACCCAGGCGGTGGTCGTCAGGGTCGCGTCATCAAACCAGCCCCAGCGTGGACCTTCTTCGAGGGTATATTCCAGGCAGCCGAGGGACACGGCCAGCAGCAGAATACTGAGATAGTCGGCGCCGCGCAGCAGAGTGGGGTCGGCGCTGTCTACTTTCACCAGCAGCGGCACTGCCACCGCGATGTAAATCCCCGGAACAACGTTGATAAAGAACAGCCAGTGCCAGTTGTAGTTTTCGGTGATCCAGCCGCCCACCGTTGGGCCCAGCGTCGGGGCGAGGGAGGCCAGGCCGCCGATCGTCGCCGCGGCAATAACCCGCTGTTTGCCCTGGAAAAAGGCGAAAGCGGTGGTGAACACCAGGGGGATCATCGACCCGCCCGCCAGTCCCTGCAGGGCGCGGAAGGCGATCATACTCTGGATGTTCCATGCCCAGCCGCACAGCAGGCTCATCAGCGTGAAGCCTGCCGCGGAGGCGGCGAACAGCCAGCGGGTCGACATGACCCGGGCCAGCCAGCCGGAAAGCGGGATAATAATGATCTCGGCGATCAGGTAGCTGGTTTGTACCCAGACGGTTTCATCGTCGCCCGCCGACAGGCCGCCGCCAATATCCCGCAGCGAGGCGGAGACGATCTGGATGTCGATAAGGGCGATAAACATCCCCACGCACATGCTGGCGAAGGCAAAGATCTTCTTCGCCGTCGGCATCGAATGACCCTGCGGGGCGGAAAGCGCCTGAACGGTGCTCATCGAGGGCTCTTTTCATTCACGGTAACGATCACCGACAGTCCCGGGCGCAGGACGTCAAGCTTTGCCCCGTCACCTTCCAGCGCAATGCGAACCGGCACCCGCTGCACGATTTTAGTGAAATTCCCGGTCGCGTTCTCCGCCGGCAGAATGCTGAAGCGTGAGCCGGTCGCCGGCGCCAGGCTGGCGACATGGCCCTTAAAGGTATGGTTCGGCAGCACATCGGCGACGATGGTCACCGCCTGGCCGGCGCGCATATGCGCCAGCTGGTTTTCCTTGAAGTTGGCGTCAATCCACAGGCCGTGCGCGGGCACCAGGGAGAGCAGCTGCGTGCCGCTGCTGACGAAGGAGCCGGACCACGCGCGGCGGTTGCCAATCACCCCATCGAACGGCGCGCGAATGTCGGTATAGCTGAGGTTCAGCCTGGCCATCTCGAGGTTAGCCTGGGCCTGCGCCAGGGCAGCCAGGGTTTGCTGCTGGCGAGCATCCAGCACCGCCAGCTGACGTTCGGCCACGGTTTTATCCGCTTTGGCTTTCTCCTGCTCGGCATGCGCCCGGCGATAATCGGCGGAGGCGTTATCGCGGATCTGTGCGGAAATCGCGCTCGACGCGGCCAGGGCGTTATAGCGTCGGTTGTCGTTAGCCAGTTTTTCGGTTGCCGCCGTGGCGGCCAGTAACGAGGCCGTAGAGCCGGCAATGGTCGCCTGCTGTAGCTGGCGGGTAGCCTGGATATCGGCCAGCGCGGCCTGCTGCGCCGCCACTTCTCCGGCGGCTTTCGCAAGGGCGGCGCGGTAATCGCGGTCGTCAATGCGGATCAACAGGTCACCTTTTTTCACCGCCATATTGTCCTGCACCGCCAACTGCTGGATATAGCCGGAGACTTTGCTGGAGATGGCGCTAATGTCGCCGCCGACATAGGCGTCATCGGTGGTCTGCAGAAAACGTCCGGTTTGCCACCAGTACGCGCCGTAGCTCGCTGCCGCCAGAACGGCGGAGAGGGCCGCCAGGACGAGGACGCTTTTCTTACAGGCCAGCTTCATGGTTGGCATCTCTGTAGGGTTCAGGCTGGAATTTTTGCCCGCTATCGCCTTCGCGTTTGCGCAGCAGATATTCATGACGATATTGCATCAGCGGCGAGGCGGCGGGGCCCGGCACCATGGCGTATTTACCCGGGATGATCTCTTCCCCGGTTGCTTTATCCACCATGACTGGCTCCACGCGGCGCTGGGTGGCGGTTTCCACCAGCTGCATCTGACGGCCTTCGGGGGCGAAGTGGCGGTTACCCCATTCCGCCAGCGCCAGCAATACCATGCGAAAATCGCGGCCGCGTTGCGTAAGGTGGTATTCGTAGCGCGGCGGGGTGCTGCTGTAGCACACCTTCTCCAGCAGCCCGTCGTCGACCAGCGCCTTCAGGCGGCGCGACAGAATATTGGGCGCGACGTTACTGCTCTTCTGGAACTCGTCAAAGCGGGTAAAGCCCGCGAACGCGTCGCGCAGGATCATGATGCTCCAGCTGTCGCCGATGCGGCCCAGGCTGCGGGCGATGGGGCAGGGAGCGTGGCAAAGCGGTTCATTTTTCATGGGCTGTCCAGTAACAAGGTGGCTTTTGCCAGCAAATTGACATAGTAACTATCAAAATGCAAGTGACTATTCATGGCAGCCAGGGGAGAAGCCGCTGCCGTTCCGCTACGTCGTTTCTCCCTTTGAACAGTCTCCGCCGCCTATATCTGCTTGACCGTAATAAGAGATAACTATCGCTGATGGCAGATGAAACATTTTAATAATGATAAAAATCGATGTGCTGGGTAATGACCTTTATTGGGGGATACGATATAAGGTATGGCGACACTCAAATTAACATTCTCATAACTTTTTAAGGTTAAATAAATGAAGCAGGTGGGTATTGTTGGCTGGCGGGGCATGGTTGGCTCAGTATTGTTGCAGCGCATGATCGAAGAAAATGATTTCGACGATATTTCAGCGCATTTTTTTAGTACCTCCAGTGCGGGTGCCGCTGGTCCGGTTATTAAAGGTAAAAGCGACAAACTGAAAGATGCGAATTCCCTTAGCGCCCTCGCCGAAATGGATATTATTATAACCTGTCAGGGCGGGGATTATACCAAAGCCATCTATCCTGCGTTAATTAACTCTGGCTGGCAAGGGTACTGGATTGACGCCGCTTCGGCGCTGCGGATGGATGACAACGCCTGCATTATTCTCGACCCGGTCAACCGCGATAATATCGATCGCGCGGTGAAAGCGGGATTGAAACTGTTTGTCGGCGGCAACTGCTCCATCACGCTGAGCCTGATGGGGCTGGCCGGGCTGATCAAGGCTGACCTGATTGAATGGATGAGCGTGATGACCTATCAGTCTGCCTCCGGGGCGGGCGCCAAACAGGTGCGGGAATTCATCGCGCAAAGCGCGTATATCAGTCAGCATTTATCTGCGGATGAACTGACGGCATCAGGTTCCGTGCTGCCTTTAGTCAATAAAGTGAGTGAGTTGATTAATAGCGCCGGCATGCCGGTGGAGAATTTTGGCGTCCCGCTGATGGGCAGCATCATTCCCTGGATCGACAGCGATCTTGGCGATGGAAACAGCCGCGAAGAATGGAAGGGCGAGGCGGAAACCAATAAAATTCTTGGCCTTGCGCCCGGCACCATTCCGGTCAATGGCTTATGTATTCGGGTCGGCGTAATCCGCTGCCACAGCGCTGCCATTACCCTTAAACTGAAACGTGAGGTCAGCGAAGCGGAATTTGCTGAGTTAGTCACCCATTCCCATCCGTGGGTAAACTATATCCCCAATAATAAGCAAGAGAGTGTCAGTAAATTGACCCCGGCTGCTATTAGTGGTTCGTTGCAGGTAGGAATTGGCCGCTACAAGAAAATGTCGCTAAATAATGAACCCGTCTATTCGGTGTTAACGGTTGGCGATCAGCTATTATGGGGCGCGGCGGAACCCCTGCGCCGCATGTTAAATATCCTGCTGGGCAAAATATAGTTACGGTCATCCGGGGAAAGCCCTCGCGCGCAGGCGGTTAAGACAAATGTTTAACGAAGCGTTTGCGAACCTCCTTGTAGCCGTTATTTTCATAAAATTGATGCGCTCTGATTCTTTTTTCACTGCTTGAAAGCTCAATATGAGCGCATTGTTTATCGTGGGCGAGGCGCTCTGCGGCATGGAGAAGCTGGTGGCCTATCCCTGAACCCCGTGACGATTCCTCTATCACCAGCGCGGAAATTAATGCCCACAATCGGTTTTCATGTACCGGTAAGATAAAATTGATAACGACCACGCCACACACGGCGTTTTCTGCTTCAGCCACCAGCGTATGCATCATACTTTGGGGTTCAGTGATGCGTTGTTCTAAGATCGCCGTCTCCGTCTGATAGCCCAGCTGCAGAAATAGCGTTTTCAGCGCGGGGATATCTTTTGATTCAGCAGCCCTGATTAACACCATGACCATCGTCTCCTCACGTATTGATACCGGGCGGGTGCGGGCCGGTGGATAACCACATTCCCCCGGCCCGCGTCAGTGTACGCCACTCAGTCCATCAGACTGACCTGGGCGGCGACAATCCGCCAGCCGTAGGGAAAGCGCACCCACGTTTGCTGCTGACGCCCAAGGCGCGCGCTGCCTTCGCGGGTAAACTCGGTGCTGCATACCGCCATGTCCGCGCCAAAGGTGGTGATGGTGGTATGGCGCAGGTCGCGGGCCAGACCGGCGGCGGGGCGGGCGGCGCGAAAGGCGCGGATCGCCTCAATGCCATACAGATTTTCGCCGGCCCCCAGCCGCACGGTGCGCGGATCGTGCCAGAACAACGCGTCCAGCGCCTCGATGTTATTGCTGACCAGCGCCTCTTCATACTGATAAAACGCCGCCGTCACCTCGGCGAGGATCGCCGGGCGGTCTACATTGTCCAGATTGATCATGCTGCACTCTCCGCCACTCGGGCATCGGTAACGCCCATCGCTTCCAGCGCTCGCGCGGCGCGAAGACAGGCTTGTTCGTTAAACGGCGCGGCTATCAGCTGCAGGCCAATCGGCTTGCCGCTGGCGGTACGCAGGGGCACGGTCACCACCGGCAGCCCGAGGAAGGAGATCGGCTGGGTCAGCATACCCATGCTGGCGCGCACCGGCAGCGGCTGGCCGTTAATCACCATCTCCTCGGCGCCAATCGGCGTAGCGCTGCATGGGGTGGCCGGGGCGATCAGCACGTCGGCCTGACTGAACAGGGATTTCATCGCCTGACGGGCATGACGGCGGAAGCGCTGGGCCTGCAGATACCACGCCGAGGGGATCATCGCCCCGGCCAGCAGCCGCTCGCGGGAGTGGGGTTCAAAGCGCTCGGGCGACTGGCGAAGATCCGGCAGATATTGATTGCCGCCTTCGCTGGCGCTGATGATAAAAGCCGCCGAGCGTGCCAGGGCGGCATCCGCGAACTGCAGCTCGCTGTCGGCGCCCAGCGCGTGGGCGACCCGATCCACGGCCGCCCGGGCGTCGTCATCGCACCAGGTGGTGAAATAGCCCCCCAGCCGCGCGCAGCGCAGACCCTCCAGCTCCCGATCCAGCAGGTTGCCGGTGCGCTCGCTGGCTTTATCGGCCTGAAAGTCATCGGCCGGGTCGCGCCCCTGCAGGGCGTCATACACCGCGGCGAGGTCGGCCACCCGGCAGGCAAAGGGACCAATATGATCCAGACTGGCGACAAACGGATGGCTGCCGGAGCGGGAGAGGCGGCCGAAAGTGGGTTTCAGGCCAAAGATCCCGCACAGCGACGCGGGGACGCGGATCGAGCCGTTGGTGTCGCTGCCGAGGCTGAAATGGACCAGCCCGGCGGCCACCGCTGCGGCCGAACCGCCAGAGGATCCGCCGGCGATCCGCGACAGATCGTGCGGGTTGCGCGTCGCGCCATAGTGGCTGTTTTCGGTGGTGAAGCCATAGGCGTAGGCATCCATATTGAGCATCCCGCTGAGCAGGGCGCCGGCGCTGTGCAGCTGGCGCACCGCCCAGCTGTCGCTGGCGGCCGGCGGCCGGCCGCTCAGCAGCTCCGCCCCGGCGAGGGTGGTGTGCCCGGCGACATCAAACAGATTTTTCACCGCGTAGGGAATGCCCGCCAGCGGCGGCAAGGGGCGCTTTTCCCGGCGCAGGGCGTCGATGCTGTCGGCCTCCGCCAGCATGCGCTGGGCGGTGACCTCGGTCCAGGCGTTGATCTGCGGATTCACGCGGGCGATATCGTCCAGCGTCTGGCAGGCGATCTCCCGGGCGCGCAGTTCGCCATCGTGCAGCGCACGCTGGATCTCGGCGATGGTGAAATGGTGAAGTGTCATGCTTTATACACCCCCGCAATGTCGTCGCGCGGCCCGAGGGGATAGTCCATCAGCGGCTGCGCCATGGCGGCGATACGGGAAAACTGGCGCTCCAGCTCCTCACGGCGCGGCGCCTCCAGCTCCAGGCGCAACAGGTGGGTCATCTGCGTCAGATACTCGCTCCAGTCTGGCTGTGTGGTCATGGTCTGCTCCTTAGTATCCGGCGGCGGCGCCGTTGCTGCGTGGATCGGTAGCCCCTTCAAGCAGGCCATTGGGATGGCGGACAATGGCCCCGGCGTGGCCCATCGCCTCGCTGAAATCGGCCAGCACTTCCACCTCGTGCCCCAGATCGCGCAGACGCGCGATGCAGGCGGGGGCAAAGCGTCCCTCCAGCTTCAGTGAATCCGAGGACTGGCCCCAGGTGCGGCCCAGCAGCCAGCGCGGACGGGAGATGCTCTCCTGCAGCGGCGCCCCCTGCAGGATATAGCGGGTAAACAGCGCGGCCTGGGTCTGCGGCTGACCGTCGCCGCCCATCGAGCCATAGACCATCACCCGGCCATCGTTCAGGCGCGCCGCGGCGGGGTTGAGGGTATGGAACGGCTGTTTGCCAGGGGCCAGCGCCAGGAGATGCTGCGGATCGAGGCTGAAGGCCGCCCCGCGGTTTTGCCAGACGATCCCGGTGTCCGGGATCACCACGCCGCTGCCAAACTCGTGATAGATGCTCTGAATGAATGACACCGCCAGCCCGCTGTTATCCACGACGCCCATCCAGACGGTATCGCCCGGTCCTTTGCCGCCGCCCCAGGGAGAAGCGCTGGCGTCGTCGATGCTGTCGGCCAGCGGCTGCAGGGCTTCCGGGGTGAGCAACGCCTGAACATCCACATCCAGATGGCGCGGATCGGTGATATGCGCATCGCGCAGGGCAAACGCCCGCTTGGTGGCTTCGACGATACGGTGCACCGTTTGCGCCTCGTCGGCGTCGGCCATGTTCAGACGGTCGGTGATGCCGAGGATCGCCAGCGACACCAGCCCCTGTGTGGGCGGGGCGAGGTTCCACAGCGTGCCCTGCCGGTGCTGAAGGGTCAGCGGCGCCGGACGCCGGGCGCGGTGGGCCTGCAGGTCGCCGAGGGTGACGGGCATCCCCAGCGCGGCCATCCCCTGGGCGAGACGTTCAGCCAGCGGACCGCGATAGAAACTGTCGAGACCGTCGCTGGCCAGCATGCGCAGGGTACCGGCGAGGGCGGGCTGGCGAAAGCGGCTGCCGGTCCGGGGGGGCTCGCCCGCCATCAGCCAGGTTTCGCTGAAGCCTGGCTGATGGCGCAGCTCTTCCAGTTTGCTGGCGGTGGCGTGGGCCTGCGAGGCGGTGACCGGAATGCCGTCTTCGGCATAACCGATAGCATCGGCCAGCAGGCGGGCCACCGGCAGCGCGCGGCCGGTTAAGTCCCGAGAAATACGCAGCGCCTCGTCCCAGCCGCTGACGGTGCCGGCGACGGTCAGCGCGGCCTGCGGTCCCCGGTGGGGAATATGCTGCTGTCCGGCGTAGGCCTCGAGGGTCGCCAGCGACCCGGCGGCCCCGCTGGCGTCAATGGCGATGGGGTCTCCCTCAGGCGGCACGATCAGCCAGAAACCATCCCCACCCAGGCCATTCATATGGGGATAGACGACGGCGATGGCCGCCGCGGCAGCCACCATCGCTTCAATGGCGCTGCCGCCCTCGCGCAGGATGGCCAGCGCGCTCTGGCTGGCGAGGTGGTGGGGAGCGACCGCCATGCCGTGGGTCGAAACGTTGCTACTGTGCATAAATTATCCTTTCTGAACGAATCACCCGCAGAACACTGCAAAAGCTGTTCCAGCTCTGAACGTTTCGTTTCATTGATAAAAACAATGACCGGAATTTTCCCGCTGGCACGCTATGTGTAAGGCATAGCAGATACAGTATGATGAGGGATGGACGATGAAACGAAAGTTACAGGGGCGCTATGCAACAACTCGATGAACGACTGAAAGGGCAATACGCCTCGCTGTCGCCGCAGGAGCAGCGGGTGGCGGATTTCATCTTTGACCACTTTGACGACCTGATAAGCTACAACAGCGCCGAGCTGGCGCAGCTGAGCGGTGTATCGAAAGCCACCGTCAGCCGGCTGTTCAAGCGCCTGGGCTATGACAAATATAAGGACATGCGCGATGAGCTGCGCACCCTGCGCCAGAGCGGGATGCCGCTGACTGATCAGCGCGACGCGGTGCAGGGTAACACGCTGCTGGCGCGTCATTATAAGCAGGAGATGGCGAACCTCACCCAATGGGTCAACGCCCTTGACGCGCGCCAGTTCGCCGAGGCGCTGACGGCGATGGTGGCCGCGCGTCGTATTGTGGTGATTGGCATGCGCAATGCCTATCCGGCGGCGCTGCACCTGCGCCAGCAGCTGCTGCAGGCCCGCGGTCAGGTGCTGGTGCTGCCCCAGCCTGGGCAGAGCCTCAGCGAAGAGCTGGTCGATCTGACCGCCGATGATCTGGTGGTGATGATGGCATTTCGCCGGCGGCCGCGGATCGTCCGCCCGCTGCTGCAGCAGCTGCAGCGCGACGGGGTGCCGGTTCTGTTAATGTGCGAGCCGCAGGCCCACAGCCTGTTCCCGCTCTCCCGCTGGCAGCTCTGCGCGCCGCTGGACAGCGTCTCGGCTTACGACAGCTATGCCTCGGTCAACAGTCTGATCAATCTGCTGGCCAATGCCTTTCTGCATGAAACGCTCGACAGCGGTCGTCCGCGGATCCACGATATCGCTACGCTTTATCAGCAGCTGGACGAGCTGGAACAACGGTGATGGGGCGCCAGCGTGGTGCTGTGCATCAATATGGTGCATATTGTTCCGCGTTCTGGCGCCGTCGATTTTTACTCTTCTGCTCCTTACTGCCTGTCCGTTCTCACTTTTTGCCTTAATTCCTCGCCAACCCGCGCATCGACCGTATCTGGCACATTAGTTGCAAAAACAGATTCAAAGAATCTTTTGTTTCATGCTAACGTAACGGGTAAACATCATGAAGAAACTGTTGATCGCACTGGCCGGGGCCGCTTGTCTCCTTTCGTCTGTTTCTGCCGCGCAGGCTGACCAGCTCCAGGATATTGAAAAACGCGGCGTCATCCGCATTGCCGTGCCCCAGGATTTTCCGCCGTTCGGCTCGGTGGGGACTGACCTGCAGCCGCAGGGGTATGACATCGATATGGCGCGCTATCTGGCGAAGTCGATGAAGCTCAAGCTGCAGCTGGTCCCGGTGACCAGCGCCAACCGCGTGCCGTATCTGCAGACCGATAAGGTGGACCTGGTGATCTCCAGCCTCGGCAAGAACGCCGAGCGCGAGAAAGTGATCGACTTCAGCCGCGCCTACGCCCCGTTCTTCCTCGGGGTGTTTGGCCCGAAAGGGGCGGAGCTGAAGGACGCGGCCGCGCTGAGCGGTAAAAGCATCGGCGTGACCCGTGGGGCGGTGGAAGATATGGTGCTGACCAGCGTGGCGCCGCAGGCGGCGCAGATTAAGCGCTACGAGGACAATAACACCACGCTGTCGGCCTATCTGTCGGGCCAGGTGCAGTATGTCGCCACCGGTAACCTGGTGGTGGCGGCCATCTCCCGGCAGAACGCTGACAAAGCGCCGGTGCCGAGCTTTATGCTGAAGGACTCGCCGTGCTTTATCGGGCTGAAAAAGAACGAACCGGCGCTGAAGGAGAAAGTGGATACCCTGATCGAGCAGGGCATTAAGGACGGCACCCTCAACAGTTTGTCTGAGAAGTGGCTGAAAGCGCCGCTGCCTGCCAGCCTCGGCGCGTAAGGTCTGTGGATGACGGAGCAACTTCATTTTTCTGAGCTCTGGCCGCACTGGCCGGAGCTGCTGGCCGGTCTGTGGGTGACGGTGCAGCTGACGGTGCTGGCGACGATCGGCGGACTGGCGATTGGGATCCTCGGGGCGGCGATCCGCAGCGGCCGCCCGGGCGTCCTCAGCCGGATCTGGGGCGGATATGTGGAAATCATCCGTAACACGCCGTTCGTGGTGCAGCTCTTTTTTATCGTTTTTGGTTTACCGAACCTGGGACTGAAGATGACCGCCGGCGAAGCGGCGCTGCTGGCGATGGTGGTTAACCTTGGGGCTTACAGCACCGAGATCGTGCGCGCCGGCATCCAGGTGACGCCGAAAGGCCAGTGGGAGGCCGGACGCGTGCTCGGGCTCAGCCGGACGCAAACTTTCGTTCGCGTGGTGCTGCCCCCGGCGCTGCAGCGGATTTATCCGGCGCTGGTCAGCCAGTGCATCATCGTGATGCTCGGCTCGTCGGTGGTGTCGCAGGTCTCCTATGAGGAGCTGACCTTCGCCGCCAACCTGATCCAGTCGCGGACGTTTTTGAGCTTTGAGGTCTATCTGGTGACCACCGGGATCTACTTAGCGTTATCGATAGCGATGCGCCAGCTGCTGATGGCGGCGGGGCGTAAATGGCTGGGGGTGCAGGCATGATGACCACCTTTACCGACTGGGACATTATCCGCAACCTGCTGCTGGCCGGTCGCTGGACGGTGCTGCTGTCGCTGGTCGCGTTCACCGGCGGGGCGCTGGTGACCTTACCGCTGCTGCTGCTGCGCCTGACTGGCGGACGGCAGGTGAAACGGCTGATCCGCGGCTACGTCGAACTGTTTCAGGGGACGCCGCTGCTGATGCAGCTGTTTCTGGCATTTTTCGGCGTAGCGCTGTTCGGCATCGACGTCTCGGCATGGACCGCGGCGTCGGTGGCTCTGACGCTTTATACCAGCGCCTTTCTGCTGGATATCTGGTTCGGCAGCATTCGCGCGCTGCCGAAAGGCCAGTGGGAAGCCTCGCGCTGTCTCGGGCTGAGCTTCGGCCAGACCCTGTACCGGGTGGTGGCGCCGCAGGCGCTGCGCATCGCCATCGCGCCGACGGTGGGGTTCGCCGTGCAGGTGATCAAAGGCACGGCGCTGGCGTCGATTATTGGCTTTGTGGAGCTGACCAAGGCGGGAACCATGCTGACCAACGTCACTTACCAGCCGTTTAAAGTGTTTGCCCTGGTGGCGCTGGGCTATTTCATTCTGTGCTATCCGCTGTCCCGCTACAGCCGTTATCTGGAGAACAAATTCAATGCCTCTCATCACCATTAATCAGATGCAGAAGTACTACGGCGACAACCATGTGCTGAAGGGCGTCGATCTGGATATCGACATGGGGGAAGTGATCTCGATTATCGGCCGCAGCGGCTCGGGCAAAAGCACCCTGCTGCGCTGCATCAATGGTCTGGAGGGGTACCAGGAGGGGAGCATCAAGCTCGGGGGCATGACCATCACCGACCGCGATTCCCAGGCCCGGGAGATCAGCCGTTCTATCGGCATGGTGTTCCAGAACTTCAATCTCTTTCCGCACATGACGGCGCTGGAGAACGTCATGCTGGCCCCGCGGCGGGTGCTGAAGAAGTCCCAGGCCGAATGTCGCGAGCTGGCGCAGCGGATGCTGGAGAAGGTCGGTCTTGGCGATCGTCTGGATTACTATCCGGCCAACCTCTCCGGCGGCCAGCAGCAGCGCGTGGCCATCGCCCGGGCGCTGGCCATGTCGCCAAAAGTTTTACTCTGTGACGAAATCACTTCGGCGCTTGACCCGGAACTGGTGGGCGAAGTGCTGAAGGTGCTGGAGCAGCTGGCGGCGGAAGGCATGACGCTGATCCTCGTCACCCATGAAATGAATTTTGCCCGCGAAGTGGGCGACCGCGTGGTGTTTATGCATCAGGGGCGCGTCTGGGAGCAGGGCGACAGCAAAACGCTGTTCGCCAGTCCGCAGACAACCGAACTGAAACAGTTTATCTCCTCGGTGCGCGGTCTTAACTAACGTAAGGAATGGCAGATGGATATCACTCAGTTTTCGCAAATTAACCCGCCACAGCGCCTGCTGATGGGCCCGGGGCCGATCAACGCCGACCCGCGCGTGCTGCGCGCCATGGCGAGCCAGCTGGTGGGTCAGTACGATCCGGCGATGACCCACTACATGAATGAAGTGATGGCGCTGTACCGCGGCGTATTTCGCACCGAAAACCGCTGGACGATGCTGGTGGACGGCACCTCCCGCGCCGGTATCGAAGCGATTCTGGTGTCGGCGATCCGGCCGGGTGACAAGGTGCTGGTGCCGGTGTTCGGCCGGTTTGGTCATCTGCTGTGCGAGATTGCGCGCCGCTGCCGGGCAGAAGTACACACCATCGAGGTGCCGTGGGGGGAAGTCTTTACCCCGGACCAGGTTGAAGACGCGATCAAGCGCGTGCGCCCGCGCCTGCTGCTCACCGTGCAGGGCGATACCTCGACCACCATGCTGCAGCCGCTGGCGGAGCTGGGAGAGATTTGTCGTCGCCACGATGTGCTGTTCTATACCGACGCCACCGCGTCGCTCGGCGGCAACCCGCTGGAAACCGACGCCTGGCAGCTGGACGCGGTGTCCGCCGGGATGCAGAAGTGCCTTGGCGGCCCCTCCGGCACCTCGCCCATCACCCTCAGCCCACGGATGGAAGAGGTCATCCGCCGCCGCCGCTGCATTGAGCAGGGGATCCGCACCGATGCCCACCACGATGGCGTCGACGAGATGATCTACTCCAACTATTTCGATCTCGGCATGGTGATGGATTACTGGGGGCCGGAGCGCCTTAACCACCATACCGAAGCGACCTCGGCGCTGTTCGCCGCCCGGGAGTGCGCGCGCCTGATCCTTCAGGAGGGACTCGACAACGGCATCGCCCGCCACAAGCTGCACGGCGATGCGCTGCTGAAAGGGATCCAGGCGATGGGGCTCGAGACCTTTGGCGACCTGCGGCACAAAATGAATAACGTGCTGGGGGTGGTGATCCCCAACGGGATCAACGGCGATCAGGTGCGGAAGCTGATGCTGGAAGATTTCGGCATTGAGATTGGCACCTCGTTCGGCCCGCTGCACGGTAAAGTCTGGCGCATTGGCACCATGGGCTATAACGCGCGTAAAGACTGTGTGATGCAGACCCTCAGCGCGCTGGAGGCGGTCCTGAACTACCTCAAGTTCACCACCACCCAGGGCGCGGCGATGCAGGCGGCCTGGGATCACTACCGCAACGAGGCCACCCTATGAGTGATACCGTCCGCCAGCTGGCGGAGAGAGAGGCGGCCGCCAGCCGGGTGATGGCGCGCGCCGACCAGCTGGCCGCCCTCAGCGAAACCGCCGACGCCCTGACCCGGGTCTATCTGTCGCCGGAACATCTGCAGGCGAACCAGCTGGTGGGCCAGTGGATGCAGGCCGCCGGCATGATGGTATGGCAGGACAGCGTCGGTAATATCTGCGGTCGCTATGAAGGCGTGCAGGAGGGGGCGCCGGCGGTGCTGCTGGGCTCTCATCTCGACACCGTGCGCAACGCCGGGCGCTACGACGGCATGCTCGGCGTGCTGGCGGCGATTGAGGTGGTCCAGCGTCTGCACCGGCAGGGGCGACGGCTGGCGAAGGCTATCGAGATCGTCGGCTTTGGCGATGAAGAGGGCACCCGCTTCGGCATCACCCTGCTGGGTAGCCGCGGCGTCAACGGCACCTGGCCCGAAAGCTGGCTGTCGCAGTGCGATGCCGACGGGGTGAGCGTCGCCCAGGCGCTGGTGAATGCCGGACTCGATCCGGCGCGGATCGCCCATGCCGCCCGCAACCCGCAGGATATCGCCGCCTATCTCGAACTGCATATCGAGCAGGGGCCGTGCCTGGAGCAGGCGGGTCTGGCGCTCGGCGTGGTGGAGGCGATTAACGGCGCCCGCCGCCTGACCTGCCGCTTTACCGGCGAAGCCGGCCATGCCGGCACGGTGCCGATGCTTCATCGTAAGGACGCGCTCGCCGCGGCGGCGGAATGGATGGTGCAGGTGGAAAGCCTGACCCGGCAGCGCGGCGGCAACCTGGTGGCGACGGTCGGCACCCTGCGCTGTGCGCCGGGCGCGGTGAATGTGATTCCGGGCGAGGTGCAGCTGACGCTGGATATTCGCGGCCCGCAGGATGCACCGCTTGCGGCGCTGCTGGAAGAGCTGCTGGCGCAGGCGAAGGCCATTGCCGGGCGCCGCCAGCTGAGCTTCACCGCCGAGGAGTATTACCGTATCGCCGCCACCGCCTGCGACAGTCAACTGCAGGCGGTTCTGAGCGAGGCGGTGACGGCGGTGCAGGGGCGTTCACTGACGCTGCCGAGCGGCGCAGGGCATGACGCCATCGCCATCGCCGAGCGCTGGCCATCGGCCATGCTGTTTGTGCGCTGCCTGGGGGGCGTCAGCCATCACCCGGCGGAGTCGGTCACCGCCGCCGACGTCGGGCTGGCTATCGACGCGTTCTCCTGGGCGGTAGAGAAGGTAGCTGACGCCTGATCGCGCCGGTTACCGTGACCCGGCTGGCGGCTTCACACCGCCAGCTGGTTGACTACCTCGGCGACGGAGGCGATGGCATGGATGTTGCCGATCCCCGCCCCCAGCGAGATATACCCCTCATCGGTATTCCCCTCCAGCATGCCCAGCCGCATTCCGCGCAGACCGCCCATCGCCTGGGCCAGCTCGGCCTTTGAGGCTCCGGCCCGGTCCATGGCCACCAGCTTGTCGCTCAGTTTGCCAGGCAGGGCGCGGTAGTAGTCCGGCAGCGTACGAAACAGCCGCAGATCCAGGCCGTTGGCGGCGAGAATTTTCGCTTTCACCGAGTCGGGAACGCGACTTTCGACGGTGCTGATGAATACCGAACCGGCGAAGACGCCTTCCGCGCCGAGGGCGTGAGCAGCGCGCGCTCCCCGGGCGTCGGTGATGCCCCCCGCGGCCATCACCGGAACCCGCTGAACAGCGTCAACGATCAGCGGGACGATAGTGAAGGTCCCCATTGCGGTAGCCGGCAGCGTGCCGCCTTCGTCAAAGCCGGTGGCGACGATGATGTCCGCTCCGGCCTGCTCCGCGCGACGGCTGTTCTCCGGCGTCGGGTTAATATCGCGGTAGATAATGGTGATCCCGGCGGTTTTCAGCTCATCGAACAGCGCCGGTTTTAACGAACCGTCTCCGTAGCCGGTGTAGACCACCACCTTAACGCCTTCCTCTTTGATCACCGGCAGGATCGCCGGCGTCCAGATGTCGTTTTCCGCCGTCGGGATCAGGTTGACGCCAAAGGGTTTCTCGGTCAGCTGTTTGGTTTTGCGGATCTCTTCGCGCATTTTCTCTGCCGTCGCCTCCGGCGTGGAGACGGCGGTTGCCGCCGTCAGGCCGGCGTTCGGGCCCAGCACCCCGAGACCACCGGCGTTGCCGACGGCCGCCACCAGACGAGCATCGGTCAGCCAGGAGAGCGGGCCCTGGACTACCGGTTTTTCAATACCCAAAATGCGGGCCACACGGTTAGTTTGCATGATATTTTTCCTTGTTCGTTAATGAGTTATCAATTTCTTCGCCCCAGCGATGCGGCAATGAGGGCAGTGTAGGCGCCTTTATTGTTTTAAAAAATCAGCAAAAACTTTCATCACTGTTATTAAATTGGTAATAATTGAGGCAGGCGAAGAGACGGGGAACGAGCCGTTATGCAGATGAATCTGTTTGAAAATATTAAAATCTTTATTGAAATCGTCGACGCCGGCAGCTTTGCCCAGGCGGCGGAAAATTTGCAGATCCACCGGCCGGCGGTGACCAAAGCGCTGCAGCAGCTGGAGCGGGAGAGCGGTGTCAGGTTGCTGCAGCGCACCACCCGCCGCCTGTATCTCACGCCGGAAGGAGAAGAGTTTTATCGTCGCAGTAAACCGCTGCTCTCCCAGGCCGACGATCTGCTGGAGTCGTTCGCGCCGGACCGGCCGATCCGCGGCCAGCTACGCGTCGATATGCCAATCGCTTTTGCGCGGCTGCTGGTGATCCCGCATCTGGCGGGTTTTTATCAGGCCCATCCGGAGGTGGAAATTGTCCTCAGTAGCTCCGATGTGCGCCGGGATATGCTGCGCGATGGCCTGGATTGTCTGCTGCGGGTGGGGGATCTGGAGGATGGCGACTATGTGGCGCGCTCGCTGGGGGAGGTGGCGTTAACCACCTGCGCGAGTCCCGCGTATCTGGCTCGCTATGGAGCGCCCGCCACGCTGGAGGAACTGCAGTCGCACCTGGCGGTGAACTGGGTAAACAGCAGCAGCCGACAGATTATGCCCTGGCGATTCCAGACCCCGCAGGGCATCAGGCAGATCGCCATCCCCGGTAAACTGGTGCTGGACAACTCAGAAGTTTTTACCGCCGCCGGGCTGGCAGGGCTGGGCATGCTGCAGGGAATGCGATTCTTTCTACAACCCTATATCGACAGTGGGGAGCTGGTAGAAATTCTGCCGGACTTCCCGGCGCCGCGTCGGCCACTGTCGCTGCTCTATCCGCACCGGCATCTCTCGCATAAGGTGCGGGTGTTTGCCGAGTGGCTGCAGGGGCTGGTGGCGACGCTGGATCGACCGGTGTCGGCTTGACTCTGGTGGCTGAGCGTTTATATATAAAATGTGAATGCTATTAAGGCAATAAATCACAAGTCTGGATAATGACTCAACCTGTAAGGGAATGCTGATGAAACTCTGGAATAAAACACTGCTTGCTTCCGCCCTTTGCCTGACCCTGTTTGGCTGCGACGATGCGTCGAAAGTGGATAACAAACTGGATAAGGCCAAAGATAATGCGGAGCAGATGAAGGATGCCGCGGCGGACAAAGCCCAGGCGATTAAGCAGGATGCGGATAAGCAAATTGATACGCTGAAAAGCCAGGCCGACGCCGAGGCCGATCGTCTGAAGGATCAGGCCAGCGCCATCAAGGCGGAGGCGGACAAGAAAGCGGATGCCATCGCCCAGCAGGCGAAAGCCCAGGCCGATGCGGTGAAGCAAAACGCAAAGCAGGAAAGTGACCGCATAGTCAAAGAGGCGGGTCAGATTAAAGACAACGCCATCGGTGATGCCAATCAGCTTTCGGCGGAAGCGGCGAGCAAAACCAAAGCCATTCAGGACAGTATCGCGAAGGATAAACAGAACACCACGCCACCGCCCGCCCAGCAGTAACTCGCGGTGTTTGCCGGGCCGTCGCCCGGAAATATAGGGAGCGGAGCCTGATAGATTGCCCGGCGGCGCTGCGCTTGCGCGGGCCTACGCAGGGGGCGGGTTGGCTGCGCAATGACCGGGCATCACCCTTTTGTAGGCCGGGCAAGGCGACGCCGCCCGGCATATGGGCCGCAATAACATCCTGCTGAGGGGTATCTTACGATACCCCTTTTTTATGCCCGCCGCGGGTTCAACGGTTTGGCAGCAGGGTGCCTTTCAGGCCGTGTGGCTCGGAGCGCAGATATTGCGAAGGAACGCGAACCTGGGCGCCGAGGCTGGCGGCAGCGTGCCATGGCCAGTGCGGATCGTAGAGCACCGCGCGGGCGAGGGCGATCAGGTCGGCATCGCCATTCTCCAGCGCCGCTTCCGCCTGCTGCGGGTCGGTGATCAGCCCTACGCCAATCACCGGGATGGCTACCTGCTCGCGAATGTCGCGGGCGAAAGGCAACTGGTAGCCCGGACCGACGGTGATGGCCTGCTGCGGCGACAAACCGCCGCTGGAGACATGGATATAGTCGCTGCCCAGCGCTTCCAGCTGCTGGCTGAACTGAATGGACTGCTCGCCGTCCCAACCGCCTTCAACCCAGTCGGTAGCCGACAACCTGACGCCCACCGCCATGGCGTTGCCCACCGCCTCGCGGATTGCCTTAAACACTTCCAGCGGATAGCGCATTCGGTTTTCCAGCGAACCGCCATACTCGTCACGGCGCTGATTGCTGAGCGGTGAAAGAAACTGGTGCAGCAGATAGCCGTGAGCGGCGTGCAGCTCAATCAGCTCAAAGCCCAGGCGTTGGGCGCGCAACGCGCTGGCGACAAAGGCCGCTTTGATGCGTGCCAGATCGGCATGGCTCAGCTCCGCCGGGGCGCGGTCGCCGTCGTGAAACGCCACCGCGGAGGGGGCGACGGTCTGCCAGCCGCCCTGGTTGAGCGCCAGCTGATGGCCACCCTGCCAGGGGGCCGCGCAGGAGGCCTTGCGCCCGGCATGCCCCAGCTGGATCCCCAGAGGGATCGGTGACCAGGCCCGGATATCCTCCACCACGGCACGCAGGGCGTTTTCGGTTTCATCATCCCACAGCCCCAGATCCCCAGGCGAGATACGTCCCGCCGGCTCTACTGCCGTGGCTTCCAGAATTAACAGGCCGGCGCCGGAGAACGCCAGCTGCCCGAGGTGGATCCGGTGCCAGGAGGTTGCCTTCCCCTCGTCGGCAGAATACTGACACATGGGGGCGATAACGATACGGTTATCCAGCGTCAACTGACCAATACGCGTCGCGCTAAAAAGATGACTCATGAGTACCTCGTAAATGTTAGACGTGGTCTTGCACGGGGGCGAACAGCCACTGTTTATAGCACGCCTGCTGGCCCCCCTTTATTCGGATATTGCGTTTAAACGTCCTGCTATTCGATAAACCAGAGACGACGCCGCCGGCCAGTTGCCTGCTGGGAGACCGCGCGGGCCATTGCGCTGCCAATCTCGGCGCTGGCCGTCAGCCCCTGGACAAAGGGGCGATCGTGCATCAGCCAGGGAAGAGCGCCGAAGGCGACCCGGCCGCGCACGGCCTCCGGCGCCTGCAGCGTGTAGTCATCGCCAACGTCAGGAATAGCGTCGCCGCAGGCCAGCAGCTGCTGGCGCAGTGAAGGAAAGGGCAGATCACGGGTTTTCAATGCTTTCTGTCCGCGGGCATCGATAAAGACATCGAATTCACAGCGCTGCTGATGATGGACAATCAGCGTCCGGTCAGACTCGCGCTGCAGCTCGTAATCCTCGCCGAGCGCCACAATACGCAGAATACCGGCCCGGTGCAGAGCCAGCAGCCGGCGAATGGACTCCGGCGGGATCGCGGCGTAGTTATCAGTAAACACGCGGGCGAGCCCCTGACGGAAGCGACGGCTGTCCTCGTCGTTGAGCTGTGGCACCACGGTTTCAATCGCCTCGTGCAGGCGGAGAATGGCATAGCGCCAGGGCACCGTGTGGCGCTCACGCTTATTGCGCTCCACCTCCTGCAGATTGTGCTGCGCCCACTGGAACGGGTCATGGGTGAGACGGTCAGCAAACCAGGCGTCGGCGATGCTGTCAGGCGTCAGCTGGCGCAGCCCCGTCGCCTCGCACCAGGCCGGGGCGGCATATTCCAGCTCATGGACGATCAGCTGGAACACCCGATCCAGCAGGCCGTCGCTGCCCTCAGCGACGGCCGCCTCAAGGGCGGCGGGGGTGGCTATCTCCAGCGGCTCCCACGGGATCGGGCAGTAAAAATCGGCCTCCGGCAGCACGCCGTTGCGTGACATCAGCGTGATCTCCAGCGCGTCGCTGCCGGGATGCAGGGAAAAATGGGTGGTTTTGTCGTGCTCAGTATGGAAAACGCCGTGGCGGGCCACCACCGCCACGGCGGCATCAATCGCGCTTAAGGAGGTCCCGAGGATCCCGACCCGACAGGGGGCGATGCGGGCCTCCATCAGGCCGGTCCACGGACTGGGGAAGTACTGCCGGCTGGCGCGTTCTTCTTCAGGCCACAAATGGCCGGTGGCAATCACCACCAGATCGACCATAACCGGCTGTGCCGCGCCGTCGGTGTGGATGGCGATCCCGACGGGCTGCACCGCAATATCTGTGACCTCACAGGACTCGCAGACGCTCACCACGAAGCCGGCGTCTCTGGCCCGTTGCACAAGATATAGAAAGCGGTCGCGGTAGTACTCGCCGAGGATCACCCGCGGCAGAAACTGGCGCTCATGCAGAGCCTGCCGTTCAAGACCGCGCGCCGCCAGCCAGTCGTCGCTCTGCTGCTGCAGCCATTGCAGATAGGTCAGGTCAATAGGGGGGATCTCAATGCTGGCAATATTGGCCAGCATCTGCGCCGCGGTATTATCGTCGCTATAGGGCATACCCACCCCGGCCTGCGCCTCTTTTTCAAACAGCGCGATCGATAGCGGCTCACCACGCTTCACCAGTTCATACAAGGTGTAAATCCCCGTCGGCCCGGCGCCGACGATGGCGATTCTCTTCATGATTCTCTCCCTTCCTGTGGGTGGATGCGGCATCTGGGGCAGTGCACTGAAGCCAGCCTGTCCTTAATTCTGGTCGAAAATTAGCGAACCGGTGGGCCGTCGCACGCAATTTGAAACAAATTAGCGTGCTAATAAACTTGCCGGCGGCTGGAAAAGGGGTGTAATTAACAAAAGAGCAACTTTCTATACAAACAATTTACACAAGCGGTGGCACCAGCCTGCTCTGCCGGACGCCGCGCAAGCTCCCGGCAACGCCGTCGGGATAGGGATGACAAGATGCACGGCTGGACTTCACGACAGCGCAACGCGGCGATCGCCAGTTTTTTAAGCTGGACGCTCGATGCTTTCGACTTTTTCCTGTTGGTTTTTTTACTGAGCGATATCGCCCACTCGTTTCACGTCGACCTTGAAGAGGTGACCCTGGCGATTCTGCTGACCCTGGCCGTGCGGCCTGTCGGCGCGCTGATCTTCGGCCGGGCGGCGGAAAAGTTTGGCCGCAAACCGATCCTGATGCTCAACATCGTTTTCTTCTCCGCCTTTGAGCTGCTCTCCGCCGCGGCGCCGTCGTTGATGCTGTTTTTTCTGCTGCGGGTACTGTACGGCGTGGCGATGGGCGGGATCTGGGGCGTGGCTTCGTCGCTGGCGATGGAGACGATCCCTGACCGCTCGCGCGGCCTGATGTCCGGTCTGTTCCAGGCGGGGTATCCTTTCGGCTATCTGCTGGCGGCCGTGGCCTACGGGCTGTTGTTTACACAGCTCGGCTGGCGCGGGATGTTTGTCATTGGCGCCGCGCCGGTGCTGCTGTTGCCGTTTATCTATTTCTGCGTCGAGGAGTCCCCGGTCTGGCTGGCGGCACGGCAGAGTAAAGCGAGCACGGCTCTGCTGCCGGTGTTGCGTAGCCACTGGAAGCTGTGCCTGTACCTGGTGGTGCTGATGGCGGCCTTTAACTTCTTCTCCCACGGGACGCAGGATCTCTACCCGGTCTTTTTGAAAGTCCAGCACGGCTTCGAGCCTAAAACGGTCAGCATTATCGCGGTGTGCTACAACATCGCCTCGATCATCGGCGGGGTTTTCTTCGGCTCGCTGTCGGAGAAGATTGGCCGGCGCAAAGCGATTATGAGCGCCGCCCTGCTGGCGCTGCCGGTGATCCCGCTGTGGGCTTTCGCCAGCGGCTCGCTGGCGCTGGGGGCCGGGGCGTTTCTGATGCAGTTTATGGTGCAGGGCGCCTGGGGGGTGATCCCTACCTGGCTCAACGAACTGGTTCCGGCCAACACCCGGGCAGTGCTGCCCGGCTTCGTCTATCAGTTGGGGAATCTGCTGGCCTCGGTGAATGCCACCCTGCAGGCCTCCATTGCCCAGCACCACGGGCATAACTACGGCCTGGCGATGGCCCTGGTGGCCGGGACGGTGGCGATCGTCATTACCATTCTGACCTTCTTTGGCCGTGAAGGCCGGATGACGCAACCCGCCGGGACGGCGCCTCACCAGCCGCTCTCCACCAGCCGTTAAGTGCTGACGCCGGGCGTTGTCAGACGCCCGGCAGACAAGCTAACCGCGCAGGCGAACCGTCGCCGCCTGGCGTTTCTCCAGCGAGCAGATGCCAATCCCCAGCATAATGAACAGCGCGCTGAACAGGTGCCAGGCATGGGGCTGGGTATGCAGGAAGAGGATGCTCAACACCCCGCCGGAGAGCGGGATGATATGGGTGTAAATCTCCCCCCGCGTGGCGCCAATCGTAGCGATACCTTTATTCCAGAAAAGATAGGCCAGCCACGACGGGAAAATCACCAGATAAGCCAAACCGCTGAGGAAAAACGGCTCACGCCAGGCGGTCCAGTCCTGCGCCGGGTGGCGCATCAGCCAGAAGGCGACGATTGGCAGCAGGAGCAGGGCGCCGAGCAGCGAGCTGACGGCGACAAAGCCATTCGCCGGGATGCGGCGGTCCTTCAGACGTAACAGCGAACAATAGAGCGCCCAGCTCAGCGCCGAACCCATCGCCCACAAATCGCCGACGGAAAAGGTATGCAGCGAGGCGGCATGCAGCGGATCCCCCTGGAATAAGAGGATCATCACCCCAAGAGTGCTGAAGACCACCCCCAGCCAGTTGCGGGCCGATACCGGGTCGCGAAAAATCAGCCGGTTAATCAGCAGCACCATGCTCGGCGTGGCGGACATATAGATGGCGGCGTTGAGGGCGGAGGTAGTTTGCAGACCGATATAGAGCGTGAGCGGGAAACTGACCTGACCGCACAGGGTGAGCACCAGCACCGCCGGGGCGTTTTCCTGCAGCAGGTGACGACTGTCGGCAATCTGCCGGCGGTAGAGCAGGCCCAGCAGCAGCGCCGTCAGCGCCCAGCGCGCTTCGGTCATCAGGATCGGATCCACGCCCTGAACCAGCACGTGACCGACAACGTAATTCCCCCCCCAGAACAGGGCGGCCAGCGTCAGTAACAGATAGGGCATAGTGATTCCTTGTGTCGTTTGTTACTGTACTGGATGGTAACGTTATTATTTTTATAATATCAATAATATTTTAGTGGTTTTTGTTTGTTTTGTTTAAATTCTTTAACAAACAGAATGTTAGTAATATGAATGAAATTTACGTTGCCGCATTGTGAGCGGTGCTATACCGTATAGTCGCCATGCATTTCACAGGGATAAATTCATGCGTAATACCGACAATGGGGTCATTGGTCGTGACCAAACCGCGGTGATGGCCAGGCTGGCGCTGGATGAGTTAATTGACCAGCTTCTGCACAGTAACGCGCTGTCGCTGAAGTTGACGGCCAATCCGCAGGTCGCCGACAGAGCCTGGCATCTGGCTGAGAATATCTGCATCCGCGCCTTCTCCGCTGACGACCCGCAGGCCAAAAAGCGCGCGCACCATGCGCTGTTCATCCTCTATCAGTCCTGGCTTGCCGACCCGCTCTCGCCGGCGGCTGCCAATCAGTTACATCCACTGCTCTCCGGGATCCGAAATTACATTGAGTCTGAGTGGCTGCGGGCGGAAAGCAAACGTTTCCACCGCCAGCGACCGGTGCTCAATGCCGGCAATATCGTCGACGAACTGCGCGCTCTATGCCAGCAGCACCCGGCGTCTCATCATCCGCTGTTCGATTTCCTTGCCAGCGAGGCCTCCGCCGCGCAGATCGACTATTTCTTCAAAAGCGACAGCGCGCTGAATCTGCTTTTCTTCGATCTGGTGGCGATGGGGCTGGTGGGCTCGTTGCCGGAAACCCGCGCCGAGATTGCGCAGAATTTGTGGGATGAGATAGGTCAGGGCAGCACTGAGATCACCCACGTCAATCTGTATAAGGATTTACTGAAGCGGCGGAATATCGCCTTACCGGACAACCATTTTGCCCATCTGTACGAGTGGCAGGGGCTGGCCGGGTATAACGCCTTTATGGTCGGCGGCGTAAATCGTCAGCATTACTACAAATCGCTGGGAGTGATGGCGATGACCGAACTGCTCGACCCGCCGCAGTATGAAAAACTGGTGGCGGGCTGTCGGCGGATTGGGCTTTCCGATCGCGACGTGCATTACTATGCCGAACATATCACGGTCGATATCGGCCATGCGGACGGTTGGCTGAATAATGTCATTGTGCCGATTGGCAAAAAACATCCGGCGGCGATGGAGGAGGTCTACTTTGGCGCCGCGCTGCGCCTGCAAACCTGCAACGATTACTATGATGGCCTGCTGGCGGCGCTGCAGTCGCTGGACGGCAGCGCATCATCTCACAGCGTACCGCCTTCTGAGTAAATAAGCGCTTTGGCCGCGCTCCAGGCGGTCGTCCCCGGCGGGATCTCCCGGCATTCGGCGGACTCGGCCTGCTGGGCGGCGATGGCGCCATCGATGAGCATCACCATCATCATAGCGACCCGTTCGGCAGGCTCTGGTTTTAATACCAGAGTCAGGATATCGCGGAAAAACTGCCACAGGCGCGACTTGAAGCGGGAGCACTGCTCCCGGATCGCCGGCGATGACGCGCCATATTCGAATAGCGCGCGGGTGAACATGCAGCCGTGGAACGTTTCGCAGGTCAACCAGCACTGATAGTAGTCGAACACGGCGAACAGCTTCTCCCGCGCGGTGGCTTTATCCGCGGTGATCTGCGTCAGATCCTGCATAAACTCGCTCTCTTTTTGCCGGAGGATAGCCAGAATGAGCGCCTCTTTATCGGCATAGTAGCGGTAGAAGGTCATTTTGGAGATGCCGGCATGCTCAGCAATCCGCTCGATGCTGGGGGACTGATATCCTTCGCGATTAAACAGCGCGCTGGCGTGGCGGAGAATGTCCGCTTGTTTTGGCTTCATGCGTTTTCCTGTCGACTGGTTCGCTGTCACGACGGCCGGATACTCGGCCGTCCTGCGACAGCGGTGCATTATGCCGGATCTTGCCGCCAGGCGGGTAAAAAGTAAATCAGCCGCACCTTTGCGGCGCCGGTGTGTCTGTATAAGGTTACAAGGATGAAGAAGAACATTGCCTTTTTTGACTTCGATGGCACGATCACCCACGAAGATACGTTTACCCCTTTTATTTATCAGTCCCTCGATGCGAAAGCCATTCGTCAGGGCAAATTGCGGCTGTTGCCGTATATTCTCGCCTGGAAAATGGGCTGGCTTTCCGCCTCTGCCATCCGGCAAAAAGTATTTCATTATGCTTTTGCCGGGAAATCGCAACCTGAGATCCTGCAGCGCGGGAACGATCATAGCCAGGTATTTATTCCCTATACACTGCGGGAGAACGCGATGCAGCGCATAGCCTGGCATCAGGCGCGAGGGGACACCGTGGTGGTGGTTTCAGCCTCGCTGGATGTCTATCTTCGACCGTGGTGCCAGCAGCATAATCTTGAGCTGCTGTGCAGCGAAGTGGAATTTCAAAACGGGGCAGCGACCGGAAAGTATCAGGGGGGAGACTGCAGCGGCCTGGCCAAAAAGGCGCGTATCCTGGCGAACTACTCCCTGGCCGATTACGAGGAGATCTTCGCCTACGGCGATACGCCGGAAGATTTCGCCATGCTGGCGCTGGCCACCACTCAAATCTATCGCTGGGATGAGGCTCCGCCATGAGCCTGGCAGCGCCAGGCTGCGCAGGTTAAGATGACGCGCTATTGCCCGGCTCACCAGGAAGAAGAGAAGAGATGTTGCTACCCCTGACCACGCCCCGGCTGCTGCTGCGCCGGTTCAGAACGGAAGATCTGCCGTCTTTCAGCCATTATCGCAACCTGCCGGAAGTGGCCCGCTTTCAGAGCTGGAGCCATTACGGGATGGCAGAGGCGACAGCCTTCTATGAACAACAGCGTTCGCTGGCCTTTGCTGAGGATGAAAGCTGGTTCCAGCTTGCCGTAGCGATCCAGGCCAACGGTGCGCTGGCGGGAGATGTGGGGATCCATTTTTTCGATCGGGGCAGACAGGCCGAGCTTGGGATGACCTTTTCCCCGGCATATCAGCATCAGGGGTATGCCCGGGAAGCCATGAGGGCGGTGATAGCCTTACTCTTTGAGCAGTTAGCCCATCACCGGCTAATAGCGGTGGTAGACACTCGCAATACCGGGGCGATCAAACTTCTGGAAGGGCTGGGCTTTCGTCGCGAGGCGCATTACCGGCAGAATATCTTTTTTAAAGGCGAGTGGGGCGATGAGTATCTGTACGCGCTGCTGCGCAGCGAATATCAGTGAAGTGACGGCATGGCCGTCACTTCTGTCCGGCCGGGCGATCAGCTATGTTGGCGGATAAAGCGCGCGCGCCACGGTTTTAGCACCCACAGCGCGAGGGCAGCGGTGATAAAATCCAGACCAATCGCGCAGCTGAAAACCACATGCCAGCCGTGGGTGTACTGATAGAGCAGCGCCGCCAGCGGGCCGCCGAAGATGGACCCGATGCCCTGCGAAATATACAGCCAGCCATAGTTGCTGGCGGCATGTTCGCTGCCAAAGGTATCAGTGAGCGTCGACGGGAAGAGCGAGAAGATCTCCCCCCAGCCAAAGAACACCACCCCGGAGAGCAGGATAAACAGCAGCGGATCTTCCCGGCACGCCAGCCAGAGCGTCATCGCCACTCCCTCCAGCGCAAAGGCGATAAACATGGTTTGCTCGCGGCCGAAGCGGTCGGAAATAAAACCAAACAGCGGCCGGGTTAAGCCGTTGGTGAAGCGGTCTATCGTTAACGCCAGCGGCAGCGCCGCCATGCCAAACACCACCGCCTGGCTAATGCCGAAGTCCTCGGCGAACACCGCCATCTGCGAGGTGACCATCAGCCCGGAAGTCGACATCATTGCCATCATGGCAAACATCAGCCAGAACAGCGGCTGGCGCAGCATTTCCCGGGAGGTAAACGATCTGCTGCTCTGCGCCACCGTCTGGCTGACGGGCAGGGAGACAGCAGGCGGCGGCAGCTTCAGCCCCTGACTGGCGAGGAAGCCGACGAGGGCGAAAAGGATCCCGAAAGTTGTCAGCGTGTGTTCAAGGCCGTTAGTGGTCAGCGACAGGGAGATGGGGAAAGTGGTTATGATCGCCCCCATCCCGTAGCCCGCCGCCACCGCGCCGGCGGCAAAACCCCGCTGCCTTGGGAACCATTTAACCATCAGGCCGACAACGCCGATATAGACGATCCCGGTCCCGAGGCCGCCCATGCAGCCATAAACCAGCCACAGCGTCGCCAGGCTCTTCACCTGCGCAGAAAGCACCCAGCTCATTCCGGCCATCACCGTGCCGATAGCGATCAGCCGCCGTGGGCCAAATTTTTCCACTAACCGCCCCTGAAAGGGCGAAAATAAGGTCTGGAGGATGATCAGCAGCGAGAAGGTGACCTGCAGCTCGGGCAGACCGACGCCCAGCCTGGCGGCCAGGGGTTTCGTCAGCAGCGTCCAGACATATTGCGGGCTGGAGATGGCGGCCATACAGATCAAGCCCAGCACCAGCTGGCGCCATTTGCCATATTTCGGGGTAACCAACGGTTCGCTGAGTGTCGTCATGTTGTTCTCCGTTTTCAGTTAACAGACTTCCGTGAAACGCATTCACCCTGGATGCCTCACGGAAAGGGGAAGGTGGCGACCGCAGAGTGACGACGTGTTGTGGCCATACGGCATACGATCTTGTCCACATCGCGGTATACAAGCGCACAGCATTAAACGTGCCACCTAAAATAATCATTTATATTCAAGATATTAATGTGATGAGGTGGGATCTGAAGGGATGCGGCATGGTGAGCAAGCGGCACTGAGGCGGTGCAAATGCGTGATTGCGGTGCGCGGGGAAACACGCCGATATGCGGGAAGGCATGCTTATCTTTCCTGCACCAAAGCCATGCAATGCCCCACTTTTACTCCCCATTTTTGGGAGGCGATGCCCCGGTTGGCGGTAAATCGCTGATGGAACGGCTATCTGGCTCCTGGCATGGTGCTTGCAAGAACATCGGCAGAAAGCAGCGCAACAGACAATTCAGATCACACAATAGCTGGCTAGGGTTCCGGTTCACCGCGGTGAACGTCTGGTCCGAGAGCTGGCGACCTCGGCGAGGTTACACGGCGGGATAAAAGCCCGGGAGACAGCAGCACCGTTGGGTGTCGCGCTGCTCCGTTTCTCGTGCTAACCAGAGGTCCACCATGAAAACATCGCCGCTCCTCCGCTCACTCGTCCTGTCGCTGACGCTGCTGACCAGCGTCCCGTCCTTTGCCGCCGTCAAAAAAGAGTTCAACGTCTGCTGGACCATCTACGCCGGCTGGATGCCCTGGGGCGCCATCAGCAATGAAAAGATCATTGATAAATGGGCCAGCAAATACGGCATCAAAATCAATATCGTTCAGCTCAACGATTACATCGAATCCATCAACCAGTACACCGCCGGGCAGTTTGACGGCTGCACGATGACCAACATGGACGCGTTGACGATCCCGGCGGCGGGCGGTGTCGACAGTACGGCGCTGATCACCGGCAGCTACTCCGACGGTAACGACGGGGTGGTCCTCAAAGGGGTGGATAAAAAGCTCAGCGACCTGAAAGGAATGTCGGTGTATCTCCCGGAGCTGTCGGTATCCCACTATCTGCTGGTGCGCGGCCTGGAAAAAGCCGGGCTGCAGGAAAAAGACGTCAAGGTGGTGAATACCTCCGATGCCGATATCGTCTCGGCCTTCGGCACCAGCGGCGTGCGGGCGGCGGTGGCCTGGAATCCACAGCTGTCGGTTATCAAAAAGACCCCGCAAACCAGCGAAGTGTTTAGCTCCTCGCAGGTGCCCGGCGAGCTTATCGACATGATGGTGGTGAATACCCAGACCCTGAAAGATAACCCCGCGCTGGGCAAAGCCCTGACCGGCGCCTGGTTTGAAATGATGGCCAAAATGAAGGCCGGGGATAGCCAGGCGTTGAGCGCCATGGCCGCCGACGCCGGTACCGATCTTGCCGGCTACCAGGCGCAGCTGAAAACCACCCATCTGTTCTGGACGCCTGCCGACACCCTGGCGTTTATCTCCTCGCCGGATCTGGCGAAAACCATGCAGCGAGTGGCGCAGTTCTCGTTCGATAAAGGCCTGCTGGGTGAAGGGGCGCAGAGCGCGGACTTTATCGGCATGACCTTTCCGGGAAATGTCACCCTCGGCGATGCCGCCAACCGCAAACTGCGCTTTGACGACAGCTACCTGAAGCTGGCCGCCGCGGGCCAGCTCTAATGATTGCCGCCGGGAGACCACGCCATGCGCCACATTAACCGTTATCCCCAAAAGGGGATGCGCCTGACGCTGATGCTGCTGCCTTTTGTCGTGCTGATCGCCGCCTGGTTTATGGGATCGGCGGTGCGGCTGGAAGCCAATCCGCAGGACAAGTTGCTGCCAGGCCTGTCGCAGATGGTGGCAGCCATTGACCGGATGGCGTTCACCCCGGACAAACGCAGCGGCGAGTATCTGCTGTGGGCCGATACGCTGATCAGCCTGAGCCGTCTGCTGACGGGCCTGGCCGTCTCGTCGCTGATCGGCCTCGGCATCGGCATCGCCGCCGGCGTCTTTCCGATGTACCGCGCGGCGCTGTCGCCGCTGCTGACGGTAGTGTCAATGATCCCGCCGCTGGCGATCCTGCCGGTGCTGTTTATCGTCTTTGGCCTGGATGAGCTGTCGAAAGTGATGCTGATCGTCATCGGTATTACGCCGATGCTGGCGCGCGACCTGGAGCAGCGGGCGCAGGAGATCCCGGCGGAGCTGTTTATTAAGGCGCAGACCCTCGGCGCCAATAGCTGGACCCTGGTGCTGCGGGTGGTGCTTCCCCAGCTGCTGTCGCGGCTGATCACCTCCCTGCGCCTGCTGCTGGGCTCGGCATGGCTGTTCCTCATCTCCGCCGAGGCCATCTCCGCCACCGCCGGGCTGGGGTACCGCATTTTCCTGGTGCGGCGCTATATGGCGATGGACGTGATTATTCCCTATGTCATCTGGATCACTTTGCTGGCATGGCTGATGGATCTGGCGCTGCGCCAGCTGCACAAGGCCTGTTTCCCGTGGGCGGAAGGAGGTCGGGGATGAGTTTTATCGACATCAAAAACATCTGGCAGGAGTACGGCGACCACGTGGTGCTGGAGCGCATCAATCTGCAGGTGAAAGAGGGCGAGTTTTGCTCGATGGTCGGCGCGTCCGGCTGTGGTAAATCGACCTTTCTGCGCCTGCTGCTCGGTCAGGAAAAACCGACCCGTGGTGCCATCCTGCTCGACGGCCAGCCGCTGGCGGCGGAGCCGGACCGCAGTCGTGGTGTGGTCTTCCAGCGCTATTCGGTGTTTCCGCATCTCAACGTGCTGGATAACGTCGCCATCGGTCTGGAGCTGCCGGCGTCCCCGCTGCTGGGGCGCCTGTTTGGCGGCAGAAAGCGCGAGGCCCGGCAACAGGCCCAGCGGATGCTGGAGAAAGTGGGCCTGGGACACGCCCTGGATAAATACCCGGCGCAGCTCTCGGGCGGGATGCAGCAGCGGCTGGCCATTGCCCAGGCGTTCGTGATGCAGCCGCGGGTGCTGCTGCTGGACGAGCCCTTCGGCGCGCTGGATCCCGGCATTCGCAAGGATATGCATGCGCTGCTGCTCCAGCTGTGGAGCGAAACGCGCATGACGGTGTTTATGGTCACCCACGACCTGGCGGAAGGCTTCAACCTCGGCACGAGGCTGCTGGTGTTCGACAAAGTGCGCATCGACCCGCAGGCGCCCAACGCCTGGGGAGCGCGTATTACTTACGACATCCCGCTCAATGAAGCGCGGATGGCGCAGCTGGCCGCCGGTAGCGACACCAACGTTTACGCATTAAGGAGATAAATTGATGACTGAATTGCTTCACTCCACCCCCAGCCTGCGCGAAGAGCAGCTTCCCGGCGGGGCGCACACCTCGCTGATTTTGCGCAAAGGGCAGATCCTGCGCCTGACCGATATCGACGGCGGGGCGAACGTCAGCATGATGATGCTCAACCCCCATGAGAAAAGTGAGCGTCTGAACCTGCCGGATACCCTCAAGGGGCAGCATACCGCGCGTCTGACCGCCGGGCACTGTTTCTACTCCGATATGGGCCGGGTGCTCGCCGGGATCGTCGCCGACAGCTGCGGCTGGCACGATCCGTTCGGCGGGGTCCTTAACGCCGAAGAGACGCACGACAAATATGGCGCCGGACGCTACCAGGAATTACGCAATGGCTTCTACCGCAACGGCGTCGATAACCTGCTGGTGGAGATGGGTAAATGGGATCTCGGTCTGGAAGATCTGCTGATGGTGGTCAACTTCTTCAGCAAAGTCACCGTCGATGACCAGGGGCGCTTTCACTTTGTCTCCGGCAACAGCCGCGCCGGGGATTACGTGGAACTGTATGCCCCGATGGACGTCCTGCTGGTGCTCACCGCGCTGCCGCATCCCCAGGATCCGGCCACCGAGTATGCCCCCCGTCCGGTTCAGCTGAGCTGGTATCAGGCCGACGATGAAGACGCAGCCACCCAGGCGCTCCTGACCCGCGATGAGAACCAGCGCGCGTTCCGCAATACCCAACTTTTTACCCTGTAAGGAGGCGTTTATGACCCTTATCACCAGTAACCGACGCCCGGAAGAGGCCGTCTATCGCCATGTGATCCCCGCTGGGGAGCCGTGGCTGTTTGAGGTAAAAAAAGGGCAAACCCTGCGCCTGCTCGATCTCGAAGGCAACCAGGCGATTGATACCCTGTTTTACAACGCCGACAACCCGCGCGAGCGCTACGATGCGCAGCGCACGCTGCGCCGCCAGGGTAACGCCTACCTGACCGCCGGCAGCGTGCTCTATTCCAATCTTGGTCATCCGCTGATGACCATCGTGGCCGATACCTGCGGGCGGCACGATACCCTCGGCGGCGCCTGCGCCCAGGAGAGCAACACCGTGCGCTACGCTCTCGACAAGCGCTATATGCACAGCTGCCGGGACAATTTTCTCTGCGCCTGTCTGCACGATGGCCGTCTGCATAAACGCGATATCGGCGCCAACATTAACTTCTTTATGAACGTGCCGGTGACGCCGGAGGGGGGTCTGACCTTCGAGGATGGCATCTCGGCGGCGGGAAAATACGTGGAACTGCGCGCGGAGTGTAACGCCATGGTGCTGATCTCCAACTGCCCGCAGCTCAACAATCCCTGCAACGGCTGGAACCCGACCCCCGCCGAGGTGCTGGTATGGAACTGACCCGCTGGCAGCGCTGGCGTTTGCTGGCCTTTCGGCTGTTCGCCGTTCGCGCCGACCGCCTGAACCACACGCCGACGCGCCACCTTTAAGCGCCGGCTCTCCCGGGGACGACCTCAGGGGAAGACGAATTATTGCGGGACGACCCGCTTCGCTGTGAGTTCCGCTTATGTTTGATACCTTACTGATTGCTAACCGCGGGGCGATTGCCTGCCGCATTCTGCGCACCCTGCGCGCCATGCAGGTGAAGGGCGTCGCCGTTTACGCCGAAGCCGACCTGAGCAGTCTGCACGTCCGCGAAGCGGATGAGGCGCTCAGCCTTGGCGAGGGGCCGGCAGCGCAAACCTATCTGATGGTAGAGAAGATCATTGCCGCCGCGCTGCAGAGCGGCGCCCGCGCTATCCATCCCGGTTACGGCTTTCTGTCGGAAAACGCCGCCTTCGCCGAAGCCTGTGAGGCGGCGGGACTGGCGTTTGTTGGCCCGACTCCGCAACAGCTGCGAACCTTCGGCCTGAAGCATACCGCCCGCGCCCTGGCGAAGGCGGAGGGCGTTCCGCTGCTGGAAGGCAGCGAACTGCTGGCCGACAGTGAGGAAGCCTGCCGGGCGGCTGAGGCGGTGGGCTACCCGGTGATGCTCAAGAGCACGGCGGGCGGCGGAGGGATTGGCATGCGCGTCTGCCGCGACGCCCGCGAACTGAGCGAGGCGTTTGCCACGGTACAGCGGTTGGGGCAAAACAACTTCAGCGACGCCGGGGTGTTTCTCGAAAAATATATCGAACGCGCCCGCCATCTGGAGGTGCAAATCTTCGGCGACGGGAAGGGGGAAGTTATCGCCCTCGGCGTGCGCGACTGCTCGCTGCAGCGACGTAACCAGAAAGTGATTGAAGAGACCCCGGCGCCAAATCTGCCGGACGGGATGGCGCAGGCGCTGTGTAGCGCGGCCATTGCCCTTGGAAAAGCAGTGAACTACCGCAGCGCCGGGACGGTGGAGTTTGTCTACGACAGCGCGGCGCAGCGTTTCTATTTCCTCGAGGTCAATACCCGACTGCAGGTGGAGCACGGCGTGACGGAGCAGGTGTGGGCCGTGGACCTGGTGCACTGGATGATCGCCCTGGCGGCAGGGGATTTACCGCCGCTGAGCGAGCTGGCCGCCGGGCTACAGCCCCGGGGCCATGCTATTCAGGCGCGAATTTACGCCGAAGATCCTGGCCGCCAGTTTCAGCCTTCTCCCGGACTGTTAACCGACGTCTGGTTTCCACCGGCGGACGGCGCCACCCTGCGCATCGATCGCTGGGTGGAGGCCGGGTGTGAGGTGCCGCCGTTTTTCGACCCGCTGTTGGCGAAAGCTATCGTCTGGCGCCCCAGCCGCGATGAGGCGATCGCCGGCCTGGCGCAGGCTCTGGCAGAGACCCGCCTGTACGGCGTCGAAACCAACCGCCAGTACCTGCAGCAGATCCTCAGCTTTGCGCCGTTTACTGCCGGAGAACCCTGGACTCGCTGTCTGGAGCAGTTGCGCTACCGGGCCGATACCGTGGAGGTTCTGAGCGCCGGCACCCAGACCAGCGTCCAGGACTACCCGGGACGTCTGGGGTACTGGGCGGTGGGTGTACCGCCCTCGGGACCGATGGATGACCGGGCGCTGCGCCTGGGCAACCGTCTGCTGGGCAATGCCGAGGGCGACGCTGCGCTGGAGATCACCCTTAGCGGACCCACCCTGAAATTTAATACCGCCGTACAGGCGGTGGTCTGCGGCGCGCCGCTGGCCGTAACGCTCGACGGCGTCGACCAGGAGATGGACTGCGTATTCACTATTCCGGCGGGTGCGACCCTCAGGCTGGGGGCGATAAGCGGGCCAGGGGTCAGAAGCTATCTCTGCCTGCGCGGCGGCATTCAGGTGCCGGATTATTTGGGCAGTAAAAGCACCTTTACCCTCGGTCAGTTTGGCGGCCACGGCGGACGGGCGCTGCGCGCCGGCGACGTGCTGCATCTTGCACCTCCGGCTGAGACCACGGAAAGCGCGGCGCTTCCTGCAGGGTTGCGCACTAAGCTTGCGGCAGTGCGAACGCTGCGGGTGATCTATGGTCCCCACGGCGCGCCGGAGTTCTTTGCCCCGGCGTATATGGCGACCTTTTTTGCCACCGACTGGGAGGTGCATTTTAACTCCAGCCGCACCGGCGTGCGCCTGATCGGGCCCAAGCCGGTCTGGGCCCGCGACAGCGGCGGCGAAGCCGGGCTGCATCCGTCGAATATTCATGACAACCCCTATGCCGTGGGGGCCGTGGATTTTACCGGCGATATGCCGGTGATCCTCGGGCCGGACGGCCCAAGCCTCGGGGGCTTCGTCTGCCCGGTGACGGTGATCGAAGCCGATCTCTGGCAACTGGGCCAGCTTAAGGCGGGGGATAAAGTGCGCTTTGTGGCGGTGGACGTCCCCACCGCCCGGCGACTGGCGGCAGGCCGTCGCGCGGAGCTGGCGACCCTGCAGGCGCAGGACGTTGCCTGGCAGCCTGTGCCGCTTACCTCGCCGGTGGTGATGACCTGCGGCGACGCTGACAAACGCCTGGTGGCGCGCCTCTCCGGCGATACCCATCTGCTGCTGGAGGCCGGTGAGGCGGAGCTGGATCTGGTGCTGCGCTTTCGCATCCATGCCCTGATGCAGGCCCTTGAGGAGCAAGCCCGGGAAGGGATCATTGATATCACGCCGGGGATCCGCTCCCTGCAGCTGCATTACCAGCCGGAAACGCTGGCGCTGGAGACCCTGCTGGCGTGGGTCCGCGAGGAGTGGGCCACGGTCTGCATGAGCGACGATCTGCAGGTGCCTACACGGGTGGTGCATCTCCCGCTCTCCTGGGACGATCCCGCCTGCCGCAAGGCGATCGACAAATATATGACCACCGTCCGCCCGGACGCCCCCTGGTGCCCAAGCAACCTCGAGTTTATTCGCCGGATAAACGATCTCCCGGATGAGCAGGCGGTGTGGCAAACGGTGTTTGACGCCAGCTATCTGGTGATGGGGCTCGGCGATGTCTATCTCGGCGCACCGGTGGCTACCCCCCTTGATCCGCGCCATCGGCTGGTCACCACCAAATACAACCCGGCGCGAACCTGGACGGCGGAAAACTCGGTGGGCATCGGCGGAGCGTATCTGTGCGTTTACGGCATGGAAGGCCCGGGTGGCTATCAGTTTGTCGGCCGCACCCTGCAGATGTGGAGTCGCTATCACGAGGTGGCCGATTTTGCTGGCAAGCCCTGGCTGCTGCGCTTTTTCGACCAGTTGCGTTTCTATCCGGTCTCGGCGGAGGAACTGCTGGAGATTCGCCGCGATTTCCCACTCGGACGCTACCCGCTGCGCATCGAGCACAGCACGCTGCGGCTGGCGGAGTACCAGCAGTTTCTCGCTCGCGAGGCGCAGAGCATTAGCGCATTTCGCGACCATCAGCAGCGGGCGTTTAACGACGAGCGCGAGCGCTGGATCGCCAGCGGCCAGGCTCATTTCGACAGTCAGGAGAGCGCGACAGAAGAGGCGGGCGATGCGCCGCTGCAGCCGGGGGAACAGGGGGTGGAAAGCCCGGTATCCGGCAATCTGTGGCAGGTGCAGACCGCGGTGGGCCGCCAGGTACGTGCCGGCGATGTGCTGGTGGTGCTTGAGTCGATGAAAATGGAGATCCCGTTGCTGGCGCCATGCGATGGCAGGGTTCAGCAAGTCAATGTGCAGCCAGGCAGCGCGGTGCGTGCCGGGCAGCGGGTGGCAGTGATTATTGAGGAGAAGGCATGATGCAGCAGACGTTTGATTTACGCCTGGCGACCCTGGCGGCGAACTATCGTAACGGCAACACCACCCCGCGCGCCCTGCTGGCGGCGATCCGCCAGCGGGCGGAAGCGCTGAATCCCGAGTTTAATCTGTTTATTCATCTCCTGAGCGAAGCGGAGCAGGCGCCGTTTCTGGCGGCGCTGGAAGGCCATTCGCCAGAGACGCTCCCGCTGTACGGGGTGCCGTTCGCGATCAAAGATAATATTGACCTTGCGGAGATCGTCACCACCGCTGCCTGTCCGGCGTTTGCTTACCGGCCGACGCAAAGCGCGACCATTGTCGCTCAGCTGATTGCCCTGGGGGCGGTGCCGGTGGGCAAAACCAATCTCGACCAGTTTGCCACCGGCCTGAACGGGACCCGTTCGCCGTATGGCCGCTGCCGCAACGCGTACCATCCCGCTTATCCCTCCGGCGGCTCCAGCGCCGGCTCCGCGCTGGCGGTAGCGCTGGGCGTGGCAAGCTTCGCGCTGGGGACCGACACCGCCGGCAGCGGTCGCGTCCCGGCCGGGCTGAATAACCTGGTGGGGCTGAAAGCGACGAAAGGGGTGATCTCTACCGCTGGAGTGGTACCTGCCTGCCGGACGCTGGACTGCGTGACCTTTTTCAGCGCCACCGCCGACGAGGCCAGCCAGCTGCTGGCGCTGGTTGCCCGATCCGATCAGCAGGATAGCTACAGCCGCCGCAATCCCCAGTGGAACAGCCGTCAGGCCTTCGGCAGGCCGTCCGCCGGGTTTCGCTTTGGCGTCCCGCGGGAGCTTAACTTCCTCGGCTGCCGCGTCAGCGAAGCGCTGTTCGCCCAGGCCGTGCAGCGGCTGACGGCGCTCGGCGGCGTGCCGGTAGCGATCGATTTCGCGCCATTTCTGGCCGCCGCCCGCCTGCTATATGACGGACCATGGGTTGCTGAACGCTATGCGGTGGCTGGACCGCTGATTGAGCAGCAGCCGGATGCCGTGCTGCCGGTCATTCGCGATGTGCTGGCGAAAGCGCCTGATATCGACGCGACGGCGACTTTTAAGGCGATGTATCAGCTGCAGGGGTATAAAGCGCAGTGCGATGCCATTCTCGAGACGCTGGACTGCGTGCTGACGCCAACCGTTCCGCGCCCGGTAACGCTCGACGAGCTGGCGGTGGAGCCCATCGCCCGCAATGCCGACCTGGGCTACTACACCAACTTTATGAACCTGCTGGACTATGCGGCGGTGAGCGTGCCGTGCGGGTTTATGCCCGACGGACTTCCCTCCGGCGTCACGTTGTTTGGCCGGGCCTTTACCGATCAGTATTTGCTGAGCCTGGCCGACGCCTTCCAGCGCGCGGAGCGGCTACCGCTGGCAGGCGGCGCGCGGCTGGAAAGCCCGCCGCCTGCGCATCCCGCGGGTCATGATCGGATGGCTCTCGCGGTATGCGGCGCGCATATGTCCGGCCAGCCGCTGAACGGTCAATTGCTGGCGCGGGGCGGCAGGCTGCTGCAGGCGACCCACAGCGCGCCGCGCTATCGGTTGTATGTCCTTCCGGATGGCAAGCGCCCGGCGATGGTGCGTGACGAGCCAGAGGGGGACGCGATAGCCGTGGAAGTCTGGGAGATCCCCAGCGCCGAGGTGGGGTCGCTGCTGGCCGCCATCCCCGCGCCGCTGGGGCTGGGACAGATTGAGCTGGCCGACGGCCGCTGGGTGACAGGCTTTATTTGCGAAGCCGGAGGGCTGGGCGCGGCCACAGAGATCACCGCCTGGGGCGGCTGGCGTCAGTGGCTGGCCAGGTAAACGGGAAACCCTCTGCGGTAGCGCCGCAGAGGGAACCCTCGCTTATAACGGGCTGTTCTCATCGAGCAGGGTGACGCTCCAGACGCGGGCGTGCGTGTCATCGATGCGATAGTAGCTTTTCACGCTTGCCGTACCGCCGATGGCGTAGCCCACCAGAGCGACAATGTTGAGCTGATGCCCTTGCTTATCGGTAAACGCATAATACTCATCCAGCACATAACCGCTGGCGCTGGCCGCTGATTCCAGACGATCGTCCCTGGCTTTCAGGTCCGGGGTATAGTCGGCGATGGTTTTCCCCACATAGTTTTTGGCGACGTCCTGCTTTTCGTCATCGCTGACGATAAACGCCGCACTGGCAGGAAAGTGCTGAACCACCTCAGCCAGGGTTGGTTTCGGCGCAGCAGAGGGGAATAACGTATGATCGATGGTGTAGGCCTGTAGCCAGCAGGAGAATAACGCCGCTTCCGCCGCACGGCCATCCGGGTCGGAAAGCCCGGGCAGCGCATCGACGGTCTCTCCCGCTTTACGCAGCGCAATGAAATCGGCACAGGAAGAGACCCGTGCCTGATTCTGATCGCTCAACACCAGCGTCAGGGGAGACTGGTTAATCTCAAGCTCGCCCGCCGCCAGCCCCGGCGTGCTGAACAATAACGTCACCGCCATACCGATAAAATATTTCATCACATAGCCTCCATGAATATCGACGTATCCTGATCCGAGGTGACAGGGAAAGCAAGCGATGGATGATGTCTTTTCCACACGTCCGGGCAATGGCTCATGCCGCCAGCTAGCAGGATCGCGCCTTGTCCACGCGCGGCCATCCGCGCAGAGACCGCTTTGATGGCGGCATACCCGGGTATTTATCGACACGGTATGCCAACAGCTGGCGTCATCCCCGCTGTGGCAGGGCGAGTTGAAGCGATAAGCAGGGGTTGCCGATGGCGCGGGGAAGCACAAGGCTTCGAAGTAGTACGGAACAATAAATTAATCTTCGGCCAGATAATGCCCCTGCGGACTTTCTTCGTGCAGTAAGAAGGTTCAAATCTCTCGAGTTAATAAAGAATAACAAATACTAAATTGATATTAACGTTTATCAAAAAAGCCATTAATATCGCCAGCATGGAGGAATTATGAATTTAATTGATAACGTTAAGAGTGAAGAGCTACAGAATATTCGTTTTGTTTTAACTGATATGGATGAAACGCTGACTTATAAAGGCAGGCTGCAGGCCAGAACCTATCAGAGTCTGGAAATGCTACAACATGCGGGCATTAAGGTGATTCCGGTAACGGCGGCCTCTGCCGGCTGGGCCGATCAGATGGCGAGAATGTGGCCTGTTGATGGAGTCATCGCTGAAAATGGAGGATTATTTCTTACCAGAAATACCATCGAACATGGCATTAACAGGTACTTCTGGCATGAAGACAAATATCTTCTCAATCGAGAAAAAATCAGCCACATTCTTCTCAAGATTCGCCAGAAATACCCCTGGGTTGAAGTGTCTGACGATCAGGATTTTCGCCTGACGAGTATTGCTTTCAAACTTCCCAAAAATCATGAGCAGACCAGACAGCTCATTGACGAATTAGCGGAAAATAAATGCAGCTATACCATTAATAATCTATGGGTACTGGGGTGGTTAGGGGGGTATGACAAACTCGTCATGAGCAGAAAGGTGTTAAAGCATTTTTACGCACTGGAAGAATCAGATGAACAGGCATCGGTTTTCTACAGTGGTGATTCGCTCAATGACGCCCCCATGTTCAGCTACTACAGCAAAACGTTGGGAATGAACACGATCAACGACATAGCGCAAGTTATACCATCATTGCCGCGCTGGATAAGTCAATTTCCAGGTGGTGAAGGGTTTGTTGATGGCGCTAACAGAATTTTAAATGCTAAAAGGGCAAGTATCCGTTAAGTTGCCTTCTCCGCTCTGGCAGATGGCAACCGGGCAACAGGTCCGGTTGTTGTATGCGTTGGATAGAGAGCCTCATAGGGGACTTCCCGTTATCCAGGCGGACGCCATCCATGTTGAATGGCTCATCATTCTTGTTGCAAAAATGGGAACGCTTCAGTAACCTTGTCTCTTTCGGAGACAGGAAATGCTCGTCACTGATTCACTTCTTGCTTACACCCTCGCTGCTACACTGCTTACCCTGACGCCAGGTCTTGATACTGCTCTTATTCTCCGCACGGCGACTGCTGAAGGGGGACGCAAAGCCTTGCATGCCGCGTTAGGCATCGATCTCGGGTGCTTTATCTGGGGCGCGCTGGTGGCCTTTGGTTTAGGTGCGCTACTGGCGGTTTCTGAGTTGGCTTATACCTTATTGAAATGGTGCGGCGCGGGCTACCTTTGTTGGCTGGGCATCCAATTGCTTCTGCACCCGCGCCAGCAATTTAACACCACCCTGGCAGAATCCACTACCACCAGTAACTGGTTTCTGCGTGGGATGCTGGGGAATGTGCTTAATCCCAAAATGGGCGTTTTCTACGTTTCGTTTTTACCTCAGTTTATCCCCGCCGGGCATTCACCCGTCAGTTGGACCTTTCTGCTGGTCACTATCCATGTATTGATTGGGACGCTGTGGTCGTTAACGCTGATTACCGCCACTCGCTATGCCGCGGGCATCCTGAAAAAACCGGCCGTGGTGAAATGGATGGACCGGACGACCGGCTGCCTGTTTCTGATATTCGCCGCGAAGCTGGCGATGAGCCGGCGGTAACCATGCAGGGGCTCGCGCCCCTGTGTCAGTTGCCTTCTCAGCGCATTGGTATCACTGGCTAACTTTTATAAAGCCATTTGGCCAGTCGTTATTTTTTGTCAGTTTATTGAGCAGAAGCATTAGCTCATAATCGTTGCGTAAGTTAAATTTACTCATGACCATATATTTATGCGCATAGACCGTTTTCTCACTGATCATAAGCTCATCGGCAATTTGCGTTACCGACATCCCCTCATATAAACAGATCATGATGCGGATTTGCTGCGGTGACAATTTGGTCGGCTGACAGTCAAAACATGACGCGGGTGACTGTCGATAATTTGTCTGCTGCAGCCGGTGCCAGGCCGTATGTACTGCTCTACGTAACTGTCTCACGGAATGCCGGCGAGAGATAAAGATAATATCCTGAAAGCAAGAGGGGAGCGCAGAGGCTCGCATATCATCATCAACAAAACCAATCACAATGCCTTTTTTTCGCTTCTGTAGTTCAGGGCAGCAAATAAAACATTCGCCTGGACATAATGCCAGCACAATGACGTCTGCTAGCTGAACGCTTTCTGACGTAAAGTTAAAATTGAAATCAACTGTAGTATTGTGTTGGGAAAAGAAATCACTAAAAAAAAAGGTCAGACCACATTGGAAGAGGGTATCCGACTCTTTTATTACAATATTAACCATTTACCATACCGAAACATATTTATTAAGCGCTCCTGCATTCGGGTAATGATAGACGCAGCACATTATTTCACCCTGTTAGCTTCCTGAAGGGGATGATGACTAACGCGCCTATGACCCTCTATAGCCAGCGCCCCATCAGTTGTATTGCATTGTTAAAACGACGACGGCGCGAATGGAACCTGGTGTCGGCCTTCCCGCCACGGAGGTCACCATGGCTTTCATCGGTATCGTCGCCGTTCTGTCTTCAGCTATATTTTGCGTGATGCTGGATCCGCTGCCCATCAACAGACCCGTTGTGGCATCAGACATCGCAATGGCCACGCGGGTTGCCGTGCCGCTGTTTTGGTAATAATTCACGCCCGCTTCCGGGTCAGGCGTTCCGCTAAAACGGGTCGTCACGCTCAGCGTGCCCGGCGGACAGCGGGTAAACAGGAGATGAAAAGTAACCGGATCGGAAGAAGACCCGGGGGTGAACATGTTTGTTGCTTGGATATTGCCAAGATCAACATTCATATTTTCACTACCACCGTTAAAGACGCAGGGCGCAGCGATAATACGCCCGGTGACTTTGATATCTACATTGTCTGCGGACATTGCAGGTAATACCATTGCGCATGCCATCAGCAAGATTAGTTTATTCATCTTCATTTAACAGCCTTTATTGATAGGTAAGACTCAGCGTTGCGGACGCATTTGCGATGCCGGTGGTTACCGTTGTATTGGTCTGATAGTAGCGTGCGGTTAACGGGAACATCTCCTGGCCGCCATTGGTTCTCTTCAGAACAAGATTATTGCCAAGGATTAGAGGGGTATTGTTATAAACCAGCTGCACGCCAACCCCCTGTGCGACGCCTGCGCTTCCCTGACCGGTTAACGCCAGCACGGTATTATCACTGACGTCAGGATTCTGTGCGCCGGAGAGCATGACGTTAATATTGGCTCCGGCATCACAGTCCAGAATGAGATTCTGCGTTTTCTGCGCATTAGCGGGGGTTAATCCCACCGTAGAACCAAACTCAGTGACCAAAACGTCACCCAGTTCAAATACAATATTCGATGTTGTCACCGCACATGCCACCTGGGTAATAGATCCTGCCCCCGCATTCACGGGAATCTCAGGCGCTTGTTCTCCGCCGAGATATTGCATCGTAAAGGCGACAAACGATGCCAGTTGCCCCGTTACTGAGCCAGAGGTAATATCACCAATCTTCCAGAATTGTATAACTGGCTGATAATCGTGAATAACCAGTTCTCCAGGGTTTGATGACCAACTGGACATTGAAGCGTTACCGCGGTCAATATAATCGGTGCCGCTAAACGTCGACGCGCCTGCTTTGGAGTTCATGTAAAAGCCAAAAGAAATACCCACCCCAGGCACATTGGTTTGATAAACGCGCCGCGCGCCGTACGTCGCGACATAGGGTAAAATAGCGCTTTTCATTCCTGAGCTTGACCCTTCATTGCCGGTGGTGACGCAGGTATAAGCATGTGCTAAGGAACCATATATCTCATTGCTTATTGCTTGCCCAACGGGAACATCGCGCTGAACAATAATATTGCCATAATCCACGGTATAGGGAGAGCCGATGTAAGTATAATCACAACAGAAGCCCGTCAATGGAAACAACAAAGCCAGCATTAATAATGCAGATCGGAAAAGTCGCATATCTATGCACCTGATTTAAAAATTTGGTTCAACGTTAACGGCAAACAGCATTATCGATAATCACATCGTTATTCTGCTTCGTCATGTTTATCGCGTAATAGACCCTGCAGGTGTTTGCGGATTGATTTCCCCATTTCACGATCAGGTTTACCTGGGGATCGAGCCCCGTCAAATACACCTGTCCGCTATCACCAACGATAAAGCTGCTTGGTTCTGCTCCTTCAATGCTGGCCATTGCGCCAAACGGCACTAACTGGCCGTTTCGCTGGGTCAAGGTCATCAACATGCGAACACCGACGCTTGCCCGATAGTTCGCCCTGACAATCGCGCCACGCGTAGGGACCACGGTTTTGACCGTTTGTTCTAACTCAACGTTAGCCGGTAATGTTTCAGTGATTAATGACACATCATTTTTGCGATAAGGCATTAAGTTAGAGGCAACCGTATATCCGCGATAATCGGTTGTCGCTCCAGTCATATTCTGGATGCCTACGCCGGCAGCCCCGGGGGCGGCAATCAGCACGTTGGTTTCGCCCAATGGTTGAGAGAACGTCACGCCATTGGCATGCGCAACCACGCCTCCCTGAATCCCATAGTTCAGACGATCGGTATTTTTGTCATAGCTGTACCCGGCGGTGATTTCACCATAGGTGCCGCGATAATCACCATTCATGTTGCCGGTATAGGCCACGTCGTGAGTGCCGTAACCCTGTTGAATATTCCAGTTGAGCGCATTATTCGGCAGAGCAACACCATTTAACCCAGCGCTGTGTGTCGTACCGTTATTCTTGCTGGCATTCATGCCATAGTTTGCCCATGTCTGCGGCAACAGTTTTTCCAGTGGAATACTGATATTCAGCGCCAGCATCTGGTTTTTATCGTCGCTCTGGGGTGCGCTGTACGTTCCCGCGCCCCCATTCTTACTCAGAGTCCAGGTCAGGCCATAACTAATACTGTGCCAGTAGTTGTTATACCCAACGCTCCATGATTCCATCGCCTTACCTGAGTTCCAGTAATCTTCACGTGCGGCGTTCAGCATCAACGATCCCAGACGGTCTCCCAGCCCCTGGCTCAGCGTCAGCTCAGCACGGTTGCGGCGTCGGTCCTGAAGCGCATGACTGTCACCGTAAGAATCCAGGACCTCTTGCATGCCATAGTAGCCGCTGGTCGAATAGCGGTAGCCGGCAATCGCGAAGTTGGTGCCCGTTGCGGCAAAATTTTTACTGTATCGAGCCCGCCATGATTGCCCCCTGGTTTTCGGCATATTTTGCGGCGTGGACCAGCCCTGGGTGATGTCGCTGGAGATAGCGCCAAAGTCACCCATGTTTTTACCGACGCCCGCGGCGAGCGACTGGTACTTACTCGACTCCTGCAATCCGCCGTAAAACGTAAAGCCGTAGGGCAAGCCGAGAATAACGCTCATCTGAGCAAAGGGCGTTTTGTCCACGCTGCCGTTGTACGAACGATATTGGCCGCCCGTTAACGCATATTTTATTCGGCCTTCACGCTGTAATACGGGAAGGGAGGCAAATGGCACGCTAAAGTGCTGCTCGCTGCCATCAGCCTCTTTAATAGTGACATCAAGATCGCCGGCGCCTCCGGTAGGATACATGTCCGTGATTTCAAAAGCGCCCGGTGCCACAAAGCTCTGGTATATCTGATAGCCATTCTGGCGAATTATCACCTGGGCATTAGTCCGGGCGATCCCACGCACCACTGGGGCATAGCCCTTGAGGGAGTCGGGCAGCATGTCATCATCGGAAGCAAGTTGTCCTCCCCGGAAAGGCATACTGTCGAACACATCTGCCGGGGCAGAGCTGTCACCCAGCGTGAGCTGAGACTTTAACGGGATTATCGTACGTTGAGCATAGGTATAAACCGTCTTCCACGCATCATGACCCTGTGAATCTCGCGACCAGGTGGTGTAGTTTCTTAACCGCCAGGGGCCAATGTTCAGACCAGGACGCAGGTTGGCATACTGATTATCGCTGGTGCTGCTGTTGTTATTTTTGGCCCAGTTATTCGCCCCACTCAGACTGTAGTTGAGCAGGGCGGCGTTAATGCCTTGATCCAAGCGATCCGGTGGCACCGATCCGCGCGCTTGCGCTGAAAGTGCCGCTTGCGGAATGCTCAATACCAGACGTTGCATGGCAAACTGGAAATCCGTACTAGCCTTGGGAATCGCGGACAGGTTCGCACAGGATGTTTCACCCTTTAACGCGGGAAAAAGGCCCGTCTTGACTCCCCAGCTTTCTAATTGCTCAATGGATAAACAGGGGACTAATTTATCATCACCGCCAGGCTCTTTCAGCAACACAAACCTGATATCGCGGGTATCGACTAACCGATCGTCCAGGACGACATCGACATGATAATTCCCGGGGGCTTGCGCGCCAGATTCAAAACCAGAAAGATCGACTTTTTCTGTCCCTGGATTATCCAGTTCAACCAGTTCTGGGTTAAAAAAATCGCGACTATAGCTATTTTGTGTATTACCGAAGAGCGCGATGGTTATCAATAATGCCAACCGTGGAGACCGTGTTTTTATATAATCCATTGCCATCATCATAAATCCCACTCAGTGTCTTTGCGCCGGTCTACAGACTGGCTTTGTGTTCTGCCCCGGGACTGCCATAATCATTAATAATTTTGAATGTCACTGGCCCGCCCGTTACGCCGGAGGGTAAATCGAACATCGCGGTACTGCCGGGTAATACATAACTGACATCTGGTAATTTTTTACCTGATAGTGAAATCTCGTTAAAATTCATGACATGCTGAGTCGGATTGTTTACCTGTATCTTATTACCAACACGTTGCCAGCGTAGTTTATCGACCTGTTCTTCAGGGGAGGCGCCTTTCATCGCCGCCGGACGGTAGATAAGTTTAATTCTGGTTTTAATGGCAATTTGCAACGTATTGTCAACCTTAGCTGCGGAGGGGATGGCTTTTATATTAAGCCAAAACAAGCTCTCTTTATCCTGAGGTAAGGCTCCGGTGGCAACAATGCGCTCGACGTTTTGTTGGCCATTATTTAGTCGATATAGTGGTGGCGTAATGATAAAAGGCGCCTTTTCGCCACCCCCCCCAGGTGTTTCGATCCACGACTGGATAAGGTAAGGGGTTTTATCAGGGTTATTTATGCCAATCGAGGCTTCTTTTTTATTACCATCAAAAATGACGCGCGTACCACCAATAACGACACCGGCCTGAGCAACGGATACGCCAATACTCAATATCGTGATGGTAAGCAAGATACTGCCAAGAACATTCATTTTAGACCTCTGAAATATGGGGCCGTATCGACCCCATCAGCATTTCTTGAAAGAAAATTAGTTATATACAATGGAGAAGTTAGCAACAGAGTTGGCCGTACCCGGCGTTACTGATGCCGTGGTGGAGATATATTGCGCATAGAATTTCAGCGTATTGTCCTGGGTACTGCTAAGTATGTAGTTATAGCTGTTCTCACCGTGCAAAGGCAGGTCGACTTTATCGGCGGTCATCAGGTTAATCGCCACCCCTGACGCCGCACTGGAGGTTGATGTATCAATAGCCAGCAGGTTAGGGTTGGTCAGATCGGGGGTGCCATCAAAGCGTACTTTGGTCGAAGTCACCGTGGTTGGGCAGTTTTTAAGTACGATATTAAAATCCTTTGCAGCCGCTTTTGTGCCACTGCTCGCAAATTCAGTTTTATAAAAGTTACCGAGATTGACCTGCTGGTTTTGCGATGCCACATCGACTTCACAGGCAGTATCCAGAATATTGCCGACGAAATTCACGGTGCCAGCGGCAGCAAAAGCGTGAGACATAGACAGCGCTGCAGTTGCGGTCAAGGCAACTAAAACAAGACTTTTTTTCATTACTTTGTTTCCTTATTAACTTTATTTGCCATTTATATTCAGGCAATAGGGTGCCGATGAGCGTTACACTCTTTTTGTACCAGTGCCTTAATTTTCACTGTGCAGCATGGCAGCCATAAATAATTACGGTAAGACCATGAACTGTTCTGCTGACTGGCTAAAATTTATCTAATCATTTTCTTAAACTCAAATGTTTTGTGGGTCTATAAGTAGACTCCCACTTAACGAATAAGCAACATTTCTTCTTTTTTATCATGCTTATTAAGGTCCGGTCTATTTTTAGACTCAAAGATCATGGGACACAAAATCAATAACTTAGAATGCATCTTTTGAGCGGTCTACTTTTAGACCCCAGGCCAATATTTCGCGGCTTCTTAATTTTTAAGATAATTCTTCGGTCGATCAATAAAGCGATCACAGTTGAGGAATTGAGGCTGCATATGAACACGCGCTTAACCACCCCGGAAAACCAAGATAAATCAATTACCCTGGAATTAAAGCCATTCCGGCACATCGAGACTCTGATAAAACATGTGTTACCAGCAGCAGAAAGGGTAGTGATCGGCAGAGGTGAGGTCGTGCATTATTATAAAGATGATATCCGGCAATGTTTTTTACTATTGCAAGGTAGCGTCGCGCTGCACCGTCGCGGCGATGGCATTGTATTAAATTCTGAATCATCACCGTTTATTCTGGGCGTGAGTAGTCAGTTTTCCTCAGAGCATCTTTATGTGAGAGCGCTGGAGACGTCAGAGATCGCCCGGGTGTCACTGGATTGTTTTAATCACATCGTGGCGCAACTGGATCTATGGGAGCATTTTTCGAAACTCCTGATTTACACGGCCTCCCGGGTGTATGAACATTGCGCACAAATCTCGCAGATGTCGGCTTATGACATCATCCGCTTTCAGCTGGTTGAGCTTATGCAAGAGCCGGATGCGATACGGCAACAAATTACGGCTGCAACCTATATTAAAAGCCGAACCTATCTTTCACGGAGCGGGATTATGCGGATTCTGGCAGAGCTGCGAACCGGGAAGTACATCACGATGGAACGGGGTATACTCCTTGATATCAACCATCTGCCTCGAAAATACTGACGATGAGGATACCCGCAACAGGAAGTCAGGCTATAATCAGACAGGTCAATCTTAAGGTTATCGGTTATGTCCTCTTCAGCAAAACCTCACAAAGGTTCACCCTACGCGCAAGAGCTGATTTCTCACTTACAGCCATATTGCACGCCACGTAAAACTGAAAGAGGGGAGCAACTGGATTTCAAGGTGAATGGCCAGGGGATGTGTTACCTGATCCTTGAGGGAACCGTAGCGGTTTATCGCCGAAACGATAATATGATGCTGTCCACTGCGCGCAGTCCCGCCGTGTTTGGTCTTGCCAATCTGACGGATATTTACTTCGATGATTACATTAAAACTATCAACTCCTGCGTGATTGGCGAGATCTCCACCGCTCGTGTTCATGACATTATTAAAGAAAAGTCGTTATGGGGGCTGCTCTCAATGCAACTGATGTTTGTGTATGGCCGACTTTACAACAATGTGATGCCGCAGGGCGCA
>ENA-OWNV01000075-OWNV01000075.1-gut-metagenome-genome-assembly--contig:-NODE-75-length-51310-cov-12.436086_pt1 | contig 51310 bp, 52 predicted proteins | sample MGYA00248253_ERZ651784 | MGnify/ENA primary metagenome ERZ651784 (study PRJEB26908, sample SAMEA4031709) | gut metagenome | biome: gut; feature: normal infant; material: stool | place: China | collected 2015...
CAAAATGACGAAAGCAGGTATGCCTGAAAGCGTGCGTATTGCCTGAAAACACAACCCGCTACGGGGGAGACTTACCCGAAATCTGATTTATTCAACAAAGCCATATTTACGATGAGATGTGCCTGCGGGGTAAACCTAAAATGGTGGCCATTGGCGCGCTGATGCGGAAACTGGTGCACTGGTGTTATGGCGTCCTGAAGACCGGAACCGTTTTTAATGACGAAAGCCTGAAACAAGTACTGTCAACCTGACTGTACCAGGCTGGCATTAAACTCAAGGTAACGCTCACAGCAGTAAGTGAGCGCAGTCCGCTATGAGCGATCTACGGACATTGCTAGCAGCATTAGGTGTGAGTCAACAGGGAGCTTGTCAGCTCACGCTACCGGAGGATATGATAAATGGGGAATTGAGAAATTTAAAATTTCAATATAAACAAACAATTATCTTCTTAGCGTACGTTTCCGTTCCATTACCCTCAACCCCAAATAAGATAATTCTGCCAGAAGCAAAACAATCAGGATGTGAGATAGAAAATGTATAAGATTGATCGGCAAAACAATAGCCTCAAGTCGCTCATGGAAGTCTCTTTTAGCAGTCTTGGTTTTCGCGAACGCGATCATTTGCAAGAGTGGCTGGCAAACAATCCTCAAGCGTTGACTAAGAAAGATGATAAAGAGGACGAACTTTTAATTATTCAGAAAGAGTTTGCTGGTTTTGATGAGACTAACGAACGTCTCGATCTGCTGGCTATCGACAAAAAAGGCAACTTGGTCATTATCGAGAATAAACTTGATGATTCAGGGCGTGACGTGGTCTGGCAGGCGCTGAAGTATGCGGGTTACTGCGCCAACCTTCGTCAGGAAAGCGTTGTTGAAATTTTTCAGCTTTATCTTACACAACATGAACCCTCGGAAATCCGCCCTGCGGCAGAAGTTATTGCAGAATTTATGGGCTGGGAAAGTTTGAAAGAAGGTGTGCTCAATCGAAAAGGGACACAGCGCGTTATCATGGTAGCGGCGAATTTCCGCAAAGAAGTTACCAATACTGCACTATGGCTAATGCAGTTTGGCATCCGAGTGCAATGCTTCAAAGCGACGCCGTACCTCTTTGCCGAGGATGTTTTTGTCGATATACGGCAGGTCATTCCGACTCCTGAAGCGGAATCCTACATGATTGGAATGGCGCAGAAAGAGGCAGAAGAGCAGTCCACCTCAAGCAGTAGCGAACTGCAACAACGACATTATTTACGCCGTGAGTTCTGGTCGTTAGCACTGGAAAAATTCCGTACCAGCACATGTTCATTATTTAACAACCGAGCACCTACGACAGACCATTGGCTGGCAGCGGGTTCGGGGGTTAGTGGCGTGCCTTTTGAAGTGATCTTCTCGCAAAAAGATGCTCGCATTCAGCTCAATATTTCACGTTCAGATGCGGTAGAAAATACATGGCTGTTTGAGCGTCTGTCAGAGCGCAAAACGCATATTGAGTCGCAGTTTGGTGGGATGCTCAATTGGCGACTACTGCCTGAGAGAAAAAGCTGCCAGGTTGTTTGTGCAAAAGCATTTGACGGCGGAAACAAAGAACTTTGGCCTGACATCATTAGCTGGATGATTGATGGTATGACCCGTCTGGAAAAAGCAATTCGCCCGAGCTTACAGGAGCTGGCGGTTGAGCTGAAAAAGTCAGGTCTGATCACCGAAGGTGGGGACGAGTAGTATTAAGTAGAGTGACCCTGACCCGTGATCCACGCAAACTGTAATTAACAACTTCCGCTCCTGGCACAAAGCAGACGTTAAAGTCTACACTTCCTGATGCCGCGTCAGCGGCATGGAGGCGCCAGATGAGGTTACATGTGTCTGTGGAGTCAAATGGCGCCGAAAGCCCGGCGTAGCCGGTTGCCGGGCTATAAATTCTGCCACCCTACCCCCTGCCCTGATTAGCCTTAACCCGCTAACAGCAATGAAGAAGTCAAAGTAATCCCTTTTAACCCCGGTGAGCGGGCTTTACGGCGTTTACGACGTAAAGGGCGTGATTTCCGGGGCCTTAGCGGCGGCAGCTTGCTGCTGACGCTTAGGGGGATGTTCTTCAGTTATTTCAGCGACACCAGGGAACTTAACACGGTAGTTGCAAAGCTATACCCGCTAAAAATGTCTCAGATGCCTCTGTACGCGGTCGGAGTGGACCCGACAAGGCGACAGCTGCAGCCGGGGCGTATCTCCGCGTTAGCGGGCCGGAGGGCCGCTTACGAGCGTGTACCAAAGAATTGCCCGCAGCTCTATCCACAGCGATGAAGAAGAATAGTTACAACACCCATCATTAAAAGCGATGTCTTTCCCCGGCCTTCGGCCGGGGGCGGCGGCGCTTTTCAGTGGTGGGGAGGGGCTCCTGGCCGGCAAACCGGCGCTGGTTTTTATGATGAATAACGTTATGAATGCTGTAACTAATTTGGTTCTCCGGTCGGGGCCCGTCGCGAAGCGATGGGAGCTCTCTCTGGTGTTGCCGAACCGGCGCGACCGTCAGGTCGCTGCAAGGGCGGGCATTCTCTGCAGCCTGTCCACAGGGCAGGCGATGAACAGGTTATGTGTTTACAGGATTTATTAAAGGATCTTTAAAAGAGGTACAGAGCTGGTGTTTAAAAGGAACCACGCGCCCTGAAAGCCCGACGGCATGTGCTTTGTGCGTATCACGGTTGTAGCCTAATGAAATACTCCCTTGCAGTTATATGTGGATAACAGAAATCGGCCGTCAGAAGTGACGCCGGCGATAACATTTAAGGCCACGTTGACGCCAGGAAGACCGGAATTATGGTGAGGAATGCAGGCCTGAAGATAAGATAATACGTAGTAGCCGGGCAACAGGCGTGCGAAAGCCTCCGGCGCCGGCCGGATTTTTTAAGGAAGGTAATGTTATATGGGCACAGTGGCCAGTCGCGTGTAGTTGTTCCCGCGCGACAGCAGCATGCGCTCCTGCACACGGCGCTCAACCTCACGCTTCAGCGCTTCTTTATCGCCCCTGAAGCGGCCGGTGGCGTATTCGCGGGTCAGTTGCTGACGCACGCGCGTCTCGATGTCATGACGCTGCCGTGATGCATCCCGCCGTGCAGTATCCCGCTTCCGGCCGTGAGATTTACGCTCAGCCTGATAGCTGCGAAAACGCTCACGCACGAACCGCCACGCTTTTGCGATCAGCTCGTCCATCTCCAGCGGTTTCAGTTTCTGCTTTTTGCGCTGCAGGTTTTCCCACTCCACACGGCTGCGGCGCGCGGCCACCACAGCCACCTCAGAAACGTCAAGCGCGGAAAACAGAGCCGGGGTGAAGGTGATATCGGTCGGGATGTTACAGCCGATCTGCGGGTCATATTCCGTCTGATAGGTGATGAGCCCCAGCTCCGCCAGAAACTTCAGCGCCCGCGTGGCACGGCTGACTGACAGGTTGCCGCTCCTTGACTCGGTGGCCAGTCCACACTCGATGGCCATATTGGTAATCGAGCGCTGCACGCGATTGGCCAGCGGATCATAGTGAAAACACATTGCCTGCAGTAGCGCGTCAATTGCACGCCGGCGCAACAGTGGTGGCATCCTGTGCCGCTTACCCAGCGAACGCAAAAACGCCACATGAATGGAAAAATCAAAACGGGACGTGAAGCCTTCGGCTTTCGCCATCAGCTTACGGCAGAACGGCAGGGTCTTTTTCCCTTCTCGCGGCGTGAAAACCGGGTTCGGGTTTTTAACCTGTGAATAGTGGTTTTGAAGGATATCAGTCACCGCTTCCTGCGCTTATGTTGCACGGAAGGAGCGAATGACACAGAAACTGATCTTGAAGTTTTCTGAGCATGTACATATACTCCCTGCATAGAGCAACACGTTCTATGCAGTTTATGAAGGCCCCGTTAATCTTTTCGTTCCGCCAAGATTGAAGAAGATTATCGGGGTTTTTGCTTTTCTGGTCCCGGGTAGATACCTCATCAGAACCAGTTCCCTGCCACCTTACGGCGTGGCACACCAAAAACTCTACTCTCGCAGCAATTTAACACTCATCGGGTAAAGGTTCAAGAAAGTAAGCCCATTAAGCTATGTTTCTGGCTAATGCTTCGCGGTGGATCAACCGGGACAGTACTTCAGCCTGTGTTAACCCATCGTCATGACACATTTTCATCAATATTTCTTTGAGCTGTGGTTCCAGAAACACTTTAACTTCTTTATGGGTGGCCCTTTTCTTTGCCACTGAAGATCGCTGTTTATCAGCAGCGCTAAGTGGGTTCCCTTTTCGGTAGGGACGTTTCGATGAGGAAGTAACTCCGTTAACGACCTGTGACATCTCTGCCTCCTCAAGCATTAAACCAAATACCTGGACAAAGATACTACATGTCTTTATAGGCAGCGAGAGCACACATTAATTTAATGTAAAATACATTTTCCTGTTGGCGCAGAAAAAATGTGTTCAATGTGATCGTTAGTACGATGAATACCAGTCAGTACCGCCATTCCAGCGGGACTGCCAGTGCCGCAGATAGTGTTGAGCAACGACTGGAACATCCCACACGACAAGCACGTTCTCTGAATTGACCCGATCAGCGGCTCGAGTGTAGTTAAAAGACCCCACTTCAACATTACGGCCGTCAGCAATAATGACTTTATCGTGCATGATTTTGTACTGCGACACTGTGCGAACCGGGATACCGGCATTGACCAGAAGATTCATGGCCGCCAGACTCGCCTTGTTTTGCCTGCCTGTATTGGCTTTCCAGTCCAGAACCACTTTCACATCGAGACCACGCTGTTTTGCCCTGACAAGCGCGCCGGCGACTTCGGGTGAGGTGAAGGAATAGCCCATCAGCCGGATTTCCTGCTGTGCAGAATTAATAGTCTTCAGGACCAGCTGCAGAGCCGTTCCTTCCGGCGAATACCCCGTCTCGATGCTGGCGGCATACACGGCCGGAACTGGTGCAAACAAAGACAGGCTGATAAGCCCGGACAGACAACATCTGCGGAGCGTACGGTTCATTTTTTTCACAGTATTTCCTTAACGGGTGTTTAAGAAACGCCGGGAGCGGGGAAACTGGCTTTTCCCCGTTCCCGGGGTTGGACAACGACGCGATGCGGAGGCGTCAGGATTTTGTGGTATGACGAAACCAGTAGCAGACGGGTCCGTCGCCGGTATCGTGGACAGATCCCAGAAACCAGCCATCATCATCCGGTGGCTCCGGTATCCAGCCACGGGCATCCGGGGCTTCATCCGTAAATCCGGCAGCGAAAGCTTCAGGCGCTTCATCGCGCATTGTCATCACAAAGCACTGGAGTTTATGGGTTCTGAGCCAGTAACTTAATTCTGCGGAAGTTTCACAGCCACTTCGTACCAGCGCAGGATGTGTCCAGTACCCCTGTTCATCACGTTTCACTTCAGCGGCGATAATCATTTTTCTTTCTCCTTGTGTTCGCTATGCTTTGTCGTTGATTTCATAACGGTTATGGATTTTTCTTCAGCACCGGCTTCCCGGTATTTCAGAAACTCTACGACCTTTCTTACCAGACTCTCCGAATCCCGATCGCGTAGTAGTGGAATGCCGGCCTGCCTCAGAACCTCTTCCAGCAGAATATCGCGCCGGATACGGTGTTTTTTCTGGTGTGAGGCATCATCCAGTTCAACTGCGCCGATGATAGCGAAGGTATGGATGTCAACGATGACCACATCGCAGTGCCACTGTGATGCCATCCGGAAGAGTTGCCACCAGGTCCGGGATCGTGGCCGGATATGGGGAGAGAGTGTGGCAATATCTGCCACCCGGACCTGAGGACACAACAGCCAGCGTGTTCGGCTGGTATGCCTCAGCAATGCCCGGAAAAAATGTTGTTCCCGTGGCGTCATCAGTGTGTCATTACCCACCCAGACCCGCTGGCGACACAACCGTTGCTCAGCCTCTGAGGGGCGAATACCCAGGGCTTTCAGTGACCTCAGAACCGGGGAAGTCTTCGTTACTGCGCGTCCTTTCAGAAGCAGCACCAGAAATCCCAGCAAACTCAGCACAACAACGGTACTGCCCGCCATCATTAATATCTTTGCCATGTATTTTATTCCCTGATGTTCCTTTCTTTCCCGATGCGTTTTCCTGTCGTCTTCCTCATCTTTCTGTCCCTCTTCTGATAAGGCAGAACTCTGCCGGCAGCCTGTCGAGCAACGCGCGGCGAAATACATTCGGCAGTCCTCTCCCGGCTACAACATGGGGTCTGACGCTCAGTGGAACGAAAACTCACGTTAAGCAACGTTTTCTGCCTCTGACGCCTCTTTTAATGGTCTCAGATGTCCTTTGGTCACCAGTTCTGCCAGCGTGAAGGAATAATGGCCGAGCATATTGATATGTCCGTGGCAAAGCGGGGAGAGGCGTGCGATATCTTCATCATTCAGTGTTTCACCCTGCGCCCGGAGATGATCCAGGGCTGCCTGCATATAAATAGTGTTCCATAACACGACGGCGTTAGTGACCAGCCCCAGTGTGCCCAGTTGATCTTCCTGACCGTCGGTATATCGTTTTCTTATCTCACCTTTTTGACCGTGACAGATGGCTCTGGCAACGGCATGGCGACTTTCTCCCCGATTAAGCTGGGTCAGAATGCGCCGGCGGTAATCTTCATCATCAATATAATTAAGCAGATACAGCGTTTTGTTGATGCGCCCCACTTCAATGATTGCCTGAGTCAGTCCGGAAGGACGTTCACTTTTCAGCAATGAACGGACCAGCACTGAAACCTGTACTTTGCCCAGCTTCAGGGAGCCAGCGGTCCGGATCATTTCGTCCCACTGAAGGACTATTTTTCGGGGATCTGATTGCCCTCTGGCAATATCATTCAGCACGCCATAGTCGGCATCATGGTCCATTCGCCAGAAAACCGAAGCACCGGCATCAGCCAGGCGTGGAGAAAACTGGTATCCCAGCAGCCAGAAAAGGCCAAAGACAAGTTCGCTGGCACCTGCTGTATCGGTCATAATTTCGGTTGGATTCAGCCCGGTCTCCTGTTCCAGAAGACCTTCCAGCACAAAGATAGAGTCCCTCAGCGTCCCCGGTATAACGATGCCATGAAAGCCGGAATACTGATCGGACACAAAGTTGTACCAGGTGATCCCTCTGTTATTACCAAAGTATTTGCGGTTCGGTCCGGCATTGATTGTTCTGACTGGCGTAACAAAGCGCATTCCATCTGCAGATGCCACTTCTCCTCCACCCCATATCTGTGCCAGTGGCAGCGTTGCCTGAAAATCAACCAGTCTGGCATTAGCGCTGGTGATAGTTTCAGCCCGCAGATAGTTCGCTTTTGTCCAGTTCAGCCGGTGTCGGGTCAGTGCAGGAACATTTGATCTGATCAGTGGTTCCAGACCGATATTGCAGGCTTCAGCCATCAGCACGGCGCTGATGCTGACGGGCAGATCATCAACTCTGGCACTGGCTTCACTAGCATGGAAAAACTCATCAGCAAATCCGGTATGGGCGTTAATTTCGAGCAGCAACTCCGTTAAATCCACCGGAGGGAGTAGATCACTGATCATTTTGCTCAGTCGTTTCAGACTGTCCGGCTCATCAAGACTGGCGAGGGGAGAAATTGTCAACCGGGGCTTCGGGCCAGAAACATCGAGTTCGACAGCCTCATTTTCGCAAAGACGTGCAGCAACCTGTCTGTAACGACTATCAAGCTGATGACCCAGAGATTTTATTGCTTCCTGCGGGTCTGTCGGGTGCCCCAAAGAACGATAAACCTTAATCCGGTTTGCCTGCCAGTCAGCACCCTGTAGTAATCTTGCACGAGGATCTCCCCACCGGTTACTGCCGGTAACGTAGACATCCCTCCGCCTCAGACTATCCTGCAGTTTACTGAGAAAGCAGAGCGTGTATCCCCTGCGGGTGATATGTTTTTCCTTGTTAATCACCAGCCGTTTCCATGACCGACTGATAATTTCCGTTGGTGCGTCGTCAAAAAACTGCCGCCGTGAGCTGAACTCCCGGCTGAGGTAGTCACAGGCATTCAGAGTGGTAACCCCGGCAGGTGCGGATGAAAATTTAACGGTATTCAGCAGATGGGGCAGGAAACGACGAACGCGCCCGTACTGCTCCACCATTTCTTCATGAAAATTATCGTCTGAGGGCCGGGCAATTTCACGGACAAGCGTGATGATTTCAGCCAGCTTTTGCCTTGGGATGTAGCTGAACACCTCAGCACGAATCGATTCGTCCGGTGTTTCTTCTTTCAGCAGGTACGAACATGCGCTGGCGAGCGCCAATGCAGATTTATCCAGATCCTTCAGCGAGCGGAGCCGTTTTTTCTGCCCAATCTTTCTGGCGTCACGGATGATAACGGCCAGCATGGCGTCCAGAACGTCCAATGCATCATCCAGCGCCAGCGTTTCCCATGCAAGGACAAAGGCAACCAGAACCGCCATCCTTTTCTGCGGTGACATCCTGGCAATATTGAACACCGAAGTCATACCAGCATAACGTGCGAGATTTTTCAGGCGCACAGCCGGGAGTGTACTCAGGTTTTCAGCATGCAGGCCAAAATCGTTCAGAGTTTTCCAGCGTTCAATTGCTTCATTAAACGCCGGACCACTGATGGTCACAGGGCCCTTTTTCAGTGATTCCAGTAAAGACAGGCGGCTGCAATCAGTTGGCCCCAGCAGCATCTCCAGCTGTGAACGCTGTTCGGCTGACGGTATCAGTGCCAGTTTGTTCCACAGGCGCAACGTCGCCTTTTCCCTTACCTCTGAAATCAACCGGGTCAGCGTAGTGGCTCCGGGGAGAATAATACGATGTTGCATAAGCCACCCTGTCGCCAGATCGAAAAGCAGGCCAGGACGTTCGTTGCTTATCCAGCTCCGGGTATATAAAAGACGGGTAAGGCGAAATGTCCAGGGCCAGGCAAATTCACGATACTGATAGTGCTGACGTATCAGCGCTGCATGCTCACGGCGGGTATTTTCCCTCTGACCGTATTCTGCAAGAACGGTGATATCACGAATCCCGAGCTGTCTGGCGGTAAAATGCCGGACGCCGGAAGGAATATGATTCATATCGGTGAGGAAGGTGCCCAGAAAACGGACACATCCAATTTGCAGGGCAATGCCCAGACGGTTGTGATCACCTCTGCTTTTTCCGATAAATTCCTTGTCTGCTTCATCAAGGTGAAAATATCGTGCCAGCTGAAGCTCATCCGGTTCACCGGTGAATCTGCCATAGCTTTCAGTCTGCTCAGTGGTCAGAAAGTCAACGGGCATATCGGCCTCCCTGCCTGACGGGCATTTAGTAACATTTTTCCAACCGTACGAAATGTTATAAATTATCGGACATCGTAAAACTGTTACATTAATATGTCTATTAAATCGTAAATTTGTAATAATAGACATGAGTTGTCCGATATTCGATTTAAGGTACATTTTTATGCGACTTTTTGGTTACGCTCGGGTCTCAACCAGTCAGCAGTCTCTTGATCTTCAGGTCAGAGCACTCAAAGACGCAGGTGTGAAAGCAAACCGTATATTTACCGATAAGGCATCCGGCAGTTCAACAGACCGGGAAGGGCTGGATTTGCTGAGGATGAAGGTGGAGGAAGGTGATGTCATTCTGGTTAAGAAGCTCGACCGTCTTGGCCGCGACACTGCCGATATGATCCAACTGATAAAGGAATTTGACGCTCAGGGCGTGGCAGTCCGGTTCATTGATGACGGGATCAGTACCGACGGTGATATGGGGCAAATGGTGGTCACCATCCTGTCGGCTGTGGCACAGGCTGAACGCCGGAGGATCCTAGAACGCACGAATGAGGGCCGACAGGAAGCAAAGCTGAAAGGAATCAAATTTGGCCGCAGGCGTACCGTGGACAGGAACGTCGTGCTGACGCTTCATCAGAAGGGCACTGGTGCAACGGAAATTGCTCATCAGCTCAGTATTGCCCGCTCCACGGTTTATAAAATTCTTGAAGACGAAAGGGCCTCGTGATACGCCTATTTTTATAGGTTAATGTCATGATAATAATGGTTTCTTAGACGTCAGGTGGCACTTTTCGGGGAAATGTGCGCGGAACCCCTATTTGTTTATTTTTCTAAATACATTCAAATATGTATCCGCTCATGAGACAATAACCCTGGTAAATGCTTCAATAATATTGAAAAAGGAAGAGTATGAGTATTCAACATTTTCGTGTCGCCCTTATTCCCTTTTTTGCGGCATTTTGCCTTCCTGTTTTTGCTCACCCAGAAACGCTGGTGAAAGTAAAAGATGCTGAAGATCAGTTGGGTGCACGAGTGGGTTACATCGAACTGGATCTCAACAGCGGTAAGATCCTTGAGAGTTTTCGCCCCGAAGAACGTTTTCCAATGATGAGCACTTTTAAAGTTCTGCTATGTGGTGCGGTATTATCCCGTGTTGACGCCGGGCAAGAGCAACTCGGTCGCCGCATACACTATTCTCAGAATGACTTGGTTGAGTACTCACCAGTCACAGAAAAGCATCTTACGGATGGCATGACAGTAAGAGAATTATGCAGTGCTGCCATAACCATGAGTGATAACACTGCTGCCAACTTACTTCTGACAACGATCGGAGGACCGAAGGAGCTAACCGCTTTTTTGCACAACATGGGGGATCATGTAACTCGCCTTGATCGTTGGGAACCGGAGCTGAATGAAGCCATACCAAACGACGAGCGTGACACCACGATGCCTGCAGCAATGGCAACAACGTTGCGCAAACTATTAACTGGCGAACTACTTACTCTAGCTTCCCGGCAACAATTAATAGACTGGATGGAGGCGGATAAAGTTGCAGGACCACTTCTGCGCTCGGCCCTTCCGGCTGGCTGGTTTATTGCTGATAAATCTGGAGCCGGTGAGCGTGGGTCTCGCGGTATCATTGCAGCACTGGGGCCAGATGGTAAGCCCTCCCGTATCGTAGTTATCTACACGACGGGGAGTCAGGCAACTATGGATGAACGAAATAGACAGATCGCTGAGATAGGTGCCTCACTGATTAAGCATTGGTAACTGTCAGACCAAGTTTACTCATACTGAAATAATTGGGGGGTGATTACCACCGTAAATTTTTCCCAGACGGTAAAAAGAATTACAGACTTTTATCAACTAAAAAAGTGGCCTGAATATCAGCACTACCGTCAATACCATTTCAGTAAATCAGGATAGGGAAAAATTGGCAAACCCAGTTCTTCACTTGCTCTGCGGGTTCTGTCACCCTGACGTCATACGGTAATCCCCCCCAATTCATTAATCGACAAGGTCATCCTGATGAAACAAATTACCATGAGCGATATGCAGCAACAGAGCGCAGCGGCTGTGCAATCGCCTCGGCTCCGCGCGCACCGTAATTTCCATCCAGAATTAAGCGATTCGGTCCAACGTCTGGCTATTGCCATGGAACCTGGGACCTACGTGCGCCCGCACCGACACCCTCACACCTTCGAGCTACTGTTGCCATTAAGGGGTCGTTTCGTGGTGCTGAATTTTGACGATCGGGGTACCGTCACCCATCGGGCGATATTGGGGGAAACCTGTACGGTGCTGGAGATGGCCGCAGGAACCTGGCATGCCGTGCTGTCGCTGGATACCGGTGGCATAATTTTTGAAGTAAAACACGGTGGCTATCAACCCGTGGCTGCCGATGACTATGCGCACTGGGCTCCAGCGGAAGGAGAACCAGGAACCACGGAGCTTATGGCCTGGTATGCGCAAGCGCAGGTGGGCGACAGCACTTTTGCCGTCTAAGGCGATAAACAAAAACGGAATGAGTTTCCCCATTCCGTTTCCGCTATTACAAACCGTCGGTGACGATTTTAGCCGCCGACGCTAATACATCGCGACGGCTTTCTGCCTTAGGTTGAGGCTGGGTGAAGTAAGTGACCAGAATCAGCGGCGCACGATCTTTTGGCCAGATCACCGCGATATCGTTGGTGGTGCCATAGCCACCGCTGCCGGTTTTATCCCCCACAACCCAGGAAGCAGGCAGTCCAGCCTGAATGCTCGCTGCACCGGTGGTATTGCCTTTCATCCATGTCACCAGCTGCGCCCGTTGGCTGTCGCCCAATGCTTTACCCAGCGTCAGATTCCGCAGAGTTTGCGCCATTGCCCGAGGTGAAGTGGTATCACGCGGATCGCCCGGAATGGCGGTGTTTAACGTCGGCTCGGTACGGTCGAGACGGAACGTTTCGTCTCCCAGCTGTCGGGCGAACGCGGTGACGCTAGCCGGGCCGCCAACGTGAGCAATCAGCTTATTCATCGCCACGTTATCGCTGTACTGTAGCGCGGCCGCGCTAAGCTCAGCCAGTGACATCGTCCCATTGACGTGCTTTTCCGCAATCGGATTATAGTTAACAAGGTCAGATTTTTTGATCTCAACTCGCTGATTTAACAGATTCGGTTCGCTTTCACTTTTCTTCAGCACCGCGGCCGCGGCCATCACTTTACTGGTGCTGCACATCGCAAAGCGCTCATCAGCACGATAAAGTATTTGCGAATTATCTGCTGTGTTAATCAATGCCACACCCAGTCTGCCTCCCGACTGCCGCTCTAATTCGGCAAGTTTTTGCTGTACGTCCGCCGTTTGCGCATACAGCGGCACACTTCCTAACAACAGCGTGACGGTTGCCGTCGCCATCAGCGTGAACTGGCGCAGTGATTTTTTAACCATGGGATTCCTTATTCTGGAAGAAACGAAATAACAACAACATGAATAGTCAATATTTTACCTGAAGCGAGCCACAACGCGTCCGATTTTATGCTTCCGAAAGGCAAATACGGACGTCGCCAGAATGAAACCTAAATTCCACGTGTGTTTTTTATTAGCTTCAAAAATCACTATTTCACGAAGAATTTAGACTGCTTCTCACACATTGTAACATTATTTACAACCACCTTTCAATCATTTTTGATAAATCATTGATTTCATCTTTGCTGCAATGATACTTAATAAACTCTGCAAGTTATCCACAGAGCAACACTCAATTTTATTGATGATATTCTTATTATACCAGACATTTTTCATACACTCCCTTGTACGGATAGTTTTCCGACAACTTCATGATTACATATCTTGCGGTTTTGATTATTTTTGCTGCAAGAAATACATACTTCAAACGAAAGGTCTTTATTTGCTGTCTGTATTCTGAAGAGTCCAAGGAATCAAACTTGAACAACAAAAATAGGTTATATGAAAGCATGGTGATGCTGCCAACTTACTGATTTAGTGTATGATGGTGTTTTTGAGGTGCTCCAGTGGCTTCTGTTTCTATCAGCTGTCCCTCCTGTTCAGCTACTGACGGGGTGGTGCGTAACGGCAAAAGCACCGCCGGACATCAGCGCTATCTCTGCTCTCACTGCCGTAAAACATGGCAACTGCAGTTCACTTACACCGCTTCTCAACCCGGTACGCACCAGAAAATCATTGATATGGCCATGAATGGCGTTGGATGCCGGGCAACCGCCCGCATTATGGGCGTTGGCCTCAACACGATTTTCCGCCATTTAAAAAACTCAGGCCGCAGTCGGTAACCTCGCGCATACAGCCGGGCAGTGACGTCATCGTCTGCGCGGAAATGGACGAACAGTGGGGATACGTCGGGGCTAAATCGCGCCAGCGCTGGCTGTTTTACGCGTATGACAGGCTCCGGAAGACGGTTGTTGCGCACGTATTCGGTGAACGCACTCTGGCCACACTGGAGCGTCTTCTAAGCCTGCTGTCGGCCTTTGAGGTCGTGGTATGGATGACGGATGGCTGGCCGCTGTATGAATCCCGCCTGAAGGGAAAGCTGCACGTAATCAGCAAGCGTTACACTCAGCGAATTGAGCGGCATAACCTGAATCTGAGACAACATCTGGCAAGGCTGGGACGGAAGTCACTGTCGTTCTCAAAATCGGTGGAGCTGCATGACAAGGTCATCGGGCATTATCTGAACATAAAACACTATCAGTAAGTTGGAGTCATTACCTCTCTTCCGGTGCAGTCGCGCTAAGTCTTCCCAGCTCAAACACCAGATGGAAGTCCACATTATTTTTTGACACATTCGAAACCTGGAATACGCTTACCGATATATCACCTGCATACGTTACAGCTGGAAAACGTATAAACTCCTGCTGAGGCCCGGTAAATAAAATAAGGCGTTCATAACGGGACAGACGGACATTTTCAAGTGTACCAATATTTTCATAATCTACGAGAGCAATAATTTTTTCAGTCATCGTCATCCAGAATCTGTCTGCACGGACAGTTATGATGCCGCAGCCTGTAATGCGGCAAATATAAAATGAATACCTGTTGCTATTTCAGGCATACCCTCAGCTAATTTTCGTTACATCTATTAGCTGAGGATTCCCAGGTATAATTATCAGGAATGGGTAAATATAATTAAAGGGTCTGACTCATCTTTCGTTCAGCTCGCAGCAGCTCCTTCATCATGCGCTCACTGGCGTACTGCGCTTCCTCTGCAGTGACGGTCGCAACGGCATTCCCCTGCAGATCATAGCGGGAGGCCCCCACCTTCATCCGGGACAGATAGTCCGCAGACCGGGTCAGACTCTTCAGGCACTTAATGACCTGTTTATGCGACAGCGGCAGGTCGCGGTTCACAATGTCGGCAAACAGCTGCTCGCGCATTCCCCTCGCCAGCAGACGGGGTGAGTTTCCGTCGAACAGCTGTGGCCAGAATGCCTTCAGGGTCATGATGGCCTGTTCCGGCGGCAGCAGGCGAAGATAACGCACCGGAGGTGGCGTCTTTACCGCTTTATCCGGCGCCGGCGCAGCGTTGCGCGCGTCGGCTTCGGCCGCTTGTTTAGCCTTCTCAAGTTTCGCTTTCTTTGCCTTCCAGGCCGGCGGGGACGAGACCACCACGACCTTCTTTCGGCGCACCACACCAGGAGCAGGGGTTGCCTCTGCGGGGGCCGTGCTGTTCTCCGCCGGTTTTCGTTTCAGGCTCAGTACAGGGCGTTTTTCTTCTGCCATAACAATTGCCTATCGTTCAGTTAATAAGAGCTACTATACCTGAACGGTATCACCCTTTCCTGCTCCTGCGTTCACATTGAGACGACAATACCCAGTACCGCCAGGTGCACGGCATAGAACATCACGAAGAACTGCCGCGGCCAGAAGCGTTTCACACGTTCTCCGGCAGATGAGCACACCATCAGCGTCAGCAGCGCAATCGCCAGTCCGGCCACTGATTCACTCACGTCATGCATATTCATCAGCAACACCATGAGGGCCCACAACACCCCGTATCCCAGCCGTTCCGGTGCATGCTGTGCGCGACAAAGCAGCCAGCTGGCGGTGAGCATGCCCACTCCGGCCATGCCGTAGCTGCCGGTTGACAGGGGTATCCAGGTGACCAGCAGTCCAGCCGCCGGGAGGGTGTAATACCAGGACGGCTGGCTGACCCACCGCAGGACCTGGCCCGTAACGGCAAAGGCAAACAGAATATTCCCGGTATACCACGGGTACCCGATGAGCATAAACGACACCTGGGCGACCAGCGCCCAGCCCCACAGGCTGTTCAGTTGAGACTGGCGTATTTCCGCGTGCCGTGCCAGATTCATTCCCCATGCCAGACCGAACAGCGGAAAACAACCACGTCCCAGCAGGCGCATCACTTCATTGTTTCCGGCCAGCAGTAAGCCGGTGTGGTCAGTCACCATCAGTACCAGTGCGACCGTTTTAATCATATCCGTTTGTCCCGGTGTCCAGGTCAGCAGGCGCTGAAGCCAGCTGTCTGTCGCGCCTGGAAATGTGTGTTGTGCTCTCATGTTTTTTTTCCTTTTAGCGCTCCGGCAGACTGCCCGATTTCAATCGGGGAGGCTGCCGGAGCAGACAAGCCGCAGGCGCGTCAGTCGCCCCCGAGTGTTTTCTCGCGGTTAAGGTCACGAACCATGTCCCGCTCCACAGCCTGCAGACGCTCACGCTGCAGACGTTCTGAGGCCACCTGCTGAATCGCCTCCTCCTGGCGCCGGAACTGAGGATCATCCGGTAGCGTCGTTTTCTCCGTACCCGGCCGGTCACGCTCCAGTCCGCGAATGACGTCCCCGATAACCTCTTTCACCCGGTCCGCCGGCTCGCCGGCTTTACGCGCCTCCCCGGCCACTTCCCGGGCAGTCTGTTCCGCCTGTTTTTCCATTTCCCGGCGCTGCTGTTCTTCTGCCGCCCGCTGTGCCAGTACCTCTGGCGGGAGGATAATGTCAGCCCCGGCCTGCGGTACCGGAGCCACCGGCGCCGGTTCAGCCCATACCCGCCCACCGGTCATGGCCCCGGGGTTCCAGGGGCGGTCATCACCGGCCAGCCGCACCACCACCCCCGTATCGGGATTGTCGCGGGCCATTCTGACGCCCTCCCCCATATTCCCGGCCAGCAGGCTTTCTCCGTTGCGGCTGTTCTGCAGCGCCACGAACCGGGCGTCTTCATTGCCCATAATTCGTCCCTCTCCGCCGATAGCCTCCAGCCGTCCGTCCCGATCGGTCAGCGGGCTGAGCCAGATACCGGCGGCTTTCCCGTTTTTATCAAATGCCGGCAGCGCCACATGCGGCTGAGGGTACTTTTTCCCCGGAGAAATGAATTTTCCTGGTGAACTTCCCTGTGCCAGACCGGACTGCTGCAGGGCTGCCCGGCCCGCGGCGGTTTCATCCAGTGGCCTTGCCCGCCCGAACAGCAGATCGGCTGTTTTCACCGCCCGGTCGTTACGGGGTTCAAGAATATCGTGCGCCGTCGCTTTCTCAGGTGAATGCTTGATGGCCTTTATCCAGCCCTCACGGTTGTCGGTGTAGACCTGAACATGCTGTTTCATGCGGGATAACGCCACATAGGCAGACTCAAAGCTGGCCATCTGTTCCCGACCACCGGCCACCCCTTCCAGCGCGATGGCATACGGTTCGCTGGCCCCCTGGGCGCCGTGGGCCGTAATGGCGTAGGCGAGGTCGATATGCTGCTGCGCCTGATCCGCCTTCGGGGTCAGCGTACGGGTGAGTTTGCCATCAGATAGCGTGACACTGTCACCCGAAACAGACTGCACCTCCCAGATACTGTTGGCCACATAGCCGCGCTCCAGGTCACTTTTGCTGAAGCGCATTCGGTCCCCCTGAGACACGGTTATCTTTTCCTGACGATAGAGCGTGACGCCTTCTGCCGATGCCTCCCGGGGTGAGATATATCGCTCCTTTCCTTCACTGTCTGTCAGGGTGATCAGCTGATTAGCCTTATCCACCTTGCTGATACGGTGGTATACGTTATCAACCAGCGCCACCGCCTCCTTGTGAGCCGTCCAGGTCGACAGTTTGCGCAGTTCACCGTCACGGATGTTACTCGTGACCAGCACCGGCAGGGTGATTTCCTCTTTGCCGGTTTCCCCGTTCTCCCGCCGTGCGTCATGGATCAGACTGTTCAGCGCCCGCCGGTCCTTATTCAGATGGGTGATCACCAGCGTCTGCGACTGTGCCTCCGGGGTCCGTCCGGTATAGTCCTTCACCAGCGCCTCGTAGAGCGTCGCGGGCTGACCTTCCGGCAGGGTTTTCCCCTCGCTCAGCGCCTTTTCTATCGCCTTTTCCTGCTTTGGCGTGAATTCCACCACAGAACTGCCCGGCGCCCAGGCGCCTTCTTTTCTCGGCACCTGCTCCGGCGTGACCTGCTCGATGGTGGTCAGGGCGCGGTGCACATCCCGCTCAATCAGGCTGTAGACCGCCGGTCGCAGCTCAGGCATCTGGCGTACAATCTCTTTCATGATGGCAACGTCGGCGGCGCTGCGCTGCTGCGTCAGCCTGAACGGCTGGCCCGGCGCGATGGGCTGCAGCTGGTCGTTATCCCCACTGGACACCGCCCGCCCACCGCCGGCGACGATGAGGGAGTGGGCTTTTGCCATATCGGCCAGCCCCACCATTGAGCTCTCGTCGAGCAGGAACAGGGTGTTGCTGAAATCGGGTGTCTGGCCATTGCGCTGTAGCAGCTGCGTGTCGTGGAGGAACGATGCCGTCGTGCGCGCATCCACGCCAGCACTCTGCATTTCCCCGACCGCGCGATGCGTCGGCGCCAGACCGATGACGCGCGGACGGGTCTCTTCCGGCAGCAGACTGATGGCACTCATGACTGCCCGGAGCTGGGTGGTTTTCCCCACCCCGGCATACCCCTGAACCACCGTGAACCGGTCCGTGCTTTCCAGAATCATCCGGGTCGCCGCCCGCTGTCCGGCGGTCAGGTCCGTCATCAGACTGGCCGGCACGCGGTCCATCAGGGGGGCCACCGCGTCTTTACCTTCCAGCACGTGGGTCAGGATGCTTTTTTCGGCGTCCCAGGTCTGACGGGAAATCAGCAGGTCATTGCCGTAGCCGTGCGCCACCGGTACATTCAGCAACTGCCCCGACCTGATTTGTGCCTGGATGGTCGTGTCGATGTCCGCCATCGAAACCTTCCCGCCCCCGGTTTCCAGCGCCGTCGCCAGCAGCTGGGGCCGGGAGAAGGTCAGTTTCTCACTTTCAAGCAGCGGGATGGCCAGGTGAATGGCCTGTTCTGCCGGGGTACGCAGTCCGGCCTTCTGCTGCGCAATGGCCGCATCCAGGTCCGTCTCGCCGGATCGGGTCTTCAGCTGCTCTGAGACCACGCTGAAGGCGGTATGCCGCGACAGCTTCTCCGTCGTGCGCGCCGCATCCTGCGCCGAGTACAGCCGGAGATGACTTCCGCTCTGCGCCAGCTGGTTGAGGGTGGCGTTATCCAGCTCACGCTGCGTCACCGACGCAAAGACCGTTGCCGTCTCGCTAACCGACCTGCCGGGACTTTCCACCCAGCCGTGGCCGATTTTAATACCGTCAAACACGCCCGCGCCCACGGCCAGGGTCTGCGTGGTTTTCTGCCCCGGCCGCTGTACCGTCAGCTGCCCGTCCTCCACTTTCATCACCGTGATGCTTTCCCCGCCCTTCAGGCGTGTGTCCGGTATCTTCCCGAGCACCGCCAGACGTTCCCCCTCTGCCACCGGCAGTGTATCTGCCCGGAACAGCGTCCACTGGCTGTCGACCGCGGAAACCTTCAGATCCAGACGGACCCCTTCCCGGTCTTTCAGGGTCAGCATATTGCTGCTCCCGGTCACCCGGTCAATGACAAAGCGATCGTGCGTCCGGGTCTCCGGATCCCAGCGTTCCATCACCATCCCCTCCCGGTAATAATCCCGCACGCCCCGGCTTTTGCTGTCCAGCCACACCGGCGTCAGGGCTGTAATGGTCGTGTCTTTCTCACCCAGCACCCCCTCCTGTCTGAGGGAGTCACGGATAAGGCCGTTGAGTACGCTCTGTTCACGCGTCCCGCTGATTTGGGCCACGCTTTCCTGCCCTTCACGCACGCTGACGGCAAACTCCTGTGCCAGCCGGCTGTAGCGTGCTCCTTTATCCGGTTCACTGATGATGTCGGCTGTGGTCTGATGGCCACCCTGCCAGCGATACGTATTCACGCCGCTGTCCTTCAGCACCGTCAGCGCGCTGCCGGTCCCGCTGCGCTTCCCGCTGTCGGAGAGCAGGACCTGCACGTTATGGCGCATCGCACCATCGAGCAGGGAAATCGTTTCCTTCAGGCTCAGCTTCTCCGCCTGATCCACGATGAGTGTTCCGCCCGGAATAAACGCCGTCCCGTCCTGCAGGGCGGATTTACCGGTCACCGTTTCCCCGGCCAGACGCACATCACCGGCGAGAAAATCACGTGAGCGGTTATCGGCCGCCAGGATATGGACGTCACGCCCCTGCTCCCGGGCCATCAGGGTTAACTCGGCCACCCGCTCCCGCTGGCCGGTGGCACCGCCCTGACCGGAAACGATACCCATTACCGGGCGATCCTGCGCCAGCACACTGACGGCATCGCTGAAAGGGACCTGGCGCACCACAAACGCATCAGGCGTGACGGAGACATGATTCTGGCGCTGCACCTCCTGACTAAGGGCTTTGACGGCGAGTTCATCGAGAACGTGGATGTTTGAGGTGAACAGGCCTTTCTCGCGATCGAGAGGGATAAGCTGCTCCCGTTCAATGGCGGCATCGATGCCCTTTCTCGCCAGCTCAAACACACCGTCCTTCGCCTCCAGCTGGCCGACCGTGCGTGCCAGCAGGTCGGCATACGTGAACTGCACCTTGCGGTCGCTGAGACCGGCAATCGCTTTCGTCACCACATCCGTGATATCCGGACCGTCAGTGTTCACCGGCGCGGCAGGTGCACGGGCCAGCTCTGCGGCTCGCGCATCGGCGGCCTCACGGTACCCCCGGATGTCAAACCCGGTCTCCTTCAGCGTGTTCATCCACTCCACCATCTTCTCTGCCGGATCGATGGCGTCTTTCGACTTGCGGGTATCGAGCGCGGCCACATCCCGGGACTTCAGGGAGGCATCGGGCCCTGCGGCCTCCCTGACCTCCTGAGACCGGGTGGAGAACGGTTCCACAGGGACCCCTTTCATCTCCCACATCCCGTGTTTGCCCACAACTTCCGTCTCATAGCCAAGCTTCTCAACCAGGGGTTTGAACGCCTCCCGGTAAAGCTTCCCGAACGCTATCTGGTTCGCGTACACGTTCTCGATAAAACCTGTTTTACCGATCTTATCTGTGCCGAGAGACTGCCATTTGTCCCCGTTCTGCGTGGCGTTAATGACGACGGCATGGGTGTGTATCTGAGGTTCCTGGTTACGGTTCGTGTCGTGGTTGAATTTCGCCACAATCAGATTTCCGGTCAGCACCGTTTCGCTTTTACCGTCCGTCATGACCCGGGTCGCGGCCAGCGTCTCCAGTTGCCGCACCGCTTCGGTTACCGCCTGGTTGTGGGCATCGATAAGGCGTTTATCGCCGCCCAGCATCGCCATGACCGACACGCTTTTGGGGGCCGAGAAGGTCAGGTCATAACCGGGCCGGTGCCTGTTGGCGCCGTCCTGTATCCGGGTCAGGTCGCTGCCATCCGGCAGCTTCCCTTTCAGCAGTTCCGTAAACAGCGCCTTATCCACGGCTTTCCCGTCGATCCCCAGCGCCTCAGCCCCCTTACCCTGCCAGCGTTCGTCCATGCTCCCTATGACGTAGTAATTATCCTTATCCGTATAGTAATTACCGGCACTGCCCGCCGATTTAACGGAGCCAATCGACATCATCAGAAGTTCCCCCCAATCTCGACATAATCCTGTTCATCGTGGCGGTGGCTGTGGTTGATATTGACTTCCTCACGCCGCTGCATATCCCGCTGTGTCTGCTCATCTGCCAGCCAGGCGTCATACGCCTGCATGTCCTCGATGACACCGTCCTCGTTCATGCCGGCCGGCAGCATGTCCTGTCCCTGTTCCGCAGACTGCTGCGCCAGCTCCTGTTCTGTCCCGCCTGCAGCTGCAGCAGGGGTACCGGCAGAGGATGCTGTTGCGGCTGCAGCGGCAGCAGCGGCTGCTTTTGGCTTGATCAACGGTACGGTCGTGAGCCGCAGGACGGAAGGCTCCGTTGCTCTGACGGAAGGTTCCTCTGCCGGCATCTTCGTTGTCGGCGGCGCTTTTACCGGTGCCGGAGATACTGTCATGTCTGCTGGCGCAGGCTGACTGACCGGCTCAGGTTGTTCACCGGCGTGACTGTTTGTATCAGCGGGCCCGGATGCCGGCGCATCCGGCGTGAAAAGTGCCCTGGCAAGACTGCCTTCAGCTTCCCGCGCTTCAAGCAACGCACTGAGCCGCGCATCCACCCGCGCATCGAGAGTGCGAGGAATAAATCCCTCGGCAATTTTCGGACGCGGTTTGTATTTGAGGGCCAGTTTCACGGCCGGATACGGCCCGGGCAGCGTGACATAGCAGGACAGGTCAGGCAGCGTCTGAATATCGGAGTAACTGACCAGCGTTTCCCGCTCTTTTTCTTTCCCGGTCGATACACCATCACGCACCGGGTCAGCACCGTAGGAGTACTGCTCGCTGGCCTTGAGGATTTCCTTCTCGCCAATTTCACCGGCAGCAAACTCCGCAATCTCTTTACTCGGGGAGCGGAAGAAGGCTCGGGTGTTCATCACGTCAAAGAGCGTGGCGGCAGGCTTGACGCCATAGATATCTTCCAGCTGGGCATAGGACTGAATACCGAACACATAACAACCACCAAATTTACGCGCCTCCGGGAGGATTTCGACCAGGTCCGGCAGCTTGTGCAGCGTGGGGAGCTCGTCGGCGAAAATCCACACGCGCCGGTTACGGTTCTCCCCCATCGCCAGCAGGCCGCGGATAGCAATTGACAGCCACATCGAGATAACCGGCTTCAGGGAAGCATGGGTGTCAGCGTTGGAGGAGATAAACAGCCAGCCATTGGGTCGGTCCTCACGGACACCGCGCATCCAGTCCCTGATAGTGAACGGCTCCCCGTTCTTCTCGATGCCCTGCAGGTAGCGAATAGCCTTGACGTAGTTGGTCAGCACGGCACGAATGGAGATGGCCGTTTTCTCAATTTTCTCTTCAACCAGGTTCGCTGCCGGCGTGTTCTGCAGATAGGCGCGCAGCTTGTCGATTTTAATGGACAGCATGGTATCAACCAGCTTCTCGTAGCTGCGATCCTTGTCTTCACGCATCAGGTACGCGCCTTCGGCAAAGATAGTGCGACCGGAGCCCTGCCAGAACGGGTCTTCTTTGGTGCCCATCGGGATAAGAGTGTTGGAGATGTTGTCGAAGTCCGGCAGCGTCAGGCACTCTTTCCACAAATCCCAGGCCGCGCAGCGCGAGTCCAGCGGGTTGAGGATTTTATCCAGTGACGGGTCGTAATAGCTTTTGACGAACTCACAGGAGCGATCGTAAATGATGGCCATATCGCCCCGGGCACGAACATAATTCAGTAGCCGGCGGATTACTTCTGATTTACCGGAACCCACGGTACCGTGGAGGCAGAAGTTCTGGATTTCGGAGTTTTTAAGAATAGGCAGATCGCCAATTTTAATATCGGAGGCCATACCATCACGCTTCATCTGGCGGGCCACTTCTTTGGGCTTATCGGAAAGCTGGCGCCCGCCGGTATTCTCATCCTCACTCTGCTGTTTCCCCTGGCGGCCCAGCACCCAACTGGCGATGAAGAACGTCACGATACAGATAACAAGAGAAACCACGGCTGCAAAGACGAAACTGGTCCACAGCTGCTCTCCGCACCAGATAGTATATTTATCGGCCAGGATTTGTTCTGAGGTATATTCCAGCGACTGGCCGTAATACTGAATGGTGTATACCGGCTGGGAACGAATAATATCGCGCATCGGACCCAGCGTCGTACACCACCAGTATACGCAGCCGTTCACAAAGGTTTGCCAGCTGAGCCGATACATCAGCATCAGCCCGCACAGCACCCAGAATAAAATAAACAGCACGTAGAAAATAATATTGGCAATCTGACCAAACATGCGAAAGCGCATATTGGCGATCTGACCGCCCTGCGTCATATCTTTGGCATTGAAACTCATGGCACTAATCCGTCAGTAAAGTATTAGGGTCGGAAGGACAAATTAATCAGCGGAAATACACCGGCACAAAACAGGATTACAGTCATGCCCGGATCCATTGATGGCCAGGCCGGATACTGACTTCTATTAAGAGGTTATGCAGAAGGTATAGCCCTCTGAGCCAGGGCAGTGCCCGCCTTTAATATACGACTTCGCCACCTGCCGTCCGGCCTCATCGACCAGGGCATACAGTGTGGATGGCAATGTTTCAGTCGTGTACTGCAGGCAGACGCAGTAGCATTTCACCGGATGTTTAATCATATCCGGACGTTCAAACCAGCCGGTTGACGGGAAAATCCGTGTGCCGAAGAGCCTGTCAGAAGGAAACTGAGTCTGCACGGACCAGGCAAACACGTCGTCAGCGCTGTCGCGGCGATTGACGCCGGGGATATACAGATTTTCTGCTTCGCGGACAACACGGGAGGCAAGAGAGGACAAGGCGGAGTCATCCGTGCTGGCCGGGCCTTCCACACATATGGAAAGATGGAAGTATTCCGGTTTGCTCTGTACTTCTGGCTTTGCATCGGAAATAACTGACGCCGTGTTTCGCTTACGCTCCACGGAAGACGTCATTATTTTTCGGAAAAAGACACCTGCGATGAAAACAAGCAGAAGAATAACTAACGCGCTGCAGATATACATGATGTGGTCACTGAAGAGAGAACAGACCTCGCGATGTGACAGGGAATCAATTCCCCCCGCTGCAGGATGTGGGTAAATATCGCCAGGCATCAGTTCATGTGTATCAAGAGACCTGACAGGCACAGATATTGTCATAAATAACCTCTGTTCAAATAAAGACGAAAAGACTCCGCCGAAGGCGGCAACGCCTCACAGATGCACAAATAAATTGCGCAACTGTTCACCGTTTAGATGTGGAATTAACTGATTATTTGACGAATGAATTCTGACACGCCGGAAAGGTGATGCCAGTCTGGCCCGGAGTACCCGGGCCGTGGAATAGAACGTTTACAGGATATTAGCGATCGATTTTGCCAGCTGGTCTTCAAGAACAGGCTGGGCTTCAGGGAACTTGAGGTTAACTTTATTCGCGTTAGAGACGACGCGAGTCTGGTATTTATGCTGATTACCCGTTTCAGTACTTGTCTGCACTTTTGCTCCGGATGTTCCCTGACGTAATACGGCCACGTTATCAGTCTGAACCTGTGTTTTGGTTCTTTCCGCGATCTGAACATCGGTGATCATGGTGTAGTTCACATCTTCCACCATCGCGTCAGCCGCCATTCCGACCAGACCGGCTGCAAGCCCTACTCCCAGGGTTGCTCCCGCGGAACTGGAGTTGTAAGCGGTAATCCCCGCCCCAAGAGCGGCGCCAGTCACAGCGCCCTCATAACCCCGGCTTAACCAGCCCTGAGACTCACGAAGGTCCATTTTATCGGCCTTGAGCACATTCGCCTGGATCCAGTAGCCCGCCGTATCGGGGTTACTGACGACCTGATATCCCTTTGAAGTGACAGCGCTGGCAATTTTTGCCTGCAGGCCACTCATATCCTTATCGGAGGTATTTTTGATTTGCAGATAAACCGTCTTATTATTTGAAGGTTCCAGCCAGATTGTTTCGCTCATCTGGGTTTTTACTTCCAGATTTCTCTTTTTAATAGCGGTTCCCATTGCACTACATCCAGACAACACCAGAGCAGAGCTGACGACCATCACAGCCATGAATTTATTAAGCTTCATCCTGAATCCTTGTGACATAATCAATACGAGTGAATACACATTCTCTTATGATTTCGGAATGCGCATTCACTATATACGAATTTTAAACGAGATGTGAAAACTAATTACAGTCTAAGAAACCAATAATAACAAAGGAAACTTTTAGGCTGTTAACAAACCACCATAATTGATAGGTTGCCTCTGGATCATCCCCCCCCCAACTTTTCTGCTCTGAAAGAGTTTATCGCAGATGAGAGTACCGAAAGTTGATATCGTCCAAAATCAATATTCATAACAAACCATACAAAAATCGTCGCAATAAGAATCATGAACGAAAAAGGAAATGGAGAGGCATAATACACTCTATTAAATAGTGCAAGCGCTAGAATTAAAGCCATATACACAAGTGCATAGACCATAACTTTTCTAGATATAAACCGATATACCTGCGAGCGCATTCTATAGGTTCTGGGAACAGATAAAAAAAGTGAACGCGCACTTGCCACACCAAGCAGAACAATAAGACTTATAACACCGGGGAACACCAACACCCAAAATATGAACTTAACAGACAAATACCCGCCCCCTACACTAATTAGGGCGCAAATCATATTCCAGGCGGCAACAATTACTCCAGGCCATAGACATGACCAAAAAGATGGTATCTCCATTTCACCTCGTGAAAACACATTTTTCAGCTCATCTACTTCTTCAATGAGGATTTTATTGGTCATCATCATTTTCATCTTTTCCCATCAAGAAAATCCTTTTGCGTTTTCGCCGCTTTTTCCTCTAACTCAGCCTGAGAGTCAGCTCCAGGTAAAGAATTTACCTTACTCTTTCTTTCATTATAATCACCTTTAAACTCATTTGCTTTAGTTTTATGGTTCTTTTCCATTTCAGCATTTTCACTTTTCACCTCTGCGCCTTGCCGTTGTATGTTTTCGCGGGTTTCCTGATGCTGTTGTTTATTCTCTGTAATCATCCTATCCACCTTCTGACCCACGTTATCCTTAATACCCGCATCTTGTGTCATAACATCGATACGACGAGAATTTTGTCCGTAGTCGGCCATTACCGAACCATTGTCACCACCACCTGACACCCCAGCCATATTCTGTCCGATGCTTTCACGCCCCTGTTGATACGCAGCATCAACCCTGGGTTCTACCTGCTCTTTGACGAATTCACGCGCCAGGGCTTCACGCTGCGCCGCAATTTCAGGAGAACTGGTATTGGTCAGAATGGCTTCGGCATCCTGTGGAGCACGATGCTGAACAAAGTTCGCAAACTGCTGAGTCAGGTTTTCGTTCATCTGGCCAGTCATGCTCTCTGTGCGTGATGCCATCTCACTGTACTCATGGCTGCGTGTCCGGCTGCTTGTATACTGGTCATAGCTGTTTTTGGCACTGGAGAGTGACGCGGCAAACTGGTCAACACGCGAGCTGGCATTATTATCGGTAATATTGCCCGATGTGGTGGTTTTGCGGCTGGTAAAGTAATCGGATGCTTCCTTAAAGTCTTTGGCCGCCTGACTGCTGGTATCATGTCGGCTGTCATTCGATTCCCTACCGGAAGTTCCAACGTTATCTGTATTACCTGAGCTGTGTCCCCAGCCTGCACTTCCTTTACCACCAACTTCAGCAGAAAAACCACTGCCCCACTTTCCTAACTTGCCAAACAGCTGATCCCCAGAACTCCATTTACCAGATACATGTGCATCAAATGATTGAGTTCTTTTCGATGAATCATCCATCAACTGCTGGAAAGACTCCTCATTACTGATGTTGTTGGCTTTCGCATTAGCAACAACCGCATTCCACATCTTGCTTCTGGCCATCGAATCCTGCGAAGACTCGGTAGTATCGGCCCCTGTCGTTGTTGATGTGCTGTTCCCTTTATTGGTGCCAAATTGCTGCAGACTATTCCAGGCACTTGTCACGCTGCTGTTATAGCCATGCAGCGCGCTTTCGGCCTGGACATCAGCCTCACGGGCCATCTGTTGCTGCGCACTGGCTATCTGACGACCGACGTTGATATCCACCGGCAGTTTTGACATTGCACCACCACTGTCCCAGACCATCGATCCATCCCGCGTCTGCGTGCTCATACCCCCATTCGCCAGCTGCCGCGACATCTGTCCGAAACTGGTTGTACTGTTGGTACCCCAGCTGTAGCCGCTGACGTTCTCCATCTGCATGTTGGCGAAAGAGTAATTCCCGTCCACCACGCCGGAGGCCGCCTGCGATGTTGCACTGAGCCCCGAAGAAGAAAAATGGCTGTAGGCACTGGAGAAAGCGGCCCCCATGCTCTTCACGATCCCCCACGACAAGGGCGGTATCATCACGGCAATATAACCCGCGGTGGTCGCAATATCCGAGTTTTTGAGCTGAACCTGCGACAACTCAGAGAGAACAACCGGCACGCCATTTTGCTTCGCATAGTAGGCCATCGCGCTGTTCAGGATGGCGAACAGTAATGGCCACGTCTGCAGCCAGATAAGCGCAAACACATACCCTTTAAGCACCTGCAGCGTCATCATGTTAAACATGGCAGCCATCACCATGATCGGGAACATCCCAATCATTAAACCCATAATGACGGTCTGCATCAGTGGAAGTGCGCGAAGCGCCTGGTGCCCCATTGTGGCCTGTGCCAGCCGCTGCTTTTCAAGGGATGATGTGTTAGCCATATTGACCAGACTGGCGGTGTCCCCGCTGCGGGCCGCATAACTCTGGATCCCACTGCGCAGGGCGTTCATCGTGACGTTCTGGCGGATAATCTGCCCGGCGCTCTGTCCCGAGCTGTAGAAGTAATTGTAGCTGTCGCCAATCATCTGGCTGAAAAGCAGATCGGGATTAGGTTTGCCGCCAAACAGCTGACGAACATAGTAGTTCCAGGTTTTCCCGCCTGTCTGAGTATCAAGCGCAAGAGCCGATTTCAGATCCCGTGAGGCCTCTTCGCATGTCTGGAACTGGTTGTTTTTATCAAACACGCCACGCAGTGGGCTTGGGTTTGCAAAAATCAGGGTATACGGATCAGGTGAATTCAGTAATTCTTCAAAAGAGTACTTATGATTGAGGAAAATATCGCCCATCACACAGTTTTGTACGTAATCGGAAAACAGCGTCGTAATCTGAGGATTTTGTGACAAAAAATCCGTACTTTTCGCGACCAGATTACTGCCAAATAACATCCCCGTTTTACTGTACGTGACGCTGTCCGGCAGCGCGAAGACCATCTCATAACTCTGGATAAGCGCGTTTCCCACCCTCGTTGTCAGCGACGCAGGAATGGCAAGACCAATAGGAACATTATCGACTTCATAGACCTGCGCAACGTTACTGTAATCGATGATCTGCACAGGGGTACGAATGACAACCAGCATAGAGACCAGGGTGAGGGAAAAGACCCAGCCAATAAGGTCCATTACGTTGTGTTTTTTTACCCAGTTCCCCGCCACAATGAGTACCGAGATGGCGATACACATCTTTTCTATAGTCGACCATGTGCTGGTCCCCATAAACGCCGCAATCGCGTTCAGGTTGCCCCGTAACCAGTCGCCGCCAGCAATGGCATATATCTCAAGCATTACAGATTCCCCCCAAAATGATAGTTATTCTGGTAGCGGGTCATCATGCGGGCAGAGACCTGCTGGCGCATGTAACTCATTTGTCTGTCAACCACAAGCAAGGCGTCCTGCTGGACCTGAACACGGGACTGGAAAGCGGCAATCTGCACACTCGCCTGGTTGAGATTTTCCATGATCATATCCATTGTCGACTGGGGATAATTACCGGTTGAGATCATCGCCCGGGCCTGCTGGATAAGTTCCTGAATGTACTGCAGCAGGATGTCGTAGCCGATATAGTCCGTCAGCTGGTAAATAAGTGAGTTAGACACCCCGAGCATCTGCGGATCGACCAGGTATTTGAACACCGGAATGGTGGTGCTGGAGATAAACCCTTTCTCCTGCTCTGTCAGTTTTTCATCAGCCACCGCTTTATTCTGGATACTGCTCAACAAAGCGCGAATCTGATTTTTGAGCGCCTTATTGGCGGTGATGGTTACGGTCGCATCAGCAACGACCTTGAGACATTTATCCGAGTCATTGCAGTGGTAGATTTTAGCTGTGCCGCCCTCCATCATGGCTTTAATCAGATCCTGGTCAGTGGTGCGTGCCGGCAACGGGGTGATCTCACTGTTCTCACCAAAAATCAGCGTACCGGTCAGGGTCATCACAAACTCTTTCAGCTCCTTATTGCCATCAAAGAGCCGGTTCTTCGATAAGGCATTCCACATGATGTTAATGTTCTTCATCACACGTTCTTTGTCTTTATCGCTGGCCTTATCCTGGACGCTGTCCATCTTGCCGCCCACCGTACAACCCTGGCGCGAGGCGGCCCAGTCCGAAAAGATATTGCTTTCACCGGCAATGTCCTGGCAGACCTTTTGTTGAGCGACCTGGGTACGAGGAAACAGGCCACCCACAATTCCCTGAGCAGCCTGGCAGGAACTGAGGTTCATGCTGTTCATGTCAGTGGCCATCTTTTGAAGGAAGTCCTTTGCGGTTTTGATCTCCGGAACCGTGGTCTGCAGGGCAAGGTCAAAGAAGTAACCCGCGGCGTTGGACATAATTTGTTTGCCAAAGCGCTGCAGCTGCTCGCTGTTGATAAAGGAGAACGACCCCAGGTACGCATCGATGCCGCCGCAGCCGGCGTTAATATCCGGCAGGGTCATGCTGACCAGCTGGATCGTTTTCACCTGCGTTCTGGCATACAGCGAACCGCCAGAGGCATAACCCGCCGCCTGCCCCTGCCAGACCTGTGGCTGGCTGGTATTGGACGCAAACCCGAGCTTATTGAAGAAGTTATTCATGTCGCCATTCACGTCGGCGGCGGCGCTAAATGACAGGCCAAGCGCGGCACCGCAGAAAAGTGACAGAAGTTTAATTCGCATCCTGTCCTCCATTACGCACAGCATTCTTTTTAACTCTGTCATTTCTCAGAATAAAAAGGGTCTTAAGGTGATAACTGAAAAAATTGCGGATTGCTAATGTCACTCCGGCAACAAAGAACCCCACCCCAACAGCGATCAGCGCATAAGGGATGGCGTACATCATAATATTCCACAGGTCTTTTACTCGCAGGTCACCGCTGGCTATCCAGTCATCCACGCAGAGATTAAATAAAAATCTCATTATCCATAACAGCAGAGCACCTGCAGTGAGAAACACAATGAATAATTCCAGATAGATTTCCAGACGCCTTTCCCGGTGGATAAATTCCGGCTTCAGTTGTTCTATTCTTTCTGCTGCTGTCTGCCCGGAGTCCTTTAAACTGGCTGGAAATAAAAACGCATACAGTCCCGTCGAACGTATATATTTGTTCATGGCTATTTTCCTTAATCACTTGCTAAGACCGGATATAACAGAGACTCAGTGCATCATCTGAAATACCGTATCCACTCTGGCCATAAAGCCCTGTGCATCCGTGGCGCCCTGCAGGATCGGGTACGCTGCCAGCGTGTTTACGTTCACCAGAAACGTAGTCGGCGTGGCCACCGGGATATTGGGGAAAAAGGTCTGCATCACGTCAGGAGGCGCCGGCAGCGCTTCCGGAAACGCGTCATCACCCTGTCCGTCAATGGTGTAAGAGAACACGGAGAAGCCATACTGTCCGGCCAGCTGCTTCAGCACCGGGTCAAACTTATGACAGTAGGGACAGTGTCCCTGCATGAACAGCACCACTTTCCAGTCGCGCAGGTCCACCTGCTTTCCGTTGCTGAGTCGTAACCAGCGTGGCTGAGATGCCCCGCTCACCGCCTGGGGAGTGTCGCTCTGCGGGGAGGCCGTTTCAGTACCGGAGATACCCCGCGGATCCCAGAGCGACTTCACCTCATCGAGCGTTCCCGCATGTGCCACCCCGGCCAGTGCAAGGGAAAGAGCCAGTGCCGCCAGCGGCGTCTTAGCGAGGTTCATCAGGCTGTTTTTCACAGGCTTTCTCCTCTTTTTCGGCTTCAGCAATCAGGGCGTTTAGAATGCGGTATCCCCCGAACACCACCATACCCAGCCCGAAGATTTCCCCGGCCTGGACGGCCAGCTCAGGCTGTTTTCTGACAAGCCGGGCTATCAGGTGGAAAAACACGCCCACGGCCAGCACCCACATCCCGGTGATATCTAAATCCGGAAAACGAATATTTCGCATGACACACTCCTTAGAAATTCGGTTTAAAGTCGCTGGAGACATAGAGGAACTGTTTCGCCAGGTCGTCCTGACTGATAAAGCCGTAACTGAGAGGCTTCACCTGGCCACTTTTCGGGTTAACCAGCATCATCGCGGGGAAGAACTTCACGCCAAGCTGCTCTGCCTGGCCCTGGTCCGTCCGGCTGTCGGGAAGCATGGGGTTAATCACTCCGTCAACCGACACCGGTATCACGCTCAGGCCATAGGTTTCGCGAAAATTTTTAATCACCTGGACCAGCTGGCCATCGATCGCTTCCCGGCCCCGGTAGAAGAACATCACGCCGTAGTGCTGTGCGAGGGTGGAGATAGCCTGTCGCTGTTCGGCATAGTCGGCAGCGAGCTGGTTTTTTACCGTGCCGTTGTAGTGGCTGTACTGCAGGTTGTAATCGAGTTCGGGGTTTTCCAGCATGGCTTTCTTCGCACTCATCGAGAACAAACCTGCCTGCTGCGTCCAGTAGTTCTGCAGCCGGAAATACTTCACGAAGTTTTCAGACGATGGATACAGAATGGCTTCGTACAACGACCGTTTGGTGGCCGCCTGGAGTGTGGCGAGTTTCTCCAGAATATCCATTTGCGGCGGTGGTGCCGCTGGTACGGCTTTCCTGTCCTCATCACGGGGCTTCAGTTTCTCGTTGTACCACTGCCAGCCCGCGTCTTTGGCGAAAGCCGGCATCAGGGCGCAGCAAAGGCACCCCGCCAGCATGGCGGCATGTATTGTTCGCATGGCAAATACCCTTTTATGAATTAATGCGACTGGCGTGACAGATGCTGATAGACACTGTATTTATCGAGCTGGCGCTGTACCTTTCCTGCATCATCACGGGCTTCAAAGCGATAACCGCTGCAGTACAGAGGCAGATAATTTATCTGAAGGTCCACCCGCTCCCCGTCCCTGATCACCCACGCGGCCTGAGAAACAGTGTCGCACTGGATCCCCCAGGCCCGGTTGGTTGTCATAAATGCGTTAACCTGCCTGTCCCGCCACAGGCTGTACGACATAATGCTGACCAGGAGAAAGACAAACACCCCGACAAACACCATGACCAGCCCGTATGCTTTTTTCTCTTCCATTGACTCTCCTGGTCACATAATAAGGAATAGCGGCATGCTCAGTACTGAAGATATAAAAGCCTGCCGGTCCGCTGGCAGTTTCTGGAAAGCAGGTGAGTACTGAGCGGCCATCTGAACCAGTTCGGACGAGTTAATCAGGAACCTGTCTGTATGCAGAGAGATATCCGCAAGAACAGCCAGCACCATAACATGATGCTCCTGGGGTAAATTCTCTTCATTCAGAATGTCTATAAATTTCTCAATCGTGATATATCGATTCATCTTTGCTTTTCCTTGCATTTATAACTTTCTCCAGGACTGAGAAAAACAAATAACACACAGACATGGCAAACCCAGCCATAAGAATAAAGACCACACTTTCGACATAATCACTTCCCGACGTCCCTTTGACGGCATCCCAGGAGAAATAAATCACCGGAGAAATAATGATTATTGTTAGCGTTAATCTCAGGACAAAATCAATAACAGGCTTTTTGTGAAAACTCATTTTCATGATTATCGGTCTCTTTATTAGGCAGCATGGTTTATTGCGCGGATTGCTGACTCATGATTTCCTTAATTCGTTCTCTGGTCTTATTGGTGAGCACATCGTTTTCCGGTATTTTTTGATTTTTCATCAGGTCGTCCATAAAGTTGGTGAAATCCAGCTTGTTAAAATCAATCCCCTGGAGTTCCGCGACGGTAATGCCCCGACAGTCAGGACTGCTGGCGCCGCCAAAACCGATATGCAGCTGACCGTTTCTTCCCTGCTGCTGAACGATCTGCGCCAGTTTTGAGTCGAACTGGCAATAGCTCCTTTTTTTCTCCAGGCAAATCCCCAGAACCTTTTTAGAGCAGAATTCCCCTATACTGACCGTCAGCTTGTCTTTTTTCGCTTTGGCCAGCGCCTTTTCCTCGCTGCTGCAGCGTGCCAGCCCCACATCCTGGCCCCAGCCGCTGTCTTTGCAGCAGTTACTGAAGCCGGCAGCAAACTTCTTACAGAACTTCGCTTTTCCGGTGAATGCCCGGACATCCACCCCGTTCAGTGCCGCGACGTCCTTCCCCGCGGCAGCCAGTGCCGCCAGCTCAGACACCGCCTGCCCAAAGTCGTTGCTCTTCCCGGACGTGGCTTTGTCACATTCACCATCAAGGCAGAAGACATCACCGCCGCAGATCATTTGCTTGCCACTCGTCCTGGTTTCGCAGGAATACGTTGCATATTCATGCAGGCACGTGCCTTCCTCGCTGGAGAAGGCGCACTGGCGGGATGACAGAGTACAGGCCGTATTTTTCATCAGGCTTTCACAGGAGCCGTTGTCCGCCGGCTGCGTGAGCCAGGTATCCTTATATTTCCAGCAGGCCTCCGTGAACGAGTAATCCCTGCCTCCGAGGGTGATGGTTCGCGTTCCTCCCGGACTGATACATTCCTCGCCCGTTTTTTTTCCTTCATCCTTACTGAACGGACAGCTTTCAACCCAGACGACTTCAGGTGCATAGACGGTTTCGGTTTCTTCCATCACCAGGGTGACCGTGACCTGTACGGGTTTCTGGCTGGCCGATGATACGGTCCGTGATGTTTTGCTTACTGAAAAGTTCTGCCCAGCAGTGACCGCTTTGTCCACACCAAACGACTGATGAATCTTCCCCTTCCCGTCATAGGTATATTTCGTACAATGCGTGTTCTGACCGCCTGAACACATCGATTCTGAACGTGGCCAGTTGATCACATCAATGGGGAACGTTCGTTCAAAGAGGGTCAGGCTTTCACTCACTGCACTCTTGCAGCTATCCCGCACCTTCCCTTCGGAATCGCATTCTTCAATCCAGGGGATCACCAGAGGCTCACCATCCACCGAGGCATTCAGCAGACGACCGTTGGTCGGGATCGTCAGGTTGCCACTCCATTGCCGGGTACTCCGGGCATAATTCAGCGTCACCACCTGCTGATAGGTTCGGTTAACTTTCTGTGTGGTGGCGTTATCCTTCAGGGTCGCTTCCCGTGTGCAAAAATTTTCCACCTGCAGATCACGTTCGCAGGTATGGTTTGTGAACTCACTGCGGTTCACAACCTGGGCGGTACAGGACTGTCCGGTATCGCCGACAATGCTGTCGGCACGGGATTCTGTATCCTTTGCGGCCTGAATAAACGGCGCATCCTGAGATATCTGATCCGGTGGCCGGTTCGTGAACGACTCCGTAATCGCTTTGCCGGTATCTCCCTGGCTGAACTCCAGGGCTGAATCGCTTTTCAGAGAGCTGTCTCCGCTGGCAGTGACGCCGCCATAGTATTTTGTCTGATCAGGGCTGTCGGTATACCCCGGCAGGTTTTGCTCACCACTGAAATTTTTCAGTGAGTTCAGACCATTGCCCTGCACCTGTTTCGCAAAATCCGAACCAGCTTTATAGTCGCTTCCACTGTCAGCACAGGCTGGGGATGCCAGCCAGATAAAGGCGCTCAGGACAAAAAAATGCGCAGTCAGCACGGAAATAACCGTCTTCATTTCTGCCCTCCCTCATCCCTCACCATTTCCGGTAACGCTATGAAGTACGGTCTGTCTTTCATGGCTGGCTCCCGGCGGCATTCGAGGGCGCATCAAGTATTTGCCGGGCCACCTGTGCGCAGTCACCGGTTTGTGCCACTTTCTCCAGCGCCTGTTTGACGTGAATGTTACCGCGTACCACGTCATATCCGGCCTGACACCGTACCACCAGAGACGGCACACTCCGGATGCTGTACTGCGTGTACAGTGTCGGGTCGATCTGCACGCCGTCGGTCACGCCATCCTTCACCAGCTGCAGCACCGCGTCAGTGGTGGTCTTCATGTCGTTATTGACGAGCCCACGCAGTGTCGCCGGAATGCCGTACTGCCGGGTTTCGTGCAGCATCCGCTTCAGCCCCTCTTCAGGTATCGAGAAGGAGACAAAGTACAGCGCCCCTTCTGCTGGCTTTTCCTGATTCGCCGCTTTCTGCTGGCTGACCAGATTATCGATAAACTGGCGGTCTGATTTGGGCAGAGGATTACGGTTGATTTGCGCCTCAAGCTCCTGCTGCAGCTGTTTATCCGGATGCTGGCGCAGCTGTTCGCTGAGGGTCTCCTGCTGCTTCAGCCATTCTCTGTCTGTAACAGAGGAGGTTTCAGCCAACACCGCTCGTCCGGTCAGCAAAAGCATGACCATAAACAGATTCATTAATTTCATGAGAGACTCCTGTCAGAGAAAGACACAATTGCGTTTACGCCACATCAGATAGCCATAGTTCTTACGGGTGTTGGGTGGATTTTTACCGGCCTCCCAGCGCATCACGCTGCGCCCCACGGGATGGCATTGGCCGCTGTCCGGGTACATGTTCACCATCTGATAGCGCCAGCGCTCTTTGGGGATGATCGGGGACGGATACTCATAGCAGACCGCCTTGTCCTTCCCGATGCTCTCCATAATTTGTCCCTGCCGGTGAAGCTTGTACGCCATGCGCTCGCTGACAAGTAACGAGGACTGCAGCGGACTGGACTCGTTGCTTACCCAGCCGCTAAACGGGTACATCGAACCCTGAGAGCCGGCACACCAGAACAGAATATCGAGTGGCATATGAAACGCGCTGGCCATAGCGTCAGCCGCGCACGCCCCCTGTGCGATGGGGTTGGCAAACAGGATGGCTTCCGGATTCAGAATAGTGGTGAGGCTGCTGTCCACCCAGGTCGGGTCAATCTCGGACAGATAGGCTATATCCATGTCTCCGCCTTCCAGACAGCCTGCGGAGGTGATGATGTTCAGCCAGTAGGTCAGCGGGTACTTGTACCAGTGAACGTGATAAAAAGCGCCGTTCACCTGCTTGTCGTCCTTTCTCGCGGTCCCCATACCGGTCTTGCCGAGATTGATACTGAAGCCCCCCAGATTGACCATACAGCCAGGCGAACGGCTGACGTCCGTCATGGCCATCGGCTCCCAGTACCCGATGGCCAGGCCGGGGCGAACAAAAATCGGTGGCGGCGCCGGACACAGCTGCAGGGGACTACCCGGATTGCTGGTATCAGGCAGATCGCCTTTACCAACCTGCACGCTGCCGAGTGATAAAGGAAATATGCAGCGCCAGCACACATCGGTGATCGGGTTGACGAATCGACCTTCACACGACGGATCTGCATGTACCTGAGGGACTAACGAAAAAAACAGGAGGATAAACAAAAATGATATTTTTCTCATTGATTATCCCTTCCCCTGTATTTTTCCCAGATGTTGTTTACACCATCGATTATTTCTTTCTGCTTTTTTAAATCCTGTCCCTTAGCGAAATCCTTCAGCACGTTGGAAATAAACTCCAGTCTGTAAACCTTCCGCCAGAACGAGTCCTCATCATGTGGTTTTAAAAGAAAAAGCTCATCCAAATCCTTTTCCATATCGCTGATGAGATGACTTGCTTTGCCTTCAACATACCGACAATACCGACTATTCTGTAATTCATAATCGTCAATTTTTTCTTTCAGAAGCCTTTCACATTCACGTCGGTGGTTAATTTCTTTATTTTGTCGAACCACCGTAAGCCACTGAACAACAATTAATGCTGCGAGAGTAATCTCAGTAATAGTCATATAATCACCTGACAAATAATCGTAATTCGGAATCGTACGGGTCAACGGACGGGAAACACCTCAATATTCAGCCGTTCACCGGAGGGCGCCGGCGTGATCCGCGCCGGGACCGCCGTCAGGCCAAATCGCTTGCTCAGTACGCCGTTCTGGTCGAAATAGATCCGGCTGTCCAGCGCTGCGGAGGTGTCCGGGATACTGCCACGCACCAGGATAATTTTGCTCATCAGGGTTTCCGGCACCTGACGCTTCATCCAGGCCAGCTGGTCGGCATCGTCTCCATTGATGAAGTACAGGGTCTGGACAAACGGTACGGTTTTAAGCGGGTTCACCACATCGCCCTTGCGGGCAAACACCCGCCCCTCATTGTCCTTCAGGTCTTCGGTCAGGCGGATGCTGGGATCAAACCAGCGCTGCTCGTATTTCTCCGCACGCTTAATGCCCTCCACCGGTGCCGGGCGCTGACTGTTCTCGATAACCCGCTGCTTAAACGCATCCATCGTCTGGTCCCACTGGCCAGAGGATTGCAGTGACTGCAGACGCTGCGTGATGAGCTGCAGCATGTCCTGCTCCCGGACGGGCCATAAATCCCCCCAGGTACCGAGATCAGCCGCCTGAGTCAGCGGCGATACCAGGCAGGCGGCGAGCAGACAGTCTTTCAGTCGTATCATTACTGTTCTCCTTTCATCCGGCGGGCAATGTCGTGCTGGATGTTGCGGGTCACATCGGGCGCGCCCTGAACCACGGCAGGTGAAACCAGAATGACCACATGATGCTGCTGCTGATACTCCGCCAGACTCTTCTCCAGCGCGTCGTTAAACCGGTCAGAGAGCGCTTTTGACTGCGCTTCTGTCAGCTGCTTCTGACTGACACTGTCCATAAAGCTGTCGAGCGTCTTCTTCATATCAAAAGCCACCACCCGCGGTGTGGAGTACTCCAGAACCACGCGTGAGAGAAACGCGCTGGTTGCCAGGGCGAAAAGCACGAGAGCAACGATGACAGGTATCCGGCGAAAGGTATGAGAGTTCGTACTGACCGGCTGTTCGGTGTTGTTTTTCATCACTGTTTATCCTCCATGTCATTCACCGGTATTCGGGATTCAAGCTCTGCCATTTCGTCTTTAAAGTTGCGACACGCGAGGCCGTACACCGCATCGTGGATATCGACCCCCTCTTCCCGGCGCGCTTTCATGTACTCAAAATCCGGGCCTTTTGAGGAGTACATCGCCCGGCTGAGCGGGTCGACGAACAGGCGGTGCCAGGAGCAGTTCGCTTCCACCTGCAGCATAAAAGAGCTGAACCACTGCTCTTTGGCCGAACCGAAGCCGTTAATCATGTCTTTCTCCAGCTTGCTGAACTGATCCGGGTACAGCTGGTTATACTTGGCAAATTCCTTCGCTGACTGTTTCAGAATGGCCTTGTATGACGAGTTCCCCCAGGCAGCGCGTGCAGCGCTCGATGCGGTCGGGGAGTCGAAGTCCACGATATTTTGCGTGATGGTGATGTATGCGCCGGTATGTCGACGCGCGGTACGGTAGCCTTTCTCGATGAACTGACCCACTTTTTCATTTTTGAAATCAAGGAGCTTCCAGCCTTCATCGATGACGTTCAGTTTTTTCAGGCCACGCGGTGACTGATACATCCTGTTCTCGATGTAAATAATCAATGAGAACATCACAGCGATAAGCAGAGATGGCCGCGACTCCAGGCCACCGAGCTCCAGTACCACCATCCGGGCATCTTCGTGGAGTGTTGGTGTATCTGAGTTGAAATAGTCCCCGTAGATCCCATTTACCGTGTACTGATCGAGCAGGATTATCATCTCGTCCAGACGGCCCCGGATTGTTGGGGAATCAGCATATTCATCGCTGTCCTTCGCGTCCTGTAAAAACTGCACTACGTCATCAACGCGTGCATGATTACGCTTGCTTAACCAGGCCGCCTGCACTGCCTGCAGAAGCAGGCCTTCATGGACTTCATCGAGGTTGCCGTTCGGACTGGCCATGACAGACATCTGATCGCGTATACGTTCTGCTGACATGTCGAAGTGAGCATCATCCAGCACGTTGGCGAACGGGTTAAACTTGAGGGTATCGCCATCGAGGTATACGCCCCCCATGTTTTCACACAGGGACTTATAGCCATCGCCCATGTCGAACACCCAGGCAAACCCGCCGGAGTCGAGCACACTGCGAATGAGGGGCTGAATCAGACCGGTTTTACCCGCCCCGGACGTCCCGCAGACTGCCATGTTGAAATTGGTATTGTTCATTCCCTCGTAGAACAGGTCGATGAACGCCAGCTGATTTCGGTAGGTGGGCGCCAGGAGTCCCGCCGGCGCCAGCGGGCTGTCAGCGACGATCGGCAGGAGGTTAGCCACCTGGAACGTCTCCGCCCGCTTCACCACGCCTGCCGCCTGCAGCTCTTTAAACAGGCCCTCACCACACTTGAACGGCATCATGGCCAGAAAGTTACGCAGGTGATGGTAGCGGGCCGGGATCAGCTGGAAACCGCCTTTACGGTAGCTGTTGAGCACCTGCTGTTCAGCGGCGAGAGAGGCCTCTGTGCTGTCTGCGGTGTACGTGGTGATATTAAAGAAGTAGGACACCAGGGAGGTCTGGTTGGTCGCCAGTCGCTGGCGGATATCGCCCCACTCCTGCATTTCCTTTATCACGTTCGGAAAAAACTTCGCGTAGGAGGTTTTGCTTTTCTTCTCCACGTCCATGAATTTCATGTTGGCTTCATTCTGGGTCTTCACCTGGTCCTCCACCATCAGCGTCAGCGTAATGACAAAGGGGCAGGAAATGGAGAGCTCCGGGTTAAGCAGGTTGGCGTAGTTATCCGCGGAGGTCCAGAGGAAGGCCATTTCCGGATCACTCTCCAGATGGTAGCTCGTCACCCGGGTTACGCACTCTTTCCCGTCACGCCCCAGGCGGCCAATTTTCAGATGACCGGCGGTGACCTGCATATCAAAGCTGTCATCGACACACTGATAGTTCAGATCCTGATAGGGGTCCAGCTTATACGGTACGCGGTACATCTCGTGCGGGTCCGGGTTTATAAGCTCGCGCATCAGTTCGACCAGCCCGGCAGCATCAAGGATACGCGTCGGAATATAGGCACCGCCCAGTGACGCCCGCAGGATTTTAATCTGGTTCTCCATCTCCACAATTTGCGTGGTGGAGTTTTTCTTCCGGGGCACGCAGCAGGAGATGTACACGCGGTAGTTACGCAGCGTCAGGGGTAAATCCAGTGCAGGAGGCAGGGGGAACTTCGTCTCCGCTGCCCGGAGATAGTAGGCCTGGGTGATGGCGTTAAACTTCTTAGCCTGTTTACCGCTCCAGCGGAATTCACGCAGACCGTAGTCGATATCATTGCCGACCAGTTTGCTGGAGACCAGATGAAAACTGACCGGGACGCCCCGGGGAAGTTTGCTGCGCAGTAAATGCTCCAGTGTGGCGACGATACTTTTATCCGCACCGGGTAAAGGACGCGCCTCAAACATAAAACCGATGGTTTTGTTATTAATAAACAGCCCGGTCGCGGAATCATAATCCTTATAGGGCAAAATACGGCTGAACTGGGGGAAATTCATGCTGCCCAGCGTGTCATTGGCTTTCGCGGATTCGTCGGGCAGCTTCAGTGCTGATACCAGTGAATTCACTGCCTGGGTGACGGCATCGATGATGTTATTACTCATGCGGGCGTTCCTTTAAGAGCATTTCAAAATAACAAGGGTAATAAATGGCAAGAAGAATATTCATATCCGCACTAGAAACTCCTTCTTATAATGGAAAGCACTGGAATAAAAAACAATAAACACATGGAGGCAATAATCTGACCCATAAAGATCGAATCCAACAACACCTCCCCTTTCCACAGACAAACAAGCAGAGTGATAAATAAACAAACCACATGAAAGAAAACAATCAGGAACAGAATGTTCGCTGAGAACTCCCCATCACCAACTTCCACCTCTAAGCAAAAAAAATAAAATACACACAAACTACAGATAATATAGACACCTTCATGTCGAATACCCTGAAAGAAATCAGGAGAAAACTCTCCTGCCAGTCCATTGTAAGTCAGTCTGGCTCCCAGATAGATGAGCCAGTAGACTGGAGGTATAAACAAAAATCCGTACTTTCGAAGAAACAGCATCATATCCATCCCCTGATTATTTGCTCATAGCGTTCAGTGCGTTAAGTTTTTTTTCACGTACTGCTTTAATCTCTTCTTTATACTTGCATTCTGATGCCATCTTTTTTGCGTCACCGAAAGTTAATGGCTCTGACGAAGTGCCTGTGTTAGTTTGAATTGCTAAACGTAACGCCTCACCTGCACAAGGTGTCTAATGAATAATACTTTGCAGTTGTTCTGGAGTAGCGGGCTGCATATCGCGAGAATCTTCAATATACTGCACAAAGAATACCCAGTTAACACAATTAAAAAAAGAATAATCAAAAAACCAAATTGCTGGCCAATTTCTTGCTGTCTTTCCATTGTTCCATCCCTACCGGTCAATCCAGTTTGTTAATCAGCATTTCATTTTGAGTTAGCTTTATATAATTCCCACTGATGGATATAGGAATAATACTGCCCACCAGGCACATTAATGATGATGCCATCACAGTCCAGTTTATTAACAGGGCTGGTAAAAGCGCCTGTCGGCATGTTTACCTCAAGTGTCCGGCAGTCATCTTTCCAGTGTCTACCTGCTTCAAGTTCATCCATCGAAAATGAGTGAATGGAGATAACGAACATTCCGGAAAACCCAACCACCGCTATAAGCGCACAGTATATGAATGTATCGCCTCTGTTAACTCGAAGATTGAATTTTTCAGGGATGGCAACCATTGCCAGCGCACCGACCACACCAATAACAAAAAGAATCAGGCATATACCGTTAAGCCATGCAACGTTATGTCCAAGTATATAGTACGCTTTCACTTTCTTATTCCTTATGCTGCATACTTTCAAATAACGTGAGATTGTTAATACTGACCATCGGTCTTACTATTCACCTGCCCCCATCCGTTCAAAGTAATAAATCAAGACATAAAACATATAAAAGATCACTGTGGCTGTAAAAAATCCCGTTATTACTGACAGCGTCAAATCAGGAGAACCGGCCCACATGTTTTTATCCATGAATACCATGAAAGAAAATAAAGCACTGAGACCTGTAAGTCCAAACAACATTAAAATACAGGAAAGCGAATCTCTTATAAAAACACCAATAATTACATAGCCGTAACCGCAGATAATGATTGCCATTGCAAAAAAAAGCCGAACAAAACCATCAAAACTTAACTGGTATTCAGCCATTTACTCACCCTCATTCAATGTTTCTATCACGCTGCTTAAAGGCTCGCGGGTTTTAATTTCAATGCACTCTCCTGTATTACTTCCGTAACCTCTGCCTCCACGTTCTTCGAGTACCCGTAGCATTTTTATGCAGACATCAGTATTAGGCATGGGAGTAACATCCCAAATCCCACCGCCACTACTCGGTGTCATCAGCACCAGAAAAATAAATGCATGCATAATTTATTGCCTTTATTTATATACTTGTCAGTAGAAAAAAGCAGGCTATATCCTGCCAATAAAAATAACAGCGCCATCTTCCATTTGAATAATTCATCCATAACGTTACTTACCTTCCGTGCGAAGTTTATTAACCTCTGTCTTATCCCTGTATTTCACATCCATATACCGTGTTACGCCATCCGGGCAAGACCAGGCATCTTTTGCTTTAGCCAGAAACCCTGCCTGCTGTGCTTCAAATGCGGAGACTCTGCAGTTTTTCAGGGTATAGATGACATTCTGTTTATTGGTTTGAATCTGTTTGTATGTTGACTCAGGCTCAATAAAGACAAACACTTCTGTTATCGCGACGACAATACACATTATCAGAATGATTGACTTACCCCACCAGGACACAAACAACCGCTGTAAAAAGAAAGACATAACTGCGGCAGTGCCAACAATCAGCATCAACATAAAAATATATGACGATTCCTCGCACAAAAGCATCCAGAGATATTTAATTGACTCAGTCACTTTCGAAATCCTTTCATTTTTCGTAATCAGTTTTAAGTTCACACGCTACCGCCCATCCCTTTCAACGCAGAGGGCACTCGTTATAATTCAGAAATGTAAACTTACTGCAGCGCCAGTAATGGCGCTGTGAATCAATTAAGGCGAGGTTGTCCCCACGCCGATGGTGTCACGACAAAAAGAACCGTTGCTGGCTGGTGATATACATCATCTGCATCCACATACGGCGCTATCCACAATGACGTTGTCTCCTCCCCTTTTCTTAATGGCCGGGGATAATTACCTGGCGGTGTTGACGGTGACGTAAACGTTGACGCCACTACTGGTAAAGACATTTTCACTACCGGCAAAGACTGGAGCCTTTTCTCGGTTTCGAAATATGTTGCCTCATTCTTTGCCGTTGGATTATTTAGGTACACTGCACGTGCTCGATCTTTCTCCGCGGCCACTCTGGCCTGGGTCAGGTTGGACTGTGGCGGCAACGGGTACGAATTCACTGACGTGGTTCTGAAATTACCCTCAGCCAGTTGTGGCAACCCGGCCGCAGCCGGCTTTGCATCACTGCGTTCCTCTTTCAGCTTCGCTTTTTCATTTGCCTGCTCCATCGTCATACAGGTATCCGACGTCGTGGCATTACATTGAAATTCAGTCTCTGTGCCCGCGCACCCGGTTAAGAGCAAAGCGCCGCCCAGAGGAATTAACAGCATTAATTCCTTCATGATATTTCTCGCTATTTATCGGTTATTTTTCAGGTTCATCCTGATTGGGTTATTTGCCTTAATTGCCCGGTGTAATTACCCTCAGCGCTGACAGGGCAGCCGTAATAAGAGACTTAGCCATTATTTTCCCCCTGCGGCGCTGCGCCCGGAGAGAACTCCCGCGGATCAAGTTTGCCCAGCTTCTTCAGCATCTCGTCAGTATTGAATCCGTTCATACCGCCGCCTGACTGATGATGGGCATCAGCCTGCGGTGCCGGCTCCGCCTCCTGATTCTGAGCCTGCTGTTGCCCGTTCTTTTCCGCTTCCAGCTCTTCAATCGTTTTCAGCTGGAATCCATCCTGGAACACGACGGTCACTTCGTTGCCGGCACCAATCGGAATGACCGGGTGATACTGCTCGGCCCTTTTGATGTAGTACTCGCTCAGCGTCTGCGCAGCTTTAGATGCACCACCGCCGACCCCCATTTTCAGAACGTCACCGGCGCCAACAGATGCGGTTGCCCCCAGGCCAACAGCCGGCTGTGAAGCCCGTTCCATGCCCTGACCAATCCCGTCAACAAAACCGGCCCCCCATGCCCAGCCGAGGATTTTTCCGTTACGCATCACCACCTCTCCCTTAACCCCGTTTTTCCCCATAAAGGAAACGTGGCCGTTAATGGGCTGATCGATGGTTTTATCACCTTTGATACAGCTGATATTGCGGGTACGGACAATGGCGCGTTCGCTGGAGACATCGCCCCAGGCTTCAAGGCCCACAAAACACCCTGTCAGGTCGTAGGTTTTGCTGTTTGGCATTTCCACGCGACCAGTGATACGCAACTGCATCGGTACAGTTGATTCATTCCCGGTAACAGACGCGTTGGCATCTGCCCCCTCGATAAGCATACTTTTTGCAAAGCTCCCCGACGGAATGTACGGCAATGACTTCGTTTTTTTTCCTTTGTCGTAACTGAACGTTTTACGCTGTATCTGGTTTGGTACCGGTACAGACTGGTAGCTGACCTGCGGCGGCGGTGTCATACCATTCCCCGGATAGAATGCCGTCGGAGGCGGTACCGCGGCGCCGGTTTGCGGCGGATAACTGGCTGGCTGCGGCTCCCCTTCCGGACCGGGTGGCGGTGACGGAGGAGTCGGCGCGGGCTCGCCACCAGAGACAGCCGGTTTCACGCCCAGCGCCTTCAGCTGAGTCTGCATGGCTTCATTGTCACTGCTGAGCTTGTCGATACGTATCTGGTCAGCGGTTCGCGCCTTACTCAGCAGGTCCACTTCCCCCTGCAGGGAGTCAAAACGCTTGTTGAGATCAGCGGCAGTCGCCTGCATTTCTGTTGTCGCGTGCTGCTCCACCTTACTGTTGAAGCTGCTGTCGACCACCCCGGTCATATCCGGTGCGGGTTCGCCCTGAGCCGGGGCTTCCTCATCAGAGCTCATGTTCAGATCTGACAGATACAGCCCGCCTCCGACTGCTGCCGCGCCGCCCGCCAGAATGAGTCCCAGCCAGATATATTGCTTACGTTTGATCAGCGTGTTGAAGTTGGCCATCAGCGCTTCACTCCTTCATCTGACGTCGTGACCCAGATCTGCATGCGACCACCGGCAGTCAGCAGGCCCGCCGGGGTACTGAACATGACGGCACGTGTTCCGGGCTGCCAGAAATCGCTTTCACGCACCATACGGGGCGACAGGGAGACGTTATCCAGACTGTAACGGACGACTTTCAGGTGGTGGCCGACCCAGACCCTGTCGGCAGTGGCGCGCAGACCAGCCGGCACCTGCAGCACTTCAGAGGTGACGGGGACAGACTGATACTCATCGGGTACGCTGCCCTGGCGCACGGCGCGATTAAGCGAAACCAGTAACGATTCATAGGGGTTCGACTCTTCCCAGGCTTTTGCCGGACCGGGGGTACCCGCCAGCTCGCTGACCAGCTGAATTGTCCGGCCTGAGCCCGCACGGGGCACGGCACGAATGGAGAAGTTCAGCCCGCGTTCGGTTTCCACAATGAAGGTGAATGGTTTTTTACTGACGGTCGCCAGAATGGCACCGCCGCTGTCGGTCTGCTCCTGGTTTGTCAGGCCACCGTCCAGGCTGTTTATCGCCGTGATGCGATCTCCAGGTACTGTGAACAGATTCGGGTCGGTGTTACTCACGGCAATATTTGCCTGACCACCATTGGTCAGGGGGACCACTGTCGGCGCCAGCGTACCGCTGAGGGTCGCGGACATCGCGGGGGCGGCCAACAGCAGACAGCCTGAAATAAATAACGGGTTAATTTTTTTCATTATTTATTTCTCCAAAACGCGCCAGCCAGCTGACACCATCGACACGACTGAACTGAATTACATAGCTTTTAATTTCACTGTAGGGTTTGGAATCCCCAATCCACGTTTTCAGCTCACCCCGGATATCCACGCGGTTCTCTGCCGGCCAGGCACGCATCGACGTCATATAAAAGGTGGAATTAACGTTATTGTCTTTAATGCGTTTCGCATCTTCAGCCAGCTGGACCTTGAGGCTGTTCTGCGAGGCGGGTAATACATACCGGAGTAGCTGCTGATGCTGGGCATCAACCGTTTCCGGCGTGACATTCAGACGCAGGGCAACAAAGGACAGGCCCAGCTGCTCAATATAAGAGGCGTCAGCCTGGTTCTGAGACACCGCAAAGGGTGCACGGAATAACATCGGTGTCACCGCCACTTTCTGTTCCGTCTGCAGACGGTAATTATTTATGCCCTGGATAATATTGGTCGCAAGACTGAGGGTCAGGAGTGTCCCCAGACTGATAAATCCCACAGCGATAACGCGGGTGGTATTTTGTCTGGCACCATGTTCCATATGTTATTTCCCCGTTGATTTATTTAATCCACTGCCGGAAACAGGAGTCCGGAACATCATGAAAGAAACCTTTAAGAAGGGAGGTTGGCAGATACCAGTAAATCAGGTCGCGTAGCCAGGAACTGCCCCGCCCTTTTTTCAGTTTCTTGATACCCCAGAAAACCAGTACCGCTGAAGCTATGCCAAATATGAACTTGCTGGTCCAGAAACCCCAGCCGAGACAAATCACGGCCGGGATAAGTTCATCGAGATATAAGCCAAACCAGCGGGACTGGTTAGTCAGTGTTTCCGGGAAACGGTATCGCTTTAATTCGTCTCCCGTCATCACGTGCTTCCTGTCAGTAACCGGCGACCGACATACCGATGGTGATAAAGGTGGAAATAATCGCGAAGCCAAACAGGAACTTCACGTTTTTGGTCATCATGTACATGATGCCGCCGGCGACAACTTCCGCCAGAACCACCCATTTGACGACGCTGGACTGCTTACCAAACGTGCCTTTAACGGTCGCATCCCCGGACTTCATCAGGTCGGTTGCCGTGGTGGTGGCCATCGCAGCATCCGGGAAGAACGCCGCCACAGCAGCAACCGGCAGCGCAACTTTAGCGACTTTCAGGGCTTTCTTTTTATTGAAAACGCGGGACATAAAAGACGGTTTGGTTTTTTCAGAGACAGCAGAGCCCTGAACACTTAATACAGCATTCATATTTATTTCCTTTAAAGAGAATGTATACGTTAGTAGAAAATCACATCTAAACCTGATTTTTTATATCTTTACCTTCCTTCCTCCTCGCTCTGTTCAGAAAAAATATAATTGGGGAAGCGTCTTAGATGATCTTTAAGTCGCATCGCCACTTCCGTTGACTTCGTTCTGCCACTACGGTTCTTTGCGCTAACTAAAAGCGCATGAGTGTCGTCATCAAGGTAAACGGAAACAATATTCTTATTTCCAGTGCTGGTATAACGCTTTGACACACTGCTTCTCCGATTAGAAACCTTATAGACAAATCATTACACAGAAAGACACAGGAAATAAAGGGGCTAAACTGCCCCAACCAATTTAACAATTTATTAACATAACATATTCATAAACATTCTCAATAAAAAAATATATTTTCCTGCTCCTGTAGCAATCCGTTACAAATGCTCTAAAAGACGGATAAACCTCCAATACTTTCTCTTTAGCACGATCGATCCTTTTTTTTACAATCTTCTCAGGCACAGAAATATAATTTGATATGTCCATATAGCTAAAACCAAGAACATAAAATGAAAGAGGAATGATATTCAAATCACTTATCCTTGCAATAGCCTCATCAAAATCCGGAATGTCTTTTGATTTTATGAATTTCATTTTTCGGCTGGATAATGGAACCGTTATCAGAAGATTCATTTGCCAAAAAAAATAAAAATCATCATCCAAAAGACTGATACACTCAATTCGAATTTGAAAATTTGATTTTCCACACGAAAAAATTTTACTTAACACACAACCTTTACCTAGCGCCATGCAATCAAGTTCTAACTGGGAAAGCATCAACTCCAGTTCATGAAATGATCCTGAGAAACTACCTGCTACACATTCTGTTTTAAAAAAGTCATACATTTGTTCAAATGATGTATTGGAATATAGGACATCGCGTTGTTGGTTTCTTACGCAAACAGAGACAGGTGAGGTGTTATACAACCCCTTTATGTGAAGAAGAGCATCCCTAACCGATTGACTTAAGCTGTCATCACCACTACGATCCATCGCACACATAGGTTCCTCCTTAGAAGGGTTCTATGGATAGTTGGTGTAGAGAGGTTGCATCTCTCTACACCAATGTTTCTCAAATTTTCAGTTGCTCTTGAATTATAAATCCCATTTAACTGGATGTCATCAAAATAGATTAGATCATTCTTCTAAAGATTCTCAAAAAAGAAGTATATTTATTCAACTTATAATAAAAAACTAGACGGTCCATTATTACATTTCGCAATGCCTTACGCTAATCATTGTCAGTGTCATCCACTTTTGGAAAGAATTGCTCTATCACAGCATTAACGTCATCCCGGATGTTTTCTATTAACCCTGACCATTCCCATCTTGGGTTACCATGAACATGAGGACTCAAACATTCAATCCCCAGCACCTTATTCACAGTAAACTGTGTTTTAACCATGCTTTCAAGCAGCGCTCTATTGAATGCCATCTGATTAAACCCGGATTCTTTGCGTTCCATCTGGGCTTCGTAGACACGCAAACCAAGCTCAAGCAACATCGATGCAATACTTGAATAGCTAATATCTTTCTCTTTCGCACCTTCAGCACGACGCTGAACTGCTATCGCATTAATTTTCTCTGCAACTTTGTCATTTACATAAACTTGGATCTTAGCCATAGTCCCTCACAATTATAATCTCGTATAACCCACAAAACTCTAAGTGCTAAAACTACGCATGTTGCGCGATTCACTATTAGAGTCACTATGATAGAAATGACGATTCATTCCACGAATCACTATCCTTTTAGCCACGAATCTAATATAGATTCATGGCTCTTGTAAATAAATGTTTTACAAAAAAATAGTCTCTAATGAATCCCATACAATTCGCCAGTGAATCTATTTAGATTCATAGGCGAATCGCTTTAACACATTAAATAAATGTACTGCACATTATTTTTGTCATAACTCACTGTTTACAAATACCAATCTGCAAAATTTTAATTTTGCGTGGGGTGTGGTGATTTTGTGGTGAGGAGTGCATATATGTTGAGTCTCGGTCTTGGATGGGTTAAGGTTATTCCGGGATTTGGCACGGAGGGGAATTCATGAAGGGAGTAGCGTTTGGTATCATCCTGTCTTTAATACCATTGTCATCAATGGCAGCAGACTGCTTTGATATGGCTGGCAGGGATTACAAAATTGATCCGGATCTCCTGCGTGCTATATCATGGCAAGAATCACGATTTAAAATTGATGCGATTGGGCGTAATCCTGTTACGGGTTATGGATCAGGCTTGATGCAAATTGACTCGCAGCATTTCAACGAACTGTCGCGATATGGAATAAAACCGGATCATCTTCTTAGCGATGCTTGTCTTAACATCTACACCGGAGCCTATTATCTGGCTCAGGCGTTTAAAAAGTGGGGCGTTTCGTGGGATGCAGTCGGGGCATACAATGCAGGCTTCAAAAAGACCCCGCGCCAGGCAGCAAGACGTTACGAGTATGCGAAGAAGATCCATTACTACTACACGGCTATCAAAGCAAGCAAACGAACTTCTTCTAAAGATCAGAAAATCGCCATGAACTAAAAAACCTTCTGATATAAGAAGGCTTGAATTTCTTAAAAATCTACGGCATCTATACCTGGATAATAATCGGCATCACTATCAAAATGAAAAAGCAGATACCCGCCCTCCCGGTGCATTAGTATGAGATTTTTGCGTAAAAATTTTGACACCCCACCTCTTTTTAGCGCCAGAAGATGGCGTTTGAAATCATACATCCTTATAACACAACCATAAGGTGTATCATGTATCCACTCTAAGTAACTATCGCAAGTTAGATAATTGGTTGTTGATGAAAGCACCTGAAGAACTCTGATATCACCTTCTTCCATATGTGAAATACTGATACAGACAGCTTTAAATTCAAACATAAGTATTCCCACCATCAAAACGCCGGACAGCTGCCCGGCGCTTATAATTAGCCTTTAAGAGTGCGGAATTTCTCCGCAATTAACCACAATGCCTTATTGAGTTTAACATCACCATCGATTGCTTTTACTGGCCGGGTTGTTGTTCTTTTCCCTTTTTCAGTTCGGCCAGGCAAACCGCCTTTAATCAGATTTTCCTGGACCCTTTGATATGTAGTCCAGATGTCATCTTTTTTATCTTCATAACGGCGCGGATGAATTATCTGTTCAATACTGACCGGAGATTTATTTTCATCTTCATATCGGTAGGTTAATGCAGCTTGTCCAAACAGACGCTGTTCTTCCTTGGTTAAGGCAATAGACTTCATGACATCAACGCCTTCAGTTATTTTATCGAAAATTCCCAGAACTTCGTAAGCACCTTCGATAACCCTTCCCACAATATCACCTTTATGAGGTACACGAATCTCACCAAACGACGTACCGCACACAAGGCCATTTGTGCATACAAAACGGAACATACCCGGGATCATTTGATAACTGGACGATCCATCATGCGAGTTAAGAAGAATGATTTCGGGTACTTCTGTTCCTTTATTGGCCCCTTCACGGCGAAGTCTTACCATATGCTTAGTATGCCCCCGTTTATCCTCATCCCTTACTCGTGACTGACAGGCAAAAAATGGCTGGAAACCTTCTTCACGTAATTTATCCAGCAGTGTAATGGTTGGAATATAGGTATAGCGATCACTACGTGAATTATGCTTTTCTTCTGAAAACACAGAAGGTACAACCTTGACTAATTCATCGTTAGTCAGTGGGCGTTCCTGACGAATGGAATGAGTAAGTCCAAATCGGGATGCTAAACGCATATTATTCTCCTTCACCTGTTTAATTTTTTAACCATCACCCGTTGAGTTGCCGGGGCCGCGGTTTTGACTTTGTGCGGGGACCTGCTGAACCTGCCCCCTGGATATAACCTTCACCCGTTTGAGAGCCGTTCGCCGCGAGGGCGTAAACG
>ENA-OWNV01000161-OWNV01000161.1-gut-metagenome-genome-assembly--contig:-NODE-161-length-27228-cov-4.417517_pt1 | contig 27228 bp, 21 predicted proteins | sample MGYA00248253_ERZ651784 | MGnify/ENA primary metagenome ERZ651784 (study PRJEB26908, sample SAMEA4031709) | gut metagenome | biome: gut; feature: normal infant; material: stool | place: China | collected 2015...
GTAGTGACTGCATTTGACGGTGAGGAGGCTATTCGTCTTGCGCATGATGAAAGCATAGATTTGATTTTGCTTGATTTGATGTTGCCGAAAGTGGACGGATTTACCGTATGCCGTACGATAAGAAGTTTTTCAAATGTACCTATAATTATGGTTACGGCGAAAAGTGAAGATATAGATAAGATACTCGGACTTGAATACGGTGCGGACGATTATATAACCAAGCCTTTTAACATTCGTGAGGTTACGGCAAGAATTAAGGCGATTTTGCGCAGAGTAAATCCTGCACCGAAAGGCGAAAGGGACAAGCTTATCATATCGGGCGATATAACTTTGGACTATAATTTCAGACGTGTTGTGATAAACGATAAGGTTATTGAACTTACAAGCAAGGAATTTGACCTTTTGGAACTGTTTATGAGAAATCCGGGTAAGGTTTATACAAGAGAAAATCTTTTGGATATAGCGTGGGGCTTTGATTATCCGGGTGATGTACGAACGGTTGACGTTCATATAAGAAGGCTTAGAGAAAAAATTGAGAAAAATCCTGCCGAGCCTTCATATATAAAGACAAAGTGGGGAGTTGGTTACTATTATAAGAAGGATTAAGGAAAAGATTAAAAACATCACCAATTCAATGCGTTTTACAATGATTGCAACTTATCTTGCAATTATTGTTACAACGCTTGTTTTGATGAGTATTTATATAATCAGTCTGCTTAGCGAAAATCTGTACAGCACGGAAACGATAAATATGTTTGCAAAGGCGAATATTATATCTGAAACAATTGCGGACGTATGGGGAAGCGATACATCTGCAACTTCGGCTCAAAAGTTTTCGGATGTTGTTGAGCGAAGTCTTGCAGGTACGAATATAAGAGGTGTTGTGACAAATAAATCGTATTCGGTTTTGTATGACACGAACGAAGAATCACAGCTTATCGGCAAGGTTTTTATGCGTGACGTTTTAAAACGTGCGCTTGACGGCGAACAAGCCGATATTATAACGACAGGCGAAAACAATATGCGTCTTATAAGCGTTGCGGTGCCTGTAACATTCGGCGGTGAAATAATCGGAAGTGTGTATTTGGCAGAATCGATAAACACGATTGATGATACAGTCCGAACGACAAGGAACAGTCTTATAGTTTTCAGTACGCTTATTGTAATTCTTATCGGTATGCTTAGTTTGGGTATGAGCTGTATTATAACGTCACCGATTGAAGAATTTATTGCCGTTGCAAAGGAAATTTCAAAGGGTAATTTCTCAAAGCGTGTTGAAGTTAAAGGTCATAATGAGATCGCACAAATGGCACAAATGCTTAATTATATGTGTGACGAACTTGAACTTTTGGAAGAAAAAAGACGTAAGTTTGTTTCGGACGCGTCACACGAACTTAAAACCCCTATGGCTGGTATAAAACTTATATGCGACAGTCTTGTTGCGGCAGAAAATCCCGATCCGGCTATGGTAAAGGAATTCCTCGGCGATATGTCGGACGAGGTTGACAGACTTACAAGAATTGTCGAAAGACTGCTTGTGCTTACAAAACTTGACGCAGGCGGTAATTCGCTGAAACTTGAAGAAGTCGATATTAAGATGCTTATAAGTCAGGTTGTAAAAAAACTTACACCGATTGCGAATGCAAAGGATATTGTTATATATGTTGACAATCATCAGACAGAATTTAGCCCGATTTTACTTGACTATGACAAAATGTATGAGGCGATATACAATATCGCGGATAATGCGATTAAATATTCGCCGGAGGGCGGTTTTGTCCATATCGACCTTACGGCTGACAATGACTATCTGACAATAAAAATTGAGGACAACGGTCCGGGAATACCGGAGGACGAGCGTGACAGAATATTTGAACGTTTTTACAGACTTGACGATTCGAGAGCGAGAGATACCGGCGGAACGGGTCTTGGACTTGCTATCACAAAAGAGGCCGTACTTATGCACAACGGTACTATAGATGTTGCAAATGTGTCGGATATAGGCAGTGTATTCACAATACGTTTACCTTACAAGATTACTATTGGAGGACAGAATGAAAAGTAAAAAGGGAGTAATAGCTATCGTTGCGGTTGCGGTGCTGACAGTGGCGGCGGTTGTCGGAATACTTATAAAAAAAGATTACGGCAGTTATCGCTACAACAGTGAACTGTATTTCTTTAATGAAACGGCGACTTCGATAGTTATGGAAAATCGTGAAATTAAATATAAGGACGATAAGGAACTTGCGGAGTCTGTAATTGAGGCGCTTATGAAAGGTCCCGACAACAGCCGTTATATGAAAATTATTGAAAAAAATACGAAGTTGCTGTCGCTTAACGACGTTGATTCCGGTAATATTGTTGTAAACTTTTCAGGTGAATTTTTGACAGGCGACAATACAAAAGATGTGCTTGCGGTTTATGCAGTTGTGAAATCGTTGTGTGCAATCAGCAGTGTTGACAGTGTTATAGTAATTGTTGATGGTAAGGATATTGCTACGGCGGACGGCTCGATTATAGGGTATTTGCGAAATCAGGACATTAATCTGTCAACCGATACATATAACAGCGAAACGCGTGAAATTGCATTGTATTTTCCGAATAAAGACGGCAACAAGCTTGTTATGGAAACAAGAACGATTAAAGTCACCGACCAACAACCTTTGGCACAATATATTATAAATGAACTTATCAAAGGTCCCGAAAACAAGGAACTGTCAGTGCCGCTCAGCAAGGATACCGTACTTTTGAGTGTGGAAACTTCGGATAATATTTGCTTTGTAAATTTCAAAGCTAATTTTACCGATAAAAATTCGGGTACTGCGGAAAAAGAGAAAATGACGATATATTCAATCGTTGATTCGCTTACCGAGCTTGACAATATTCAGCGTGTTCAATTCCTTATGGACGGTAAAAAAGTTGATAATTTCGGTAATATCAATATCGGAAGTATGTTCGGACGTGACGGAAGTATAATTGCCGAATAAATTTAGAATATGCAGTTGACAGTTTGGTAATAATATGATATTATACAATCAATAAAGGGGAGTAGCTTGCGCATTTTATATGCGTAATATGATGTCGTCAATACACGTTCGGAAGAACCGTATCATATTCTACGAAGCAAGACTTTTATTGCAGATAATTTTTTGTGCTGCAATAAAAAGTCTTGCTTTTTTGTTTGCGGCATAAGTGAGAAGATGGAGGAATTGGTTATGAACCCGTATCAAATGAAAAAAGAAGATGTGCTTAAAATGCTCGGGACTGATGAAAATGGTCTTACGCAAAATCAAGCAAAGGAAAATCAGAAAAAGTACGGCAAAAACGAACTTGCGGAGGGTAAAAAGAAAAATCCGTTTATATTGTTTTTGGAGCAGTACAAGGATTTTCTTGTTATAATTCTTATTATTGCGGCGATTATATCCGGTGTGCTCGGTGATATAGAAAGTGCGATCGTAATATTTGTAGTTATAACGATAAATGCGATTTTGGGTACTGTACAGCATATCAAAGCGGAACAGTCGCTTGACAGTCTTAAAGAAATGTCTGCGCCGACTGCAAAGGTTATCCGTGACGGTGAAATAAAAGTCGTTGAGGGAAAAGATGTGACAGTAGGTGATATTGTGGTCATTGAGGCAGGTGATTACGTCTGTTCGGATGGACGTATAATTGAAAATGCCTCCTTGAAGGTTGATGAAAGTGCGATGACCGGCGAGAGTGAGCCTGTCGAAAAACAGGAAACCGTACTTGACGGCGAAAAACCGCTGGGTGACAGAGTGAATATGCTGTATTCGGGAAGTTTTGCGACTTACGGCAGAGCGAAAATGGTTGTAACGTCAGTTGGTATGGAAACCGAAATCGGCAAAATTGCGTCACTGTTAAAAAGTACGCAGGAAAAGAAAACACCGTTGCAGGAAAGCCTTGATAATTTCGGTAAAAAGCTGTCGCTTATCATAATCGGAATATGCGTTATTGTTTTGGGCTTGGAACTGTTCCGCAGTGACGGTATAAATTTGACAGTGTTTACGGACGCATTTGTGTTTGCGGTTGCACTTGCCGTTGCGGCAATTCCGGAGGCTTTAAGCTCGATTGTTACGATAGTTTTGTCAGTCGGAACACAGAAACTTGCAAAAGAAAATGCGATTATACGAAAATTGCAGGCAGTTGAGGGACTGGGCAGTGTTTCTATAATTTGTTCGGACAAAACGGGTACGCTTACGCAAAATAAAATGACTGTTCAGAAAATTTATTTTGACGGTCAAATTATTGATAAAGACGATGAAATCAATGCACGTCAAGGTCAGCTTATAATAGACGGTGCATTGTGTAACGACTCCGTTCAAAAAGAAGGTCAGGAAATCGGTGATCCGACAGAAATTGCACTTGTGAATTTTTCGGAAAAACATGATTTGCCTGTTGAAAAAATGCGTGAAAAATATCAGCGTTTGGGTGAAATTCCTTTTGATTCAGACAGAAAATTGATGAGTACCGTTCATAAAATCGGCGGCAATTATAAAATGCTGACAAAAGGTGCGGTTGACGTTTTGTCGGGCAGAATTAATGAAGTCAAAACTATGGACGGAAAAAGACCGTTTACTGCCGAAGATTTGGCAGAGTTAAAGAAAGTTAATACGGAATTTTCTCAAATGGGACTTCGTGTACTTGCTGTGTGCGAACGTGACGTTGATACAGTCGACATAAGCGTTGAAGATGAAAAGGACTATATCTTGCTCGGGCTTGTTGCAATGCAAGACCCGCCGAGAGAAGAAAGTGCAGAGGCGGTAAGAAAATGTAAAACCGCCGGAATACGTCCTATAATGATAACCGGCGACCACCTTGTGACCGCATCGGCGATTGCAAGAAAAATCGGTATATTGGATGATAGTGGCCGTGCGGTAGAGGGCAGAGAGATTGAAAATCTGTCAGATGAAGAACTTGATGAATTTGTTTCGGACGTGTCGGTTTATGCGCGAGTTTCGCCTGAACATAAAATAAGAATAGTCAGCGCATGGCAGAGAAAAGGCTACATCGTTTCAATGACCGGTGACGGAGTGAATGACGCACCGGCACTTAAACAGGCGGATATAGGTGTGGCAATGGGTATAACAGGCAGTGAAGTGGCAAAAGACGCCGCGTCAATGGTGCTTACTGACGATAATTTTGCAACGATAGTCAAGGCGATCGAAAACGGACGTAATCTGTACAGAAATATTCAACGTGCAATTCAATTCTTGCTTTCGGGCAATACGGCAGGTATACTTGCGGTATTGTATGCGTCATTTATGGCATTGCCTGTTCCGTTTAAAGCGGTGCATCTGTTGTTTATAAACTTGCTTACGGACAGTTTGCCTGCGATTGCACTCGGTGTTGAACCGCACAGCAGTGATGTTATGAATGAAAAGCCGCGACCGAAAAATCAATCTATACTTACAAAAAAGGTACTTACAAATATATGTGTTGAGGGCATTGTGATAGGTGTTATGACTATGATTGCATTCTATGTCGGATTTATGAGGAATGCCGAAGTTGCAAGTACAATGGCTTTTTCAACGTTGTGTCTGTCAAGACTTGTACATGGCTTTAATTGTAAATCGGATAAACCTGTTTGGTTTACAAAAAAGATGTGGAACAATAAAAGTATGATAGGTGCGTTTTTTGTTGGATTTGTGCTTTTAAATGCCGTATTACTTGTACCTGCACTGCAAGGTATATTTGCGGTTGCACCGCTTACGATTGCGGAACTATTGACGGTTTACGGATTGTCGCTTGGTACATTCGTGATTGTGCAAATTTTGAAAATGATCAGAAAGTAAATTAAAAGAGGTGACGGTCTGAAAAGGCTGTCACCTCTTGTTTAATTTTTGTTGTCATTTGAAGAAAGCCAAGCACCGATTATCATAAAAATTAATGCTATAAAATAAGTAACCGTAGGAATTTGCTTGAATATAATCAATGACAGGATAGCGGCTATAAACGGAGAAATTGCGTAATAAGCACTTGTCCGTGCCGCACCGAGAAGCCTTTGAGCGTAGACATAAAAATATATACTCAATCCGTATGCGATAAATCCGACCAAAAGCACGGGGATAATGCTCCAAAGCACAGTTAAACGTTCACCTATGCACAAGCCTATAATTATCGAGCCTAAGCCTGAAAAAATACCTTTAAGTAAAACGATTTGAAGCGGGTCTTTTGAAGATAGTTTTCTTGTACAGTTGTTTTCAAATCCCCAACAGACGGCGGCAAGAAGTACAAACAGCGAGCCGTACGTAAATTGCAGACTTGATATATCTTCAAATGACAAAATTCCGCATGAAACCGTTATAAACAATATACCGAACCACAATCGCTGACTGATTTTTTCTTTGAATATCATAAGTGCGATAATTGCCGTTGCGACAATTTCAAAATTGTTGAGCAGTGACGCATTGGCGGCGGTTGTCGCGTTCAATCCGAACATCAAGCAAATCGGTGCGGCTATGTCCAAAAGTATCATTGCCACAGTGTACGGCAATTCCGATTTTGTCAGTTTTAATTCGTTTGTTTCTGTTTTTCTGATTTTGCGGACGAGTGCAATTATAATCATTCCTATTCCTGCACCGACATAAAGAAAACCCGCCATTAAAGTCGGCGGAATGCAGTCGAGCAATATTTTTGAAAACGGAGCGTTGACGGCGTATAATGCCGCCGCAAGTATTGCAAATGCTATGCCTTTTTTCATATTTAAACCTCCAAAAACCATAGTAAGGATATTGTATCACAAATTTTTGTGAAAATAAAGGTATTAAACCATTATTTTGGTCATAAAAAATTAACAATTTGTTTATAGACAATTACGGTTACATTTGATATAATGTAAACTGTAAATTAATCTGTTAAAAAGGAGTTGAGGTGTTTGAAGGTCAGGAAGAAGGCAGTATTATGTGCTATATTAGCCGGAATAATGTTGTCAACAGCTACACCCAGCTTAAAATTAACCGTTTTTGCCGATTCGACAATAACAGAAACAGAGGCTTTGGATAAGGCAGTTGCTTTATATGAACATCTTATGAATAAAGAAGTCGAAATCCCACAGGGACTTGACGAAACGGGACTTGATACAAATTTAATAAAACCTATTGTGTTGGGATATATTAATTTTGAAGATACCGAAGAGGCAAAACAAGAGAAAAGTATAACAAAACAGGATTTTATGACAATCCTATACAAAACAATAATTACATACAACGACAGTTACACGATTTATGAAGATGAGGCAAACTTAATTCTGAATGAATGTTACGACAACGCATATATTGATGATGAAAACAGAATTGCATATGCGTTTATGATGAAACAAGGCATAATTACAGCAAAATTCGGTACAGAGCCGAACAAAGAGCTTACAAAAGAAGAATGTGAAACTCTTATCGACACTGTATATGATTATTTTGCACAGAATGTAATGGTGACAGTCGGCGGAAAAGAAATAAGAGTCGGTGCGAATATCAGCACAATTCTTGATACGTTCGGTGAACCTAACAGAATTGACCAGACAGAATACGGATTTGAATGGTATGTTTATGATTCAAACTATTCGGAATTTTGTATGGTAGGTGTTGAGGCAGACAGAGTTTGTGCCTTGTACACAAACAGTTCAAGCTTTGATTTTAACGGGATGAAGTCGGGTGATGACTATTCAAAAACAGCGGATTATCTTGATAATCGTTGTTACAGATTTTATGCCGACTCGGAAGGACATCTTGATTCGATATTGTACAATCCGCGTTATCGCGGTGTTGATGACAGCACATCTGTAAAACGTTCAAAGTCAATGCTTCTTCTTGATATGATAAACTCATACAGAAGTAAACATAACAAGACTATATACGTTGAAGATTCCGATATGAATGCGGCGGCATGGCTTTCGTCACTTGATTTTATGAATGAAAAGGAATATGAAAGTGATGTGATTACACAGTCGGGTTATGATGTGTTCTCTGTATATCGTCAGTTGCTTGAAAGCGATAACGATATTCTTGTACAGGACACACAATACACATCTCCTATCGGTTTGAATACAACAACAGACTTATCGGGTGGTATTCAGGCAAAAATAGTTGCGGATACAACATCAATAGCCGTACCGGAAGAAAAGACTACCGTTGAAATACCTCAAAAGGATTACAGCATAACACCTGTTGAGGAGGTTACAACGCCTATACTCAATTCGCCGGTAACGGAAGATAATTATGAAGAAGGCGATGACGTTGTAATTGAGCTTGCTATGCAGGCGGCAACGGAATATCATATAGAAATGTTTGACGTTGAAAACGATGAATATGCGGTAAATGAGTATATCACTACCGATTCAACGGAAATTACATTGCCGTCTGAATTATTCAAAACGGGCAGAGATTACAGACTTATCGTAAGCTCAATCACAGATGACGGCGAAGCTTTGAGTGCCGATGAAGTGCTTATAAGCTACGGTACTGCATACGATACAGGCGTTAATATCGTTACTCCTTACAATAGCGGCGTTACAGATGACGACTATGTGTCAATCGCATGGGAATCCGACAAGTATCACGATTTTTACGTCGATTTGTATGACTCGGACGGAAATCTTGTTGTGAGCAAGATTGTCGAAGACGAATATGAGGCACTTATTCAGGGCGTTGATCCGGGTAAGTATTTCTTATATATAACTGCGTTAAGACGTGGAAGTAAAGTTGAAAAGGCACAGGATTGCGTGACGTTTGAAGTAACTCAGGCAGAGCCTGTTATAAATGAAATTATTCTTGATAAGGATGATACATATTACTTTGTTTATGAGGACGAGGCTTTGGGACTTTTGTACTTCTACGACGAAGAATTGGTTGACGTTGACGAAGAGGACGAAAACGGCAACGTGCAGACAGTCACAAAGAAGAAAATCATTCAGAAACAAGTTAAGGCGACAAAGGGTTACAGACAACTTGCCAAGTACAGAAATAAAATGGAATACACAACAGGCGACCCTGTTATAAGAACGCATATGCTTACAGGCGATAATGAAAAGGGTAACGCGATAGTGAGCGAGGCTGAGAAGTATTTGGGTGTGCCGTATGTATGGGGCGGAACAACCCCGAACGGCTTTGACTGCAGCGGACTTGTTCAGTATGTATGTAATTCGCTTGGCATAAACGTAAATCGTGTTGCGGAAGACCAGTTTAAGAACGGTACTGCGGTGAATAAAGATGAACTTCAACCGGGTGATCTTGTATTCTTTGAACAAAACGGATACATTCACCACGTCGGTATTTATGCCGGTGACGGAATGATGATTCACGCACCGAGAACCGGTGATGTGGTAAAATATCAGTCGATGGAAACTGATTATTACCGCAGTCAGTACGCAGGAGCAAGAAGAGTTTACTAATGATACAGGGGGGATTGAAATGGCATCATCTGTAAAAGCTTGTACAAATTCGCGTTACAGAAAAACCAATATAGTGATTATTACAATATTGAGTTTGCTTTCGTGTTTTGCACTTGTAATGGTGATATATAATCTTATAAAGGGCAGTTATTTGTTTTCGATTGCGTGGTTTATCGCTACGATATTGGCGTCAACATATGTTCTTATAAGAATTAATACCGTCTTTGCAACGTATATTTCAACAGACAGAATGAATTTGTTTATGAAAAATTGGAATAATGACTTTTTACCGTATGATTACGATAATAAAGTTAAAATTTTGAGTGAATTTATACCGGCGAAAACGAAAATTGTTGAGATACCTCTTAATGAAATAAGTACGGTGCTTATCGGTACAAAGAATTTTATAAAGAGAAATGTTGCACCTGATTCTGATTTTGTGAAGAATATACGCGTGCTTGAAAAGTCGAAAGACTTTTATAAGAAGAAAACCGTTTCGAGTATGGATATATTATATGTAGAAACTTTTGAAAAAGAGTGCTATTATATGCCGATTGTAAAGTTCGATACGAGAAATGTGACTAAAATTGTGCAAATAATTCAAAGGATTAATCCTGAATTGCTTATAAGAGTAAGCAGCAGGGAATACAGAACTCTTAGAATGGCGTCAAAATAATTAAGAGCGAGCCGTAAGGTTCGCTTTTTTGATGCTTGGTTGTTGAAAATACACAAAATATAAATGCTGATTTAATTCAAAATCACGAAAAATAACATAAAATCAAAAAAGAATTGAAATTTTTGTTCTTATAGTTTATAATGTAAATATATGAATGTAACTTGTATGCGTGTCCGGATTTTATAGACACTCAAACAAAAAAACAAAAAATTTATTTTAGAAAAGGGGTAAAACAAAATGAAGAAATTCTCAAAACTATTTCTATCATGCGCAGCAGTAGCAGCAGTTACAGCTGCAGTCGCAACATCAGCTATGGCAGCTGGTATTTCAGCTACATATGCACCAGCAGATGCAACTCATGAAACAGCTACATTGACAATCGATGCAAGCGGTTACACAGCAGCTCAAAAGACATTACTTGTTCTTAAACCGGGTGTAACACTTGACAAAATTGATGTTGATAAAGGCGATGTTCTTCAAATCGACCAAAAAGACGGTAACGACTCTATAGCAGTTGCTTTACCAAAGAACCTTGCAGACGGTAAATACACAGTTTACATGGGTGGCGACGGTCAGGTTTATTCAACAAACTTCAAAGTAGGTAACGCTTCATCAGTTCTTGTCGGTGATGTTACTCAAGACGAAGAAATTGACTTGTCAGACGCAACAGCAATTGTTAATCACTTCGTAAAAATTGAAACTGTTACAGGCGATGCGTTGATCGCAGCGGATGTTAACTACGATGATGAAGTTGATTTGTCAGATGCAACTTGCGTAGTAAACTATTTTGTTAAAATGCCATCTGGTACAGGTCACGCTGGCGAAACAAAATAATTTAATAAACTAATTAAATAACTTGAAAAGGAAGTAGAAAAAATGACAAAGAAAAGAATAATTTCGCTTATATGCGCATTGTCTATGATATTTTCTTTATTTACAGTAGTAAATGCTGCTGATAAGAAAGGTATCGGTTTGGATGCAAATCTTTCAGAAGATGGAAAGACAATTACAGTAACTGCAAAAGCTCAAAATACAGTTGATGCAATTGCAAACTTTGCAGTTGTATTTGCTGTTCCTGAAGGTGTAACAGATGATGCTATAGAAGCAACATCACCAGCTGGTGACCTTATAACCAATATAGCTGACGGTGTATTATATGTAGCATATAATAATACCAATCCAAAGAAGCCATTTATTCCGGCTGACAATTTGTTAGCTACAATTAAAATAACTTTAGCTTCACCACTTTCAGCTGATTATACAATAACATTGGCACCGGATGCAGGTCTTCAAGACTCTGAAGGTGCAATAAAAGTTAAGAAAGGTACAATGGATGCTACAACTGTAACAGTTGGAAAATGGGTAGATCCATCAGCTCCAACACCAAAACCAACATCACCTGCTCGTCCTACAATAGCTCCTGTACCGACAGAAAATCCTGATGTTACAGCTGCTCCGACAGATGTACCGACTGTAGGTAAGGGTATTGCTCTTTCTTCATCAATTTCAGATGATAACAAGACAATCACAGTGACAGCAAAAGCTCAGAACACAGTTGACGCAATTGCAAACTTCGCAGTTGTATTTGCTGTTCCTGAAGGCGTAACAGATGATGCTATAGAAGCAACATCACCAGCTGGCGACCTTATAACAAATATAGCTGACGGTGTATTATACGTGGCATATAATAATACAAATCCAAAGAAGCCATTTATTCCGGCTGACAATTTGCTAGCTACAATTAAGATTACATTGCCAACAGCTTTAACAGCTCCATATGCAATAACATTGGCACCGGATGCAGGTCTTCAAGACTCTGAAGGTGCAATAAAGGTTAAGAAGGGTACTATGACAGCTGCATCAACAGTAGTTACACCATCAACAGAACCTGTTCCTACAGTTAACCCTGTTAAGACAGTTGCATTGAAGAGCGTTGTATCAACTGGTTATGGTGATGCAATTAAGGCAGCTAAAGATGCAGGTAAGGACGTTTACCTAACAGTAGATGTTAAGAAGGGTGACCAAGATGCTGTATACGGTGAAGATTATGAAGCTGTATACAATGGTAAAACTCTAACAGAAGCTGAATACAAGAACCTAATTTCAGGTTACACAGATGCTGATATGGCAGACGTTATCAACGGTCTAACATACAATATCTATAATAGCTCTGTAAATAATGTTTCAACAACAGTTAATGCTATTGATGCTGAAGGTAATGCAGAACAAATTGTTGATCCTAAGGATAACACTCTAACACCTGCTAAGCCGACAGCTAAGCCATCTGAGCCATCAATCTCAGTTAAGGCTTCATCAACAACTGTTGAATTTGATAAGAAGTTCACTGTAACAGCTACAGTTAAGAACGCAAAAGACGGTGCTAAGGTTGCATTCACAACAAATGATGATGAAAAATATGCAGTAATCTTCGGTACACCTACAGAAATCAATTCTAAGGGTGAAACAAAGGCTACTTACGTTGCAAATGATAAGGCTGGTACAGTTACAATTACAGCAACATACACAGATACTGAAGGTAACGAAAAGTCAGCATCTGTAAAGGTTACAGTTAAGAAACCTTCTAAAACAACTGGTGGTAATGACGGTACAACTTCAGGTGGTGGCCCTAGCATAATCGCTCCTGGTAACACAGGTGCTGTAACAACACCTAACACAAATACTAACTACAAGCCAGACTTCCAGGATCTTGACTCAGTTGAATGGGCAAGAACAGCAATCAACGGACTTGCTATGAGAGGTATGATTAACGGTAGAGATCAATATACATTCGATCCTAATGCAAACATCACAAGAGCAGAATACTGCCAGATCCTAATGGGTGCTATCAACGCTCTTAACGCCAAAGGTGAATCAACATTCGCAGACGTTCCTTCAACAGCTTGGTACTACAATGCAGTATCAGTTGCAAGTCAACTTGGTATCGTTTCAGGCTACGGTGACGGTAACTTCGGTCCTAATGACCTAATCACAAGACAAGATATGGCTCTTATGACATATAAGACAGCTAAAATCATGAACAAGTCACTTGAACCTGTAAATGCTGAAATCACATTTGAGGATTCACACGAAATCGCAGACTACGCATTTGAAGCAGTTATGACTCTTCAAAAGGCCGGTATTATCAATGGTATGACTGATACAACATTTGAACCACATTCAAATGCTACAAGAGCTCAGTCAGCTAAGGTAATCTTCGATACATTCGTTGATGCTCAATAATTGATATTAAAGTATATTAAAAGAACAGTCCATACGGACTGTTCTTTTTTTGTATTTCAAATCAAATCTATTTTACAAATATAAATATTTGTTTATAATTTTATAATCTAATTGCAATTTAGACGATTTTTTGGTATAATATATATAAGATAATTATTTAGGAGTGAATTGAGTGGTTAATATAGGAAATGATTGGGACGAAATTCTTAAAGATGAATTTAGTAAAGAATATTATCTGAAACTTCGTGCTTTTTTGAAATCTGAATATAAATTGCATTGTATTCATCCTGATATGTATGATATTTTTAATGCTTTGAAATGGACATCTTATGCAAATACGAAGATTGTCATTCTTGGTCAAGACCCGTATCATGAAGTAGGTCAAGCACACGGGTTGGCTTTCTCGGTTCAAAAAGGTGTTAAAATTCCTCCGTCATTATTGAATATGTATAAGGAACTTCATAATGAATTGGGATTGTACATTCCAAATAACGGTTATCTTGAAAAATGGGCAAGGCAAGGTGTGTTGTTGCTTAACTCAGCATTGACTGTCCGTGACGGTCAGGCAAATTCGCACAGAAACAAAGGTTGGGAGATATTTACCAACAGAGTTGTCGAGTGTTTGAATGAACGCAAAGACCCGGTAATATTTATGCTTTGGGGTAACAATGCGAAAGAGAAAATAAAGGTTATTACTAATCATTATCATAAAATTTTAACTGCCGCACATCCGAGTCCGTTGTCGGCAAACAGAGGATTTTTCGGCTGCGGTCATTTTGAAACGGCAAACAGAATGTTGACGGAAATGGGTAAAACACCGATAGATTGGCAAATTGAGAACATTTAAGAGGGGATAGAAATGGTTGTTTTCGGTATAACAGGTGGAAGCGGAAGCGGAAAAACATCTGTTTCAAAAATGCTTGAAAAATTGGGTGTGCATATTATTGACACAGATGTAATTGCACACGAAATTGTAGAACCAAACAGTGATTGTCTTAATGAATTGGTCGATTATTTCGGTGATAGCATACTAAATGACGATAAGACATTGAATAGAAAGAAATTAGCATCAATCGCTTTTTCTGACAAACAAAAAACAGAGGCATTAAGCAACATAACGCATAAATATATAAAGGCGGAAGTGGTAAAAGACATAAACACGACTGATGCCGAATTGGTTGGTATAGACGGAGCAGTGATAATCGGAAGTAATGTTGAACCGCTTTGTGAATTTATAGTGTCGGTTATTGCTGATAAACAAAGCAGAATCACACGAATTAAGACGCGTGACAATATTACCGATGAACAGGCGATACAAAGAATTAATGCTCAAAATGATGATGAGTTCTATAAGGAAAATTCAATGTATATCATATATAATAACGGTGATATTGCACAGCTTGAAAGTGATGTTGTCGGGTTATTTAATAAAATAAAGGGGAATAGTTTTGAGTAAAATTTTTAAAGCATTCCTTGTACTTCTTGCAATATTTGTTGCGGTACTGGGTATATTAGGCGGTTATCAAACAAGTCAAAAATTCAAATATCCTGTTGCGTATGCAGATTATATTGTAAAATATTCAAAAGCCAACGACCTTGATCCGTTCTTGGTTATGGCGGTTATAAAGGTTGAAAGTAATTTTGTGCCTGAGGCACATTCGGGTGTTGCCGGCGGACTTATGCAGCTTACTGAGGAAACTGCTGAATGGAACGCTAAAGAATTAGGGATAACGACTGAATATGATTATATGGATCCCGAAACAAATATACGTTTTGGCTGTCATTATTTACGTCACTTGATTGATGTTTACGGAAATATTGACACCGCCTTGGCGGCTTACAACGGTGGTATGGGAAATGTTTATAGTTGGCTTAATGACTCGCGATACAGTGATGACGGAGTGACACTCAAGTATATTCCGTTTTCTGAAACTCGTAATTATGTTGTAAAGGTAAATTCGAGTTGGGAACACTATAAAGAAATGTATCAGTAATGTATATCATTAACATAAAATTAAAACAGAGAGGAGAATGAATTATGTCATTGATAATTACAATAGGAAGACAGTTCGGAAGTGGCGGACGTGATGTAGGTGAAAAGGTTGCGGAGTATTTTAACATACCTTTTTATGACAAGGAGCTTGTTGAACTTGCGGCACAAAAGAGCAATATCAGCAAAGAGGCGTTAAAAGAGGTTGACGAACACGCAACGAACAGTTTTCTTTACTCGCTTGCAAGCGGCAACTACTCAATGAGAGGTATAAACGCACCGATTTATTACGAAATGCCTATAAACGATAAATTATTTATCGCACAGGCTGACGTTATTAAAGAGGTTGCAAAGAGAGGCTCTTGCGTTATCGTCGGACGTTGTGCAGATTATGTTCTTGAAAATGAAAATGTGGACGTTTTAAGTGTATTTGTATACGGCTCGGTTGATTATCGTGCAAAGAGAGTTATGTCGGCACTTGATATTACTCAAGCCAAAGCAAAAGACAAGGTTTTGAAAACCGACAAACAACGTCGTACATATTATGATTACTACACAAGCAAAAATTGGGGCGTTATGTCTAATTATGACTTGTGCATTGATGCTGAAAAATTCGGCATTGAAGAAACTGCAAATATGATAATAAATGCAGCAAAGAAGAAAATTAAATAAGGAGTTGTTATATTTTGTTTCTCGAAATGATTAAATCGATTGTTCTGGGCATTGTTGAAGGTATATCCGAATGGTTGCCTATAAGTTCGACAGGACATATGATACTTGTAAACGAACTTATAAACAATACAGAGGGATTTACCGCATCTGATTTGTATTTGTATGTAATACAGCTTGGAGCAATTTTGGCGGTAGTAACGCTATATTTTCACAAGTTAAATCCGTTTTCACCGAAAAAGACAAATGTTGAAAAAGAGAATACTTGGAAAATGTGGTTCAAGGTTATTATTGCTTGTGTACCGGCTGCGGTTATCGGTCTTGTACTTGATAACTTTATGTCGGCTTGGGAAAATTGGCAGGTCGTTTCGGCGATGCTTATTTTGTACGGTGTAGCGTTCATAGTTGTTGAATCGTTGCACAAGGAAACAAAAATCGAAAGCATGGACGATATGACATACAAAACAGCACTTTTAATCGGACTGTTTCAAGTGTTGTCAATCGTTCCGGGTACATCGCGTTCAGGTGCAACAATACTTGGTGCAATGCTTATAGGTTGTTCACGTTCGGTTGCGGCTGAATTTTCATTCTTCTTGGCTATACCGGTTATGTTCGGCGTAAGCCTACTGAAAGTGCTTAAATACGGCTTGGCTATGCCTATGCAAGATGTGATTGTGCTTTTGACAGGTATGGTTGTTGCGTATATTGTGTCAATGCTTGCAATTAAGTTCTTGATGAACTATGTAAGAAAACACAATTTTAAATCATTCGGTTATTACAGAATTATACTTGGTATATTGGTAATTTTATATTTTAGTTTTATACACTAAAAACAACAACAAAAAAGCTCCGTAAGCAATGCTTACGGAGCTTTTATTATACAAGTCTTATTGTTTTTATAATTTGGTCTTCGATTGGCTTATCCTGCATATCTGTCGGTGTCTCTGCTATTTCGTCAACAACCTCGATACCCTCTGTAACCTTACCGAAAGCGGCATATTGACCGTCAAGGTGAGGTGCATCCTCGTGCATAATGAAGAACTGGCTTGACGCACTGTTCGGGAACATTGTTCTTGCCATTGAAAGCACACCTCTTGTATGCTTTAATGGATTTGTAACACCGTTACCGTCAAATTCGCCCTTGATTGAATCTGTTTCTTTGTGCTGACCGTCTGCCGTAAAACCGCCGCCTTGAATCATAAAGCCTGGAATTACACGGTGGAAAATAAGACCGTCAAAGAAGTTTCTTTCGATTAGTGAAACAAAGTTTTCTACTGTGATTGGAGCAACGTCCGGATAAAGCTCTGCTTTTATAATTCCGCCGTTTTCCATTTCGATTTCAATATTCATAATTTATCTCCTTGCTTTTTAAGAATTTGACTCTGTTGAGCCTGACTGTAAGAATGGAAGAATGTCATTAAGTTCATCTTCGCTTAATTCATCATCGTTGTTTTTGTCATCATTTGAATTGCTTGATTTACTGCTTGATGAAGAATTTGAACTGCTCGATTTTGAACTTGAGTTTGACTTAGGTGTTGATTTCGGAGCAGTTGTTGATTTTGATGATGATTTAGATGACTTTGAAGATGATGTATCTTCGTCTTCATCATCAGTATCTTTTGAGTTCTTGTCTGTGTCTTTATCTTTTGACGGCTTTGAAGTAGCCTTTGTTTTGCTTGATTTACCGCTTGATACAGATGTGTCAATGGTGATTGTGTCAATCACGATAGGCTCGATAGGGACGTCCTCCATATTTGATGAGGCAACCGTACCTGTTTTTACAGATGCGATTTCATCAACTATATCCATACCCTCTGTAACTCTGCCGAATGCGGCATATTGACCGTCAAGGTAAGTCGCATCTTTTTGAACGATAAAGAATTGACTTGTTGCACTGTCATAATCCTGTGCTCTTGCCATTGAAATTACACCTCTGGTGTGAGAAAGTGTGTTTTCAAAACCGTTCTTTGCAAATTCACCTTTGATAGACTCAGTTTTTTGTTCTTTCAGATTTTCGTCATAGCCGCCGCCTTGAATCATAAAATCTTCAATAACTCTGTGGAATATTGTGCCGTCATAAAAACCGTCTTCTGCAAGTTCAACGAAGTTTTCAACCGTATCAGGTGCAAGGTCCGGATATAATTCAAGCATAATTTCGTCACCGTCTTCAAGTTCTATTGTGGCGTTGACTGTGTTTTTTACAAGTTCCGGATCGGGTGTTGAAACGGGCTCTTCATCTTTGCCGTTTTGGGTTGTGCCGCATGACGCAAGCACCATTACCATTGATAGAATTATAGCTATAACACTAATTGATTTTTTCATAATTACTCGACATCTCCTTCTGTTTCGCTTTCGTCAGCAATTTGAGTTTCGGTTGTATCATCAGCAATAACTTCTTCAGAATTTTCTGCTTCTTCATCAGTTTCTTCTTCACGTTCTGTTCGTGCGATACTCATAACGCTTACACCGTCGTCAAGACGCATAACTCTTACACCTTGAGTTTGACGGCTGTATGAAGAAATTTCATCTGTGTGCATTCTTATAATAACACCGTCAGATGTGATAAGAATAATATCGTCATTATCTGTGACAGTTTTCATACCGGCGAGTTTGCCTGTTTTCTCGGTAATACGATAAGTGAAAATACCTTTACCGCCTCTTGACTGAATACGATACTCGTCAAGCGGTGTTTTCTTTCCGTAACCGTTTTCTGTGACAGTAAGAAGCTGGCTGTCAGGCAGTGCAACAGACGCACCGATAACATAGTCGCCGTCGTGAAGGCGGATACCCATAACACCTCTTGTTGTACGGCCTGTTGAACGTACCTCCGTTTCGTTAAAGTGGATTGCATAACCGTCATGTGTAGCAATAATAATATCTTGAGTATTGTCTGTAAGTTTAACTCTGATAAGTTCATCGTTTTCGTCAAGGTCAATCGCACGAAGTCCGCCGTTACGGATTTTTGAGTAATCCATAACGTTTGTCTTTTTGACAATACCGTTTTTGGTGATGAATGTAAGGTATTTGCCGTCCTCGAAGTCCTTAATAGGAATCATTGCGGAAATCTTTTCATCATTTTCAAGCGGAAGTAGGTTTACAATCGCCGTACCCTTTGCCTGTCTGCTTGCCTCAGGAATTTGATAACCTTTCAGCTTGTACACAACACCGCGAGTTGTAAAGAACAACAATGTGTGGTGCGTTGTGGTTGTAAACAGGTGTTCAACGAAGTCCTCTTCACGAGTTGTAAGACCTGAAATACCGCGACCTCCGCGTCTTTGCGATTTATAAGTATCGACAGGCAGACGTTTTGTGTAACCTTTATGAGTAACTGTAACGACAATATCTTCTTCATCGATAAGGTCGTCAATATCAATTTCAGTTGTAACCATTGATATTTCAGTTCTTCTTTCATCGCCGTACTTATTCTTAATATCGGTAAGGTCGTTCTTAATTATTTCAAGAACTTTGCTTTCATCTGCAAGAATTGAACGTAAGTCTTCGATTTTTACAACAAGTGCTTGATATTCTTCCTCAATCTTGTCACGTTCCATACCGGACAAACGACCGAGCTGCATTTTTACGATTGCGTCTGACTGTGCGTCTGTAAGTGAGAAATGTTCGCACAAGGTTTGCTTTGCGTCAGGAATACTCTTTGATGCACGGATTATTTTGATTACTTCGTCAACGTTGTCTATAACAATTTTGTAACCCTCTAAGATATGTGCGCGGTCAAGTGCTTTGTCAAGTTCAAACTGTGTACGTCTTGAAATAACATCTTCCTGGTGGGCGATGTAGTAGTCAATCATCTCACGAAGTGTAAGAATTTTCGGCTGTTTGTCTACAAGTGCAAGCAAGATGATGCCGAAAGTATCCTGCATTTGTGTATACTTGAACAGATTGTTAAGTACAACATTAGGGTTTGCGTCACGTTTAAGTTCGATAACAAGACGAATATGTTCGGTAGATTCGTCACGAGTTGATGAAATACCGTCAATCTTGCCGTCACGGACAAGTTCGTTAATATGCTTTTCAAGCTTTGCTTTGTTTACTTGATAAGGTATTTCTGTGACAACAATTCTGTTTCGGTCATTGTGTTCTTCTATTTCGGCTTTCGCACGAAGAATAATTTTTCCACGACCTGTTGTATAAGCGTTTCTTATACCGCTTTTGCCCATAATAACGCCGCCGGTTGGAAAATCGGGACCTTGAATATGAGTCATAAGTTCCTCGGTTGTTATCATAGGGTCGTCTATAACTGCGATTATACCGTCAACAACTTCCGTAAGATTGTGTGGCGGAATATTTGTCGCCATACCGACTGCGATACCGGCAGAGCCGTTTACAAGCAAATTCGGAAATCTTGACGGAAGAACGTCAGGCTCTTTTAATTTGTCATCATAGTTAGGTACATAGTCAACCGTATTTTTCTCAATATCGGTAAGCATAAGTGCCGATATTTTAGACATTTTCGCCTCGGTATAACGGTAAGCTGCAGGCGGGTCACCGTCGACAGAACCGAAGTTACCTTTACCTTGTACAAGCGGATATCTAAGTGAGAAATCCTGTGCCAAACGTACCATTGCGTCATATACGGACGCGTCACCGTGAGGGTGATATTTAGCAAGCACGTCACCGACAGTTGCGGCAGACTTTTTAAAATCATTTTCGTATAATAGGTTTGCCTCATACATATCATATAATATACGTCTGTGAACAGGTTTCATACCGTCACGAACGTCAGGAAGGGCACGGCTTACTATAACGCTCATAGCATAATCAATATAAGCTTTTTTCATTTCACTGTTAAGGTCAACATCAATAATATGTTGGTTATTGATTGCGTCCATATCCAGTTTCAATTCTTTGGACTTTTTTGCCATAATTTCCTCCTAATTTTCAGACTTGAAACGTAAATTCCAAGTACAAAATTTAATACTTTTAACTTATTTATTATACCACAAATTGGGCTTAAAATCAAGGAAAATCCTATAAATATTCAGTATTTAACGACACACGAACACTATGCGTTCGCTGTCTTTTTTCGGTTTGTCAAACGACAGTTCGTCATATGTATCGACAGACTTAAAACCGGCTTTTTTGAGAAGTAATGTAAGTTCGTTTACCGAATATGCTCTTTGCAGATGACGTTCTTCAAAACGGTTGTATTTTTTGCCTTGTTTTACAAAGAAAGTAAGGAACATATCGGATAATTTGCGTTTTTCGATAAAGCGATTTTGCCAGGTATAAAATATGTTTTTATCGCTGTGCACAAATGTGTTTGAGCCTATCACGTTTTTTAACTTATATTCTGTGCTTATATCGAATATAAAAAGACCGTCGGGATCGATAAAGCAAGTTTTGATTTTGGTAAAAAGAGTTAATAACGATTTCGGCGGAAGAACATAATTTATACCGTCAATCATGCATAGAAACGCACCCATTGTGCCGAAAAGGTCAAGATCGGTCATGCTTTGGTTCAGAAAAAGTATGTCAAGTCCGTCGGCTTTTTCACGGGCAATGTTAAGCATATCCTCCGAAATATCAACGCCTGTCATATCGTATCCGCGTTTGGCAAGAGGTATTGTTATATTGCCTGTACCGCATGCGAGGTCGCATACAAGGTCGGGGTTTACGTCATACATAATAAAAAGATTTTCTATATAGTCCGCCCATTTTTCATAATCAATATCCTTGTGCATAAGCGAATCGTAAATATAGGCGAAATCGGTATAGCTATTCATCTTTATTCTCCATTCTGTCAATTACTAAATTGTAGCCGTCTGAGCCGTAATTTATACATCTGTTTACGCGACTGATTGTTGCGGTTGACGCACCTGTTTTTGCGGCAATGTCCGTATAGACGTTTTTATCTTTAAGCATAAGTGCGACTTCCATACGCTGACTCATTGATTTAAGTTCCGAAATAGTGCATAAATCAGTAAAAAATCTTCTGCATTCATCAACGGTTTTTAATTCAAGAACTGCTTTGAAAAGCGTGTCAATTCGTTCGTCATTTATTTCTTTCATTTGTTATCAGTAACCTTTCTGCTCACAATAAATCACTAATGCACATATATCTGCGAGCCGATAGTGTGCATTACAAAATATACTTTAATTATACCACTTTAACGCGTGAAAGTAAAGTGAAATACATAAATATTGTGTTTAAAGAGAATAATACACAAAAGAAAATGTCTGAGGTGAAATATGCTTATACTTGTTGTTAGAACTTTGATTTTGTACGGTATGGTTATTGCCGCTATGCGTATAATGGGTAAAAGACAGCTTGGGGAGTTGCAGCCGTCGGAGCTTGTTGTCGCTATAATGATTTCCGATTTGGCGTCTGTTCCTATGCAGGCTATTGATATACCGCTTTTGTCGGGGATTATTCCTGTGCTGACTTTGATTGTTGCGGAAGTTATGATGTCATATTTGAGCCTTAAAAGTAAAAATATTCGTAAATTTTTGAGCGGTGAACCGAGTATTGTCGTATATGACGGGTGCATAAATGAAGCCGAGTTAAAAAAACTTAGGTTCAATATTAATGATTTGCTGGAGGAACTTCGCCTTAACGGTTGTCATGATATATCCGATGTGGCGGTGGCGGTTTTGGAAACAAGCGGTAAATTGAGCGTTATACCGAAAGATAAGGCAAGACCTGTGACGGTGGAGGATTTACAGCTTGAAAATGTTCGTCACGACGGATTGCCTTGTGTTATTGTGTCGGACGGAACACTTAATGAGGGTGAATTGACTCGTGCGAAAAAAGACCACATTTGGCTTACAAAGGAATTGAAAAAACGTAATATTAAAGATGTAAAAGAGATATTTGTTGCGTCACTTGACGCAGAGGACGAATTATTTATACAGTTAAAAGGGGAATGGAGAAAATGAAAGGAGTTATAGCGTCAGCGGTTATTGCGGTGGTTATTGTGGCAGGGAGTGTTGCATATACAAATCATATTGATAAAGTGTCGAGAGAACTGGGGGAGATTAATGACAGAGTTATGGCGTTTTTGTATGACGGCGATTATGAAAGTGCCGGTGATGAAATCGAAAAACTTGTACAGTATCTTGACGAAAATCGTACTGTACTTGCCGCAACGGGTAATCATGAGGATTTTGATAAAATTGAAATGAATATATCCGAAGTGGAGGGGTATATTAACGGCGGGGAGCAAACAGACGCAGTTTCACATTGTCGTGTGCTTGGTTTTTTGTTTGAACATTTGCCGAAAAATTATAAGTTTAAGTTGGAGAATATATTGTAGGTTTAGGGTGACCGATGGTCGCCTGTACGAAGGATTGCACAAAATGAGAGTATTAAAAAAGCGACTGTCAGTCGCTTTTTTAATTAAAGAATTGATATGAGACATCGTCAACTTTTGTCAATGTACCGACTATTGAATCATCATTGCGTTTAATGATGTAGTTATCGCCGTCCGCTACGAGTTTTACGGGAACGATTGTTCTGTCATATTCTATATTATAAAAATTGCAAACACCCTCAATATCAATAAACGGTTTAAGTTTATGAATATCTCCGTAAGTGAAAGGCATAACGTTATTTGTATTCGCAGCGCCGGTGATATGTCGCATACAACCTGTAAAATCAGCATAATTACCGCTGACGCCTCTTATATGGTCGAGCCAGCTTACACATTTTGTTTCATCATAGTAATGCTGACCGCTGAATACATATACGTTTTTGTCTGTATTCGTGATATTCTCTTTGGTGTCAAGGTTTATAAGCTGTGATGTAAGAGCGACGTCAATGTCAGATGTTTTTTGATAATCGCTCACTTCACCGATACCTGTAACTGTAAATGAAAATGCCGAAACTGTAAGTAAAACCGCACATAAAATTCTGCTAAACAATAGCGGTAAAAGAACTATAAGTTCGTCAATTACTATACCTATTCCAAGATATGCGAAAAATACAAGTCTTAACGGTATTCTGTCAGAACCGAGAATGTAGTTTAGCGAAAGTCCGCCGAAAAACATCACAATTCCAAGCACAAGGATTTTCCAAGAAAATTTACGCTTTTTAATACATACAGCGGAAAATACACCGAATATAATCGAAAGTATTGCGATAAGTAATATTTTTATAAATTTATGACCGCCGAAAACGATAATAATACCTTTATCGTAACCGTTTTTGAATATTGAATTTGTAAAATCGGTGAATATATTTTTCGTATAATCGGTAACGAGTGCGGTATGCTCCAATATATCTGTTTCAAGGAAACCGCCTCGCGATTCTATTTCGCCGGAACCGGAATTTAAAATGTAGTAAATTCCGATAATTGCTATATGTGCCGCCATTATTGCAAGCGGAAGCAAATCTTTTTTATTCTTATAGTTGTTCCAAACAATGAAAAGCGTAAGTATGATATAAACTACTATTGCCGGTTCATAAAAACATACACTGAGCATACCGAATACGGCAAACATAACTAAAAATTTCACTTTATCCGATTTATAACAGTAATCAAGCGAAAGTGTGGCACAACCTATAAACAGCAGTGAATATACAACTCTTGTTGCGGCGGCAATCCAATAAGTAGCCTCAAGTCCAACAGGAAAAAGGCACACAAGGCACAAGAAGAATCCGCCGCTTGCAAAATTGTTTCTGCGAAGTGCTTTTATAATCAGAAATGAACCGAAAAGCAGTGAAAATGTCAAAAACAATTCGACAATCCACAAATGATTAAACAACGATGCGTTTACGAAACAGTCAAACACTCCTGCGAGCGGGCGTATTGCAAACTTTTCGTTCGGAATTGCAAAGTTTGCAAGTCGGTTTGATATACCTTTATACAAATCACCGTACAGAAACCAGTCGTCCATAACAGGCTTGTATACTCCGCTCAAAAATCGTTGAACAATCATAAGCAATCCCAAAGCGAAAGTCATAATATATTCACAATGTGAAGAAAGCAGTTCAAAAAACGAGGATATTTTGCTTTTTCGATTGATTTGATTCATACGAAAATCCTCCCAATATAGTAGTTTTTACAAAAATAGGCGTGTTAAAAAGCACGCCCGAATTTGTTGTATTTATAATATTATTCGTATAAATGTTCAAGAATTTGAACAACTTCTTCCTTCGTAGGTACGCGAGGATTTGTTGCTGTACAAGCGTCTGCAAGAGCTTTTTCAGCCATTGAGTCGATTGCATTGAAGTATTCTGTTCTGTCAACACCGCATTGTGAAACCGAAACAGGAACGTTCATTTCCTTTAACATAAACTGAATCCAGCTTACAAGAGCGCGAACTGTTGTGATTTCATTGAAGTTATTTACACCAAGAAGTTTAGCAACGTTTACATACTTTTCAACGCACTTAGGATAGTGGCTTTGACTTCTTGAATGTTTGTTAATTCCTGAGTTGTATTCGATAACGTGAGGAAGTAACATTGCATTGGCTCTGCCGTGCGGAATGTGGAACTTAGCACCGATTGCGTGAGCAATACCGTGGTTAAGACCAAGTGATGCACTGTTAAATGCAAGACCTGCAAGACATGACGCAACGTGCATTTTCTTTCTTGCGTGTGTATCGTTATTGTCAAGATATGAACGAAGTAGAAAAGTACCGCATATCTCGATTGACTTTTCTGCAAGTGCGGCTGAAAATTCGTTGTTGTTGATACTTACATAGGCTTCAATTGCGTGAGTAAGTACATCCATACCTGTGTCGGCTGTTATGTTTGCCGGAACACTCTTTACAAGGTCGGCGTCCAAAATAGCCTCTGTCGGCAACATACTGTCTGATACAAGCGGATATTTTATATCATTTGCCGGATCAGATACAACGGCAAAACTTGTAACTTCACTGCCTGTACCGGAAGTTGTAGGAATAGCGATAAGTGCAACTTCTTTTTGAGATGCTCTTGTTGCAAATTCACGAATTGATTTTGCGCTGTCAATGGCACTGCCGCCGCCGATTGCGATAACAACGTCAGGATCATAGTCAAGCATTGCCTTAACACCAAGAGAAATTTTTTCAATCGGTGGGTCCGGAACAACGTCTGAAAATACGTCAAATTCAGTATAACCGTCGTTTAAACGATATGTAATCATCTGTAGCATACCGCTCTTTACAACAAACGGGTCTGTGATGATAAGCGCTTTCTTATAAGGAAGGTCTGCAAGTCTGTCAAGTGCATTGTCACCGAAATAAATTTTTGTTTTTATATCGAAACTTTTCATTAAGTTTTTCACCCCTGTTTCATTGATACATTTATTATACAATATTTAAACAAATATTACAAGGGAAATTTGAAAAAAATAATGTAGAAAATTCGATTTTCCGGTATTGCATTTTTTGTTATGCTATGCTATAATAAATTTAGATTAGACGAGATGAGCAAAATTAAAAAGATGTTTTATATTCTATAGGGATATTACGCTCGTTTTAGTCAAAAACGGGCTTTTCTTTTACATTTTGCCTGAGATTAGAGGAGGACAATAATTATGAAAGAACTATTAAAGAAAGTAACAGAAGGACAAAATCTTACACGTGAAGAGGCTGCAAAAGCAATGGATATGATGCTTGAGGGTACAGCGTCACCTGTGTTGGTGTCGGCATTTTTGACGGCACTTCGCATGAAAGGCGAAACGGTAGACGAGATTGTCGGTTGTACGGAAATGATGAAGTCAAAGGGCGGCAGCGTCAAGCTTGATACTGATGAGTACATAGACTTTGTCGGAACGGGCGGTGACGGTGCTAATTCGTTTAACATATCGACAACATCAATGTTTGTTTGTGCGGCGGCAGGTGTGACTGTGGCAAAACACGGAAACAGAGCCGCATCTTCAAAGAGCGGTGCGTCCGATTTGCTTGAGGCACTCGGTGCAAACATTATGCTTGAGCCGAAACAGGTTGAGCAATGTATAAATGAAACAGGTATGGGCTTTATGAATGCTATGAAGTTCCATAAGGCAATGAAAAATGTAGGACCTATCAGAAAAGAAATCGGTATCAGAACTATATTCAATATGCTTGGTCCGCTTTCAAATCCGTCAAATGCATCAAGACAGGTTATAGGTGTTTTCTCGCCTGAAAAAGTCAGCGTTTTTGCTAAGGTAATGAGTGAAATGGGCGTTAAACGCGCTATGATTGTTTGTGGCAGTGACGGTATGGACGAAATTACAGTTACGGGTAAAACGTTGGTAAACGAAATTATTGACGGTAAGATTGTTGTGTATGAAATCGATCCGCACGATTACGGTATCGAATATGCGG
>ENA-OWNV01000187-OWNV01000187.1-gut-metagenome-genome-assembly--contig:-NODE-187-length-25149-cov-8.710314_pt1 | contig 25149 bp, 16 predicted proteins | sample MGYA00248253_ERZ651784 | MGnify/ENA primary metagenome ERZ651784 (study PRJEB26908, sample SAMEA4031709) | gut metagenome | biome: gut; feature: normal infant; material: stool | place: China | collected 2015...
CTTCATGGGGATGTCCTCATGTGGCTTATGAAGACATTACTAACATCACGGTGTATTAATCAACGGGGAGCAGGTCAGGAGCACGGCTATCAGCGAATTTGTAAAGGGGACTTGGTTATACACGCTATGGATGCTTTTGCAGGGGCAATAGGCGTATCAGATTCTGATGGTAAATCGACCCCTGTATATGCAGCATGTATACCGAGGAAAAAAGGAACAATAAATTCATACTATTATGCCTACTACATGCGAAATTTAGCATTGTCTGGTTTTATTGAGTCTCTTGCAAAAGGCATCAGAGAACGTTCAACAGATTTTCGCTTTAACGATTTCGCAGAGCTGGTATTACCATTTCCAAATTATAAAGAACAAACTTTAATCGCTAATTTTCTAGACATAAAAACATCACAAATTGACGAAACAATTTCCATTAAACAACAGCAAATCAATTTACTGAAAGAACGTAAGAAAATCATTATTCAAAAAGCAGTAACCCAAGGTCTTAATCCGAATGTACCAATGAGGAACTCCGGCGTTGATTGGATCGGTAAATTTCCAGAGCATTGGCAGCTAAAACGTCTAAAATATGTAACAAAAATAGTTAAACGTATAATTGGATATGAAGGTCCAGATGTGCTTTCAATAACTAAAAAAGGCATAAAAATCAAGGACATTGAAAGTGGTGAAGGTCAATTAGCAATGGACTACTCTAAATACCAAATCGTAAAAATTGGTGACTTTGCTATGAATCATATGGACTTATTAACTGGATATGTAGATATATCCAAGCATGAAGGAGTAGTAAGTCCTGACTACCGTGTGTTTATTAATACATTTGATGGGTTGGAAGACGAGTTCTTATTATCGATATTTCAACTTGGTTACCAGCAAAAAATATTCTATCGATACGGACAAGGAGTATCGTTTTTAGGACGTTGGCGATTCCCCGCCGAAAGTTTTAACAATTTCTATATACCGATTCCACCAAATGATGAGCAAATTTCGATTGTTAAGCATGTTAAAGCCGAATGGGATAAACTTGATAAAGCAATCGATTTACTCGCTTCTCAGATTGGAAAGATGAAAGAATATAAAACCGCTCTGATTGACAGTGCTGTGACAGGTAAAATAAAAATTGTACCAGAGATGATGGAACAATAGGACATAGTAATATGTCCACGGCGAATCATCAAAGAGAACTCATAAAATGCCCAGCAAACTGGGCATTGATTTTAAGAAATGGTTCGCTTACCAACCGGATATGCAAGGCGAAAAGTTTCTGTTTTACAAAGGAATACAATTTTTTTAACAATTCCCGTGTACACTTGAATTTACTCGCGCTTAGTGAAAATGTCTTTAATGAGGGATCTTAACTGCTATGGTTAGTCAGACCAATGAACAAGCATTAGAGTCAACCATTGAAAAATGTTTGATAGGTATCAGTACTGAAGAGCTAAAAGAGGGCTTAATCCCCCAGTTCTCCAGTGCAGGGTATGTCATTGGTGCTTCTAGTGACTTTAATATGCAATATGCCATTGATGAGCGTTTCTTCTGGCAATTTATTAAAAAAACACAAGAAACTGAACTGACTAAATTACAAAAAAATAATCCAACAGATTGGCAACGCAAGTTATTGGAACGGTTTGATCGGCTCATCAAAAAGCACGGTATTTTGCACGTACTCAAGAAAGGCCTGAGTGTAGATGATGCCCACTTCATTTTGCTTTATCCGGCACCATTGGCGAGCAGTAGTGAGAAGGTAAAGCAAGATTTTACTGATAACATTTTTAGCTGTACCCGGCAGGTGCATTACTCACTAGCGAATCCATTACAAGAAATAGATATGGTGCTGTTCATCAACGGCATTCCGTTGATCACCCTGGAGTTAAAAAATACCTGGACAGGACAAACAGCTCGCTACCATGGGCAAAAGCAATATCGTGACGATCGTGATGCTACTCAGCCATTACTGACCTTTGGTCGCTGTCTGGTGCATATGGCAGTGGATACGGACGAGGTCTATATGACCACGAAGTTAGCGGGAAGCAATACATTTTTCTTGCCGTTCAATAAAGGACACAATCTTGGACAGGGTAATCCCCCTAACCCTGCTGGCCACAAAACGGCATATCTATGGCAAGAGATATTCACCAAAGAAAGCCTAGCCAACATTATTCAACACTTTGTCCGTCTGGATGGCACAAGCAAAGTGCCATTACCGAAGCGAACCTTATTTTTTCCTCGGTACCACCAGTTAGATGTTGTCAGAAAATTGGTCGATCATGCTGCTACTCATGGCGTTGGCCAGACATATTTAATTCAACACTCGGCTGGTTCTGGTAAGTCTAATTCAATTACCTGGGCTGCCTACCAGCTTATTGAGACCTATCCTGCTACCGAAGCTGTGGCAGGTGGTAAAAGCCTGGAGCAGCCTTTATTCGACTCTGTGATTGTCGTGACTGACAGACGCCTGTTGGATAAGCAATTACGGGATAATATTAAAGAGTTCTCAGAGGTAAAAAATATTATAGCCCCTGCGCACAAATCATCTGAGCTTAAGCAAGCGCTTGAAAACGGTAAGAAAATTATTATTACGACGATTCAAAAATTTCCGTTTATCATTGATGGTATTGCCGACCTGAGTGATAAGCGTTTTGCCGTAATCATCGATGAGGCACACAGCTCTCAGTCTGGTTCAGCGCATGACAATATGAACCGTGCAATGGGTAAGGCTGAAGTTGAAGAGGCCGAAGATGCTCAGGATAAAATTCTTCAGGCAATGAAGTCGCGTAAAATGCGAGGTAATGCATCGTATCTGGCGTTTACTGCAACGCCGAAAAACAGCACGCTAGAAAAGTTTGGAGAGCGTCAGGAAGATGGTGCATTTAAACCCTTCCATCTTTACTCGATGAAACAAGCAATAGAAGAAGGTTTTATTCTGGATGTGCTTGCCAATTATACGACCTACAAGAGCTATTATGAGATTGAAAAATCGATAGCTGACAACCCAGAGTTCGATACTAAAAAAGCCCAGAAAAAACTTAGAGCCTATGTTGAACGTAGCCAGCAGACCATTGATACGAAGGCAGAGATCATGCTGGAGCATTTTGTGCCTCACGTGGTAAATGCGAAAAAGCTCAAAGGCAAAGGAAAAGGGATGGTAGTAACTCAAAACATTGAGACTGCCATTCGTTACTATAAAGCTATTAAACGTATACTTGAAGAGCAAGGTAGCCCATTTAAAATCCTGATTGCATTCTCTGGTACGAAAGAGGTTGATGGCATTGAGTACACTGAAGCCGATATTAATGGCTTTGCCGAAACCGATACTAAAGACATGTTTGACACTGATGAATATCGACTTTTAGTTGTCGCCAACAAATACCTTACCGGATTTGACCAGCCAAAGCTTTGTGCTATGTATGTGGATAAAAAGCTAGCGAGCGTCTTGTGTGTGCAAGCATTGTCGCGACTCAATCGTAGTGCACCCAAGTTGGGAAAGAAAACAGAAGATTTGTTTGTACTGGATTTCTTCAACTCTGTTGAAGACATTCAGTTAGCATTTGATCCGTTTTATACAGCCACATCTTTGTCGCAAGCCACTGATATCAACGTGCTGCATGAGTTAAAAGATGAAATGGATGATGTGGGAGTTTATGAGTGGCATGAAGTTGAAGAGTTTGTAATTCGTTACTTTAATAATGAGGATGCCCAGACTCTTAGCCCGATAATCGATGTTGCAGCAGCTCGTTTTGACTATGAGTTAGAACTCGAACCTGAAGCTAAAGTTGATTTCAAAATTAAAGCCAAACAATTCGTGAAAATCTATGGGCAAATGGCCTCTATCATGCCTTATGAGATGGTGACTTGGGAGAAACTGTTCTGGTTCTTGAAATTCCTCATACCTAAGCTGAAAGTTGAAGACCCTGATGCAGATGCCATTGATGAGCTTTTAGATTCTGTTGATTTGAGTTCCTATGGGCTGCAGCGTGTGAAGCTCAGTCACACAATCAAGTTGAGCGATGAGGAAGCGGAGCTTGATCCACAAAACCCAAACCCACGTGGAGCACATAGCAGTGAAAAGGAAAAAGATCCATTAGACGAAATAATCCGCACCTTCAATGAGAGGTGGTTCCAGGGGTGGAGTGCTACGCCTGAAGAGCAGAAAGTGAAGTTTATAAACATTGCTGAGAGCATTCGTAATCACCCTGATTTTGAGACTAAGTATAGAAATAATCCTGATCCACATAACAGAAACTTGGCTTTTGAAAAGATGCTCAAAGAGATTATGTTGCAACGACGTAAGGATGAGCTGGAACTTTATAAGCTGTTTGCAGGAGACTCAGCATTCAAAGCATCCTGGACACAAAGCATGCAACGAATGATCGGTGAGTAAATTGGAGCTTCCCCAGAGATAATGCTGTATTGGTTGCTAAGATCAGCGAAAACATTAGAATTGAAGAAGAGTTGAGGTTAATAAACCTCAACTTAATTCATGCCATAAGAAAATCGTTACAGCATTTAAATTAAACACCCCAAACATTAACTGTTTTTGCATCGAAAATTTTTACTTTTGCGTGGAATTTAGATTGTATTGAACGAATATGTTCCGCATCATTATCAGAATAAACCCCAATATAAACACTCCATAGTTTTGGAGGGGTTTTATTTTGAGCATGCGTCGCTTTGTTGATCGCTTCAATGATATGCTCATCATACTCACCAAAATTAAAACCAAAAGTAATCAAAGAGCCATCGACTGATGATAATTTATCAAAACAATGAGATAGATATCTATTATGCCTAATGTGGCTAAGTTTTTCATCTCCGTTTCCGGCTGTTACAAATATTGGATAACTTCCTCTATCGAGTCTTTTTTTAATCTTTTCTAATAAAAAATTACTTTGATCATATTGTTCCTTTTCAATATCAACCCCTGAGTCAAAAATATGTAAAGCACCATGTAAATAATGAATATTTTGGTTCTCTATATTTGGCCCCCACACAAGGCCAGAATATTCAGCCGTTTCTCCACGGAGCACTTCATCAAGATTTTCTATCTCTCGACCAAAGCCATCGATAGCATTTTCAACATGCTTGCGCATAAGGGTCCAATATAATAACATGTCATAATTCGTAGAAAAAACATGCCCGCCGCTTTTAATAAATAAATTTAAGAATTCAGCACAAGCAATTATCTTTTTCTCTGGGATTTTATATACATGCTCAGGATGAAGTTGATGTATCGAACTTAGCAAACCGTCTTTCAACTTTTTGCTTGCTAAAATAATATCACTCTGCAACTTATCATCCGAGCCAAAAGCCTTTAACAAGGCCAATGTTGTATCTAATTGCTGCATTACTAATTCAAAATTTTTAGTTTTTATCACATCAAAAAGTTTATTGATTAATTGATCGTCTCTCGACGTTAAAAAATTATAAAGGGCGTTATATGAGAATATTTCGTTATCATACGCCATACTGAAACCATTCCCCATAAGTAGAGAGTATGGCCGAGATTTCTTATGTAAATAAGTAATTACTTCCTCAAAACTCATTATTTCCATTTAATTCTTTATTCCTGAAAATCCAAGTTTGGATATATTCGCTATTATTCACAGCACTAAGACTAAAGAAGTAGATAGTAAACATCTGTAATCTTCATCACATTTACATAAGCAGACCATCTTCAAATGAAAAGAAATATATTATAATGAATAATAATCATATAGTTACAGAAAATGCACTGAGATTTCTCATCAAAGTATCTCAGCACATTTCAATTACTTTTTCGCAAAATCAAACGGGCTAACCCCCTTCTCACGATTCGCATCAAGATAATCAGCCCACCACTGCAACATCAGCCTGCGCTCCCCAAGATGCTCCGCTTTATGGATGTAAGCCGCCCGCACAGAGCTACGTTCCTGATGGCTCATCTGCCGCTCTACTGCATCCCTCGACCACAATCCCGATTCAATCAAAGAACTACACGCCATCGTCCTGAAACCATGCCCACAGACTTCCGTTTTCGTGTCATAACCCATCACTCTCAGCGCCTTGTTCACCGTGTTTTCACTCATAGGTTTACGCGAATCGTGATCGCCCACAAAGATCAGCTCACGGTTTCCACTCATGCTTTTGATCTTTTGCAAGATAGCGAGAGCTTGTCGCGACAAAGGAACAAGATGTGGAGTACGCATCTTCGAACCACGTTGAGAATGCTTAACTCCTTCCAGTGGCTCACGCTCGCCCGGAATCGTCCACATAGCCGTTTCAAAATCCATTTCTGTCCAGCGAGCAAAACGTAACTCGCTCGAACGGATGAAAACCAGTAACGTCAAATCCACAGCTAACCGCGTTAATGGTCTGCCGGTGTAGTTATCAATGCGATGGAGTAACTCAGGAATGCGATTGAGATCTAGCGCAGCGCGATGCTTTCGTTTAGCTGTTGCGATCGCACCAGCGATCTCTTGTGCAGGATTGTAATCAATTCAGCCGTTCTGTACCGCAAAGCGCATTATTGCCGTTGTTCGCTGTTGAAGACGCGCAGCCACTTCAAGGCGTCCTGACTTTTCCACTGCTTTAATTGGGACCAGTAAGTCACGAGTACCAATATCTTTGATTTTTCGCTTCCCAACTGAAGCAAATAAATTGTCTTCGAGGCTTTTCAATACACGAGCGCTATGCGATGCAGACCACTTCTGATTGCTGGCGTGCCACTCTCTGGCTACCACTTCAAACGTTATAGCCTCTTGCTCCTGCTCTACCTTAACGGCTTTCTTGTTCTCACTGGGATCGATGCCATTAGCTATTAGCTTACGGGCTTCATCCCGGCGCCCCCAGGCATCGGCCAGCGAGACTTCAGGGTATTTCCCCAGCGCCAGCATCTTCTCCTTACCGCCAAAACGATAACGAAGCCGCCAGTATTTGGAACCGTTAGGGTGAACCAGCAAAACCATGCCTTCACCGTCAGTTAGTTTATAGGCTTTTGCTTCAGGCTTAGCCGAACGAACCTTCACATCACTCAGAGCCATGATGAGTATCCTTTCAAGGGTTCTGTGTGGGTACAAACATTATCGAACCGGGATATACCCGCAGTTGTACCCGCATCAGTAAGTTGATGTAGATTGAATCAGGTTGACTTAGGTTGAGTGAAAAAGCGAGGAAAGCCTTGCGGATACTGGATTTCAGGCACAAAAAAAGACGTCCGTTGACGTCTATTGATGTTCCGATGGTGCCGAAGGCCGGACTCGAACCGGCACGTATTTCTACGGTTGATTTTGAATCAACTGCGTCTACCGATTTCGCCACTTCGGCACTGAAGGGGATGCGGAAACGTTCTGGATTATACCTGTCGGCGGCGGCCATGCAAGCGACAGCGTGTCGTCATTGCGCTAAGTGTTGAAAAAAACAGCGCTATCCTGCGCGGCGTCACCTTTTGCTGCCGTTCCATAGCGCGACTGCCATCAGCAACCCTCCTCTCACAACCCCCGCAACCCCAGCACCACCTGCCAGCCACTCCCCTTTCCCCTCGCCCCAAAATTCACTCAAAGTCATCTCTATTTTTTCTCACACCATTCTCACCCGAATCACTCAACCCAACCCAACGCCCCCCACCCATCCCCAATATCCAATCCCACAATATTCCCCCAACCTCACCCACCACCATTCCTATATATTCCAGAAAGTTTTAGCCAATACCTTTTTGTTATTCACTCGCCCCGCAGTAACATATTAATTTCATCAATATTTTTATAACTTTACATTAATGAAAAGTTTTCTTTTTGCCGTTTATTCCAGGATTTTCCTCAGGCGTGAAGGGTTCCGGTAAACACTATTTTTACTAGTCGCTGTACGAGTCTTGATGGACATATTCACTCGATGAATTAACTCAGGAGAATACTTGTGACGACGTTAAAACCTTTGCTGGCCCGCAACCGCAGCTGGGCGCTGCAGAAGTGTCAGCATGATCCGGACTATTTCGAAAAATGGGTCGACGGGCAGCGGCCCCACTCACTGTGGATCGGCTGCTCCGACAGCCGCGTTCCCGCCGAGGTGCTCACCGGCAGCCAGCCCGGCGAGCTTTTTGTCCACCGCAATATCGCCAATATGCTCGACCCCGCCGACGACAACGTCATGAGCGTCCTGCAATATGCCCTCCACTACCTTGAGGTGGAGCGGGTGGTGCTCTGCGGCCACTACGGCTGCGGCGGCGTGCAGGCGGCGCTCTCTCTGCCCACCCTGCCGCTGGCGCAGGAGTCCTCGGCGCTGGCTCGCCGCATCGGCCAGCTGCGCCACACCCTGCATCATGAAATGGTGCAGATCGCCGATGAATGTGGTGTTGCGGCCTCCCCGGCCGCCAGCGCCAGCGCCGACGCGGGGCCCTCTCGCCGTGCCCTTGATGCCCTGGTGGAAGCCAACGTTCGCGCCCAGTTCGCCCGTCTGCTGGAGAGTGAGCCGGTGCAGACGGTGCTCGCCAGCGGGCGACCGCTCAGCCTGCACGGCTGCGTCTACGATCTGGCTTCCGGCCATTTAACCACCCTCGTCGAACACCTCTCACCGCAGGAGCACGCCCCATGAACACGCTTCGTCAGGACTCTCTCGCCGGCATCGTCGTCTTCCTTGTCGCCCTGCCGCTGTGCCTCGGCATCGCCCAGGCCAGCGGCTTACCGCCCTTCGTCGGCCTGCTGACCGGCATCATCGGCGGCCTGGTCGTCACCGCCCTCAGCCCCTCCCGCTTCGCCGTCAGCGGCCCCGCCGCCGGACTGGTCACCATCGTCGTCGCCGCCATTGAATCCCTGGGTTCCTTCTCCGTCTTCCTGATGGCGCTGGTGCTGGCCGGCGTGCTGCAGCTGCTGTTCGGCATTCTGCGGGCCGGGCGTTTTATCTCGCTGGTTCCCGCCAGCGTCATCAAAGGCATGCTGGCGGCTATCGGCATCCTGCTGATTATGCAGCAGATCCCCGTCGCGCTCGGCACGGCGGAAGAGACCGGGCTTGCCGATGTGGTTCAGGGCAATGCTGCTTTCTCCGTCACTGCGATTGCCGTGGCCGCGGGCGGCCTGCTGGTACTCTGGCTGTGGGGCTCGCCGCTTATCCGCCGGGTGAAGAGCCTGCGCTGGATCCCCGGGCCGCTAATCGCCGTCCTGCTCGGCTGCGTGACCACCCTGCTGCTGACCCATTTTGCGCCGCAGCAGCTGGCCGCCCTGCCGCGCATTACCCTGCCGGCGTTCGGCAGCCTCGGCGATCTGCTGGGCGAGCTGGAGTCGCCGGCGTGGAGCGCGTGGCGCAATCCGTCGGTGTGGGTGGTGGCGGTGACCCTGGCGCTGGTCGCCAGCCTCGAAACCCTGCTCAGCCAGGAGGCGCTGAAAAAGCTGCGCCCGCAAAATCCGCCGCCTTCGCCGAACCGCGAAATGGTCGCCCAGGGCGTCGGCAATCTGCTCTCCGGCGTGCTGGGGGCGATGCCAATCACCGCGGTCATCGTCCGCAGCTCGGTGAACGTCAGCAACGGCGCGCAGAGCAAACTGTCGATCTTTATCCATGGCGTGCTGCTGTTGATCTGCGGCCTGTGGTTCAGCGGCCTGCTAACCTTAATCCCGCTCGCCAGCCTCGCCGCCGTGCTGTTGTATACCGGCTATAAGCTGGCGACGCCGCGGCTGTTCATCGAGCAGTTCCGCCAGGGGGCGGCGCAGTACGTTCCGTTCCTCGCCACCATCGGCGGGATTATTGCCTTCGGCATGCTGGCGGGGATCGGGATTGGTCTTGCCACCCAGATGGCGTTCAGCCTCTGGCGCAGCCATCGCCACTCGCTGCAGCTGGCGCGCTACGATGACCACTACGTGCTACGCATCCAGCAGAATCTGACCTTTATGCACAATCCGCATCTGCTGGCCCTGCTGGCGAAAATTCCGGAAAAGAGCGTGGTGATCGTCGAGCACGACAGCGTCGGCTACCTCGACCCGGACGTGCAGGCGGTGCTGGATGATTTTGCCGAGAGCGCCCCGCAGCGCGGCATCCGCCTTAATCAGTGGCCGCTGGCCAGCCGCTGAGCTTAACGGGCGGCTGGTCCGCCCGCTTCGCGACCCCTCCGATTGCCAAGCGCCGGGGAATACCATGCTCTACACTTTCTGGGTTATCACGCCAACCCCAAGGAAATAAACATGAGCATCATTAAAAGCTACGCCGCCAAAGAAGCGGGCGCCGATCTGTCGCTGTGGGAGTACGATGCCGGCGAGCTGCAGCCGGAAGATGTCGAAGTTGAGGTGGAATACTGCGGGATCTGCCATTCGGACCTGTCGATGATCGACAACGAATGGGGGATGTCGAGCTACCCGCTGGTGGCCGGTCACGAGGTGATTGGCCGGGTGGCGGCGCTGGGCAGCGCGGCGCAGGATAAAGGGCTGAAGATTGGCCAGAAGGTCGGCATCGGCTGGACGGCGCGCAGCTGCGGCCATTGCGACGCCTGCATCAGCGGCAACCAGATCAACTGTCTGGAAGGCTCGGTGCCGACCATTCTCAACCGCGGCGGCTTCGCCAATAAGCTGCGCGCCGACTGGCAGTGGGTGATCCCTCTGCCGGAGAGCATCGATCTGGCGTCCGCCGGCCCGATGCTGTGCGGCGGCATCACCGTCTTTAAACCGCTGCTGACCCACCACGTCACCGCCACCAGCCGCGTCGGGGTGATCGGTATCGGCGGCCTCGGCCATATCGCCATTAAGCTGCTGCGGGCGATGGGCGCGGAAGTGACCGCCTTCAGCTCCAACCCGGCCAAAGAGCAGGAAGTGCTGGCGATGGGCGCCGATCGCGTGGTCAACAGCCGCGATCCGGAAGCCTTAAAAGCGCTGGCCGGTCAGTTTGACCTGATCATCAACACCGTGGCGGTGGATCTCGACTGGCAGCCGTACTTCGAAGCCCTGGCTTACGGCGGCAACTTCCATACCGTCGGCGCGGTGATGAAGCCGTTCCCGGTGCCGGCCTTTACCCTTATCGGCGGCGACCGCAGCATCTCCGGCTCGGCGACCGGCAACCCGTCCGAACTGCGCACGCTGATGAAGTTCGCCGGGCGCAGCAAAGTGGCCCCGACCACCGAGCTGTTCCCGATGTCACAAATTAACGAAGCGCTGAAGCACGTTCGCGAAGGCAAAGCCCGCTACCGCGCGGTGCTGAAAGCCGACTTCTGATGGTTCTCTCCCGCCGGGCGGCCCGCTCGCCCGGCGTTTTCCCCGTCGCTTCATCAAACCGTCATCTCCCCGCCATGCCTCTGTAGTCATTGCTTCCCACAATCCGGGCTTCGATAAATGGCTGAACGAGATGCGCGTCACCATGAGAAAGACCTGGCTTCCCTGGCTGATCCTGTCGCCTTCCCTGCTGTTTTTACTGCTGTTTACCTGGTTCCCGCTGGGGCGTTCGGTGTATGACAGCCTGTTTGATACCCGCATGGCCAGCGACGGCGCACAGTACGTCGGGCTGGATAACTTCGCCCGCCTGTTTGCCGATAACGTCTTCTGGCAGTCGCTGGGCAATAACCTGCTCTATATCCTGCTGACGGTGGTGCCCGGAGTGACCCTCGCCCTGCTGCTGGCGGTGGCGCTGAGCGAGAACCATCGCGTCAACCGCTGGCTGCGCACCGCCTTTTTCTTCCCGATGATTATCCCGATGGTCAGCGCCGCCGCGCTGTGGCTGTTTATCTTTATGCCCGGCCTCGGCCTGCTCGACCACTATCTGGCGAAGCTGTTCGGCCCGCTGAACAACAACTGGCTGGGGCGCAGCAACAGCGCGCTGCTGGCCCTGGCGCTGATCGGCGTGTGGAAGTTCGCCGGCTATTACATGCTGTTTTTCCTCGCCGGGCTGCAGAGCATTCCGGCCTCGACGCGGGAAGCGGCGCTGATGGAGGGGGCTACCCGCACGCAGGTCTTTTTTAAGGTCACGCTACCGCTGCTGCGCCCGACGCTGAGCTTTGTGATCACCACCGCGCTGATCTACTCCATCACCCAGATCGACCACGTGGCGGTCATGACCCGCGGCGGGCCGGACAACGCTACCACCGTGCTGCTCTATTACATCCAGAATCTCGCCTGGGATACCCATGACCTCGGTAAAGCCTCCGCCGCCACCTTCCTGACCCTGGCCGGGCTGTTCGCCTTCTCGCTGATTAACCTGAAACTGCTGGAGAAAGGAGCCCACTATGAGCGCTGACATCTCGCCGCTGCTGGTCCGCTCGCCCACCGCTACGCGTCCACTGTGGTTGCGCCTGCGCCGCTCGTCGCCCTTTACGCTCACAGTATTAATGTGCTGCCTGGCGCTGCTGTGGATCAGCCCGTTTATCTGGATGCTGGCCACCTCGTTCAGCGCCACCACCTTCGGGGAAGATATGGCGTCGCTGCTGCCCCGCCTGCCGCTGACCCTCGATAACTTCCGCGACGCCTGGAACAGCGCCGACTGGCTGAGCCTGTACGCCAACACCCTTATCTTCACCTTCGGCACCTTCTGCGTGCAGCTGTTGACCATCACCACCGCCGGGTACGTCTTCGCCTGCCACGAGTTTCGCGGCAAGCAGACGCTGTTTCTCCTGTTCCTGGTGCAGCTGATGATCATGCCGGTAGTGATGATGGTGCCGAACATGCTGACCCTGAAAACCTTCGGCCTGCTCAACACCCTCACCGGGGTGATGATGCCCTACTTCACCTCGGCGTTCGGCGTGTTCCTGATGCGTCAGGCGTTCCTCGCCATCCCGAAAGAGCTGGAGGAGGCGGCGCTGATGGAGGGCTGCCGCTGGTGGCATGTGCTGTTCCGCGTGCTGCTGCCGATGTCCTGGCCGTCGGTGCTGGCCTTCGCCACCGTCAGCATTACCTACCACTGGAACGAGTACCTGTGGCCGCTGATGATGCTCAACGATCCCGATAAGCAGGTGCTGACCGTCGGGCTGGTCTCCTTCGCCATGGGCGCCGAATCCGGCGGCCAGTGGGGCACCATCGGCGCCGGGACGCTGATGGTCTGCCTGCCGCTGATGCTGGCGTTCATCCTTTTTCAGAAACAGTTCCTGCGGAGCTTCGGCTTCTCCGGGATCAAATAAGGAGTGATTCATGCTGTTAGCGCACATTTCCGATACCCATTTCCGCAGCCGCGGCGAGAAGCTGTACGGCTTTATCGACGTCAACGCCGCCAACGCCGACGTGGTCTCGCAGCTTAACGCGCTGCGCGAGCGCCCGGACGCGGTGGTGGTGAGCGGGGATATCGTCAACTGCGGCCGCCCGGAGGAGTATCAGATGGCCCGCCAGATCCTCGGCAGCCTGAACTATCCGCTGTATCTGATCCCCGGCAACCACGACGACAAAGCCCATTTTCTGGAGCATCTTCACCCGCTGTGCCCGCAGCTGGGCAACGATGCGCAAAATATGCGCTATGCGGTGGATGACTTCGCCACCCGCCTGCTGTTTATCGATTCCAGCCGCGCCGGCACCTCGAAGGGCTGGCTGACCGACGAGACCATCGGCTGGCTGGAAGCCCAGCTGTTCGAGGGCGGCGACAAACCGGCGACCATCTTTATGCACCACCCGCCTCTGCCGCTGGGCAATGCGCAGATGGACCCGATCGCCTGCGAAAACGGCCACCGTCTGCTGGCGCTGGTGGAGCGTTTCCCGTCGCTGACGCGCATCTTCTGCGGCCATAACCACAGCCTGACCATGACCCAGTATCGCCAGGCGCTGATCTCCACTATCCCTGGTACCGTCCATCAGGTGCCGTACTGCCACGAAGACACCCGGCCCTATTACGACCTCTCCCCGGCTTCATGCCTGATGCACCGCCAGGTCGGCGAGCAGTGGGTGAGCTACCAGCACTCGCTGGCCCACTACGCCGGGCCGTGGTTGTACGACGAAAACATCAGTTGCCCAACGGAAGAGCGCTAACCGCCATGCTCAGTCTGCAAAACATCAGTAAACGTTTCGACGGCAAGCCGGCGCTCAGCGCCCTGTCGCTGGATATTCACGAAGGCGAATTCGTGGTGCTGGTCGGCCCGTCGGGCTGCGGGAAAAGCACCCTGCTGCGCCTGCTTGCCGGGCTGGAGCCGGTTAGCGAAGGCCAAATCTGGCTGCATGATGAGAACATCACCGCCGCCACGCCGCGCGAGCGCAACTTCGCGATGATCTTCCAGAACTATGCCCTGTTTCCGCATCTGTCGGTACGCGACAACATCACCTTCGGCATGCAGGTGCGCAAGGAAGAGAAAAGCAGCTGGCAGCCGCGGGTGGACAAAGTGGCGCAGATGCTGCAGCTGGAGGCGCTGCTTGACCGCAAACCGGCGAAGCTCTCCGGCGGCCAGCGCCAGCGGGTGGCGATGGCCCGGGCGATCGTGCGCAATCCGCGGCTGTTCCTGATGGACGAGCCGCTCTCCAACCTCGACGCCCGCCTGCGCAGCGAAGTGCGCGACAGCATTATGGCCCTCCACCAGCAGCTGAAAACCAGCACCATCTATGTGACCCACGACCAGACCGAGGCGATGTCGATGGCCGACCGCATCGTGGTGATGAACGGCGGCCACGTGCAGCAGGTCGGGCGCCCGGAGTATCTGTACGCCAACCCTGCCAACCTGTTCGTCGCCGGGTTTATCGGTTCGCCGGCGATGAACCTGCTGTCGCTACCCTGCGCCAACGGTGAAGTACTGTTGGGAGAACAGCGCCATCCGCTGCCGCCGCGCCACCGGGATCAGACTCGCGTCTGGCTGGGCGTTCGCCCGGAACATATTACCGACCGCGTGGAGGAGGGCCATCTGCGCCTGCCGGCCACCGTTCTGCAACGAGAACTGATGGGAGCCGACTACCTGCTCCACGTCAGCACCCCGATCGGCACCCTGCGCTTTAGCCGCCGCCACCGCGGCACGGTGCCGGAGAAAGGCGAGTCGCTACCGATCGGCTTTTCGCCTGCCGATGTGCATCTTTTTCATGCTGAGACCCAGCATAATTTACTGATGGAGACAGATCATGTTTAAACCTTTTACGGTAGTCGCGGTTGGCCTCAGTCTTGCCCTGAGCGGCGCGGCGCTGGCAAAAGAGAAAATAGACTTCATGTTCCCGGCGCCGGTGGACGGCAAGCTGACCATGGAGATGACCCGCGTCATTAAGCAATTCAACGACTCGCAGCAGGATGTCGAAGTACGCGGCATCTTCACCGGCAACTACGACACCACCAAGATCAAAGCCGAATCGGCGCAGAAGGCCGGGCAGCCGCCGGCGCTGGTGATCATGTCCGCCAACTTCACCACCGATCTGGCGCTGAAGGATGAGATCCTGCCGATGGATGAGCTGTTTAAATATGGCGATCAAAAGGCCGGCGATTTTCTGCAAAAGGAATTCTGGCCCGCGATGCATAAGAACGCCCAGGTGATGGGCACCACCTATGCGATCCCGTTCCATAACTCGACGCCGATCCTCTACTACAACAAGACGATGTTCGATCGGGCCGGGATCAAACAGCCGCCGCAGACCTGGGCCGAGCTGCTGGCCGATGCCAAAAAGCTGACCGACGAGAGCACAGGCCAGTGGGGGATCATGCTGCCGTCGACCAACGACGACTACGGCGGCTGGATCTTCTCGGCACTGGTGCGCGCCAACGGCGGGAAATACTTTAACGAAGACTATCCTGGCGAGGTCTATTACAACTCGCCGACCGCCATCGGCGCCCTGCGCTTCTGGCAGGATCTGATCTACAAGGACAAGGTGATGCCGTCCGGGGTGCTGAACTCGAAGCAGATCAGCGCCGCGTTCTTCTCCGGCAAGCTCGGGATGGCGATGCTCAGCACTGGCGCGCTGGGCTTTATGCGCGAGAACAGCAAAGACTTTGAGCTTGGGGTGGCGATGCTGCCGGCCAAAGAGCAGCGCGCGGTGCCGATCGGCGGCGCCAGCCTGGTGAGCTTTAAAGGCATCAGCGATGCGCAGAAGAAAGCGGCGTATCAGTTCCTGACCTATCTGGTGAGCCCCGACGTGAACGGCGCGTGGAGCCGCTTTACCGGCTACTTCTCGCCGCGCAAGGCGTCATACGATACGCCGGAGATGAAGGCCTATCTGCAGCAGGATCCGCGGGCGGCGATCGCCCTTGAGCAGCTGAAGTACGCCCATCCGTGGTACTCCACCTGGGAGACCGTCGCCGTGCGTAAGGCGATGGAGAACCAGCTGGCGGCGGTGGTTAACGATGCCAAAGTGACGCCGGAAGCGGCGGTGCAGGCGGCGCAGAAGGAAGCCGACGCGCTGATGAAACCGTATGTGGATAAGACCGCGCTGGCGGAAGTGAAGTGACGCTTTACCCGTCATCGTCACCCTCACCCTCGCCCTCTCCCTGAGGGAGAGGGGACGGTACGGCGCTTTGGTTAAGCCCTGAATCCGGGAGAGGGGACGGTACGGCGCTGTGGTTAAGCCCTGGGCCCGGGAGAGGGAACTGTCCGGCGCTGTGGTTAAGCCCTGAGTCCGGTTGTGAAAGGAAAAAAAGCAGGCCATACCCGGTATGGCCTGAAAATGTCACAACGATTAGATCCCTGCCGTTTCGCGAATATATTTGCGCGCTTTGACGGCGTATTCGAAAGGATTGGCCAGAGCAGGATCCTGCTCTGCTTCCACCACCATCCAGCCTTTATAGCCAAAGTCGTCCAGCAGCTTGAACACCGGACGGAAATCGATCACCCCGTCGCCCGGGACGGTGAAGGTGCCTTTTTTCACGCCGTCGAGGAACGACAGGCCGTCGCGGCGCACCTGGTCGATCACCGGCGGACGGACGTCTTTCAGGTGGACGTGGTTGATGCGCGGCAGATACTTTTTGAGGATCGCCAGCATCGGCGCTTCGCCGCCTTCGGAATACCAGGCGTGGCCGGTATCGAACAGCAGGAAGACGCGCTCGTCCACCAGCGACATAAACTTGTCGATTTCCGCGGTGGTCTGAATGCCGGTGCCCATGTGGTGGTGCAGACAGACCTGCATCCCCTTCTCCGCCGCCAGGCGACCGAGGGTGTTGTAGCCTTCCGCCACCCGCTGCCACTCCTCTTCGCTGAAGCACGGCTTCGCATCGCCGAGGATCGGTTTATCCAGCCCCTGGATGCTGCTGCTCTGCTCGGAGCAGCCAATCACTTTCGCGCCCATCGCATGCAGGAAGTTCATGTGATTGACGAATTCATCAATGGTTTTTTCCCGCTGGCCGTTGGCGAAAAAGGTGCTGAACCAGGCGTTGCAGATCTGAATGCCGCGGATATCCAGCATCGGCTTGAGGACCGCCGGGTCGCGCGGATATTTGCTGCCGACTTCGCTGCCGGTAAAGCCGGCCAGCGCCATTTCGCTGACGATCTGCTGGAAGGTGTTTTCGCTGCCGAGCTCCGGCATATCATCGTTAGTCCAGCCGATCGGGGCGATAGCCAGTTTGACGTTATCTTTGTTCATAGTAGGGCTCCTGCCGCTGCGCCTTAGCGGCGCAGCAATTCACGTTCAATGAGTTCACGGGTTTCCACTGCCTGGTATTTCATTTTTTCCGGGTAGCCAAACAGCGAGGTGGCGACAATCGGCTCCCCGCCGACCTTGAAGGTCTGCTCGGCGAATTTCATTTCGCGCAGGGTGCGGAACAGCGCGTCGAAATCCACATCCCCTTCCCCGACGCCTACGTGCTGGTGCACCACGGCATCCACGCCCGGCGGGTTAACGATATAGCGGCAATGTTTCGTATGATTGCGGGTGTCCGCAATCAGGACATGGGAGAGATCGCTCCCGGCATAGCGCAGCATGCTCGCCACATCGCCGACGCCTTTGTCGTAGAAAAAGGTGTGCGGCACGCTGTAGACGTACTTCACGTTATCGCTGCGGAACGACTTCACGATATCGACGGTTTCATTGTTCTCTTCGCAGAAATCCCAGGGATGCGCCTGGATCTCCACGCGGATGCCTTCCCGCTCAAAAATCGGCAACAGCTCTTCCATCGAGCGATAGAACATTTCATCGCAGATCTCAGGCTGATTCGGATCGCCGGAGAACTCGGTGTTGATCACCTGAACGCCCATCTCCACCGCAATTTCCACCAGCCGTTTCCAGTTTTTCACCGCTGCCTGACGGCGCAGTTCGTCCGGGCCAGACCAGCGGTAGACGCAGATAAACGACGATAGCTCAAGGCCGGTATCGCGCAGCGCCTGCTTGTACTCCGCCATGATCTCCCGGCTGGCGCGCGGGTGCTTGTAGAACGGGTTAATCTGCGGGTGCGGCGACTGTTCAATGTACTTGTAGCCCCACTCCGCTACCTGATGGACCATGCGGGTGATCCCGAGGTCCTTAATCACATCCACATCAAAGGCAATTTTCATCGTCGTTACCTGTGCAAAGAAGTTCCGTCAGCAAAACGTGCTTAACGTTTGTAGAATGCCGGGCACTCGGGCAGCGTCACTTCAACCGGCTCGCTGGTTCCCTGCGCTTTAATGCAGGCGTCCGCCGCCACCGACGCCGCGTAGCCGTCCCAGGCCGACGGGCCGTGCAGCTGGCCGGCTTTGACGTCGTTGATAAAGGCCTGCAGCTCGACGTCGTAGGCTTTGATAAAGCGGTCTTTCCAGTCGGTCAGAATGGCGGTCGACAGGCTGGCGGACTTGCGCATCTGGACGGCAGACGGCTCCGGCAGACGGGCAATCCCGGTCTCGCCGACCACTTCGCACTGGATGTCATACCCGTACTGGCAGTTCACGAACACCTCGACGTCGATCAGGGTGCCTTTTTTGGTTTCAAAGGAGACGATCTGCGGATCTTTCAGACGCGCGTGGGTGTGCGAGGTGGAGCGCGGGAAGCGCACCTGCACGGAACGGTAGTCATCGTTCAGCAGCCAGCGCAGCACGTCCAGCTCGTGGATCAGGGTGTTGGTGATCGCCATATCGGTGGTGTAGTTCTCGCCGACCGACTGGTTGCGGTGGGCGCAGCGCAGCATCAGCGGCGCGCCGATATCGCCATCGTCGATCACTTTTTTCAGCGCCAGATAGCCTTCGTCGTATGGGCGCATAAAGCCAACCTGCACCAGGCGACGGCCGGCCTTCATTTCAGCATCGACGATGCGGCGGCAGCCTTCCGCGGTCATCGCCAGCGGTTTTTCGCAGAACACTGGCTTACCGGCGGCGATGGCGGCCAGGGTGTACTCTTCGTGGGTCGGGTCCCACGAAGTGACCAGGATGGCGTCGACATCGCTGGCGTTAATCACGTCGTGGCCGTCGGCGTAGACTTCCGCCTGCACGCCCGGCAGCGCGACCGCCGCACGGGCGTTGTCGGCATTGATATCAGACACCGCCACAACGGTGGCGCCCTGCAGAACCTGGGTGCAGCGACGGATGTGTTCTTTACCGATAGCGCCAGCGCCGATGACACCTAATTTGAGCGACATAATGGTTTTCTCCGTAAGTCTGTAGGATTCAGGGTGGATGTTCGTTTTAGTAATCACGCGCCTGGGCGCGCTTTTCATTAATCATTTGCGCAACTTTGCGGATCCGCTCAGAGAGCGCCGTCTGGGCGACCCCAACGTTCCACCAGCTGCCGTATTTGTGCACCATGGTCTTCGGCAGCACTTTAATATCAATCAGGGTGCTGACCGTTTCGCGACGGGCGGCGTCCAGCGCGTGGCGCAGTTCGTCCAGGGTGGTGACGCGCCAGGTTTTGCAGCCGTAGCCGGCGGCGATGGTGGCGAAGTCCACCGGCACCAGGCCGCCCTGCAACTGGCCGGTTTCCGGCTGGCGGTAGCGGAACTCGGTGCCGAAGCTGTCCATCCCGTGCTCCATCTGCAGGTTGTTGATGCAGCCGTTGGCCATGTTGTCGAACAGCACGACGTTGATCTTCGCCCGCTCCTGCAGGGAGGTGACCAGCTCAGAGTGGAGCATCATGAACGAGCCATCGCCGACCAGGGAGTAGACTTCGCTCTGCGGCTGCGCCAGCTTCACGCCCAGCGCGGCGTTGACCTCATATCCCATGCAGGAGTAGCCGTACTCCACGTGGTAGGTGTTTTCGGCGCGGTTGCGCCAGACGCGCTGCAGATCGCCGGGCAGGCTGCCCGCCGCCGCGACGATCACCGCCTCGGCCGGCAGCGTTTCATTCAGTACCCCAAGGACGCTGCTCTGGGTCAGGGTGGAGTCGGTGATCTGGCGGAATTCGCGATACACTGATTCGCGATCGAGATGATCGTCGATCTCCGGGACAAAGGATTTCTCCTGCCACACCGCCTGGTAGACGCGCTGGGTCTCTTTTAACTGACGGCTCTGCACGCTCTCGATCTGCGCGCCCCAGCCGGCCTGCCAGCCGCTGTCCGCCAGCGCCGCGTCGAGGGCGGTCATCGCTTCCCGGGCGTCCGCCAGCATGGCAATGCCGTCCAGCTTCCAGGCGTCGAAGTTGCTGACGTTAATATTCAGGAAACGCACCTCCGGGTGCTGGAAAATCCATTTCGAGGCGGTGGTAAAATCGCTGAAACGGGTGCCAACGCCGATCACCAGGTCGGCCTCTTTCGCCAGCAGGTTCGCCGCCAGACAGCCCGTCTCGCCGACGCCGCCGACGTTCAGGGGGTGAGAAGAGACCACCGTCCCCTTCCCGGCCTGGGTTTCGGCAAAGGGCACCCCGTAGCGCTCGGCGAAACGGGACAGCGCTTCGCCCGCGCCGGAGTATTTCACCCCGCCGCCGCAGACGATCAGCGGTTTACGACTGGCTTTGATGGCCGCCACGGCGTCCGCCAGCTGCGCGGCGCTGGCCGGGCGGCGGTCAAGACGGTGCACCCGGCGCGCAAAGAAGGATTCCGGGTAGTCCCAGGCTTCGCCCTGCACGTCCTGCGGCAGGCACAGCGTCACCGCGCCGGTTTCCGCCGGGTCGGTCAGGACGCGCATGGCGTTGATGCAGGCGCTCATTAGCTGTTCCGGGCGGGTAATGCGGTCCCAGTATTTGCTGACCGCGCGGAAGGCGTCATTGGTGCTGATGCTGAGATCGTAGCTCTGTTCAATCTGCTGGAGCACCGGGTCCGGCTGGCGGGTGGCGAAGACATCGCCCGGCAGCAGCAGCAGCGGAATGCGGTTGGCGCTGGCGGTGCCGGCGGCGGTGATCATGTTGGCCGCCCCCGGACCGATGGAGGAGGTGCAGGCGATAATCTGCCGGCGCAAGGCCTGGCGGGCAAAACCGGTGGCCGCGTGGGCCATCCCCTGCTCGTTACGCCCCTGATAGACGCGCATGTCGCCGCTGTCCTGTTCCAGCGCCTGCCCCAGCCCCAGGACGTTGCCATGGCCGAATATCGCGAAAATGCCTTTCACGAACTTCAGCTCTACACCATCCACTTCCAGGTACTGGTTATCGAGGAACTTCACCAGCGCCTGCGCCGTTGTCAGTCTCAGTTTGCCCATGATGCACAATCCTTATTGTTCAGTATTTGTGTGTGGCGTCGCGCCGATGCCGCCGGGGCCGTCGTTCACGTCACTGGAATACCTGTGGATTATAGGCAAACATTTTTTTCATTAAATATAAATACAGAAGAAATATTTCATTTTGCGAGAAGGATCAAACTCTCTACCCATTTCATACGTTTCACTTACATTCCTGACACGTTTTCGGGCCCTTTTTTGCCGCAGCACACGACAATATCCCCTTAAAAATCATAGGTAAATGGCTGTCGTGTGGCGTTTCATTTTCCCCCGGGTCGACAGTGGGGGCGATCCGCGCTCACGCGAGGCTCAGTGCGGCAGAGTGGTAGATCCCTCACACTTTTGGTTTTTTAATTTCGAACGAGTTTGCAAATGAAATATTTATTTCTCAAACTAAGGGTAACCAATAACCCTCAGGCTGTTCACGGAGTCGACGTCGGGATCCCGACCCTTCCAGGCAGCAGACACCAAAAAGGAAATCCTAGCTATGAATGCAGCAGTAAAGCGGCTCGACGTCATCTGTATAGGTCGGGTGGCCGTCGACCTCTATGCCCAGCAGATCGGTTCGCGGCTAGAAGACGTTGCCAGTTTCGCGAAATATCTGGGCGGCTCCTCCGGCAACGTGGCCTTTGGCACCGCGATTCAGGGGCTGAAATCGGCCATGCTGGCGCGCGTTGGCGATGAACACAACGGCCGTTTCCTGCGCGAAACGCTCAACCGCGCCGGGGTGGATACTGAGTATCTGATTACCGACAAATCCCGCCTGACCGCGCTGGTGATGCTGGGGATAAAGGATCAGGAGACTTTCCCTCTGATTTTCTACCGCGATAACTGCGCCGATATGGCCTTAACGCCTGACGACATCAGCGAGGAGTATATTGCCTCCTCCCGGGCGCTGGCGGTGACCGGCACCCATCTGTCGCACGCCAACACCCGCGCCGCGGTGCTGAAGGCGCTGGAGTACGCCCGCCGTCACGGCCTGCGTACCGCGCTGGATATCGATTACCGTCCGGTGCTGTGGGGACTCACCTCGCTCGGCGATGGCGAAACCCGTTTCATTGAGTCCGGGCCGGTCACCAGCCAGCTGCAGGAAGTGCTGCATCTGTTCGATTTGGTGGTGGGAACCGAAGAAGAGTTTCATATTGCCGGGGGCAGCACCGATACCCTGACCGCGCTCAAAAATGTGCGCCATGCCACCAAAGCCACCCTCGTCTGCAAGCGCGGGCCGATGGGCTGCGTGGTGCTGGAAGGCGACATCCCGGACAGCTGGGACCAGGTGCCGCTGCAGCAGGGCGTGCGCGTGGAGGTGCTCAACGTGCTGGGCGCCGGAGATGCCTTTATGTCTGGCCTGCTGCGCGGCTGGCTTAACGACGAGGGCTGGGAGCAGGCTTGCCGTTATGCCAACGCCTGCGGGGCGCTGGTGGTCTCCCGCCACGGCTGTGCGCCGGCGATGCCGACCAAAGTCGAACTCGATGACTACCTGCAGCGCGCCGAATCGGTGCCGCGCCCGGACGTCGACGATCGCCTCAACCACCTGCACCGGGTGACCAGCCGCCGCCAGCAGTGGCCGGAGCTGTGCATTTTCGCCTTCGACCATCGCAAACAGCTGGCCGATCTGGCGCGGGAGGCCGGGCGCGATGAAGCCTGCATTCCGCAGCTCAAGCTGCTGTTGTTGGCCGCGGCCGAAGCGGCGGCGCAGGAGGCGGGTCTTGACCAGCGCAGCGGTATTCTGGCCGACGGCACCTACGGCCAGCGTGCGCTGAACGCCATTACCGGCAAGGGCTGGTGGATCGGGCGCCCTATCGAACTGCCCAGCTCGCGGCCGCTGCGTCTGGAGCATGGCAACATCGGCTCGCAGCTGATCGACTGGCCGCTGGAGCATGTCGTCAAATGTCTGGTTTTCTATCACCCGGACGACCCGGCGGCGCTGCGTGCAGAGCAGGACGCCCTGCTGCTCGAGGTGTGGCAGGCCTGTAACAAGTCAGGCCATGAATTACTGCTGGAGGTGATCCTGCCGGAAAATGGCCCGGACAAAGACGAGCGCCATTACCACACCATGCTGGAACACTTCTATCAGCTGGGGATCAAGCCGGACTGGTGGAAGCTGCCGCCGCTCTCCAGCGCCAGCTGGCAGCAGATTACCGCCCTTATCGAGCGCGAAGATCCGTGGAGCCGCGGGATCCTGATCCTCGGCCTCGACGCGCCTTCCGACAAACTGCGCGCCGGTTTCGCCGAAGCGGCCGCACACCCGATGATCAAAGGTTTCGCCGTCGGGCGCACCATCTTTGGCCAGCCGTCGCGGCGCTGGATGCAGGGTGAGCTCAGCGATGAGGCGCTGATAGAGGAAGTGAAACGCAACTACCTGACGCTTATTGGCTACTGGCGCGAAGCCCGCCGCTGATCCCCCGACGCCCGTCTCCGTCACCTTGCGGAGCGGGCGTTTTTCTGTTTCTTCGTGAAATGAATCGCGTATTTCGTCGCAATAAATGAAAAATTCGCTTCATTTGGTACACTGGAAGCCATATTCCTTCCATTTTCTCAGAGCGCACTCTATGGCCAATAACCCAACACAGCTGACCATCCTGCAGGATGAAATCAGGCGTCGCTACGATACGTTAAGCAAACGTCTGAAACAGGTCGCCCGCTATATCCTTGATAACAGCAATAGCGTGGCTTTCGATACCGTGGCCTCCATTGCGCAACAGGCGGACGTTCCCCCTTCCACGTTGATTCGTTTTGCCAACGCCTTCGGCTTCAGCGGCTTTAACGAAATGAAACAGATGTTCAAGCAACATTTGATGGAAGAGACCGCCAACTATACCGAGCGCGCCCGTCTGTTCCGCCAGACCACCAGCGATGAGTCCAGCCCGCCGGAAACGCCGACAGAAATCCTCAATATGTTCACGATGGTGAACAACCAGGCGCTGCAGCAGCTGGCGATGCAGACCTCCAGCGATGAGCTGGAGCGCGCGGTGGCCCTGCTGGGCGAGGCGGAAAATATTTATGTCATTGGCCTGCGCCGGTCGTTCAGCGTCGCCTCCTATCTGACCTATGCGCTGCGCCACCTCGATCGCAAAGCCTTTCTGATCGACGGCCTCGGCGGCATGTTCACCGAGCAGCTGAGTCTGGTCGGCCCGAAAGACGTGGTGGTGGCGGTGAGCTTCTCGCCGTACGCCCGGGAAGTGGTCGAGCTGGTGGAGCTGGGCGCGCAGCGCAAAGCGCGGCAGATCGCCATTACCGACAGCCAGGTCAGCCCGCTGGCGGCCTTCAGCGATGTCTGCTTTGTGGTGCGGGAAGCGCAGGTGGATGGCTTCCGCTCGCAGGTTGCTTCCCTGTGCCTGGCCCAGACGCTGGCGGTCTCGCTGGCGCTGAACAGCAGTCAGGAGTCTGAGGCCAAGCAGAAGGCGTGAGACAGACCGCCTGGCGTCGGTTGCCTGGCGGAGTGGCATAAGCCTGCGGGAGGATCCCGTAGGCCGGATAAGGCGAAGCCGCCATCCGGCACAAAGGCAGGTATGGCGCCGGAGGTGTCCTGCCCGGCGGCGCTGCGCTTGCCGGGCCTGGGATATGTGCACCTGCGGGTCGCCGTAGAGACTGTTATCGGTTTGCAACTTTCCCGGCCAGACAATGCGTTTATCACGTGTAACTTCAGCGAAATTTGCGCTCCCGGTTAATCGTCTGCGTTATGCCTGGCATGGCGCAGGGAGCGCACAGGGGGCGGCCAGTCGCCGCCGCCCCCTGTACCCCCGGGCTCCGGCCAGCAAAATCGC
>ENA-OWNV01000215-OWNV01000215.1-gut-metagenome-genome-assembly--contig:-NODE-215-length-23080-cov-8.952658_pt1 | contig 23080 bp, 20 predicted proteins | sample MGYA00248253_ERZ651784 | MGnify/ENA primary metagenome ERZ651784 (study PRJEB26908, sample SAMEA4031709) | gut metagenome | biome: gut; feature: normal infant; material: stool | place: China | collected 2015...
CCCGCATCCATGCGGGCTGCCCCGGCCTTCCGGGAACGTCTCAGCGATTTTGAGGCCGCCAGCACCGGCAGTTTCAGTCGCGCAAGTGGTTAAATTAACAACAGGTCGCACGAACCCCAGGACGGGTAAGGCGACAGGCTCCACCCGGCAAGAATACAGGTGACGTGCCTGATATCCTGCCCGGCGGCGCTGCGCTTGCCGGTCCTGGGTGGGGCGAAACTATGGGAGAACGGTGTAGGCCGGATAAGGCATTTATGCCGCCATCCGGCACAATCACAGGTACGGTACCTGACCGCCCGGCGATATCAGGATCGTTACAGCGCTTTCGACAAATAGTGACGCTGCATCCCCGCGTGCGGGAAGTCGGGCAGCGACATCTGCAACTGATAGCCTAATTTCTGATAAAACGGTAACGCCTGGAAGCTAAAGGTATCCACCAGCAGATGGCTGCAGCCCAGCGCCTGCGCCTGCCGCTCCGCCTCCTGCATCAGCTCGCTTCCCAGCCCGCGTCCGCGGGTCGCCTCGCTGACCCACAGATACTCAATACACAGCCAGTTGCCTTTGCGTTTGGCAATCAGCCCGCCCTGCATCACCCCTTGCGCATCGCGGGAGTAAACCCCCAGATCGCCAAACTGCGCCGCATCAAGATACTGCTGATTATAGTGCCGCAGACCGGCAAACAATTCTTGTTGATCGTCGGGATTAATGCTTTTTGTAATGATTAACGCCATTAACTATCTCCAGTATCGCGATGCCGAATGGTTATTTTCCCTCTCCACTTTCACAAAAAATTCTTATTTTCTCCATGATTATTTGCCTTAATTTTTTGCGTTCTAAAAGTAAGCAAAAAAACCTTTCCATTATCGCGGCGGATCGTATAATGGCAAAAAATGAGAATGATCATTCTCACCAAAAAACCAGAGGAGATGCACTTTTCACCTCCTGAAGGCCGAAGAGGTTGGCTTCAGCGGAGACACAATAACAATCACGTTCAGGAACATCTGTGTTCCTTTTTTGTCATTTTCGCTTAGCCGAAAATGCCTCAGCGCCCAACCTATTCCCTCGTTTTTAAATAAACGGGGCGGACGTCTTATATCTTGAGAAAATATAATGAAATACATCATAGCTCCCATCGCGACAGCATTATTTCTCCTTAGCGGATGCGATAATGCGCAGACATCTGCCCCGCAGCAACCCACGCCGGAAGTGGGCGTGGTCACTCTGCAAAGCCAGCCGGTTCCGGTAGTCAGCCAGCTCACCGGCCGCACCACCGCCTCGCTCAGCGCCGAAGTACGCCCGCAGGTGGGCGGCATCATCCAGAAGCGCCTGTTTACCGAAGGCGATATGGTGAAGGCCGGGCAGGCCCTTTACCAGATCGATCCCTCCAGCTATCGCGCGACCTGGAACGAAGCGGCGGCGGCGCTGAAACAGGCCCAGGCGCTGGTAGTCTCCGACTGCCAGAAGGCTCAGCGCTACGCGTCGCTGGTCCGGGATAACGGCGTCTCCCGCCAGGATGCCGACGACGCCGCCTCCACCTGCGCCCAGGACAAGGCCAGCGTGGAATCGAAGAAAGCGGCGCTGGAGAGCGCGCGCATCAACCTGAACTGGACCACCGTCACCGCGCCGATTGCCGGGCGTATCGGCATCTCGTCGGTCACGCCGGGGGCGCTGGTCTCCGCCGATCAGGATACCGCGCTGGCGACGATCCGCGGGCTCGACACCATGTATGTCGATCTGACGCGATCCAGCGTCGATCTCCTGCGCTTACGCAGACAAAGCCTGGCCAGCAACAGCGACACCCTCAGCGTGACGTTAACCCTGGAAGATGGCAGCACCTATCAGGAAAAAGGGCGTCTGGCGCTCACCGAAGTCGCCGTCGATGAATCCACCGGCTCGGTAACCCTGCGCGCTATCTTCCCCAACCCGCAGCACGTCCTGTTGCCGGGGATGTTTGTTCGCGCGCGCATCGATGAAGGCATCATGAACGACGCGATCCTCGCCCCGCAGCAGGGGATTACCCGCGATGCCAAAGGCAACGCCACGGCGCTGGTGGTCGATGCCGACAACAAAGTTGCGCAGCGCGCCGTGGAAACCGGCGACACCTACGGCGATAAATGGCTGGTGCTGAGCGGCCTGAAAGCGGGCGACAAGCTGATCGTCGAAGGCACCGGTAAAGTGGCCCCTGGCCAGACGGTGAAGGCCGTTGCCGTCAACAATAACGGAGGCAACGCCTGATGTTCTCCCGTTTCTTCGTGCGTCGCCCGGTCTTTGCCTGGGTGATCGCCATTCTGATTATGCTCGCCGGCGTGCTGGCGATCCGCACCCTACCGGTGGGCCAGTATCCGGACGTCGCCCCGCCGGCGGTGAAAATCTCCGCCACCTATACCGGCGCCTCTGCCGAAACCCTGGAGAACAGCGTCACCCAGGTCATCGAGCAGCAGCTTACCGGCCTCGACCATCTGCTCTACTTCAGCTCTACCAGCAGCTCCGACGGCTCGGTCAGCATCACCGTCACCTTTGAGCAGGGGACCGACCCGGACACCGCCCAGGTGCAGGTGCAGAACAAAGTCCAGCAGGCGGAATCGCGGCTGCCGAGCGAAGTCCAGCAGTCCGGTGTGACGGTGGAAAAATCGCAGAGCAGCTTCCTGCTGATCCTCGCGGTGTATGACAAAACCGACCGCGCCACCAGCTCCGATATCTCCGACTGGCTGGTCAGCAACCTGCAGGACCCGCTGGCGCGCGTGGAGGGCGTCGGCAGCCTGCAGGTGTTCGGCGCCGAATACGCGATGCGCGTCTGGATGGATCCGACCAAACTCGCCTCCTACTCGCTGATGCCTTCCGACGTCCAGTCGGCGATTGAGGCGCAGAACGTGCAGATCTCCGCCGGTAAAATCGGTGCCCTGCCGTCGTCCAGCGCCCAGCAGCTGACCGCCACCGTACGCGCGCAGTCGCGGCTGCAAACCCCCGATCAGTTCAAAGCGATCATCGTGAAAAGCCAGGCCGACGGCTCGGTGGTGCGCCTGAGCGATGTCGCGCGGGTGGAGATGGGCAGCGAGGATTATACCGCTACCGCCAATCTGAACGGCCATCCGGCCGCCGGGATCGCGGTGATGATGGCCCCCGGCGCCAACGCGCTGGATACCGCGACCCTGGTGAAAAGCAAGATCGCCGAATTCCAGCGTCAGATGCCGCAGGGATACGATATCGCCTATCCGAAGGACAGCACCGAGTTTATTAAAATTTCGGTCGAGGACGTGATTCAGACCCTGTTCGAAGCGATCGTTCTCGTGGTCTGTGTGATGTATCTGTTCCTGCAGAATTTCCGCGCGACGCTCATTCCGGCGGTGGCGGTGCCGGTGGTGCTGCTCGGCACCTTCGGGGTGCTGGCGCTGTTCGGCTACTCGATTAACACCCTGACGCTGTTCGCCATGGTGCTGGCGATCGGCCTGCTGGTGGATGACGCCATCGTGGTGGTGGAGAACGTCGAGCGCATTATGCGCGACGAAGGGCTGCCCGCCCGGGAAGCCACCGAAAAATCGATGGGCGAAATCTCCGGCGCGCTGGTGGCGATCGCCCTGGTGCTGTCGGCGGTCTTTCTGCCGATGGCCTTCTTCGGCGGCTCGACCGGGGTCATCTATCGCCAGTTCTCAGTGACCATTATCTCGGCGATGATGCTGTCGGTGGTGGTGGCCCTGACCCTCACCCCGGCGCTGTGCGGCGCGCTGCTCAGCCACTCCAGGCCTCATACCAAAGGGTTCTTCGGCGCGTTTAACCGCCTGTGGGGGCGTACGGAAGCGGGCTACCAGCGCCGCGTGCTCGGCGGCCTGCGCCGGGGCGCGGTGATGATGGGCGCTTACGTCCTGATTTGCGGGGCGATGGCGCTGGCGATGTGGAAACTGCCGGGCAGCTTCCTGCCGGTGGAGGACCAGGGCGAGATCATGGTCCAGTACACCCTGCCCGCCGGGGCCACCGCGGTGCGCACCGCCGAGGTGCGCCGCCAGGTAACCGACTGGTTCCTGACGAAAGAGAAAGCCAATACCAACGTCATTTTCACCGTCGACGGCTTCAGCTTTAGCGGCAGCGGTCAGAACGCCGGGATGGCCTTCGTGTCGCTGAACAACTGGTCGCAGCGCAAAGGCGACGACAATACCGCCCAGGCCATCGCCCTGCGCGCCAACAAAGAACTGGGGTCGATCCGCGACGCCACCCTGTTCGCCATGACGCCGCCATCGGTGGACGGCCTTGGGCAAAGTAACGGCTTCACTTTCGAGCTGATGGCCAGCGGCGGTACCGACCGCGACAGCCTGATGAAGCTGCGCAGTCAGCTACTGGCGGCGGCCAACCAGAGCGGCGAGCTGCAGTCGGTGCGCGCCAACGACCTGCCGCAGATGCCGCAGCTGCAGGTGGATATCGATAACAACAAAGCGGTCTCGCTGGGGCTGTCGCTGAGCGACGTGACCGATACGCTCTCCAGCGCCTGGGGCGGCACCTACGTGAATGACTTTATCGATCGCGGTCGGGTGAAGAAGGTCTATATCCAGGGCGAGAGCGACGCGCGCGCGGTGCCCTCCGACCTTGGCAAATGGTTCGTTCGCGGCAGCGATAACAGCATGACGCCGTTCTCCGCCTTCGCCACCACCCACTGGCAATACGGCCCGGAAAGCCTGGTGCGCTACAACGGCTCCGCCGCCTTTGAGATCCAGGGCGAAAACGCCGCCGGCTTCAGCTCCGGCGCGGCGATGGACAAGATGGAAAAGCTGGCCGACAGCCTGCCGGCGGGCTCCACCTGGGCGTGGAGCGGCATTTCGCTGCAGGAAAAGCTGGCCAGCGGCCAGGCGATGAGCCTGTACGCCATTTCGATTCTGGTGGTGTTCCTGTGCCTGGCGGCGCTGTATGAGAGCTGGTCGGTGCCGTTCTCGGTGATCATGGTCATCCCGCTCGGCCTGCTCGGCGCGGCGCTGGCGGCGACGCTGCGCGGCTTAAGCAACGACGTTTACTTCCAGGTGGCGCTGCTGACCACCATCGGCCTGTCGTCGAAGAACGCCATTCTGATCGTCGAGTTCGCTGAATCCGCCGTGGATGAGGGGTATTCGCTCTCCCGGGCGGCGATCCGCGCCGCGCAGACCCGTCTGCGCCCCATTGTCATGACCTCGCTGGCGTTTATTGCCGGGGTGCTGCCGCTGGCCGTCGCCACTGGCGCCGGGGCCAACAGCCGCGTGGCGATCGGCACCGGCATCATCGGCGGCACCCTGACGGCCACCCTGCTGGCGGTGTTCTTTGTGCCGCTGTTCTTCGTGCTGGTGAAACGCTTCTTCACTCGCCAACGTCCTTCTCAGGAGTAAAGTATGTTTCGTTTGAGTTTTATGTTTATCGCGCTCCTGACCGCGGGCTGCGTCTCGCTTGATCCGCATTATGATCGCCCGGCAGCGCCGGTGCCGGCCACCCTGCCCGGGGCGCACGGCGAATCGACGGCGGTGGTCGGCGACTGGCAGAAAGTGGTCAATGACGCGCGGCTGAAAAAAGTGGTCAGTATCGCGCTGAACAGCAACCGCGATGTGCAAAAGGCGCTGGCCGATATCGAGGCCGCGCGCGCCCAGTACGGCGAGACGCGGGCGTCGCTGTTTCCCACTGTCGATGCCGAGCTGAGCCATACCCGCAGCAAAACGGTGGCCAGCGGCCTGAGCTCAACTTCGCAGGCCGACGGCGCGGTCTCCAGCTTCGAGCTGGATCTGTTTGGCAAGAACCAGAGCCTGTCGCGCGCGGCGCGCGAAACCTGGCTTGCCAGCGAATTCACCGCGCAGAATACCCGACTGACGATGATTGCCGATTTGACCACCGCCTGGGTGACGCTGGCGACGGATAACAGCAATCTGGCGCTGGCGCAGCAGACCATGGACAGCGCAGCAAACTCGCGCAACATCGTCGCCCGCCAGTTGGCGGTGGGCACCGCCTCCGCCGGCGATTTAAGCTCGGCGGAAAGCGTCTATCAGCAGGCGCGCGCCAGCGTCGCCAGCTACCGCACGCTGGTGGCGCAGGATAAAAACGCCATTAACCTGCTGGCGGGGGAGACCGTGCCGGAGAGCCTGCTGCCCGGCACCCTCGAAAGTCTGGGGGATAACAGCATCGCCCTGGTGCCGGCGGGGGTGTCGTCGTCGGTGCTGCTGCGCCGGCCGGATATACAGGAAGCGGAGCACAACCTGAAGAGCGCCAATGCCGATATCGGCGCGGCGCGGGCGAATTTCTTCCCGTCGATTTCACTGACCGCCAGCGCCGGGGTCGGCAGCGACTCGCTGTCGTCGCTGTTCAGCCACGGGATGCAGGTGTGGTCGTTCGCCCCCTCCATCAGCCTGCCGCTGTTCACCGGCGGCAGCAACCTGGCGCAGTTGCGCTATGCGGAAGCGGAGAAAAAGGGGCTGATCGCCACCTACGAGAAATCGATTCAGAGCGCCTTTAAGGACGTTGCCGATGCGCTGGCCCGCCGGGAAACGCTGAGCGAAGAGCTCGATGCCCAGCGGCAGTACGTCGCCGCCGAGCAGACCTCGCTGGATATCGCCATGAAGAGCTATCAGGCCGGGGTCGGCGATTATCTGTCGGTGCTTACGGCCCAGCGCACGCTGTGGTCGGCGAAGACGACGCTGCTGTCCCTGCAGCAGACCGACCTCAATAACCGGATCACCCTCTGGCAGTCGCTGGGCGGCGGCGCCAGTTAATTTCACCCGCCGGGCGGCCGCGCCCGGCTTCTGTAAGGAATCGTTATGCCACGTGTTTCCCTCTCCTGGGCGCTGATCCTCGGCCTGCTGTCGGGCATCGGCCCGCTGTGCACTGATTTTTATCTGCCGGCGCTGCCGGAGATAACTCAGCAACTGCAGGCCACCAGCACCCAGACCCAGCTGTCGCTGACCGCCGCGCTGATTGGCCTCGGCCTGGGTCAGCTGTTTTTCGGCCCGCTGAGCGACCGCATTGGCCGCCTGAAACCCCTGGCGCTGTCCCTGCTGCTGTTTATCTTCTCTTCGGCGATGTGCGCCCTGACAAGGGATATCAACATGCTGATTGTCTGGCGTTTTTTACAGGGCTTCGCCGGCGCCGGCGGTTCGGTGCTGTCGCGCTCCATCGCCCGCGATAAATACCAGGGCACCCTGCTGACCCAGTTTTTCGCCCTGCTGATGACGGTGAACGGCATTGCGCCGGTTCTGTCACCGGTGCTGGGCGGCTACGTGATCACCGCCTTCGACTGGCGAATTCTCTTCTGGACGATGGCCGCCATTGGCGGCGCGCTGCTGGTGATGAGCCTGACTATCCTGCGGGAAACGCGCCCGGCCGCGGCAACCAATGCGACCCGCCAGCGGCCCGGCCAGCCGGTGCTGAAGAATCGTCGTTTTCTACGCTTCTGCCTGATTCAGGCCTTTATGATGGCCGGACTGTTCTCCTACATCGGCTCCTCTTCCTTCGTGATGCAGAGCGAATACGGCATGAGCGCCATGCAGTTCAGCCTGCTGTTCGGTCTGAACGGTATCGGGCTGATTATCGCGGCGATGATCTTTTCCCGTCTGGCGCGCTGCTTCAGCGCCGAAAGCCTGCTGCGCGGCGGCCTGACGCTGGCGGTGAGCTGCGCGGCGATCATGCTGCTGTTTGCCTGGCTGCAGCTGCCGGTGCTGGCGCTGGTCGGCCTGTTCTTTACCGTGTCGCTGATGAGCGGCATCAGCACCGTCGCTGGCGCGGAGGCGATGAGCGCCGTTGACGCCGCCCAGTCCGGCACCGCGTCCGCGCTGATGGGCACCCTGATGTTTGTCTTCGGCGGCATCGCCGCGCCGCTGGCGGGCCTCGGCGGCGAAACGATGCTGAAAATGAGCCTCGCGATGGCGATCTGCTACCTGCTGGCGCTGCTAATGGGCCTCAGCCAGCCGCGCAGCGCGCGCTAAACGCCAGATGCGGTAATAAAATATTCCATCTTTATTACCGCACCATTTCCCGACATCTCTACCATTCTCGTATTATTCTCCGCGTACTAATCGTGATACTCTTCACATGCAAGGAATAAATAATTCCTTATACTGCGCACGACTGAGAATAACGAGGTTTCTATGAGTATCGACCTGAGCAAACTGCTGACCGAGCGACGCAACGCCAACAGCGCCAACATTGACACCCTTTCCACCCTCGAGATGCTGACGGTGATAAACCAGGAAGACCAGCAGGTGGCCCAGGCGATTACGCCCTATCTGCCGCAGATTGCCAAGGTGGTGGATAAGGTCGCGACGGCGCTGCAGGCCGGTGGCCGCTTGATTTATATCGGCGCTGGCACCTCAGGGCGTCTGGGGATCCTCGATGCCAGCGAATGCCCACCGACCTTCGGCACCCGCCCGGAGCAGGTGGTGGGGATCATCGCCGGCGGACATAAAGCGATTCTCAGCGCCGTGGAAAACGTGGAAGACAACAAAGCGCAGGGGGCGATGGATCTGCAGAACCTGAACTTCAGCCACCGCGATGTGCTGGTGGGGCTGGCGGCCAGCGGACGCACGCCGTACGTCATTGGCGCCATGGAGTATGCCCATCGCCAGAATGCCTTTGTCGCCATCGTCAGCTGTAACCCGCATGGCGAAATGGCCCAGCTGGCGGACGTCGCCATTACTCCGGTTGTCGGCCCGGAAGTGGTCACTGGCTCTACCCGCCTGAAAGCCGGCACCGCGCAGAAGCTGGTGCTGAACATGATCTCCACCGGGGCGATGATCCGCGTCGGCAAGGTGTACAGCAACCTGATGGTCGACGTCGAAGCGACCAACGCCAAGCTGATTGAGCGCCAGGTTTCCATCGTGATGGAGGCGACCGACTGCGATCGCCCCACCGCCCAGAATGCGCTGGAGGCCTGCGGCCGCCACTGTAAAACGGCGATCGTGATGGTGCTGGCAGACTTAAGCGCCGAAGAGGCGCAGTCGCTGCTGGCGAAAAACAACGGCTACATCCGCAAGGCGCTCAGCAACGCCTGAGCGCCGACAGACAGGTAACGGGCAATGGCAAAAATAACGAAAGAGATGATAGCGCGGATCCTCAGCCACGTTGGCGGCGCCGCAAACGTCGCGCAGGCGGGCAACTGCATGACGCGCCTGCGCTTGACCCTGCGCGATGAAGGGCTGGCCGACACCACCGCCATCCGCCAGATTGACGGCGTGATGGGGGTGATCGTCAGCGACGAGCAGTTCCAGGTAGTGCTCGGCCCCGGCAAAGCGCAAACCGCCGCCGAGATGATGAACGGCCTGCTGGAGGCGGCGCCCGCCGCCGCGCCGTCGCTGGCCGATGTCGCGGCGGAGAGAAAACAGGCGCTGAAGGGCAAGCAGACCAGCGCGGTGCAGAAGTTTCTCGCCAAATTCGCCACCATCTTTACGCCGCTAATCCCCGGCTTTATCGCCGTCGGGCTGCTGCTGGGCTTCGCCACCCTGGCGGAACAGGTTTTCGTGCTGGAGAACGCCCATCCGAACGCCAGCCTGGTGGCGCTGATTGGCTATATGAAGGTCTTCAGCAAAGGGATGTTCACCTTCCTGAGCATCCTGATTGGCTATAACGCTCAGAAGGCGTTCGGCGGCTCCGGGGTAAACGGCGCGATTATCGCCTCGCTGTTCGTGCTGGGCTACAACCCGGAGGCGACCAGCGGCGTCTACGCCGGGATCTCCACCTTCTTCGGCCACGGCATCGATCCGCGCGGCAATATCATCGGCGTACTGATCGCCGCTATCCTTGGCGCGGGGGTTGAACGCCAGGTGCGGCGGGTAATGCCGGCCAACCTCGATATGATCCTCACCTCGGCGGTGACGCTGCTGATCATGGGCGCGGTGACCTTTACGGTGATCATGCCGATTGGCGGCTGGTTGTTTACCGGCATGTCGTGGTTGTTCCTGCATCTTAATGGCAATCCGTTTGGCTCGGCGGTGCTGGCCGGTCTGTTCCTGCTGGCGGTGATGTTCGGCGTCCATCAGGGGTTTGTCCCGGTCTATTTTGCGCTGGTGGATGCCCAGGGCTTTAACTCGCTGTTCCCGATCCTGGCGATGGCCGGGGCCGGGCAGGTGGGGGCGGCGCTGGCGCTGTTCTGGCGGGCGAAGCGCGATTCGCTGCTGCGAACCCAGATTAAGGGGGCGATTATTCCGGGCTTCCTCGGGATTGGCGAGCCGCTAATCTACGGCGTCACCTTGCCGCGGATGAAGCCGTTTGTTACCGCCTGCCTCGGCGGCGCCTGCGGCGGCTTCTTCGTCGGGCTGATCGCCTGGCTGGGGCTGCCGGTCGGCCTGAACACCGTGTTCGGTCCGTCCGGGCTGGTGGCGCTGCCGCTGATGACCTCCGGCAGCGGGATTTACGCCGGGATGGCGGTTTACGCCGGCGGACTGGCGGTCTCCTACCTGTGCGGCTTTGTGCTCACCTGGCTGTTCGGCAGTAAAAATGTCGATTTAAGCTAGAACGCGATTGTCGGGTCATGCCCGGCGGCGACTTCGCCTTCCCGGGCCTGCAAAATCGTTACCCCGGCGCGGCCAACTACCATTTCCTGCCCCGCCGCCCGGGCGGGCGCATGCTATGATTCCCCTTTGTCACATTTCACCAGAGGAAAAGATGGGCTCCAGCAAAAAAGGGATGCTGAACGTACTGATTGCCGCCGTGCTGTGGGGCAGTTCCGGGGTATGCGCGCAGTTTATTATGCAGGAAAGCCAGATGTCGTCGCCGTTTCTGACCATGACGCGTCTGCTGTTCGCCGGGCTGATCCTGCTGATGCTCGGCTTTGTTCACGGCGACCGCATTTTCCGCGTGCTGCAAAACCGCCGCGACGCCGTCAGCCTGCTGTTTTTCTCGCTGTTTGGCGCGTTAACCGTGCAGTTCACCTTTCTGATGACCATTGAAAAATCGAATGCCGCCACGGCCACGGTGCTGCAGTTCCTGTCCCCGACGATCATCGTCGCCTGGTTCGCCCTCGCCCGCAAAGCGCGCCCCACTCCGTTGGTGCTGGGGGCTATCTGCACCTCGCTGGCGGGCACCTTTCTGCTGGTAACCCACGGCAACCCGACGACGCTGTCGATTTCGCCGGCGGCGCTGTTCTGGGGGATCGCCTCGGCGTTTGCCGCCGCGTTTTATACCACCTATCCCTCGACGCTAATTGCCCGCTACGGGACGCTGCCGATCGTCGGCTGGAGCATGCTGTTCGGCGGTGCGATGCTGCTGCCGTTTTACGGCGGCCAGGGCACCGATTTTGTGGTGAACGGCAGCCTGCTGTTAGCTTTTTTCTACCTGGTGGTGATCGGTACTTCGCTGACATTCAGCCTTTATCTTAACGGGGCGCAGAAGATTGGCGGCGCCAAAGCCGGGATCCTCAGCTGCGCCGAACCGCTGAGCAGCGCCCTGCTGTCGCTTCTGCTGCTGGGGATCACCTTCACGCTGCCGGACTGGCTGGGCACTCTGCTGATCCTGGCGTCGGTGGTGCTGATCGCCATCGACTCGCGGCGGCGGGTGAGAGCCGCCTGAGGCGATGATAACAAACGCCTTTTCAACAAGTTAAATTAACCGCTATTTGCGTGTTTTCCCGCCTGCGCATATAGTTGACGGAAGCGATTACGGAAGGAGAAGCCTGATGAAAGCATGTTGGATGGTATGCCTGGTCACCGCCCTGAGCGCCACGTCGGCGTGGGCCGAATCACCGCTGCAAAGCCTGCAGTTCGAGCAGCAAAAGCAGCAGGTGCTCAAAGCGGTGAAGGAAAAATGCGCGCCAGCAAGCCACCTCAGCGACAACGATTTTGCCAATAAAGTACTGGCGACCGACGGCAACAAGAACGCGGTCCGCGAAGCGACGCTGGCGAAAGAGCGCAATAACCAAAAAAGCTACCAGGCCGCAATCGACAAAATCGTCTGTCCGGCCAAATAGCGGTTATTTCAGCCTGGCGACCAGCGTTTTCCAGTCAAACGGCGTCAGCTGCCTGTAGCTCAGGCTACGGGCGGCCATCTGCTCCGGAAGCTGGCGCTGGCTTTTCGCGATCGCCTCGCTCATTATCCCGGCGCTCCCCACATCACGCAGGGTTTTCACCACCTCTTCCATCTCTTCGCTGCGCCGAACGCCATGTTCCGCCACCCGGCTGATCAGATAGTCGGGAAACGCGCCTGTCCAGCCCAGAGACGGGAAACTATGATGCAAGGAGCTAAGCACCTCCTCCTCGACGCCATATTCACGGGCCGCGAACAGGCATTCTGTGGTGAGCGCTTCAAGACCTTTGATCATCACGCTACGGCACATTTTTATCGCCGACACCTGGCCCACCGTACTGGCGCCATAGCGGGCATTCAGCCCCAGCCCCTGCAGACGCGGCGCGATCGCCTCCGCCTGCGGCCCGCCGATCAATAACGGTGTCTGCAATCGGGCCGGCGGCACCGGCGCCATCACCGCGACATCAATGTAGGCGCCGGGCAGAAAATGTTCAGCTGCCTGCCGTTTCGTTTCCGGCGCCACGGAGTTGAGATCGAGGAAATATTGCCCCGGCTGCAGCAGCGCGGCGGCCTGCTGCGCGACCTTTAACGCCTCACCGGCGGTCACAGTAGAAAAAATCAGCGCGGCGCTCTCCAGCGCCTGCGCCAGCGAACTCCCCGCCTGAACGCGCGAATCACCGGCTTTCCTGACCATTGCCTCTCGCTCCGGGCCATTGAGCTTGCAATCCCATATGGTCACCGCATGCTCACGGGCCAGATCTGCCGCCAGAATGCCACCCGCCTCGCCAAAACCAATAAACGCGATTGTCGTCATCATTACTCCTCACGCGGCCAGACGCGGGCCGGAATAAAAACTTCGCCAGCAAACAGCAGTCGCGCCGTGCGTAACAGGCCGCAGCCTGTCAGGGCGCCGTCTGCGTCAAGCTGAAGCGTCACGCTAAATTCGCCTGTCGGATGCTCGACGCTGAGCAGCGGCGTAGCGCCTGGCGCGACCTGCGCCATGCCCTGCGCGACGGATCCAGGAAGCAGACAGGCGCTGGCCACGCTCACCGCGCCAAATACGCCGATCGACGCGTGGCAGCGGTGCGGGATAAAGGTGCGGCTGCTGATGGCGCCGCCGTGTCGCGGCTCGGCGATCAGGGTCATCTTGGGCACCGTGCGCTGGCTGACGTCGCCAAGCTGCATCAGCGGCCCGGCCTGCAGGCGAATCGACTCCAGGCGACGTTTAAGCGCGTCGTCATTATCCAGCTGTTCGCGCGTCTCATAGCCGGTGCAACCGAGGTCGCACGCGCGCAGCAGGATCACCGGCATTCCGTTATCGATGCAGGTCACCTCGACGCCGTCAAAACGGTCACGGACCCGGCCGGTCGGCAGCAGTGTCCCGCAGCTGGAGCCTGCCACATCAAGAAAATGGAGCAGGATCGGGCTGGCGCTGCCCGGCACGCCATCGATACGACTCTCGCCGACGTAGTCGACCCCGTCGGCATCGCAGGGGATCTCTGCCACCGCCAGTTGCCCCGTGTTCTCCATATAAATACGCACCCGAGTGAGCGGCGCATCGTGGCGAATCAGCCCACGCTCGATGGCGAAAGGGCCAACGGCGGCAAGAATATTGCCGCAGTTTTGGCCGTAGTCCACAGAGGCCCCCGTCACGTTCACCTGGGCAAACAGATAGTCCACATCGGCGTCAGGCCGTGCGGAGCGGCGGATAATCGCCACTTTACTGGTCAGCGGATCGGCGCCGCCGATCCCGTCAATTTGCCGGGGATCAGGCGAGCCCATCACCGCCAGCAGCACCGCATCACGTTGCACCGGATCGGCAGGCAGATCGTCAGCCAGAAAACAGGCCGCCTTCGAGGTGCCGCCGCGCATCCATAGACAGGGAATTCCGCGTTGCGCCATCTTACTCCTCCACCTCATCTGCGCTGTCGTAATACCGCAGCCCCTTTTCCGCCAGACGCTGGCGCATCGCGTAAATATCCAGCCCCAACTCGCCATGGCGCATCCGCTCACGCTTCGCAAGCTCATTGCTCATGCGTGCTTCCGCTTTATCGAGCACATCACGCACCTGGGCGTGAGGCAGCACCACGACGCCATCGTCGTCGGCCACCACGACATCGCCCGGCTGCACAAGCTGGCCTGCGCAAATCACCGGGACGTTAACCGAGCCGAGGCTCTCTTTCACCGTTCCCTGGGCATAAACCTGACGGGACCAGACAGCGAATCCCATCTCCCGCAACGTTTGCGAATCGCGAATGCCGATATCGCCCACCAGACCGACCACACCGCGCGATTGGAGAGACGTCGCCAGCAGATCGCCGAAGAAGCCATCGCCGCACGGCGACGTCGGGGCCACCACCAGAATATCGCCGGCGCGGCACTGCTCGACCGCGACATGAAACATCCAGTTGTCGCCTGGCGTCACCAGTACCGTGACCGCGTTGCCCGCCCGGCTGACGCCCTGCTGAATCGGACGGATTGCCGGCCCCATCAGCCCCTGGCGTGCCCAGGCTTCATGGAGCGTCGCCACCCCAGCCGCCTCACAGCGGCGCAAAACCGCCTCGTCATGGCGCGGCAGATGGCGGATCACAAGGCCTTTTTTATTTAACAGCTTCATGCCAGGTTCTCCGTTACGCGGGGGAAGATGCTCTGGAAGGCTTCGCCGTGAACGATATCGCGCGCGGCCGTGATGCCGATGTTGCGTTTGGCCTGCACTCCGCGCTGCAGCGCCACGCGGGTGTAGTACTCCCACAAATGCTCCTGGCCCTGCATACACTGAATGGCCTGATACTTTTTCTCCCAGACAGTGGTGATGTCCAGCAGCACATCAGGCTTCCAGTTGCACTGCTCCGGCTGGTGCGGTTCGAAACAGTAAACCGGGGGAGCAGCGACAATTTTCTCGCCGGGGCGATAGCCTTCTGCCTGAGCGATAATCCGAGCCTCCTGAGCCAGGTGGGAGGCCAGCGGGTGATCGTAGTTATAGGGATCCTGCAGCGAGTGCGTCAGAACAAAGTGGGGCTGGATACGGCGATACACATCCGCCAGACGAAACAGCGTCTCTTTATCGGCGCGCAGCGGATAGTCGCCGATATCAAAGAATTCGACGCTGGCGCCCAGGATCTCGGCGGCGGCCTGCGCCTCTTCGCGACGGACTTGCTTCACCGCCTCCTCGGTCATGTTGCCTTTACGCCACAGTTTGGCGGACTCGCCGCGCTCGCCAAAGGACAAACAGACCACATGGACCTGATAGCCCTGCAGGGCATGCAGGGCTATCGCACCGCCCGCGCGCCAGACGAAATCGGCCGAGTGGGCGCTGACGACAAGGGCACTTTTTTCGCTAACCGGATGAGACATGATGGCTTCCTCTGTTGTTTTTTTCAGCTTGTCATGTCCCGCCGTTGGAAGGTAATTCGTTAACTTGCGAAGGCTATGATTTTTATTTATGTTGTCGACTCACTCACTATTTCAGGCCTGACGAATAATGCTGAAGAGAAAGCACGATAAAATCATAAATATCATGCAGCTGCGCTTTTTTGTCAGGTCGCGCTGCGCGGAAGCGTCTCGCGTGCTGCCGATGACTTATTCCGCACGCAGTCAGCGATAACCCGGGCTATCCGCGACCTTGAAGCCGCGTTGAACGTCACGCTGTTCGAACGCCATTACAGCGGCATGGTGCCCACCGAGTATGGCAAGTGCATCCTGCCGCGCGCACGGCGGGCGATTGACGACCTGCAGGCCATCCCGGCGCTGTTGCAGAAGCACCATACCCGCACCAGCGGCCCGCTGGCGGACGCCGGTTGGCTGTTCAATACCCGCCGGTTAGCCATTTTTATTCAGCTCTATCACGTCAACCATACCCAAACCGTCGCGCAACAGTTGGGGATCACCCAGCCGGCGGTCAGCGCCGCGCTGAAGGTCCTGGAGAAAGGGGCGGATTCGGCGCTGTTTCGCCGAACGCCAGAAGGGGTGCGTCCCACGCCTGCCGCAGAACTGCTCTATCCCCCGGTGAGCAGAGCGCTCAACGAGCTGGAAAACATCTGGAGCGATCTCGCCGCCCGTCGCGGGGTGCTGGAGGGCACCGTGCGCATTGGCGCCCTGCCGCTGAGTCGCACCCGGCTACTGCCCTCCGCCATTGCCGCCTTTCTGGCCCAGCACCCGGGTATTACCCTCATGACCAATGAAAGCCCGTATGAGTCGCTGGTCGCCGATATGCGCGCAGGTAATATCGATTTTATTATCGGCGCCCTGCGTCAGGATGAAGATCTCCCGGACCTCTGTAGCGAGGCGTTATTCGAAGAGGATATGCTGATTTTACTGCGTAATAACCACCCGCTGCTGCGCCATCCGGATCCGCGCAGCCAGCTGGCGACAGCGCAATGGGTGCTGCCGCGCGCCAACGCGCCGGCGCGCCATTTGCTGGATAAGGCGTTTGTCACCCTGGGGCTGCCGCTGCCCCAGCCGACGGTGGAGACCGGGGATGCGGCGATGGTGCGAGGATTGCTGCAGGACTCCGACATGCTGGCGGCGGTTTCCGCCAGCCAGATGCGTTTTGAAACTGACAATGGGTTGCTCAGCGTGTTGCCGGTCCCCCTGCCCGATACCACCCGGCGTATCGGGCTGACGTTTCGCGCCGGCAGCCTGCCCTCCCCGGCGACGCAGGCGCTGTTGCGTTTTATTTATCAGCAGGTTCAGGACGGGACCGTTTAACGTTTACCCGCCACCGAATAGGTTACCTGTTGGTTGCGCGTTTGCTGAAACGCCTCCAGCGTCTGCCCGCGCATCGCGGCGTAAATATGCAGGTTGGATACGCCGACCACCGCGCCCATTTTCTCCAGCAGGAAGAAACTGGCGCCATACTGAATCAATCCCCGCCAGTCGCGTGCGTTGAGCAACTGCTGTTCCTCCTCACTCAGTCCGGCTTCGGCATAAAGCGACTGAGGCGACTGCAGAAAACGTTCGCGCCAGGCAGGCTCAATCAGCCGATGCAGGAAACGGTTAAGCCGTAAGCCATTCAGGCTGCGCTCGTGGGTAAAAGGATAGGTTCCCGGCAGTTTCTCCACCCCGGCCAGCTGCTGCGCCATATGCTGGCGATGGCGCGTCAGGGTATCGACGGGGGGCAGGCGCGCATTGTTCTCAAGGATCAGCGTAGCGATACCGGTCATCGACGGCAGGTAATAGTCGCGCCAGGTTTCGGTGACATTGGCTGATAGCGCGCCGCGCATCACCAGCCACATGATCACCTCAGACCCTTCCATTCCCCCCAGCTCGGCATATTCGCCAAGGGTCATTTCGGTAAGCTTTTCCGGGTCATTAACCAACATGTCAACAAACTGGGCATCCCAGTCGGGATTATTAAATCCGCAGCGCTCGCCATGAACCTGATGCGAGAGCCCGCCGGTCGCGACAATCGCCACATTGATATCTTCCGGGAAGCTTTCAATTGCCCGGCGCAGCGCCTGGCCGAGTCGGTAACAACGGCGCGCGCTCGGTACCGGAAATTGCAGCACGCCGATCTGTAACGGGATCACCGCCGTCGGCCACCCCTGCGCTTCATCCCAGGGCAACAGCGCCGAAAGCGGCGAGAAAAGGCCGTGGTCGAGCTTTTTATCCATAAAGAACGACATATCAAACTCATCGGCCATCAGGCTGGCGCCAATGTGCCTTGAGAGCGCCGCATTGCCCTGGACCGGCGGCAGACAGCGTGGTCCGCCGCCTTCATCGGCAACGTCATATTGACTATCGATTCCCAGCGTAAATGTCGAATAGTGATCGAAGAAAAAGGCGGTCACATGGTCATTAAAGATGTACACCAGCGCATCCGGTTTTTTCTCCTCCAGCCAGCGCTGCAGCGGTTCGAAGCTCTGGAAGATCGGCGACCATGCCGGGTCCTGCTGTTTATGATGATCGACCGCGAAGCCGATAGTCGGGGTATGAGAGACGGCGATACCGCCGAGAATGTTAGCCATCAGATAACTCCACTTATCGGTGTTCCAGGGGGGATGACAAAGCGTCCAGTTCTGCCTCTGTGAGTCGAGGCTTAGCGTGATTCATACGGTGCAACAAAATACAGGTCCCCGCCAGGCAGGCCGGCAGCGCCAGCACCAAAAAGATCGACGAGTGTCCCGGCACGGCCAGCATCAGCATCCCGCCCAGCGTGGAGCTGAGAATAGCCCCGGTACGGCCGATACCATGCATCCAGCTGACGCCGGTAGCACGGATCTCGGTTTGATAATAGGCTGGCGAATAGGCCTGCAGACCGTTCTGCGCGCCGTTAATGCACATCCCGCTGATAAAAATCAGCACCGACAGCGCCGCCGATCCGAAGTCCATCAACCCCTGGGACAACAGGCACAGGCAGCCAAGGAAATAGGTTGCCGCAATCACCGCTTTCGCCGAAGCACGATCCATCAGCATACCGACAAGGATGCCGCCCAGCGGGCCGCCGAGCTGGAACAAGCCGGTCATCATCGCCGCCTGCTGCAGCGACAGCCCGCCGGAGCGGAGAATGGTTGGCAGCCAGCCGTTCAGCAGATATATCACGAACAGCCCCATAAAATAGGTCAGCCACAGCGCTATCGTGCCGCGGGCATAGCCATGCCGAAACAGCTGCGCCACTTTACTGCTCCGCGTGATGGGCGGCGCATTCAGCTGGAAGACGGTGTCAGCCGTAAACTGGCCTCCAAGCCGGTTAAGCGCCCTGGCGATCTGCTCGCCCGGTAGTCGGCGCGCCACCATGCTCATCGCCGACTCCGGCAACATCACGATCATAAAGGGAAGCACCACGAGCGGCAGCACGCCGCCAAAAATCAGCGCCGAGTGCCAGCTGTAATGCGATAACAACCCGGCAGCGATAAAGCCGCCGAGGCCGGAACCCACGTTGAATCCGCTGTACATCAGGGTGATCATCACCCCTTTACGCCGCTCCGGCATATATTCCGCCACCAGCGTGACGCAATTGGGCATCACGGCGCCAAGTCCGAGGCCGGTGAGAAAGCGCAGCAGCGCCAGCTGCGACGGGCTTTGCGCCACGGCGCCGGCCAGGCTGAACAGCGCAAACAGCGCCACCGACCAGAGTAAAATGCGTTTTCGGCCGTAGCGGTCAGAAAGCGGGCCCGCCACCAGCGCGCCAATGGCGACGCCGAACATAGCCGCCCCGAGAATCGGCCCCATTTCAGCCCGGCTGATGCCCCAGTCCTCGATGAGCGCCGGGGCGACAAAGCCCATCACCGCAGCGTCATACCCATCCAGCATAATGATGATGAAACAGAGCAGCAGCACGTTCCATTGAAAGCGCGAGACCGGGCGGGCATCTATCCACGCTTTCACATCGACAACGTTCATGTGATTCATAGGGTGACTTCCTCAAGCAGGCGGTACGAATGTTCTGGTTAGTGTTTTTTTGAGTGGAACTTTCGTACTCAACTTAAGGCAGGTCACGCAGGCTGTCCGGTTCGAAAACCCGGCGACAGATATGAGTTTTATTTATAATGTGAGGGATACGACAAAAAACAGCCATTAAAAAACCCGCAGCCAACGGCGGCGGGTCAGGGCAAGAGCGACGATCAGTGCTTTGGAATAATTAAATCGCCGCGCAGCGGGCTGCCGCCCGGGTTGTCCGTTTTCTCGGTCAGCCAGTTGACGATCCGCGACGCCATCGCGTCCATGGAATATTCAATCGCCGGGATAGTCGGGATTCCGGGCAGCTGTAACGATCCGGCGAGGCTAAACACCATCACATTTTGCGGAACGGCGCGGTTAAACGCCTGCAGCTGCGGCACCACGCGCTGCGCCTGAAGCTCATCGCTCACCAGCAGCGCGTTAAAGTTCAGCGTCGTGGCGTTATTGACCAGCTCCTGCACCGCCACCGACGGCGAGGTGTTATCCAGAAACACCAGATTGCGATTAAACGGCAAAAAGTTTTTTTCCAGCGCGTGCTTGTAGCCCAGCAGCACCTGATCGGCAAAGCCGCTGCTCTGCGGATGGATCAGCGCAATCTGCCTTCTGCCCTGGCTTATCAGATAGTGGCAGGCGGTTTCGGCGGCGAAGGCGTGATCGAACTGAATGCTGTTTTCGCCCTCGCTGTCGAGGCAGTCCACCAACACCACGTCCGGGCGGTTAATATTCAGAGGAAAACGCGCGCCGATGATCAGCACGTTATCGCACAGCCCGCAGGTTAACTCCTCCAGCGAGTTCATCACGCCGCTGCTGGTGTTGGCGAAGCGCAGCAGCAGGTGCTTCTGGTGCTGGCTGAGCTGTTTTTCCAGGGCGTAGAGATAGCTGGTGGTTTGATTGATATTGTCCTGGGCGCAGATGACGCCGATGCAGCCGGTGGACTGGCTAAGCAACGACTGGGCTATCATGTTTGGCCGGTAATTGAGCGCTTCCGCCGCCTGCAGCACCGCCTGACGACTGGCTTCCTTCACGCCACGTGAGCCGCTCAACACTCGCGACACCGTGGCTTTGGAAACCCCGGCAAGTCGTGAAACATCATTGATTGTCGACATCATTTTCCCCTGCGCGGGCGCCGCGTCCCGCCAAAATCCTGTAAACCTGAATCGCTTCAATTATGACCAGCGCAGTATATCCATTTCGCCATTTGTTTGGAAACCGATTTTCCATTTCAGCGCAAAACATCGCCAAATCGACAGAATAATGTGAGCCAAATCCAATAAATCCGCCCCATAAGCAGGAGATCTTGACCACTATCACAGTTCTGCTTTTTATAAATGGAAACCGGTTTCCGTCTGATATCAAATCATCCACGCAATAACTTTTTACATTTTGAGGATGGTCGTCGATGTACAAGATTATGCTGTGCTGCTCTGCCGGAATGTCCACCAGTCTGCTGGTCAGAAAGATGGTGGAGGCGGCGAATGAACGTGATCTGCCGGTGCAGATTGACGCCTATGGCGTTTCCGAATTTGACATCCAGTTTCCGCAGTATCAGGTGGTGTTGCTAGGCCCCCAGGTGAAATACATGTTGAAAACCCTGTCTGATAAAGCGGCTCCCCTGAACATTCCCGTTCAGCCCATCGATACGATGGACTACGGTATGCAGCGGGGAGACAACGTCCTGAATTATGCTCTGTCGCTGATCGCAGCGGCGCACTGAGAGGTGTTGAAATGAGTTCTCTGTATCAGTCCATGATTGCCGTGATCGAGCAATCTATTACTCCGCTGGCAGGACGCCTTGGGCAGCAGAAATATGTTATCGCTATCCGCGATGGCTTCACTGCCGCATTGCCGTTTATGATCATCGGCTCTTTCATGCTGGTATTTATCTTTCCGCCGTTTTCACCCGAGACCACCAACGGCTTTGCCCGCGGCTGGCTCGATTTCTCCCAGCACTACCGCGAACAGCTGATGCTGCCGTTTAACCTCAGCATGGGCGTAATGACCTTCTTTATCTCGGTCGGCATTGGCGCCAGCCTCGGTCGTCAGTTTCAGCTGGATCCGGTGATGTCCGGTCTGCTGGCGTTTATGGCCTTCCTGCTGGTCGCCGCGCCCTATGCCGATGGAAAAATTTCCACTCAGTATCTGTCCGGCCAGGGCATTTTTACCGCCCTCATCACCGCCATCTACTCCACCCGCGTCTACGCGTGGCTGAAGCAAAACAACATCACCATTCGACTGCCGAAAGAGGTACCGACCGGCGTCGCTCGTTCGTTTGAAATCCTTATCCCGGTGCTGGTGGTGATTGGTACTTTGCATCCGCTGAACCTGTTTATCGAAGCGCAGACCGGGATGATCCTGCCGCAGGCGATCATGCATCTGCTGGAGCCGCTGGTTTCCGCCTCCGACTCGCTGCCGGCTATTTTGCTCTCCGTCCTGATGTGCCAGATTTTCTGGTTCGCTGGGATCCACGGCTCGCTGATTGTCACCGGTATTATGAACCCGTTCTGGATGGCTAACCTCTCGGCAAACCAGGCGGCGCTGGCGGCCGGCACGGTGTTGCCGCACGTCTATCTGCAGGGCTTCTGGGATCACTATCTGCTGATTGGCGGCGTCGGTTCGACCCTACCGCTGGCCTTCCTGCTGCTGCGTAGTCGGGCCACGCATCTGCGCACCATCGGCAAGATGGGTATCGTGCCGAGCTTCTTTAATATCAACGAGCCGATCCTGTTCGGGGCGCCGATCATCATGAACCCGATGATGTTTATCCCCTTCGTCTGCGTACCGATGGTCAACGCGGTGCTGGCTTACGGCGCGACGCGTCTTGGCTGGCTGAGCCAGGTGGTGTCCCTCACTCCGTGGACCACGCCGGCACCGATTGGCGCCTCGTGGGCGGCCAACTGGACGCTGAGCCCGGTAGTGATGTGCCTTATCTGCATGGTGATGTCGGCGGTCATTTACCTGCCGTTCCTGCGCGCCTATGAACGTTCCTTAATGAAAACCGAAGTTGAGAAAACCAAAAATAGCGTTCCGGTAGCAGAAACCGTTAGCTAATTCCTCTCCGCCCCGGAGAGATAATATGATGGCAGCGTAATAATGCAGAAAAAGGACTTTCACTGCATTATTAAATAATAAAGACCTCAGGAATACACATGATTGAATTAGAAGATGCGGTAATGGAAATTATCGTTAATGCGGGACAGTCACGCTCATTATGTTTTGAAGCGCTACATGCGGCCCGAACCGGAAATATCGACGAAGCGCGTTTACTGTTAAATGAAGCCGACGGTTACGCCCGTCGGGCGCATCAGATGCAGACCCAGCTCATCGAGCAGGATGCCGGTGAAGCGCGTCAGCCTATGACGCTGATTATGGTACATGCCCAGGATCATCTGATGAATTCGCTGCTGGCCCGCGAGTTCTCAGAAGAATTAATCCATCTGTACCAGCGTTAATTAATATGGAATAACGCCTGCGAGAATATTATTCTCCGGCGTCGCTGTACCCTAAAAAACAAATCAGCTTATTTTGGCTATATATTTTAGCCAGAATGGGATGGTTATTATCTGAAATATATTAATTATTAAAGCGAGATAACCATGAATACTGTGAAAAAACTGCCTTTAGCCATGGCGGTTGTCGCCGCGCTGTGCCCAATTTCCGTAATGGCGCAAGAATTTACTCAGGAACAGATCGACGCCATCGTCGCCAAAGCCGTTGATAAAGCGCTGGCCGACCG